>Ga0335069_10000577_pt1 | contig 61680 bp, 59 predicted proteins | sample Lox_Sample_11_FD_206714 | JGI IMG/M metagenome (GOLD analysis project Ga0335069, IMG submission 206714) | Soil microbial communities from Loxahatchee National Wildlife Refuge, Florida, United States - Lox_Sample_1.1 | ecosystem: Environmental > Terrestrial > Soil > Wetlands | place: USA... | reverse complement strand
ACGAAACTGATCGAGGTAGAATATAAGGTTGGATTAATATGTCCTCCGGCCTGGTACCTGTATAGTACCTCATTTTTTTCATTTGTTTTGTCTTTTACATCATAATAGGAGAGACCTGCTTGTTCTGTTATTTGTAGTGCTTTTATCCCACTCCTTGAGTTGTACGAAGTCGAAAGCCCGACACCAAAAGATGCCGTATTATTTTGCGCATTTGCGTTACCACTAAGAGAAGCATGCGCCGTAAATGAAGTGCCGGTTCTTGAATTGATATCAATACCAATACTCAGTCCTGCGCTGGCCGCCGGAGTTTTTTCCGTCCCGGCGAGTTTTCCAATACTTAGCGACGCACTACCTCTGACTGCCAGGTCAAGGGATGGGCCTAAATAATTATTAAAAGCCACCCCAAGATTGGCATTCAAAGGCGCCTTAATTCCAAATAACTCGAAGTCGGCTCCAATACCTAGTCCCCAGGTCTTATTCGGCTTCATTGTTTGCATCTGGATGAGCGTATCCTGCCCATTGAAATCATCCGGCGTGCCGCGAACATTGCGATTGACGCATCCCGGATTTATATTCCATCCAAGTCCGACCCAACTGGCTTCCTGCTCCATCGTAATCCCGCCATCATAATAGACATTTAAAGGATAACCGCCGACATCCATTAAAGGAATATTATAGTTGAAATCACCGGTGAAAAGATTGACCAGGTTGTTTGTGCCTACTGATTTGAAGGATGACATCTCGGGTTGATTAGGCCCGCCGATAAAGGCCCTTGCTTTCTTTTGGATGTGAGCATTCACCACCGGATTGTGATCAACATCGCTGTTTATATTGCTTTGGAAATGACGAACAGATTCCCAATCAGACAATCCAAAGGACTTCGAAGACGAATGGTAAAGCGGCCGGTAGTTCGTGGCATTGCGCGCCCGGTACAAAGCTTCTGCGTTCATTTTTAAAGGAACAAGGAGAAATTGACAGAAGACTATGTAGAAAACGAAGGCAATCTTCCGGGAATAACGAGTGGATAATTGTACTATCATTTTATTTTAATAACAGTTAGTGGTTTTATTTTGAAATGCGGAATGATCCTTTGTATAAGGAGTGCTGCAGGTCTTCAATTTGAATGGAATAGATCTCGTCCGGGGTAAATGAATTGCCAAGATCAATTACCAGAAAATTATTTCCATATTGAATTGTGCGCTTGATTTCCTTAGCGACCTTTCCTTTGCTGTCTGTAAACCTGATGGTACCATCATGTGTGCTGTCATAGGAGTAAAACTTGACGCCCAGCATCCTGCCGGTGATAAGAGCGGCATTAACAGGAGAGCCTTCATTCTTCAATTCGAGGTAGGTTCCGGTCACCGGGGGCGTGACGAGCACGGAATCTTTCGAAGCAATCCTGAATGTCCAGACCTCACTTTGGGCGATGAGGGCATCACCATTCTTAGCAATTATTTTCCAGGCATACAGCCTGCCGGTATCCAGGCTCTTGTTGGAAGATGGATAATTGTTGAAGGGCGAGGTAATCCGAAAGGCTGAATAGATTGGTAAATTTTCCTGAATGGCTTCAGATGCGGTCTGTCCCTGTTGTACCTCCGTTACCAGTAAGTCATAGTTTAAATCATTGAATAAAATAATTGGCGTTGGTGGCAACCAGTTAAATTGAGGATAAGGAGTTTCGAGGGTTGAAGAATCGGCCGGTAGGTTCAGTTGCGGCGGGCTTAACGGATCCACCTGGAAATTGAAACAGTTCTCGGAAAGCAAGCCCCCATCGCTGTTTTTATCATCAGAATAAACGGTATAGCAGGCCCGGTAGCTGCCGACTGGTAACAATGACTGGGGCATGCTGCTCAAATCAAATGCCGGTGACAAATAATTATAGTCTACGGGCTCTACATCAGAGGCCTTTAGCTGATTGATCCCATTAACCAGTAAAAAGGTCCTTGTTATCGCACGCATGACAGGTTGGTTTTCCTTTGCATCCAGAAGGCTTAGGCTTATCCTCACATTTATTGTAGTATGGGACGACCATATCAGGGTAATATTCCATAACTGATTTTTTTGTACCAGGCCGGAGGGCGGTTCATGTACCGACATGGACAACTGGGATTGTGCTTCAAAAAGCAGAAAGAAAAAAATGACGAAACACGTAAATCTTTTGAACATAAATCCTGTTTAAAAAGTTTTGAAATAAGTAAGCCTTCCCATATTATTTGGCACAAGCGTTCTTTCAAGCCCGGGTATGTATCCTTTATCAAACACGAGTTGGATATCTCCCAGCTTTGCAATGCCAAACCTGATATTCCCCGAATATCCCCATAGCAACCGTTCGATCAGTGTTTGTTTGATTAACTTAACTCCCCCGCCTATTGACAGTCTCCTGGTCAGATTGACCTGATCTTTATTCTCAATTGTATAAATGTTATAGCCCACATTGGCGCTAAGAGAGCCATCCAGTTGGAATGAGAGATTTTTGATAGCAGCGGTCTGGCTAATGAGTATATTCCTGGAATTGAAATAGACAAATCCTGAATCGCTCCCACTGTTGTAAAACCTGGTGAATACGACATAAGAAGCTAGCTGGACAGAATGAATCTGGTAATAATAACCTGAATTTGCTTCGAGGGTATAGTAGCGGTTTTCCGTAAAATTATCGTCACCTATTTTCGTAAGCTGGTAGCTCGGAAAATAACCAATTGAAAAAAATGGCCACTTTTTTATTCTAAGCGTTGCCTGGAAACTTGCGAGTATGGATGAACTCTTGTAGTTCGTGGCAACGAACGGATTATTATATTCATTTTGCTGCACAGAAGAAAAAATGGTCAGCTGCTTTTTAAAAAAAGGCTGTTCCAAACGCGCCGACCACCTTAGCTGTGAAGCACCCGTCGTAAACGTGCTGAATGATTGAAAGTTTGCACCAGTTTGTTTTACATTTCCCGAAAATCTTGTTTGTGTCAACGGGAAAAATGAATTCAGCGTCAAGGAATAGGCTTCATTGCTCCGATCCTTAAAGCGGATGACAGAATTTGCCCAGTTTTTCTTTTGTAAGCTATCCAGGCTATAATAGGGTTCCGTAGATTTAGCCACTTCCGCGATCAATGAAATATTTTTGTTCAGCTTAAAATATTCTTCTATCGTTATGCCTGCGAGGTTATATTCAGGTATTGCATCGCCTGAATTAAGTGCGACGGCAGAATTAAAATATTGACGTCTACCTGTATAATAGGTAAATATGGTGTGATTGCCGTTCCTGCTGCCTTTTCCAAACCTTACCAGCGCCAGGTATTGATGGCTCCGGGATTCAGCCGGGACTAAATAATCCCGGAACCGGTAGTCGATTTTCCCAACGGCGAAAGCATAATAATAGCGTGGGTTGTACTCCGCCTGCACGCCTGTTATGCTGATATCCTTTACGGAAAGCTCTGAGTAATCAATGATGCTCCTGCCAAGATTGAATGATTTAATGGAATAAAGCGTTTTATATCCCCTCGGTAAAACAGAATCCGGAATGCGTAATTGTTGGAGTTCCCGGGTTAAGGAATTGGCATCTGTTGCGTTATTGATTTCATTCCTTAATTTGTTCTGATTTAATTGCTGAAGAGAGAGCAGGTTAATGTAAAGCTTTTCCGTTTTGTCAAGCTCAGCAACCAGGCTATCCAGCTTTTTCTTTTTTTGGTCAAGACTATCCTTATAGGCGCCAATTTTATGGAGATCTTCTTTTGCCTTATTTTCCGCTGCGGTGTCTTTTGAATTACCTTGAAATATCGAAGTAAACTTAGTCTGGCCCTGCCCAATTATTCTATTTTGAATATCGGGATTGTAACTGGATATATTTGGAGCCGGTTGAGCATTCCCGTTTCCAAACAGGTTTTGTTCTCTTTTTTCTACCAACCGCTGATTAATATCCGGCTTTTGCAGAGAATGGCTGAGTGAAGCAATGTTTGCCTTGTCCCATTCAATGAGCCTTCTCAACGAATCCAATTGTTTTGTCCGGGACAGTAAGGCCGATTCTGCGATGTTAATGATTCTTTGCTTTAACAGGCGCGCAAAGTCAGCCTGTCTGTACTGAAAATTCAAATCAACGTATCTTCTGAACAGTGATGAGTTACTAAAATGGGTGGTCAGGTATATTTTGAAAGGGTAACGTTCTTTGTAAACAAAATCAAGCCGCGTTTGCAGCGTATGCTGATAGATATTTTTTGCGGCGTAAGGAGTATCAATGCCTGAACGGTAATTTACATCATATAAAATATTACCACTGACTTGTAATAACTTAGTTCGCTTTTCGGTCGGAAATATAGCAGCGGGCGGATGGCTTTCCGCGGAGAGATTTGTCGTTGTATCAGAAGCTGAAAAAACAGAACTATTTAGTTTACAAACCCCTCTGACAAAATGCCCGATGGATCGTTGCCCCTGGATGGGAATATCTTGTGATGAGCAGGTATCAGCAGCCTCTTTTTGGGCTGAACAAGTACTTATTGAAGCGAACAGTAAGCCAATAAGCAAGAGGAACCTTGGTTTTCTCATACCATTTCTTTGAGGATGCTGTTGTAAACAAAAGGGTACTTCTCCGTTTGATTGTCAGGCTGTTCTTCCAGTTCCTTTATTTCTTTATCAATTTTGCTGAAAAGTTTGTAGGGGAAATTCGTGATCTTATTGATAATGCCTCCATCTTCATGTGCATGGTATTGCACTAAGGCAGTGAAGGTGATGAAGTCAGTTAGCAACGCAAAGCGCATATACAAACAAGGTTATGGTAGGCACACAAAACCTAGTGTACCTTTCATGTTAAGGTAAATAGCCGCACTTAAAATAAAATGAAATTTTCTTTGGGGGTGGATCAGTTAGTGTGTCGTTTTATTTGCTTGTTAAGCGTCGTAATAAAATTGAATGATTTTTTTTGAATGGACAATACCCCTTTGGGGTAATTTCAAAAAACCGTCTTTTAACGGGTGTTAAAAATGTTTTTTCGCGGTTTTTTGTTAATGATTTGGTGAGGCAGCTATAATTGAATATTATCCCCAGTAAAGGGGTTGTATCCTCGCAAAGCACATTTAACGGAAATGTATAGCCGAAGAAATTAATTTTAGCTCAGGAGATTTTGCAGCTTCCAGGATAAGTTCACCGCAAATTGCAGTTTCGAATAATCAGGAAGCAACGGGCCGTTGGCTGCGCTCACGCCATATTTTAAGTTGAGCTGGTAGCTGTTGAGCGTGGCTAACGTCAACACCTAACCGAGAAACAAAAGACAAGTAGTGGCCTCAGTAGCGGGCCCTGGTATTTTGATAAGCTGGCTGTTTTTTAGTTTTGTTAAGGATTGGGGGCATTTCTGAAACTTCGATATCAGTTGCTATTTAAAATTCCTGCCTTTTGGGAAAAGCTCCTCCTGAACCACTTCACGCGACTGTAATTTTTTATTCGCACCAGGATATGATGGTATAACCGGGCTTTTCTCATCTGCGCGCGATAAGGTTTGCAATGAAACATCTTTATCTTCTGCAGAAGAAAGCTTTCGCAAGAGCTTAGAAACATCATAGCATTTGCGCACGATCACATGGATCACTTCTCCTTCTTTCTGTAATTTACCTTCCACCATCAATAGACGGGACTGCAATATTTCTTTGCGGTACTGATCAAATAATTTTTCAAACAGCACGAGATTTGCAAAACCTGTTTCATCTTCAATGGTCATAAAACAAATGCCCCCCGCTGTTCCCGGCCTTTGCCTTACCAATACAAGCCCTGCAATCTTTATAATCCTACCTTCAGCAATGGATGGAAGTTCGCTTGCAGACGCACAGCGCAATTGCTGTAATTTTTCCCGCACAAAACTTACAGGATGCGCTTTGAGTGAAAGTGAAGTCGCGGCATAGTCACGAACCACATGTTCAGATGCAGTCATCTCTGGCAATGAAACTTTTTGTTCTGAATCACCTGAATTTACATGTCCTATAAAAACACCTTCCGTTATTTGCGCAGTAGATACTTCCCAGAGCGCCTTTCTCCGGTCAAGACCGATAGAACGGAATGCATCGGCATCCGCTAACTTTTCAAGCGTTGATTTTGAAAGCCCGGCGTTGTATAACTCAGAAACGTTTGTAAATTGTTTTTGCCTTGCTGCAACTAAAACATTCATCTCTTCCTCACGCAATCCTTTGACCTGCCGAAAACCTAATCGCATTGCACGGAATTTTCCAGACTCTTCTTCAAGTAAATTATCCCAGGTTGAATAATTGATATCAACAGGCCGTACTTCCACAGCATGCTTTTTTGCGTCGATCACGATCTGTGCAGGCTGATAGAAACCCATCGGCATACTATTGAGCAAAGCGCATGCGAACACATCGGGGTAATACCATTTGATCCATGCAGAGACATAGACCAGCAAGGCAAAGCTTGCCGCATGGCTCTCCGGGAAACCATAGCTCCCGAATCCTTCCAACTGTTTGAACACCCGCTCAGCATATTCTTTCGAGTAGCCGTTCTTCAGCATCCCGCTGATCAGTTTTTGCTGAAAATGCGATACCATCCCCTGCACTTTGAAGGTAGCCATGCTCCGCCTCAGCCCATCAGCTTCTGCAGGCGTGAACCCTGCAGCAACAATGGCAATTTTCATCGCCTGCTCCTGGAAAAGCGGGACACCCAGTGTCCTGCCTAAAATTTCTTTCAGCTCTTTGGAAGGATATTCTATAGGCTCTTCTCCATTGCGCCTTTTCAAATAAGGATGAACCATATCGCCTTGTATCGGCCCGGGCCGCACAATCGCCACTTCAATCACAAGATCATAAAAATTTCTGGGCTTCAGTCTCGGTAGCATGGATTGTTGTGCCCGGCTTTCAATTTGAAAGACCCCAATGGTATCTGCATGACAGATCATTTCATAAACTGCCGGGTCATCTTGTGGGATATTCGCCAGCGTTAGTTCAAGTCCGTAATGCGTTTTCAAAAGCTCAAATGCTTTGCGGATACAGGTGAGCATACCAAGCGCGAGCACATCGATCTTTAAAAACCCCAACGCATCGATATCATCTTTGTTCCATTCGATGCAGGTACGGTTTTCCATTCTTGCATGGAGTATCGGGCAGAGATCGGAGAGTTTTCCTTTCGTGATCACAAAGCCACCGGTATGCTGCCCGAGTTGTCTAGGAAAACCCATCAGCTGTTCTGTCAGCTGCAATACTTTTTGCAGCAGCTTATCCTGCGGGTTCAGTCCCTGCTCTGCTATTTTTTTTCCTTCGAACCATTCATTGGTAAATTCCCATACGGAAGAGGAGAGCCTTTTAATTGTATCTTCAGAAAGCCCCATTGCCTTTCCAACATCACGGATCGCACCTTTCTGTCTTTCTTGGGTAACTGTTGCAACAATGGCTGCACGGTCACGCCCATATTTTTCATATACGTATTGCATCACTTCCTCCCTGCGCTCATGTTCAAAATCTACGTCTATATCAGGCGGCTCGTTTCTTGCAGAAGAAATAAACCGCTCAAACAACAAATCAAATTTTGTCGGGTTCACCGAAGTGATCCCGAGACAAAAACATACCGTTGAGTTCGCGGCCGAACCGCGTCCCTGGCAAAGGATATTTTTGCTCCGCGCATAGCGGACGATATCATGCACCGTGAGAAAATAATTCGCATAGTTCATCTCTTCGATGAATTTCAGCTCATGCCGGATATTGGCAATGATTTTTTCCGGAAGGTCCTCTCCGAACAGGGATATGGCACCTTCCCAGGCGAGCTGCGTGATTTCTTCCATGGGTGTCCGCCCTTCGCTCGTCAGCTCTTCGGGGTATTCGTATTTCAGTTCCGATAATGAGAACCTGCAGGCTTCTGCGATTTCCTGTGTCCGCAGGATGGCATCCGGGTAATGCCTGAAAAGACGGAGCATTTCCTGTTTTGTTTTTAAAAACCGCTCTGCGTTCGGGTGCAGTTTAAAACCTGCCGTGTGTATCGTGCATTTTTCGCGCACACATGTTAAAACGTCCTGCAGTTGTCTTCGCTCAGGGATATGGTAATGCACATCGTTGGTGGCCACCAACGGGGTATCCGTTTTTTTAGACAGCTCAAAAAGAGAGTACAGGTATTTTTGATCTTCCCCGTTATACCGTTTTGATGCAGCAAGATAAATTTCCTTACCAAAAACATCTTTGAACTGATGGACCAGTTTTTCAAAACCCTGATCAAAAGCAAAATTTTTATTTAAGGTGGTTGGAGGGATAATGACCAGTTTTGCCTCCCGGACATGCTCAAAAACATCTGCTAAATAAAGATCGCATTTCCCTTTTTCCGTGCGCAGGTTCCCCTTGGTGAGCAATGCAGATAGTTTCGTGTAGCCATCCCTGTTAGTCGGGTAGGCCAGTACCGCCGGGCCGTCTTTTAATTCAAGGCAGCATGCGGGGATCAGCCGGATATTTTTTGCTTTGGCAATAGTGTGGGCACGTACGATCCCCGCAAAACTGTTTTTATCCGTTATGGCGATAGCAGCATAACTATACAAGGCAGCCTGCTCCACATATTCTTCGGGGTGCGAAGCGCCATCCAGAAAACTGAAATTCGTCGTCACCTGTAATTCGGTATACTCCATCACTTATTTTTTTCATGCGAAAAACCCATGCAGGAACCATTGGTTCCTTCTGTCACCGGTGTAATGTCCTGACCGGAAAAGCCAGTATCGTTTTCCTTCTTCATCTTCCACCGCATAATAATCCCTGTGCTCCCCTTCTTCGATCCACCATTCTTTTTCGATCCGCTCGGGGCCGTCTGCTTTTTTTACCTTATGCAATTTGTTGCGGTACCTGAAATTCATTGGCGGATAATCCGGGACCGGCGCAGTTACTTCAACCGGTAAAGGCCTTTGTAAAATATGCAGAGGCCTGTGCATATGCTCTGGCCACTCTAATGGTATCTCTTCATGAATAACAGCAGCTTCCCGGTAGGACCGTTCCGGCCAGTGGTGCTCCGCCGGAAAATACCGGTGGATATTTGACAGGCCGATCTTTCCGGCGATCCTGTCCATCAGTTCCGAAAAGCGCTGATCAGTGACCGTGCAGGTTCCTCTCCAGATTTTTTCCTGCACAGCAAGCGCTTCCTCTGTTTTAACAGCCCGCAGCACAAACAGCTCGATGCCGAGAGCTGGTTCAATGGCTTCGAGTTTCAGTTCAAACAATGTAAACAGATGGACAGGGTTATGTGAAGCCCTGACCGTGCCAATCTCCACCTGCTCAATCTTCCCATCTACCCGGTAACAGGCGAATACTGCAGTACGCAAGCCCTTCCCGGCCGCACGCAACCGTTCACATAATCTCTCCAATAATTTCTCCAGCGCTATCCGGATACCCGTTGCCGTTATAATCGGCTCCGGCGAGGCAAGCCGCTCCTCAAACTCAACCGGTACCTGGACAGGAACAATATATTCTTCTGCTTCGCCCATGGCCTGGTCAAGCCTCGTCAACAACTGTTTCCCAAAACGCCTGCTCATGGAAGAACGGGGAAGATGCCATAACCCTTCCACTTCCCTTATCCCAAGCCGCAACAATAGCTCAACCGCTTCTTCACCGATCCGCAGCGAAACAGGCGGCAAATGCTGTAGCGCTTCTTTTTGCTTTCCGGGTTCGATAATTTTTTGATTGCCATAATGGGCCATTGCCCAGGCTGCGCCAATGGTATCCGCCATCGCCATGCAGGTATCGTATCCCATTGCTGCAAACCGGTTGTGCATGACTGTTATATATTTTTCTTCACCGCTCCACAGGTGTGCACATCCTGTTGCATCGATGATGATGCCATCCGGCAGGTCAGGCGCCACTACAGGAGAATAACGGATGCACCAGCGGGCAATGGAGCCGAGTAATTTTCCGGAAGGCGCCGGTTTGTCGTCCAAATATTTTAATGCAGGAGCGATTGCCCTCGCATCAGCAAGTGGCATGCCTGTATAAATACCATCTTCCTCAGCGTGCGTATTGGTGGCGGTGATGATCATTTTTCCGTGCACCGGAAGTACTAATACAAAGGGAAATTTTGAAAGCTCCGGGCGGCGGAGGGTGATCCAATCTGTTTTTAAATGACGGAACCATATCGTAACATAGCGCTTGGCCATCACCCGATTTTTCGATGTTCGTTCTCAAAGCGTACTGACACTGTTGGTGCGATTTGCAACCGTCCATTTATCAAAGACACATTCCAGTTTCCCGGTTTTCCATTGCGTATTTTCAATAGTTCGATTTTCCAAGCGGGAAAACCTATGCCAGGCAAATCATCCCCGGCCACGCTCGGGTGTGCTGTTATCCTCCACCTGGAAACGCATGCGTTGATGCCAGGTTTTGAAAACCCGCTTCGGATAACAAAACCAGTGACATGACTTTTTTCAACGGCCAATTGCAATCGTCTCGATTCCGTAAAACCAAGTTCTTTGACCTCGGCAATAACTGCAGCAAGGCCCTCACATTTAAGCGCTTCTTCGATGATCCATAAAACTTCTTTTTGGCTTTTTGAATGGATGAAAATGATTTTGTCCGGTGAAATGCCAAGCGGTTTTAATGCCGGGGGAAAAATTGTTGCGGATGAACTTATCCAAACGGCAACGCTTCCATTTTTTATGAGTGAAGAAACGAGGCATGAAATGAAGGCTGATGTTGCTGCTAAATCTTCTGCACAAGTACCGATAAATTCATGCACTGCAGATAAAGGAAAAATGCTGCCGGGGAATGCATAATTGATGGCTCCGAGGCCAAGGTCAATATCCGTTTGAGCGCTACTTGACTGAAGTCCTTGTAAAGAGAAAATTTCTTTCCGCAATTGCGAAATAATATTTGCCTTTGTTGCTGTCAATTGATTTTACTAAATTATTTAGCCATAACAAAAACAGGTTTTCCTTCATCATAGTTTTAAACAAAACTGTGATTGACATTTATCTTTTATGAATCTAATGGGAGGTTTACAATAATTGCCGGGTTACGCAGCGTCCTTTATTAATCCCGGAACAAGTTCACCGTAATCAAATGCTGCCGTTGGGTCAGGTGCTGTTTTAAAATCTTTCGCTACCGTATGCGCCCACATTTTTGGTGACGGGTATTGTTCCTTTGCAATTTCCAGAATCCGTTCTTTTGATAATTTGCCAAACATCCATTCGTATGCGAGATCTTCATTCAATATTGTCGGCATACGTTTCTTCACATTGTGCACCTGTGTCATAAGCCCGTTTGCCCCTGCGGTAACGATGGCAAATGTTTCTACATGCTCGCCGGTTTCCGAATCTGACCATGGGTTCCAAATGCCTGCCATATAAAATGGTTTTCCGGCTTCAAGGAATTCAGGCAAATAAATGTAGTATGGATATTTAGCCATTGCTTTAAGCGGCTGTCCTTTTTTCCCGATTTGTGGCAAATGCCTCCATTCAAAAAAGCCTGTTGATGGCACTAGTATCCTTCTTTCCATCGCTGCATTACGAAAGAGCGAAGGCTTTCCGCGTTCATTAACGAAAAGATTTTCGCAGGTCGCATTGAGCGTTGTATAGCCATTATGCCACTCGCCATTTTCATCTTTGTAACCCTTTCTCCATCGTTCCACTTCTATCCTGTTTTTCAGGAAAGGCCATTCGTTTTCACTGGGCAAAAATCCCCACTCCATATTCGTGATATCAAAATCTTCTTTGCCTGCAACCGGTTTGAGTACCGGATAGTTTGTATCAGGCAAATACAGGGGGCCTTCTATTACGGGGATATTAATAGAAGCGGTCACTATTTTTTCCAAATGCTTCAACCGGAGAAATTCTCCATGTGTCACTTTGATACCGTTGTAATAACACATAACTATAAGGATTTTTTAATGTGATCTGCAATTAACTCGCCAATTGCTTCTGCTAATTTTTGCCTGCCTTCAGGTATGCTTGTCCAGAAACGCGCGTTGTTTGCATCCGAGGCACGGGTCAGTATCAAAGCGGGCTGGTCTGTCAATCGCGCAAGATACATCGTGTCCTTTCCTGCATAAATCGTTTCGATCTTAACAGGGCTACCGTTGAAGACAACCTCAAATTTCGTTTCAATGTCAAAGGCATTCATACTATCAAATTTAAACAATAAACAAATTATTTCAGTTGCCTGATCTCTTTGCCGCTACTTACAAGTGCTTTCACTTCCGGGTGGTCTTCAGAAAGCGGTGTAAGGTCAAGCGCTTTTACCCTGTGCAAACCAATCGTTTTTTTTGCAGCCTCAAATGTCATGAGTTCAATTTTGTAAAGATTTTCATCATCGATTTGCCGGATGCCAGATAATATTTTGTTATCAGACAAGCGTAATGTGATCCTATACCACATGTTCCAAATGTTGCGGCTAATTTACTAAAATAATTAGTAAATTAACAAATAAAAAAATTAGCATTGAGGTTCAACGGTGTAGCGCTCAATATCTCTTTAAAAGACCGGAATTGTTGGTGGCTAGTTATCTGCCATTCAACATCAGCTAATCTAATCTTGCGACGGACCAGAAACTTATTTGATTTAGGCAAAACAATCAATAAAATTGCTGCGCCCTGTTTGCTTTCGCGACAGTATGAAAATGCCTCAAAAAATAAACAATCCGCATTTTTATTTTAATTTTTATCAAAAAATAGATCTGAAATGAATTAGATTCTTTGAAATACGCTTTTGTTAAAAACTGAATACCATGAAACTCTACCTATCAATGGCAGGATGGCTCAACATCTCCTCAATACTTATGGAACCGGGCTGGAACCTATGCTGTAAAGGTCGATGAAAATGGTTGTGATACTTCAGGCAATATAACGGTAACGTATATCTCAAAACCTGAAATCAGTTTGGTAAAAGATACAACGATTTGCATAACGCAAGATTTATTGCTGAATGCCAATTATCCCAATTCAACCTATGAATGGCAGGATGGAAGCACATCGCCACAGTTCACCGTGTCAAAAGAAGGCATTTATTGGGTACAGGTGACTAATATCTGTGGGAAAATAACTGACAGCACCGAAGTGGCCTATGAGAATTGTACTTGTAAATTTTTTGTGCCCTCTGCTTTCACGCCCAATGGGGACGGGTATAATGATATCTTCCTGCCCAAGTACCAATGCCTTTTCAGTAACTACGAATTGAAAATATATAACCAATATGGACAATTGATTTTTGTTTCAAAGAATACCTCTAACGGATGGGATGGCTCATTTAATGCCCTGCAACAACCAACAGGTACTTATGTATGGCTCCTCAGTTACAAAGGTGAGCTAACAGAAAAGGTTATGCGTAAAAATGGAACAGTGGTTTTAGTGAGATAAAACCTGGCAAAAAAAAGATAAATAATGAGTATTCCTGATGTCCATTCAGCAGTTGAGACCGGAGATACATCCCGCAAAAAGCAATTGCCCTAAGGCACTGGTTTAGCAAAGCGTATTGCATTTCAGTTTGGCGATGTCTGAATTTTCAGGCAATTGTCGACGTAGTTTTTCTTTTGTGAAATTCAGCAGACTTTATTAACTTCCGTAACAGCTTATGGACTTTGATACTGCTACACTTTCAAAACTGTCTTTTACCATTCATGATTCTCTTCAGGAAGATTTCAAGGGAAGTGTTTTGCCGGGGAGCAAACCCTTGACAGCCATTGGAAAAATGGGAGTCCTGATCGTCCAGGAAATCACTGAGCCCCTATACAGGCTGCAATACAATATCTGCAATTTCGCCGAAAGGACCAAGCTTCGGTTCAAAGAAAAAAGCGACGCGCTGCACGCTTCTCTCGCTTTGAAGAATGGAATAAAATATTCGGCAAAAGGAATTACTGATATCCACCTGAATGAAGGGCAATGCACTATTCTCTATGCCCCGCATCAACCTCTGACGGCGATTTTTGAAAAAAATATCGAGTCACAGCTTTTTGAAATGTATTATTCCGCAGAACTGATCAAAGAGTTCGTACCTTTTTTTCCATTTTTAAGCGATCACCTTTCGAAAAATAAAAATGACAAGCCATTCACAATTGGCGATAAAGATCGATGGTCATGCAGTAAGATCAGGGACATTAGCTTTGAACTCCTGCACTGTTCCTATGAGGAAAAGATCAGGAGGTTCTATTTTGAAAACAAGATCAGGGAGTGCCTTTTTGTGATGCTTGCACAGGCATCAGAAAGTAAGCCGGACCAGTTAACTGTTTCAAGGGAAGAAGAAGACAAAGCTTATTTCATAAAAAAGACGCTTTCAGAAAATATCAACAGGCACCTCACCATCCCGGAACTCAGCAGGATGGTCGGGATGAACGAGTTCAAGCTCAAATTTGTGTTCAGGCAAATTTTTGGCAAAGGAATGTTCGAGTTCCAAAAAGAAGTACGGCTAAAAGAAGCTAAGAGGCTCCTGCTGGACACGAACAAGCCCCCAAAAGAGATCGCAAGGATCACCGGTTATCTGCGCATCACAAGTTTCATCACAGAGTTCAGGAAGCATTTCGGGTATACCCCAGGTTCTTTGCGAAGAAAATAATTTTTAGGTACATCATTTTTTTGATTTGCGAAATCATTTCTACTGTTTGCAAATACTTTCAATTTGGAGGAGAATATCTCTTGCACGCAACTTTGTATCTATAAAAGAAACGCATGTTACTTCCCGCAAAAAACAAATACCGGATCACAGAAATCATCATTGCCCTATTGGTATTTCTTTTTGTCTATACGTCGCTGAGCAAACTGGCCGACATTTCTTTTTTTTCACATCAGTTAAAATGGTTCCCATATATCGGAAAGTTTGCAGTTATCATTGCATGGATGGTCCCATTTTCTGAACTTGCCATTTCAGTAATGTTATGTATTCCGAAATTTCAGCAATACGGATTATTGGCATCAACATTATTATTATCCGTATTTACGGTTTATCTTTTTGCCATGCTGGCATTTCACAGGCAAGACCTCCCCTGTTCATGCGGAGGAGTTATAAAATACCTTTCATGGAAGCAGCATATTTTTTTCAACCTTGTTTTCATTATCCTAACCATTAGCGGGATCATAAACCTGCGAAAAATGAAACTGAATGAAATTTCACTCAGTTGAGTAAACAACTTATTATGCGCATATGACAGGACGACCGAACACCTGTATAATCCAAAGTAGGGCATTAACCAACAATTAAAAATTCATCGTCATGAAAAAGATCAAGTTCCTCTCCGCCATCCTGGCCATTTCCTTTGTCGCCTTCAGCGCTTTCACTAAACCGAAGGCAGACACTACCTATTATGCCAACGTAGGTGGTTCCCCGCTAGCTGTGCAGGCAAGTCAGGAGGGGATAACCTGGAAATGTGTAGCCGGAAATCAATACTGCGTTTATCTCGACCAGGCAATGACACATCCCAGGGAATCTCAACCAAACAAACTTTTCCAAGTTATACAGTAGGAACTGGCAAGACAAATGGGCATTTAATGCCCATTTGCTTTTTCATCTATATTTCCAATTGTACTCGTGATCAGCGCTGTCAATTTTCTTACACCGTTGAATTCATCGGGTCGCGGCGGGACTGCGGAAACCAGTCGGCCATCCTGTCCGATCAAGAGTAAAGTGGGAAATGAAACGATATTGTAATAAGCAAGTAAAGGGTGATTTATACCTTTCCCTTCGGTGAAGAGATTGGTTTCCAGTTCCGGTGAAGCATACGTCTCTTTAGCAAGGCTTTTTTTCCATGTAACTATATTCTGATCCGTACATACTGAAATAAAAACGACCTTGTCATCCCCTTCAAAATTCATAATCACTTTGCGAAGTTGGCGCGCACAAGAAAGACACGCATCGCAGCCTGTGAACCAAAAATCCATTAGCACGACTTTTCCTTTCAGGGATCGAAGTGTAACCCTCTTGTTGTTATTATCGGGAAGATCAAAATCAAAACTGTTCGCTCCCTTAATATTCCTGGATTCGAGAATATGTAAGATCGCCAAGCAGCCGTTGTCTTCAACAGACTTTATGGCATCCAGAACGCAACTGTCGTAGTGTGCGATCCCGCTCGCCTCTGTCATCAGCGCCAGAAAGGAAACGATTGCCTTGTCCCTCATCGGTTTCGGCAGGGATTTTAATAACCTATACGGACCTGAGCAATCATTCAATTCCATTTTATCATCTTCAATTTTTGAGTCCATTGTTGCGCGCATCACACAAAAATCGGCATAGCCTTTCGAGATCATTTTGACGTCATCGTCCACCGCAGGTTCCCTTTCCAGTTTTTCCTTGCAAAACCTAATCAGTATTTTTTTCCTCGCCGTAGAATCCGCCGCGCCGAAAGATTCGCCCCACCTGAACTCGTAAACATTATACCTTATCCTTGCCCAGTTGCATAAAATATCGCACTTCAACAGCTGGAATGCCAGGTTTGAAAGTTTCTGCCTATAGTTTTCAAGCATGCTCAGCTGAACGTCCATTCCATAATCATCAGACAACGGTGCCAGCCCGTTGAGCACGTCCTGTTTAATATCCCCGAGTGAAAAGAACTTTTTATGGATATAAGGATTGACTGTATTTACTGTATCGATTGCATACCTACATTTGAATTTCTCGGACCCCTTGCCAGAAAATATGAGTCCGTTTTTTTTTATGTCTATGTGTATGCTGTCTCCCGGTTCTATAAGAAAACCATCAAGATAAAATATGTAGCGAAGTTTTGCATCGAGTGCGTTTGAAGAAGCAATTATATAGCTTGGACCGAAGACATCCTGGATAGCAAACCTGAATTTCCCATCATGGATGATACGGGTCTGAGTAGCCGCTCCAAAATTTACGGGGCCATATTTATTTTTGAAGAACTGCAATGTGACCGTATCATCTTTCAACATTTCATAATGCCCTTCTATAATCACCTGACCGGCTGGTGATTGGTTGGCATTCGATGCTTTTGTAATCAATAAGCACCCTATAAAAAGACTGATCATCTTTTTCATCATTAGAATTTAAATGAGTTGATTAATTGCGCGAGTTCTGTTCAATATTGCTCAGGCCTGCCTCATCGGGCGGGATTGGCAGCGTGTACAGGTTACTGTTAGGCGGAAGCTCGTACTCATGGCTATTGAGTACCCTGGTAAGGGAGATACCCCAACCTTCCTTATTCAGCCTGCGAAGGTCGGTCCACCTGGTATCACTGAATGGAAGCTCTTTTCTTCTTTCGGAAAGGATCAGGTCAAGCGCCTCTGCACTGCTAGCCGCAGATTTTGGGATATAGGTACCCGTTAGATACCTGTTCAATAACAAAGCGTTCAGGTCATCCATGGCAGCGGGGATATTTCTGAGGCGGGCATAGGATTCTGCGCGGTTCAAATACATTTCATTTACGGCTATGCCGCTAAAAAGGAAATAGGTTCCGCTATACGTCCCTTTCAGGATCAATTTTCCTAATCCATTCAGGCGGAAAAAGATTTCCCTTCTCAGGTCAGTCGAATCATACGAGTTATACAGTGAGGAGTCAACCTGTGCCACTCCGTTACTGCCGTCAACAGAATATAGAGACACCTGGTAAGATTGGTAGATCGTCTCCGCGTTGTTCCGGCCAAAAGGAATTCTGGATGAAGTGCTGAGGTTATTAAAGTCGATTAGGGACGAATAGAGCTGCAGACAACTGTCGGCATATTTCCCGGCTTTATCATATGCCCTCATGCTCAAGAAGACTTTTGACAATAAACCATAGGCCGCCGCCTTGACCGGCCGATTGATGTTTGTTGTCGGTGTTTTTTGGGAGATCAATGCGGCAGCAGATTTAAGATCGCCAATAATCTGTTCGTAGGTAAAGGCAATGCTTGACCGATTTTCATTCCTGTCGACATCGGAGTTCAGACGGATAGGGATCCCCGGAGTTGAAGACGCATTCGAACTATCGTATGGTGCAGCAAAAATCTGTGATAAATTAAAAAATGCATTTGCGCGGATGAAATAAGCTTCCCCTTTAATGGTATTATAGGAATCGTTATCAATTCCGCTTGTACTCATTTTCACCAGGCCTTCCAGCACTATATTTGCGACAAGCACCTGTTGATAAGATAGGTTCCAGTCACTCACATTTCCGTTGCCTTCAAAAATATCCTTCGCCCATATGTAACAGTTTTGTTCAACGATACCTTGTGCCTGCCAGTCTTCAAAGCTGTAGTAGTAATTGTCACTGCTCATATCCCCAAGGCCAGGTGTTTGGTTAATTGTATTGTAGTTGTCCATCAGTGCCTGGAAGTCATCAAGCGTAGTTGGCACATTAAGGTTCGCGTTAGGCTTCGCGTTAAGAAACTCACTTTTTTTGCAGGCGGTCACCGTAATGAGGCCGCTGAAAAAAAATAAACTGAAAATATATTTTGTTCGCATGGTTTTAATCTTTGTTTTCAAAAATCAATTTTAACTCCGACGGAGACCGATTTCGGCAAGGGCTTGCTATTCACATAATCCGGATCGATCCCGTCCTTATTTGCCTTCCACAGCAGCCAAAGATTATTGGCAAAGGCATATATTTTTAATTGTTCTATTTTCATTCCTGGAATCTTCACCAGATAGCTCAATTGCAAATTTTGAAGACGCAGTTCGCCCGCATTATCTACCAGTTCAGAAGAATACAAATAAAACTGGTCGCGGTTATAGTCTTCCGGATAGCTAAGAGAAGGAACATTGGTATGTTGCTCATCTCCGGGGATTTTCCATCTTTTTTCAAAATCACCATGGCCTGTTGACCCAGAAGCCTTTGAGAGTTCAAAAAGCTGGCTGTAATTAATCGAAGCCCTTCTGAATACGGAGCCAAACTTATAGGTAATATTGAACGAAAATTCCCAGTGCTGAAAAGAAAAGCTGTTGAGGACATTCCCAAAAAACCGTGGCACGGTCGTTCCGTTATACACGATATCGCTGAGGGAAGCAGGGTTGACCAATGAAGCCCAATCGCTGCTTACATGTCCATTCACATAACCTTGCGGGTCACCCGTATTCGGGTCAAGACCTGCCCATTTATAGCTGAACAGAGATGAATAAGGTTTCCCCTGCATGGGGTTCACATAATTTCCAGCGATATAGTAATAGGCCGCCGGCTGCTGCAATTCATATTTGGAGACTACCGTGTTCGAATAGCTCCAGAGCATATTGGTTTTCCATTTTATTTTCCTGTCGAGGACGGTTGCGTTGAGCACAAAGTCAAGGCCATTCCCTTTTATCCCTGCCGTATTACCCGTGAACTGCGTGACACCTGTTTGAGGAGCGAGCGGGCTGTTCCCGATAATGTCTCTACCGTCCTTATGATAGTATTCAAGGCTTCCCGACACCCGGTTTTTAAACAGTCCAAATTCGATTCCCGCATTGACAATATTGATTCGTTCCCAGCGAAGATCAGGATTAGGCGGGTTTACGATCATGCTGTAATTCGCATTGAAAATATTAGTCCCCTCATATAGCGCTGTCGTGTAAGCAGAAACATTTTTATTTACATTGCCACTGTATCCATCTGTAATTTTCAGTTTGAGATAAGGCAACCAAGACACATGGTAAAAATTTTCCCTGTTGATTTCCCAGTTGAACCCGGCTGACCAGAGAGGGACAGTTTTCTGGTTGGTCGCTACCCCGAACAGGTTGGATGCATCTGTTCTTGCGCTTGCCGAGAACAAATATTTACCATGAAATAAATAAGCGGCATTCGCGAAATAAGAAATAAAATGATCAGTGTTGCCTGCGGTCGCGTTATTCGTCGGTAACGTGGTAAAATACCCCTGCGGTGCCATTGGGTAGTAACCTACATAATCCACATTTACACTGGTCAGGTTGTCCGGGTTGTAACCATAAAGCCTGCTATTGGCTGATGAAAATTTGTAGCTTTTCAATTCCCAGCCTGCAATGGCGGTCAGCTCTCCGCTCCCCAGTTGTTTCTGTAAATTGAGCTGGGCGCGCACATTATGTGAAAAATAACCTGAAATATTTTTATCGAGAATCCCTCCCGTTGGAACGGGATAATAAATGTTACCGCTACCGTTGTCAATCTCCGTAAACTGATTGATGAGGTTTCTTGTGTAGTAGGTTTGCTGGCTGTGGTAATCATCCTGATCGCTATTGCCCTTTGTGTATTGGTAATTCACTATTGCTTCGAAGCCTTTCAATATCCTATATTTTAATCCTGTAAGGATTTTATATTCTGTGTTCTGCGTTGAATTGTCTGCATATCCAAGTTCTCTCAATGGGTAATCATACCAGTCCAGCAGGTGCCCCTGTCCGGCTGTATCAAGGTAAGCTTTGCTATAATCCGGAAAGACTGGTAACGCGGCACCTGAAGCATCTGCCAGCGAAGCATACGGATAATAGACTCCTGCATTGCCACTATTGTTATTTTGAATATTTGTGGAAGAGAATACAATGTTGGTTGAGATTTCCAGTTTCTTTTCAAAAAGAGCGTAGCTGTTGTTCGCATTTATGGTAACGCGCTTGTACCCGTTTCGAACGAGATTGGTGGAGCTGTTGTCATATCCTGCTGAAAAATAATAACGGTCTGCATTATTGCCCCCGCTGATGCTTACTGAATACTGTTGTGTGACAGCATGATGGTAATAGTATTTCTTGAGGTCATTTCTCAGGTCATGAGTCTTTAAAGCGTTAATTGCGCTTTCTGCATCAGCAGCACTCATTTGACCGTTCCTTTCCTGGTTTAAGATATTAACCACCGGGGATAGTGCAGAATAACCATTTGAAATAATGCCGTCATAATAGCCTTGCCCGAAAAGGTATTGCTCGACCCCGATATAATCTGCGCTGCTCATTTGCGGCTGGTAGAACAGATCGGGCTTTGCAGAGACTGTGATATTACTGTTGGCAGAGACCTTAGGTTTTCGGTTATACATACCCGTTTTAGTTGTGATCACCACTACCCCATTGCCCGATCTTGCGCCCCAGATAGAAGCTGCAGCGGCATCCTTCAGTATCGTGATGCTCTCCACATCGTTGGGATTGATATTGCCGATATCCCCGTCATAGGGGAAATTGTCCACTACGATCAAGGGTTGCGGGTTGGCAAAGATGGTGCTCCTGCCCCTTATGCTGAACGTGGGTTCGTTGGCCGCAGGGTCCACATTCTTGCTGAATAGCACGCCGCTGGTCACCCCGTCTATCCGGCTCAGGATATCGCTGCTCACGCTCCGGTTGATGAGCTCATTGCTGACAACATCAAATGAACCGGTAGCTCTTTCTTTGGGGATATGCTGGTAACCAGTATTCAATTCCACGGTCACACCACCCAGAGACTCCGCCCTGAGCTTCAGTGATACTACGATAAAGTTCCTTCCATTCACCGGCTCAAAAACAGTTTCCGTATTTACGCTGGTGAAAACAAGCGTATCTGATGACATCACCTTCCTGACGAGGAAATCCCCCCTGTCATCGGTGACCGTGATCTCTTTTGTCCGGTTGTCCATCACCGTTACACCCGCCAGCGGTTCGCCTTTTTCATCGACTACTTTGCCATGCAGGGCATCAGTCTCATTTCCGGGTGTTACCGGGGCCGCTCTCACGACTATATAATTTCCATCAATGGCAAAGTTCAGCGGCTGACCATCGAAGCAGGACTTAAGCGCAGCATCCAGTGAGACATTTTTAAAATGAAGGTTGACTGTTTTTGAGCCAGCCAGCTCTTCTTTGGTATACACAAAATGATAGCCCGTTTGTTTTTCTATCGAGCGGAAAGCAGCCTCGAGGCTGGCATTTTTCAAGGAGAGGCTGACCTGTTGGGCAAAGGCGAGGACAGGAAGACAGAGGAGCGCAAAAGGAATAAGGAAAAATGGCCGTCTCATCAGCAAATAAGCTTTGGATTCCATAACTTTGAGTTGTTTGGGTTAAGAAATGAACAGTCTTTCTGGTTTTGTTTGTTTCGGGTTAACCCAGGCAATAGGGCCGCCACGCCTCGAACGCGTAGCGGTTTTTTTATTGCCGGGCCTTTCTTCAGATATGCATCTACGTTAACATGAGAAAAAAATTTTAAGGTTTTACGATGATTGTTTTTCCATCCACTTCAAAATGCACCCTGCCGGTCAGTTCCAGCAGGTGGAGCAGTTTGGACACCGGTACATCCCGGCTGATATCCGCATTGAAATGATCGCTCACTTCCCCCTCGTACCTGATGTCAAAATCATACCAGCGCGAAGCCTGGCGCATGAGGGAAGCGATTGGCTCGTCATGGAATGCGAACTCGCCGTTCTTCCACGCGATGGCTTCCCCGGTATCCACCTGGTCATCGAGGGCCAGTTCACCGGTTTTCAATAATTTGCCCCGCTGTCCCGGCTTGAGCAGGATCTCCTTGCCGCCGCTGCTGAATTTCACAGAACCCTCAAGTAGTGTGGTGGCGACAACGTCCTCATCCCCATAAGCATTGACGTTAAAATGTGTGCCGACCACTTCGACCTTTGCGTTTCCGGCCACAACGCGAAAGGGCATTACAGGGTCCTTTGCCACTTCAAAATAAGCCTCGCCCGTGACCTCGACCTTTCTTTCCCCTCCTGAAAATTGCGCAGGGTAGCGTATGGATGATGCTGCATTCAGCCATACCCTTGTGCCGTCTGCAAGCACGATGTGATATTGCCCGCCCCTTGGTGTGGTGAGCTTATTAAAGCTAGCCGGCAGGTTGCTGACTGCGTTTGCAGGAGAGTAATGGATTGCGGCGCCATCTTTGTTGACGACAGCAGTTCCCTGGACGGCGATTTTTCCGTCATGCAGGCTGTCCAGTATTATCGTGCTGCCGTCGTCAAGCGTAAGTGCAGCTCTATTGCTGCCCGGAGGTATATCTGAACCGGATAAACCGGCAATATCCTGATGTATCCCCTCTTTCCCCCGGTTATTCCTCATCAATAAAATGATGCCGAGGCCAATGATGGAAGCTGCGGCTACAGTGACCAGTATGCTCAGGATGGGTGCTCGCTTTTTTTCCATTGACAAAGCCCTGGCCCTGAACTTTTCCAGCGCTTTATGGCTATCCAGTTTTGCCATCCATTTTTTTAGCGCATCTATGTTTTTCTCATCGGTCAGTTCTTCGAATAGCCTCATATTGTCATCGCTTTCTTCCACCCAGGCATCCAGTTCATCGTGCTCCGCAACGCTCAGGGTCTGGCTGGTGTAGCCGTTGATCAGATAAGCGACGCGCCTTGCCTTTTCCACTTCGTCCCCGCTCAGATATGGCCCTTCGTTGTTCATGCAGTTAAGTTAGAACTAATTTGTTTTCTAAAAATTAATATAAAATAAGAAACAGAACGGGACATGAGTTGCTAAACGAACATAAAAAAAAATATTACGAGGAAGAGCAATTTCTTCCTGAGGATGGCCAGGCCACGCGTCCTTTGGGCATTGACCGTGTTGATGGAAAGCTTGAGTTCAGCCGCCACCTGCTTATTGGATTTACCTTCGGTATAGAGCATGTTGAAAATCCTCCGGCATTGCGTAGGTAAGTTATTTACAGCTGCATGCAGTTCATGCAGGAATTCAGCGCGAATGATATCTTCAAGGATAAATTTGTCGCTCCCTTCTGAAGCCCATTTAAGCTGATCATTTTTCTTTTCGAGGCCATTTTGAGAGCGCAACCAATTCAGGGAAGCATTTTTTGCAGTCGTGTAAAGAAATGCTTTTACCACTTTTATATTGTCAAAATTTTCCCTTCTTTCCCATAGTACGATAAATGCGTCTTCGGCAATATCCTCCGCCACAGTTAGGTCTTTTACAATCGTGCTAATAAAACATACCAAAGGTGCATACCATTCCAGGAAAAAGGCAGAAAAATTATCCTTGGAACATATATCAAAGGCGCCAAAACCATTCCTTTGATGCCCAATATGATCATGGCTGGACATTCACATTCTTTATTGGTTACTTGAATTAATACTTACCTATTGGTGATTGTCAAGGGCGCAATCATAACTGAATTTTGATTTTCATATAGGTAAGCATTGAAATCAAAAATTGATCTATACGTTATTGACAAAGTCAAGGATAAGAGGATAGAGAAAAATCTTTCTCAGGCCGCGCTTGCCTACGAACTTGACGTTTCTGTTGGTTTTATTGGAAAAGCGGAAAGCAATAAATACCCAACTCACTATAACATCAAACATTTGAACGAACTCGCAAAAATCTTAAAATGTAGCCCTCAAGATTTTCTTCCGAAAAAGCCTCTTTAATCTTTTACATTGTCATCACAAGGTAACTAAAATTAAGAAATACTCACCTATAGGTGATTGTAATTATTTGATGCTCTAATCATCTTTGAATCACCAATAGGCGATTAATGCGCTCTGCGATTGAACAATATATTATTGACCGTGTGAAGGAAATCCGAATTGCTAAGGACAAGTCGCAGGCCGATATTGCATATGGTATTGGATTTGAATCTACCGGTTATATCGGTGAAATTGAAAGCTCTAATAAAGAAAACTCGGAAGCATATAATATTGACCACCTTAACGCTATAGCAAAAATTTTAGATTGTTCCCCTAAAGACTTTTGGCCGGAAAGACCATTGTAAAAATTGTGCCTTTCAAAATAGCTAGTTCTTAATAGTGAATGGTAAGAAATTGGAAAACTTCAATTTTGAATGGCCCGAAAATAAGGGGAACTTACAACACACTCTTAGTCAAGCTTGAGCTTGAGCATTGCCACTTGCGGTTTGGCTATATTTGTGGCTGTATTGTTGGTTATCCATTTTAATTAGTATTTGGCCGTATTTAAAGTTGACCCCCAACACCCTTAAACTTCTCTACAAACGATACTAGCTTTTGAAAAACACTCTGCTTTTTGGTTAAATACTGAGGGTTTAATGGACTCATTTTAGGTAAAAGGGTGTTAAGTTCTGTTCCGTTTTCACTCGCAAATTCCCGTTTTAAAGAAGCTGCGATATATCTCTTTGCTTCGTCTGCATTTAAATTTTCTTCAGCGATTAGTTCTAGTGCTTCTTCTTTTTGTTTGCTTTGTGCGTACGCAAAGAATGAGTCAATAACATTTGCTTTATCTTGAAGGGTATCGAGGTCGGTTTCATTAATGAAATCAACAACTAAACTCTCTTTTGCTCTATTACCAACACTTGCACGAATAACTCTGCGTATTTCAGTAATTAAAGTGTCTTTGTCTTTAGTTTTCTTGTTATGCTCAAAAATCAATTCAAGGATGTAATCAAGGTTTATCTCTTGCGATTTTAGCAAGTCAACCTCAAATACTACATCATCCCAGTCTATTTTGGATTCTTCTGATTCTTTTCCACTTTTCTCACGTCTTAACCAGTCTCGTATATCATTATAGGTAGAACGATAATCCTGAACAGTTCGCTCTTTCAGCAATTCAATTTTTTGCATTGAGGCAATATCCTCATCTGTCACAAAATGAGCCTTCTTAAACTCTTCGATAGCCTCATGGTCATTTTTATCTATCGTTTGAAATACTTTAAGGTTATTAAATTCATCATAATTCTGTAGTATGTTTTCTACTCGCAAATATTCTCCAAATAATTTTGAGAACTCTTTTTTATCCTTTTCATTAACAATTGCATCGGGGTTAGGAAACTTGTTATTTAATTCTTTTACGACTTCAACGTAACCTCTGCGTGCTTCGCCTGTAACAATATCAGTAAAACCATCTAAATATTCTTTGTAGCTTTTTTCAAGAACTACATTCTTTGTGTTACTATCACCAAAAATTGTAATAGCGTCAATGGTTGCCTTTTCTAAATCTCGGAAGGTAACAATATTTCCAAATGTCTTTGTGGCATCATAAATACGGTTTGTTCTTGAAAAAGCTTGTATTAATCCGTGATAACGCAGATTTTTATCTACAAACAACGTATTAAGTGAAGGGGCATCAAAACCGGTAAGGAACATTCCAACTACAATGATTAGGTCGATCTCTTTGTTCTTTACACGTTTTGCAAGGTCACGATAATAATTTTGAAACTCATTGCTGTCAACACCATAACTGGTTTTGAACATTGCATTGTAGTCATTGATAGCTTTAGTCAAAAACTCTTTAGAACTGCTATCCATTGCAGATGGCTCAAAATTTTCATCCACTATTTCACCAATTGCACTTTGTTCTTCATTGGCTGCAAAGGAGAAAATTGTTGCAATTCTTAAAGGCTTATCACTATCCTTTTGCAAATTGTTTAATTCTTCGTAATAACATTTGGCTGCATCAACACTACTTACGGCAAACATGGCATTAAAACCTTTATTGCTTCCTTGGTTTCGATGTGTTTTGATTCTGAAATTTTGTAAGATGTATTGAGATATTTCTTTGATGCGTTCTGGATGAAGTAGAGCTTTTTTATTTTCTGCTGCACTTAATTTTTTCTCATCTATTTCAGTTTCAATACTCTTAAATTGAGGTCTAACATCATTGTAGTCAACTTTGAATTTCAGAACTTTTTCATCACGAATGGCATCTGTAATTACATAAGAGTGTAATTCACGTCCGAAAACGCTTGCAGTAGTTTCAGCACCTAAAGCATTTTGAACGAATATTGGCGTTCCAGTAAAACCAAATTGATAGAACTTTTTAAACTTCTTAATCAGATTCTTTTGTGCTTCACCAAATTGAGAACGGTGTGCCTCATCAAATATGAAAACGACTTGCTTTTGGTAAATAGCTAAATCTCCCTCACTTTTCATGAGGTTATTTAGTTTTTGTATTGTAGTTACAATAATCTTGTTGTCGTCCTTTTCAATATTTCGCTTTAAACCTGCTGTACTGTCAGAACCATTCACACTGTCGGGAGAAAACCGCTGATATTCTTTCATGGTCTGAAAGTCCAAGTCTTTACGGTCAACAACAAAAAATACTTTGTCAATAAAATCCAATTGAGTTGCTAAACGTGCTGCTTTAAAACTGGTAAGCGTTTTTCCTGAACCTGTGGTGTGCCAAACATAACCACCACCATCAGTTGTTGACCATTTCTTTGCTTCAAAAGAACTTTTTATTTTCCATAACATGCGTTCTGTTGCTGCTATTTGATAAGGTCGCATAACAAGTAGCGTGTCGCTTGTATCAAAAACAGAATACTTTAGTAAAACTTCTAAAAGCGTTTTTTTCTGAAAAAAGGTACTTGTAAAATCTTTCAGGTCTTTTATTAGCGTATTATCAGCCTTTGCCCAGTTCATTGTAAAGTCAAAACTGTTTTTGTTTCGCTCTACCGTATTGGCAAAATATCGGCTGTCAGTACCGTTGGATATAACAAAAATTTGAATGTACTTAAAGAGTGAGTTTTTGCTGTTAAAACTTTCCTTTGAGTATCTATGAACTTGATTGAATGCTTCACGAATAGCAACTCCTCGTTTTTTTAATTCAACCTGAACCAAAGGCAGACCATTTACTAAAATCGTTACATCATAGCGATTGGCGTGTGTGCCCTTCTGTTCAAATTGCGAAATTACCTGTACTTTATTTCGTGTGATATTTTTTTTGTCAACTAAGTAGATGTTTTGGATATGTCCGTCATCAAAAACGAAATCATAGATATAGTTGTCGTGTATTTTTCTGGTTTTCTCTACAAGGTTATCGCTTGGTTTGTCCAAATATTCTTCCACAAAACGAGACCATTCGCCATCCGAAAATTCTAAATTGTTAAGCGATTGCAATTGCACTCTTGCATTCGCCAACATCGCTTCCATTGTATTGAGTTCCTTCGGATTTTCATATCCTTGGTTTATCAAGTCTTGGATAAATTCCTTCTCCAAAGCTGCCTCTGTTTGATAAACAGCAGGTGCTTCATTCACTTCAAAGTACTTGGTGAATTTATCCAATACGATGAAGCTATTTGATTCTGCTATGGTTTTATAATGCGACATTTTCCTCAGTTGTGCTTGTGTTAATAGTTGGTTTGAAACCGTACATTCTTTTGATTTCATTTACAAGAAAGCCCAATACTCTTTTGTCATTTTCTTCTACAATTGATACTTCTTCACCATTGTGTTTTGAATGACTTGAAAGATTTATTATTCTTCTGTAATATGCTTCTCTTGATTCACGTGGCAAAAGTTCTTCCCATTTATTATAACCTAAAAAGGTCGAGGTCTTTTCTAATATATTCCGCAGAAAATTGAAATGAAACTTTTTAATCTCACCTGTAGGTTGAGTCGCTTTTTCTAACTCTGCTAATAAAAACAAGTGATAGGAAAATGGTGAATCACTCTCTAATTCTTTTATTGAAAATGTGCCATCATTCAACTTTTCTAAAATCCATTTCTTTGTTTTTTTAACTCTATTAAATTCATTAAAAATTACATTGTAGAATAATGGATTATGTGTAGTGATGATGAATTTCAAATCAGAAGTACTTGACTTTATTAGCTCCGAAATATTGACAGCCAATTCGATTAGATGTGTATCATCTAATGAGCTAACTGGGTCATCAATGAAAATATACTTTAAATTGTTGTATTGGGGCGTTTCACGGCTCTCTGGTTCAGCCACATTTAAAACACTTACAACTTGTTCCATTAAACTGAAAAAGACACTCCAAATAAAACAGCTTTCTTCACCTTTAGAAATTTTCACAAATTCAGTATCACCCTCATTACCTCGTTCAAATGAAAATCGAACCTCTGTAAATTCTTCATTGAATTGCGGAGTTAATTTGTCATTAGTCAATAGCTGAAAATTTTCAACAATATTGCGGTCTTGCCCTTGTTCTCTGAGTACCCAATTTGTAAAACTGTTGAGTTGTATTTTTAGCTTTCTGTCTGAGTCTGCCTCTAAATCATTATCCCAAAAGAATAAGTCTTCAGTAAAAGCATTATAGTAAAGTATTTTAATTCTTGAATCTTCTTCCTGTTCTGCTTCAAGTTCTTTTGGGGCTATCAACTGCTTAAACTCCCGTGATAAACGAGTTTTGCCAGAGCCATTAAAAGCATAGATTAGCTGTACTTTTTTGTCAGCATCTCTAAGTGTTTGTGCTATTTCTAATAACGTCTGTCCCATTTTATGATTCTAAATTATTATTTGGAAAGGTTAGTAATAAATCACGGTAATACTCATACTGTTTTTTCCTCAATTCAATTTCTTTGGGAAGTCCTTCGTTGATTGAAGTGGTAAGTATGTCGAATTTGTCAAGGATAGAAACGATTTTTATTTTTTCCTCTGGTGATGGATTAGGAATTTTAATGTTATTTAGATTCCTCTGGTTTAATTTTGGTTGTGCAGCACCTGAAATATATGGAGTTAAGTCAATACTATTTAAAAAATACTCAACAAATCTTCTTTCTGCATAAGTGTTGAACTTCAATACGTGTGCATGATTATTAACCCAGGTTTTCCCACTTATACTAAACGCAATAGGGGTATTTCTTGCAATTAAATTTGCTCCATCTTCTGAAACCAATAAAAAATCACCATCGAAAATGTAATCTTTGACATAATCTACAATTCCAGAAGCTCCATAGTAGGGAATATTACCAGCCTCTCTAAGTCCACTTGTAACGGGTTTTCTCATTGAGTCTAAATTTTCCGCCAAGCTTTCCAAGGTTTTCCACTCTACATCTCCCTCTTCAAATCTTAGCAATTGCCCCCGATAGTAATTATACTGTTTTTTACGAGCTGTAAGCTCCGCTGTAAGCTCCGCTGTAAGCTCCGTAAATTTATCTAGAATATGAACAATCTCCTTTTGAACAGAAAGAGGTGGGATGGGGATTTGCAGTTTCTCAACAACGAAATTATCTAAGGTAGGTATGCCAGCTACCCTAACTCTTGATTTTAAGAAAGGTTGCTCGCCAATTAGAAAATAATAAAGAAACTTATTATTTAAAACTTCTGAATGTTCGAGACAAAAACAACCATCTGACGACCAAAATTCAACGGGACTAAAACCAACAGTTCCGGCAGAAGCACCTACGTTTATTATCATTACTGTATCTTTTGGGCGATTAGATTTTGCATAAAAGCCAAGGGGTTCTAATCCCCCGTGAAAGACAGGAAATATATTATTTTCTGAAAGTTCTTTTTTGGTAAGTCTTTTACCTCTAAGAACCTTGCATACCTCTCCCAACGTTTCCCATTCTACCTTAACACCATCTAATAATTTTACTAAGTAACTCATGCTTCAATCTCATTTATAATGGTATCAATGTCGGCACGTAGTGTATTAATTTTCTCTACCGTTTTTGCAATCTCGTTGTTTAACATCTCTATATCCACTTGCTCCCGATTATCTTTGGCTTCTATGTATGAACTCACGGAGAGATTATAATCGTTTTCAGCAATTATATTGTTGTCAATGGAAACCGATATGTTTGCCGCATCTTTTTTGGTATCGAATAATTCCATTATTTTTTCAATGTGTTTTTCTTCAAGTAGATTGTTATTAGTTACCTTTTTAAAGAAATCTTCACCCGTAGCATCTATAAACTGTGTTTTATTTTCGGTTTTATGTTTTGAAAGAACGAGAATATTGACAGCAATTGAAGTTCCGAAGAATAAATTTGGTGCTAAAGCAATTACAGATTCAACAAAGTTATTATCCACCAAATACTTTCTGATTTTCTGTTCTGCACCGCCACGGTAAAAGATACCAGGGAAACAAACAATAGCTGCCCTTCCTTTGCTGGAGAGATAACTTAGAGCATGAAGTACAAATGCAAAATCTGCTTTTGATTTTGGAGCCAAAACACCGGCAGGAGCAAAACGGTCATCATTAATTAGCGTTGGGTCATCGTCACCAATCCATTTTATTGAATAAGGCGGATTAGAAACGATGGCATCAAAAGGTTTTTCATCGCCATAATGTGGGTCAATGAGTGTATTGCCAAGGGCAATATTAAACTTGTCGTAGTTGATATTGTGTAAAAACATGTTCATACGGGCAAGGTTATAAGTGGTGTGGTTTACTTCCTGCCCATAAAAACCTTCTTCAATAATATGGTTGTCGAAATGCTTTTTGGCTTGTAACAATAACGAGCCTGAACCAGCCGCAGGGTCGTAAATCTTGTTTACCTTGTCTTGTTTGTGCATTGCCAATTGTGCAATGAGTTTTGAAACGTGTTGCGGTGTAAAAAACTCACCTCCTGATTTACCTGCAGTGGCTGCATAGTTGGAAATCAAAAACTCATAAGCATCACCAAAAAGGTCAATTTGATTGTCTTCAAAATTTCCAAAGTCAAGTTCTTCAATACCTTTTAAGACTTTTGCTAAAGTGCTGTTCTTGCTTTCAACGGTATTTCCTAATCGTGTGCTTGTGGTATCAAAGTCAGCAAACAAACCTTTAATGTCGGGTTCAGATGGATAACCATTTGCAGAACTTTCAATTGCGTCAAAAATCGCTTTTAAGTCTGTATTCAGATTTGGGTTTGTATTGGCTGTTTTGGCAACATTCACAAAAAGTTGACTTGGATAAATGAAGTAACCTTTGGTTTTTATTGCATCGTCTTTTATTTCGGGTGTAATGTCTTTGTCAGGATAGTTTGCATAGTCCACGTTTTCATCACCACCTTCAATGTAATTGGTGAAGTTTTCACTAATGAAGCGATAGAACAGCGTTCCTAAAACAAACTGTTTAAAGTCCCATCCATCCACAGAGCCACGAACATCGTTGGCTATTCTCCATATTTTGGCTTGCAATTCTTGTCGTTGTGCTATGCTTGTCATTTGTTTTCTTTTATTAAGTCTTGTGGTTTAACGCCTAGTATTTTCGCAATTTCAAAAAGTACTTCAAGTCTTGGCTGCTGTCGGTTTTGTACATAGCCGTTTACCATGTTGTAACTTTTACCAAGTTGGTCAGCCAACCAAGTCTGTTTTATTCCTTTTTCTTCCAACACTTCTTTAATTCTGTTCATGTCATTTTGAAATGTGTCCGCAAAGATAGATTTAATATTTTGACTATCTCGTTTTTCAATATAAAAACTGTTTGAATTATGGTCAGTCTGTCTGTCGGTGCGTGGGCAAAAAATGGCTCTTTTGGTTTTGCGAAGGGTCGAGTCGTGGGTCGGGCAAGACGAGATATGCGATTTGTGCCTAGGAATAAAATTGAATTAAAAAAATGTGCGGTGGGGAAAATAAAAAATACAGAAGGATCAGCGAGGAGTGTCGCTGACTCGTTGTTCTATTGCAATATGATTTGTATGTTGGTCACTTGTCAAAATGGTTTAAGGTTTAGTCGTCTGTTTGTTGATGTCGTGTAGTCAAATAGGCTTACTGCTAATGCGTACATTCATGATATATGATGTTATCTCTCAAAATTCCATTTGTTAAAAAATGAATTAAAAGAAGAGAATTAAAAACTTTGCAATGTCAGCTATAAATGATTCGACAGTCAGTTGAGACAGTTTTGAAAGAAAAAAAATCTCATATCTGAGCAATACCCCTTTTGGGGTATGCGGATTCATTGAAAGCAAAATCAAACTAATTTGCGGCATTTCGGATTCAATAGTCAAACAAGTAATCCATAGAGCAGCATCGGTGGATTGAAGCCTAATGCTTCCGCTTGCGACTGCGAGTACTGATTATTGAAAACATTTGCAACCCAATTGGCGACAATTCGGCTTGCTACCGGCGACCTACAAAAGAAAAAAAAAATTTATTAAAGTGACAGAACGATATCAAGTTTAGCAAACCCAAAAACGACTGCCTATGTCCTCTCCGGCTGCGCTCTATTATCCCCACACGAACATCACAGATAAAAACATCATTAAAAATGCTCTGCTGCTCTGGGACCAAGTAGAATATATCACGCCAGAGCGACGGTGGGAGCATCAAAAATTTCAATCGAAGGCTTTTAATGAAGCTATCGAAATCGTAGCAAGGCCTCATTACCCAACAATGGACGAGCGCGATGCAGTGCATGACCGTGTTGTGAAAATGCTGAAGGACGGAGTGCCCGATTGGTTCTTCCTGAACACGCTCAAGACCATAAGAAACCCGCAGACCTATCCCATTTATACAAGCAAACTGGATTATCGTACCTGGCGGCTCCTGCAGGAAAATCTGCTTGCTCAATTCAACCCAAGGGACTCAGATTACCATCTGACGCCTTATGCGGGCCTTGTGCTGATGTCACTTCTGGCGGACGCCTGTGCGGGGACAAGCAAAAGAAAGATTACCGACAGGTCTGAGGCTTATTCGTGGCTTCAGCAGCATGCCACAGAGCAATTGGGAGGACAGTACGTGACAGGCCTGGATATCAGCCAGGTCGCACCAGCATATGATCGGCTAGTGACTTTGTCAATAAAAGTTGTGAATACCGATGATATTCCAATTTCCACATTGGTGCAAATGAGAAAAAGAGAGGCAAAATCCAATAGCTCCGATTACAGGAATTTCCGTAGAAATTATCTTGGTAAAGTAGATGGGTTCGTCGCACAAATCACCAAACCCGGTATGACAGCTACAGACATCATCGAGATAGAAAGGCAATTCAAAACCGATATGGAATCAGACCTCAAAGATATAAAGGCAGAACTGGGATTGGAGAAAAAGAAAATCCTTTTGTCGAAAGAAGTCGCTGTCGCAGCTTCTGCAGTCGGAGGAGCTTTCTCTGTGCCGGTCCATGGATTGACTGATATTACAAGTGCTCTCGGGGCGATTGGAGTGGGAGCCTTGTACCGTGCCATCAAGGTATCACAGGCTGACCGGAAAAAGGTCTTAAAATCTCATTCTATGTCATGGCTCTATCTTGCAGAAAAAAGGGCTTCTGCGTTCAACCCCCTAAAAGTCATTTTTTGAGCTTTGATAATTTGAATTCATTGGGATTTGAAGACTTTTTTCCAAAAGAAACTGTGCTGCACCCTTGTTGACTGTGATTAATTAGCCGGCAAATAGTTTGGTTTAGATTAATGGACATGTCATTTTTCCTTTTGCGGATTGGTCATTCACCGATCAGTTCCATCCCCGCCAGTGTCTCACTTACCCGGTTGTCTTCCGTCACCACAGTTACTTGGACACGCCTGTTGTCTATAAAAAAATCTGAATAAATATCCACCTGTCCTATTCTTAAATAAGTGAGGCCGAGAATCGGTTTCCGGTCGCTCTTTAATGTCACTTCAGTAGATGCAAACATTGCCGGCGGCTCATACGAATTATCGTAACGAAGTTCATAAATATCATTCCTGAGGTTAAAACCTATGGTCGGAACAAACATCGTAGCGACTTCTTGCTCTTTTGTCGCAAACATACAATCCAAAAGCATGATTGCTTTTATCCCGGTGTTACTGGCAACAATATCAAAACCAAAAGTCCGGCCTCTTATGGCATGAAAATCTAGTTCAAATTTCTTATTGAATTTTGGCATCAGCCGCACCTGGGCTATGGTGCGCGTCTGACGGTTGATGATATCTTTAATCTCCCAATCCTCCATCGGAACAGACTGAAAATTAAAGCGCCGGTAGTAACGTTTGTCCGAAGCCTGATAGGCTGTTGCGCCTTTAGGGATTTCCACTACGTACACAACCTGGTCTGGATTAGCTGTATGTGTCTGGATAATATATATCTGAAGACCGTGGATCCGTGGTGAGATTTTTGAATTGATAATTTGTTCCAGAGTTTCGCGCGAAAATAATTTTCTGTCTACCGGATCGATTTTCTCAGGCTTGTATTTTTTGGGTGAAGAAGATTCCTTCATCCCATAAATAATTGCGCCGCCATCGGAGTTTGCGAAAGCTGAAACATCTTTTGAAATATCATTTTTCTTTGAATCTGTCGCAGCCAGCGCATCCGCAGATTTGTATTCCAAGTGAAGATTTTCTTCTGTTTCCAGAGCGATCAAAGCATTTAATTTTTCTAATGTCCACACTTCATAAAAGTTTAAACAACTATTGAGTCCAGATAAATATTGATAAAGTTTAAAGCAAAATACAACACACCCGAATAGATCATCAGATGTGTTGCATCATTTTTTCAATCGAGCCATTTTGCGATCAGCGCAATTGCGATCAACGCAGTGGCTGTTAACACAATGGCATTGACGGCCCGCGCGGTATCACCGTACACCGTGATGCAATTGTCGCCCGCGCATAGCTGCGCGCTTTCATCGCATGGTAAATTTGTGTTCATTCATTAAAGTTTTTGTTGAAAAAAATATCCCCGCTTTCACCCGGGGGATTTAGGTATCAGCCAGGGAACTCATTTCTCTTTCCGGATTCCCTTAAAAGGCTTGTCATCGGCTTTGCCATCCATAAACCTGCCGGTCGCGCTGTCGCGCTTCACCCAGGTCTCAGTCCTGGGGTTGAAGACCTGACTGCGGTCTCGCACCTCGCCGTTGCGGTGGCCGTCACCTGGTTTTCCGTTCTTTGCCATAACATTTGGTTTTTCGAGCAGCAGGTTATTCGATACTGAGGCACCCGCTCTGCAGCCCAAGGCAGCTTGGTAAAATGCGCAAGGACATATACATTTGCCAGAAGGAACAACAGCTTCTCCAAAGTATTATTCCCCGCCGCAGCGCTGACCAGTGCCGCGGCTTTTTGTTGCCGGAATTTTCTCTGACAACCAAACAAATTTACGGATTGGTTGACAAATAAAAAAAAATTGTAGTTTTGTCAACCGCATCTTTTCTGCCCAAAAAACAAATAGATATGAGCCCTTTTGCTGAACGCTTAAAATCTGCCCGCAGGATGAAGGGCTGGTCACTGCAGGAACTGGCGGACCAGCTTTCCCTGGACATTACCAAACAGGCCTTGAGCAAATATGAACAGGGAGCGATGAAGCCTTCCGGGGAAATGCTGATCGCGCTGTCAAAGGCCTTTGGGCTGAAACCCGATTATTTCTTGAGGGAACCAGGGCCTTCACTGGCTAAAGTGGAATTCAGAAAAAAGAGCAAGCTTGGGGTAAAAGAACAAGAAAGCATCAAAGAAAAAATAAAAGAGTTCCTTGAGCGCTACCTCGAAGTAGAACAATTGCTGAACATCAGTACCAGGTTCAGCAACCCCGTAAAAAATATTCTGATCGCAGATGTTTACGATGTCGAGGAGGCCGCACTGGCCCTGATCAGAAACTGGAATCTGGGCTTTGACCCCATCCCCAATGTCATCGAGATGCTGGAAGACCACGGCGTGAAGCTGATAGAGATCGAAGCCGGCGAAGGTTTCGACGGGCTCAGCACTTGTGTGGGGGATATTCCCGTTATAGCGGTCAATAAAAATTACAGTATCGAGCGCAAGCGCTTCACCGCGCTGCACGAATTGGGGCACCTAGTTTTGAATATCAAAAATGGCGCGGACAAAGAAAGGATATGCCATGCATTTGCGGGCGCGCTGCTCCTGCCTGATGATTGCCTGGAAAAGATATTAGGTGACAAAAGGAACAATATCGCCCCGGGCGAACTGGTAAGCATCAAAGAGCAGTACGGCATTTCTGTTCAGGCTATCATGATGAGGGCGATGCTGAAAGGAATTGTCAGCACCAGGGCAGCAGACAGGTTCTGGAGGTCCATCGCAAGCAATAAAAAGGAAGAAGGTCTGGGGAATTTTGCCGGCACCGAAAAAAGTTACCGTTTCAAAAACCTCGTCTTCCGGCTGGCTGCAGAAGAAGTGGTGAGCTTGGGCAAGGCAGCCAACCTTGCGGGAATGAAACTGGCCGCATTCCGTGAGGAACTGGAAACTTTTTAAAAGGCCATTCAACTTTGTTTATGGAGAAGATTGCCATACATGACGCGAATATCCTCATAGACCTCGTAAAGACCGGGCTCTTCAGTCTTTGCTTAGCCTTGCAATATGAGTTCATGACTACCCATATCATCCTGGAAGAGCTTTATGATCCGCAGGTGGCAATCATCAGGCCGCATATCCTTTCAGGAAAATTTCTGGTCATTCAAATATCGCGAGACGAATTGCAGGATATCCAGCAGCTGGCCTCGCGCCACCCCAAACTTTCGGAGCAGGACTGCTCTGCTTATTATTACGCCCAACAGAAAAATGCCATCCTGCTTAGCGGAGACAAAAATTTAAAGTCAGTGGCTGAGGCAGAAGGGATTACTGTCCGTGGAATTTTCTGGGTCATCGATGAACTGGTGCGCACTGCTGTAGTTTCAAAATCGGATGCACGCACATTTTTGAGCAGCCTGAGAACACACAACAAATGGCTGCCAGGTAATGAATTTGAGAGGAGAGTGCGAGAGTGGGGAGAATGATTAACCTGACTATATCAGAGTTTAGTCAGCGAGTGGTTTAGTTTCGGTAATTGATTTTGGGAGACAAGTTCATCAACAAATGAATCTGTAGCATGTGCGATTACACCTAAATCCCCGTTTTTATTCTTAATGGACTGGTTTTTTGTGAAGCCCATCTGTTGTAGAGATCATGAAATGGGCCCCAGGGCTTGTCGTTTTCTCTTTGCTTTTTATAAATATTAATAAAGTGTTCCAGAACAAACCCCCATTTTACATAAATATCTTTAAATGATTCCTCAATCATTTTTCTGTCACCAACTACATTTTTATATGCTGCTGCAATATGTTCAAACTCGTTCAACAAATGAATAAATCGAGTTCTTAACTTCCATTCCTTCGAATCTTCTGAATATTTACTAAAATAAATTTCTCTGGCATATTCTTGAGTAATTTGTGCTAGAGCTCCATCCTTGAAATCTATAAGTCTTGGTTCTATTTTTTCTATATCATCAATAAAGGGCTTTGTTTGTTTGTTCCAATTTGAAATCATTTGAGAAGCAAAATTCCTTCTGTTCCACTCATGATTTGCAAATAGAGTGTATACTCCAAGTATTATTGTTATAGTTGTAATTACAGGTCCTAATTTGCTAAAGGTGATTATGTAAGCATGTCGATGAGTATCATAAGTAGGTATTGAAAATTTGATAACAAATATGGCTTCAAGTAATTTCTAGAACAACTTTTACAACGATGAATATAAAATCTAGTTGAAAATTGCGACTTTTTTAAGCAATTTTTGAAACGAATTAGTTCAAATTTGAATTCAAAGGCGAGAATTAAAAACTTTTCAATATCAGAGGCAAATTTTTCAGCAGTCAGTCATGATGGGTTTTGCAATTCAAAAAAATGTCATTCCTGAGCAATACCCTTTTTGGGGTATAAATGCTTATAGAAATGTGCAACGCCAAATTATGCCGAATGTCGGGCCGGGTAAGCCCAGGGTCTAAATCTTCATTTTTCAATATTCCCACGGATAAAAGGTGATTTTCCCCTTTAAATACCGTGTTTTAAACTTTGCAAGCGAGCTATGCTTCCGTAGCTTTAATTCAGCTTCTTGAGAAAATTACAAAACACAATAAACCGCTAAGCAAAAAATGGAGAATTTCCGGCTCGAAAAATTCTAATTGGCTTAACTATTAGAGGGATCAATTAATAAAACTGACTAAACTTAAAACCAAAATAGTAAAAAATGAGGGCGCGTCGATTTATTTTAATTTCAAACTTAATGGTTGCTGTTGTGGCTCATTGCCAAGCGCAAAGCTCTAGAGTCCCTAATTTTTTTGAATATTGGCAATCCTCGGACAGTAATAAGACAAATTTCACCTATGACTCCTCCTTTAAATTAAAGATTCATTTAAAATCAGCAGAAAAAATCAGATATGTTTTGTTATTTGAATGGAATGGGAAAAAACAATTATCCGATTATTTTGACGACAAAATACACAAGAGGATAAAAAATATTTTTTCCCGGAAACCAGTCCCGAAAATGATGAACTATGAGCTTGACTCAACAAATTTGTCGGTACAATTTGACTATTTATACAACTATTCCTATACAGAAACAGAAAATCAGCAAATAGAAAAATTCAGAGAACAATGTAAATCATTTTCCCCGTCACGGAATTATTTGGCAATTGACAATTTAGTACCTGCGGGCACATTGAAGCCAGGGCGTAAATATGCGATAATGGTCTACCACGACGTCAATACTGCGATATTTGATCCTGATTCCCTTCTTCTTTTTGACCCAGCTGCGCCTGATATTAATTCTTCTGACCTCTTTTACAGAAATAAGACAATCTTAAACAAACTTTATTTTGCATATAAATATTTTGCTGGCAGCTTGAGCGATCCAACTTCAAACGTATTTAAGAGCATTGACACCGCATACAACAGACTTTACCAACAGAATAAGTTTCCTGTTTTTTTGCAAAACGGAAAGCCTTTTAAGTACCCTCTTCAAAAGCTGATAACAAATTTTAATCAGCCTGTTCCGCAATTCAACAGCTACGAATTAATCGAGAGGTTTGTTGACACAAGACGGCACATTTCTGCAATGATTGTCAAAAGCGTTAACAATGATGTTTTTGATGCAAGTTCCCTCAGGTTATTCGACGATAATCTAAAAAAAGTGCGAGATTATTTTAAGTCACTCAATGAATGCAGTTCGAAGAAATGCTGTGGTGCTAATAACTTCGACAGCACTATTGAATCAAACGTCCTATGGACACTGTGGTCACTGCAGATGGAAGATTGGGAAAAAATCAATGATGGATCTTTAGCTGTTACACTGAAAAATCCTTATCTCGCCGCATCAAATGTAGGCGCAAAGAATACTCCCTCTCAAAATCTTGCTTCTAGTATTAAATTTATTGAGAATGCAAAGGAGATTCTTACAAAGTTGGAATTTGAAAAGAATTTCGAAAATTGTGGGGTCTGTATTGATAGTTGTTGCAAAATATGCCACCTTGAAAAGAATAATTTTACCGAGCTCTATTCGGCATTGAAAAAATATGCTGCTAAGCTCGGATACACTAAAGAACTCATGAACACCTTGGAATCGGCATATCGTAAATTTAAAGATAGCCTTATCATACCTTATGTGTATTTGGGGTCAAAGATTGATATGTATGGCGCAAATAGCTTTATTATAGACTTTCAAACCAGAACCGCTGTTCATATCACGCCAGTTTTCGGTTACTGCTATTATGGATTCGGATCTCTTTTCGGAGCTGGTATGCAAGGATTTTCTCCCTACTTAGGATTTCAGATAAACTTTGAGCCATTAAATCAGAATGTACCTTTCAGGTTAATAAACCAAAAACATTTTTGGCAAAGGCTCTGCTTCACGACGGGATGGACATTGGCGTCGATTGCAAAAGCAGGTAAACGATCGGATTTCTTCGGGAACAGTACGTCATTATATACTGCACTTGGACTGAAACTTAGCCATGTATTTACTTTTAACGCAGGGGCATTATGGTTCAGGGCCAACAATCCTAATCCGGTTGTCACAGACAAAGCTATTGCGTGTATCCCGTCTGCGTCACTCTCAATCAATTTCACTGCGTCCCAGTTATTGGGAGATTTTGTCAAATTAATACCAAGTTTATGAAAACGTTCATGCACACAACTTTTGTTATTTTTATTGTCATTTTCTTTTTCAATAGTTGCTACAAAGAGAGTAATTACGACCCACAGAATCTGGCCAAAAAAGATTCTTCAAATATCCAAATCTGGGGAGGGGGGAATTCAATTCCTGCAGACAGCGTAAGCTTGATTAAGATTGCCATAGTCTTTCCATATGACGCAGATTCCTCAAAATGTGTGGTCAATTTAACTACGGATTTAGGAACATTTGTTGAGAGTGGCTCTAATTCAATTTCCCTTGCTGCGAAAAATAATATTGACTCTGCAAAAAAGGTTGCTTTCGCGACTCTTAAAAGTGGTTCTCAAATTGGGGTTGCTCATATACAATGCACCTTATATTCGTTTACAAAGACAATCACCGATACATTCTTTAACTCCTATCCTGACTTCATCAATTTGTCTGCAAGCAGCTTAAGCATAAAGCCTTCAAATGGCGCGGATGGAGAGATAACGTTTTCATGTAAAATATATAAAAGTCAAGGAGTACCTTCTCAAAAAAATCTAGTTGGCATTACTGTATCTGATACGAACAATGTGGCTATCGGGTCTTTTCGAGTAAAAAACCCATTGAGCGATAATTCTGGCAACAGTCAGTTTGTATATGTATTAGGGGATAGTATTGCCAATAGACGAGCAAGCCAATACTATGGAAGATTGACAGCGGTGGCTACGGATACCAACAGTATGATGACGCCCATACATGCAACTATTCAATTCATTTCTTCACACTAAACATTTAATTATGACCAGGACAGAAGTCAAAAAATTTATAAAAGAAAACAATACGACAGAAGAGATTAGGAAAATGGTAAATAAACATGTGGAAAAATTAGGGCTTAAACTAGGGAAATTTCATCTGATTAACGAGAAGGATGATGATCTAATGTGTACTTGTTTTCCATGGGGATGCTTTGACGAAAAAGGAGAACCATGCACTCCAGAATAAAAGCTTTTCAAATTCAAAAGTACTTTTTATGTAGAGGCTGAGAGAACCGGCAACGGATTGGGAAAACAAAAAAAAATGCTATCGCAGGTCCAGCTATGTACATAGTTGTTTTGAAGACTAATGAAGGAGGGTATCGTTTGGCTGGATGCTGTTAGAACCGGGTTATCGCGCAAGATGCAATAACCATATTTAAACCTCATTGTCAATGAGAGTCACGATTCCCAAAGTTGATTGCCGTTTAGAAAATTTCATTTTATTATTTTGGAGCGTTGAAATTGAAAAAAATTTTATTCATTTTGAATTTTTTTTGAATTCCACTCCAGAATAGAAAATTCCGCGATCACACTGGAGGATTTTCAGCACGCAGTCTAAATTGATTTGTAAATTCAAAAGAATAATTGCTGAGTTATCCCGCCTTTTGGGGTATTAATGCCTAAATTATGTTTGGCTAAAATCAAAATGGTAATTTACCGCCAACCAGCAAGCGGTGAATGACAAGTGTACCAAAGAAGGACATCATTCTCAAAATTGCTTCTTTCGTCTCGAAATAACAATTGACGGGCACATCCATTTTTCATTTCGAGAGATCCTGACTCCCTTTGCGCTCCATCGAGCTTCTACCGCACAAGTGAGTGACACAACGATGCTCAATAGTATTCCCGCCAGCGGGAAAAAAAAAACTGCCGGTTGACCAGATTTCTTCTGGCACGTACACAGAATCAACTATGCAAATTTGATTTAATCATGGGCCATTCAAACCTTTCCCAACTATTCCCATCCCAAAACAATTCCCTCCCGATACAAAAATTTTCCAAACCTAATTTGAGGCCTGATATTTTGTAACCATTAATCTCCCCCAGATGGAACAACTGCTTCAATTTCTTCAGGCCATTCATCCTTTATCGAATGGGCTGCTCCAATTTTTGTCTGAGCACCTTTCCTACAGGGAACTTTCCAAAAAAGAATATCTCCTTCATGCCGGCCAGACTTGCAGGCATATCTGTTTTGTGGAATCCGGCCTCCTTCGATGTTTTTACCTGCATAATGGCGCTGAGGTTTGTTCCTGGTTCATGAAGGAAGGTGATGTAATTGTTTCCGTTGAGAGTTTCTTCAATCAAAAGGCAAGCTTTGAAAGCATACAGGCGATAGAGCCCTCCTGCCTTCACTATATCAGTTACGACCAATTGCAATATGCATATAAGCATTTCCCGGAATTCAACTTCACGGCAAGGGTGCTGACTGAAAAATATTATGCCATGAGCGAACAGCGGCTGTACTCGATCAGGATGCAGCGTGCCCATGAGCGGTACGCCAATCTTTTAAAGAACAACCCTGAGATTATCCTCCGTGTCCCTTCCAAATATATCGCTTCTTATCTCGGCATCACAGAAGTGACGCTCAGCTCCATCAAGGGCAAGCTTATCTGCAACCATTCCCAATAATCATTATTCACCGTTAAATCAACTGTTATGAGCACCTTCTACCGCCTCTTATTTTGTGTAAGTATTTTCCTTATCCTTTTTTTCTCCTGTAAGAAAGACCCTACCGTGAAAAACCCAACTGATTTTGAATCGGAGGCCAAAACATTTTTCAATGAACATCTACACCCGCAAAACGCGATCGCTGAAAACTCCGCTGACAAATCAACTTACCCACAGGCCGCCTATGGGCGCGAACCCATCTGGAAACAGGCAAGGCTCAGCGATATCGCAGGACGGAAAGTCCTTATTGCGCCGTTAAAATATGACAGTCTTTTTTATGTCACCGGCACGGCCAGCGGCAAGAGGCTCTACCTGATCAGCGAGGTCTCGAGGCTTTTTGTCTACCAGGATTCTTCGGGGCAGTTTCATGCAGAAATCGTCACGATGGTACCTGACAATGCTTTTTTTTCCGGCAACAAAAAGACCTTCAGCGGCACACTCCATGTAGACGCCTGGGATGGCAGCCCTTTACATTCCTATCTGTTCAAAGACGGCCAGGCAATGCCCTTAACCCGGAGCAGGTCCGGTTCTCCCGCAGCAGGACAAAAAGCTGAAGACGGCATGGATGAAAACAGCATGGCGCTCCTTGAAGTATGTTACTATTTTGAAGGATACAATTATGCACCGGCCTATGAAGAAGGTTACTCCTATGAAGAAGCGCTGGGATGCACCTATGAGTTTGTCAGCACCGGTAATGAAAGCCTCGGTGGAGGCAGCAGCGGGCTTGGCGCCGCAGGCTATGCTTCAGGGCTCTCCGGCGGACCAGGTGGAGGGGCGCCTGTCGGATCCGTCAACCCGGTGACCAATATGCCTGTTGCCAGGGGGGACAATATTATCGGCAACATCACCGACTATGATAAATGTTTTACGAACCTTGCAGGGAACACGTACTCCTATTCCGTGACTATATGTGTTGACCAGCCGGTGCCGGGGAAAAGAGACCCCTGGGGTTTTTCTGTCACAGGTTCTTCATCAGGAGAGAACATTGTCAATGTAGGGCATACATTCCTGATCTTTACCCAAACCGGGGGAGACGGAACCATACAGCGCAATGTGGGTTTCTATCCGGCAGATGATGTCACGCCGATCAGCCCTTCAGCGCCCGGACAGCTCAACAATGACAATGCCCATAGCTACAATATTTCGCTTACTGTGAAACTGGACAATTCTCAATTTTTCAATATGCTCAGCTTTGTGGGTGGCAACAATAACCCGACTTATAACCTGAACAACAATAATTGCACGTCTTTTGCACTGCACACCCTCGAAGCGGGGGACGTTTATATCCTCTCAAGCTATGGCAAATGGGCCGGCGGTGGCGGCTATGATCCAGGTGACCTTGGGGAGGATATCCGCAACATGTCCCTGCAAGCGGGGATGACCAGAAGCACAAATGACCTCGCCCATCCAAATCTTGGCACATGCTATTAAATGACATGAAAATACCAGTCACGGTTTTGCTTATTCTTTGTTCAGCGCGTTCTTTTGCCCAGCAGGGGACCTGGGAGGGAACGAAAGACTGGAAGCTGTATAAGATCCAGGGCAATAAAGCATTCAGGCTGAAACAGGATTCCCTGTTATACATTGAATCTGTCCCGTTGAATGAAGATTCGCTAAAAACATTTTTGAACAGCTCGGGCGCCTGGCCAAAAGAAAAATACTCGCTTTGGATGGGGTCATACCTTGCATCATTTGCCGATAGTGCAGGCCTGCTGCATAAGGTGGATATCAGCATGTATGGCGGATTCTTTTTTGATGAGAGGACAAAAACCTATTTTCAAGTTGCGGCAGATATGAAAAATGACTGGCTGCAGTTCATGAGCCGCAGTTATGAAAAGTTAGCATCACCATGAAAAATAAAAATTCAAATTCGAAATACCTGCTTGCGGTATTCTTTGCCGTTAGTACGATGCTTTTGTTCCTGCTGGTGCTCTGGAAAAAGATCGGCAGCACAGGGAGATTCAACCTGATCATCGTATTGATTTTTCTACGGTATGTATTTCTTATTGCTGCTATTCTATCATTGGCATTGAGACTGATCAGGCGATTCCTGAGTAACTCCGGTTTCATTTATGCCCTGGTATGTGCGTTGAATATCGCGATCGGTTTTTTCAGCAGCATATTTTATTTTTTTCACGAGGCAAATATCTGGTGGCTGAACCAAACGCTGCTCAATTTGCTTTTTGGCTTCATCATGTTGCTCGATATGGTCATTTTCAGAGAGGGAAGAAAGATTTCTTAATTTTTTTTAATCTTATTTTTTAGTGGCATGGATAAATTCGTCCATGCCTTTTTTATTTGAAGAAACAACCAACGCGCTTTATGATAAGATGTCCGGCGATCTCGGCAATATCTTTTCTGACCACGAAGGGACGCTCCAGGCGGCAATGCGAGCAGCGCTCATCGCAAAAAAATATATGGGCGAACTGAGGGCTTACCTGTCAGTCTACAGTTTTGAATCACGTGAGGCAGAGATATTTTTCTTTAAGTTTGTCAAGCCCCGTTTTTACGCGCAGGCGTTGTATTATGCGAGTCTCTACGAGATCGAACTCAACAAGCCGCCAGGGGATGTGGAAATCATCAAAAACTATTTCCTTGGGGAAATCAAAAAAATCAACAGCTTCTTTGAAGTGCATAAGGATTTTTATCGTTACCTGAGAAACGGTTCTGACTATCTTGACCATATTTATTTTTTAAGGGAGAACCAAAAAGAAGCCCTGTTCCCGGGACAGCTTACCCTTGAAAGGGACCCTCAATTTTCTACCGTGTGCGATTATACACTCGCGATGATCGAAGCCAACAAAATGCTCTGTAACTATTTTATCCATGCTATTGGGGAACCGCAAAAAAATGCTGAAGGCCTAAAGCCAAAGAACAAACTGGAATGGACAGGGCAAAAAGCAGGCCTGGTGGAACTGCTCTATGCCCTTCATGCTTCAGGTGTGTTCAATAACTCACCAATGGGGATAAATACGGTTGCCAACTATTTTTCAGAAGTGTTCAATATCAGCCTGGGCAATATTTACAAAACCTATGAAGAATTAAGGCTCAGGAAAAAGAACCGGACTGCATTTCTCGATTCCTTAAAAACCAACCTGCTCCGCAAAATGGAGGAAGACGATTAAAAAAATATTTTTCCCAGCCGGGAAAACCTGTGAAACATCACTTTTTTATAACCCCATATTTGTACAGTAAAAATTATTAAGATATGCTCAGCAAGATTACCTGGCAAGAATTTATTTCTTTTTTAGCGCTTGTTTTTGCGGCTTATTATTTAGTGGTACTATTAAAATATTACCGAAAAGAAATCCGCCAATTGATCAATGGAAAGCAATGGAATGTCAATGAGAATAAGGCTACAAATAAAATAAGCTGAAATAAAAATATTGCTCCATCCATGACGAAGTGCAGATAAGCCAGGTGCGAATGAGTAGCGTGGATGGAGCTCCATATCCGTACCTTTTGTGTATCAGCAGTTGGTTTATGGTTTCCCTGTGAGCATCGCCTGCCCGTTACGGAGGGCAGGTTGCCGCAGGGTTGCTAAAATGATTTAGTGAAATTAAAATAGTGAAGAATGAATATGTGCAGTGTGAACAGTAAAATCAGGTATGCATCAGCGTTAATCATGCTGCTGCTGATTAAAACGGCCGGCCATGCCCAGACCGCTGACGGCAATGCGGGCATCAACCAGGCCAATACAACGGTGCGCAGCTATTTTGATGCAGGCACTAACCTCATGTACGCAGTAGGGGCCATCCTCGGGCTCATCGGCGCCGTAAAAGTTTACCAGAAATGGAACCATGGAGACCATGATACCGGCAAAGTCGCTGCTGCCTGGTTCGGCAGTTGCATCTTCCTTGTCATTGTGGCAACAGTCCTCAAATCTTTCTTTGGCCTTTAAAAAAAGTGAAGATGGAAAAGTGTGCAAGGATAAATGCCCCTCCAAAAGGGCCTTAGTCTCCCGGTCAACATACTGCGGTTAAAAAACTGCTCACTGAAGCAGAAGGGTACCCTATTGCTCAAAATTTTTTAAAAATCAATCATGAAAAAATATATATCCGTGCTTCTTTTATCTGCTATTATTTTTTCCTGCAAAAAGCAGGAAGGAAAAAATGAAATGCCCCCAGGCTCAATAAAAGACACTAGCTATTTAGCTAACGTGAAAGCATACCTGAAAGATAATCTTTCTGACACCGATTATGCAAATATCGATCAGGCGAACATGGTCATAAGCAAAGAAGGAACAAACTGGCTCCTCCGCGTTGGACTGCTCCGGAAAAATATTAGCTGTGACTTTATACTGCTGCAGACGGATACGCTCGGCAATTGCAGCACAGGAAGGTTTGTGCATATCACACGCGACAGTACGGACATGGAGGTTTTTAACGGGAAAATCTCTACCGAATCCCTGCAACATGATAACGCCATATACAAGAAAGTCACAAATAATATTGCTCAAACATTAAGCTGTGGCGGGGAAGCAGAAGAGAGCCTCAATGCCGGGGCCTGCGATATTATCCCTTCAACTGATTGCGGGGACTGCCTTCCCGAAGTTGTTGTGATCGGGTATCTCAACAGTGGGAGCAGCACCGGCGGAGGTGGTATAAGTTACGGAGATTATCTAAACCTGGTTGATTTAGCGGGAGGTGGAGGAACTGGCAACACCTATTCAGGCGGTTCGTCGGGAGTATACAGCCCAATCAATCTACCTGTGAATTCAGGGGGCGGTTCAGTTGCGCCACCGGTCAAAGCGAGCCCTGATGTGACCGTCAATTATTCTGCAGAATATGCAAAACCGGGCATCGATGTCAATGCATTCATGAAATGTTTTTCTTCCATACCCGATGCCGGTGCGAGCTGTTCTGTTTCTATATTCACCGATCTTCCCGTCAATGATGACCCGGAATATATTTTTAACATCCTCACCGGGGCAACAGGCCATTGTTTTTTGCAACTCACCAAGACCAACGGCACGCAATCCGTCACCCAGATCATCGGCAAGACCACGTCAAAAGTCGTTGCCGTGTTGGGCTTCCCGGTGCAGGGAAAGATCGTGGACAATGCAGGCCACAAATACAACGCTTCGCTGACCATGAATATCACTCCCCAGCAATTGCAAACAGAGATCGATGCCATCACCGCAACAGGCAATAACCCCCAGTACGATATCTGGGAAAATAATTGTGTTGACTATGCGGTGGGCATCCTGAACAAAATAAGGCCATCCAACCCTTTGCAGGTTGTCAAGCTGCTGGACCCGATGAGCGGGGACCTCTACAATACACCGCAAGGGCTTTACCTGGCACTGGACCAAATGAAGACGGCAAATGGCACGGAATCAAAAAACATTACAACAAATGTGGCGCAGCATGCAGGGACAAGCCACGGTGGCTGCAATTAAGCCTCACCCCACTCTCTCCCAGGGGAGAGGGCAAACAGAATAACTATAACAGTTATGCCTACCAGCATTTATAAAATAAACAGGAACATCAATAAGAGCATCGAATTCCGCGGCCTCAAGGCACAGTACATATGGTGGCTTGGCGGTGGCGTGATCGGGCTGATGATACTCTTTGCCATCATGTATATTACTGGCATCAACGCTTATGTCTGCGTTTCCATAATCCTGATCGCCGGAGGATTTTTGTTTACTTCGATCTACAGTCTCAGCAATAAATATGGTGAGCACGGCATGAAAAAAAAGATCGCCAAACGCAGCATCCCCAAAACAATCCGGATTTATAACAGGAAAATATTTTTCTTCGTAAAATGAAAAACGATATCACGATAAGGCCGGCCAAAAACCATGATGCCAGGAAGATATTTAATTTTCTCTGTGAGCTCGAAGAGCAGCTTTTCGATCAGCAGGAATTTGAGATCAATTACCGCTTATGCCTGGCCGACAATAACAATATATACCTGGTAGCTGCAGGCAGCGACAATGTCGCCATTGGCTATATCAGTTGCCACGGCCAGATACTATTGCATCACGGCGGAATGGTATACGAGATTCAGGAACTCTTTGTAGAAAAACCTTACCGGAACAAAGGGGTGGGCAAATTATTGTTGAAGGGCCTTGAAGAATACCTTTCAAAAAGAGATCACAAAATGCTGGAAGTAGCGACAAACAAAAAAAGGACTGCAACAATCAGGTTTTACACAGCAAATGGATTTGAAAACACCCATGTGAAACTAACGCGGATGAAAAAATAATACCGCAATAGTATATTAACAGTGAAGAAAGATTTGTGATGGAAAGAGCGCTCAAAGACATATTGCCCATACTCGGCGTCGAACACGACTGCATCTTATCAAAACAGGGAGATATCACCGTAGCTTTTGAAGTTTGGTTGCCGGAAATCTTCACCCTGTCGAACGAAGAATACGAAAGCTTCCACCAGGCATGGGCAAAAGCTGTCAAAATCCTTCCAAAGCATTCCGTGTTCCACAAACAGGACTGGTTCGTCAAAAGCAAATACGAGGGAAACTTTGAAAAAGAAGATACAAGCTTTCTTTCAGGGAGCAGCGAAAAGTTTTTTAATGAACGCCCCTACCTGGGCCACCGCTGTTATATTTTCCTGACAAAAAAACCCGAAGGCAGGAAACTGTCTTCATCAGTCTTCTCCAACCTGTTGAGAAAATCCATCGTCCCGGAAGAAACATTAAGCCCGCAACTGCTGCAGGAATTCCTCGACAGTACGGGGCAGTTCCGGCGCATCATGGAAGACAGCGGTTTTGTGAAGTTCAGAAGATTAAAAGATGCAGAACTTATCAGCGACTCCGAAAAAGCAGGTATCATCGAAAAATATTGCTTTTTGCTGGAAGATGAAAGGCTATTCATCAAAGATATTTCTTTTAAAGATGGCATCAGGGTCGGCAGCCAGTACTGCCAGCTCTACACACTTAGCGAACCAACAGAACTGCCACCACTCTGTGGCTCGCGGATCAACTATGACCGCTATTCCACGGACCGGACAAAATTCTCTGTCGGCTATGCATCAACGTTAGGCCAGCTGCTTTCCTGCAATCACCTATACAACCAATACTTTTTCATAGAGGATGCACAAAAGACTATTAAACAACTGGAGTCAAAAAGGCTGAGGCTCCAGTCTCTTTCTGCATATTCGCGTGAAAACAGCATTGCCAGGGATGCAGTCAATGATTTTTTAAATGAGGCAGTAAGCCAGCAGCGCATGCCACTGAAAGCACATTTCAATATCCTTTTATGGTCTGAAGACAAAGATGAACTAAAGGACTTACGGAACCTGGTATCATCAGCCTTAGCCCAGATGGATTCGGTACCGAAGCAGGAGCTGGACGGAGCACCGCAAATCCACTGGGCGGGCATACCGGGGAACGAGGCCGATTTCCCGGTGAACGATACATTCGACACATTAGCTGAGCAGGCTTGTTGCTTTTTAAACCTCGAATCCAACTATCGCTCCTCAGTCAGCCCGATAGGCATCAGGCTGGGCGACCGCCTAACGGGGATGCCTATCCACGTAGATATTTCCGACGAGCCCATGAAAAAAGGGATCATTACCAACCGGAACAAATTTATCCTCGGCCCCTCAGGCAGCGGCAAATCCTTTTTCACCAACCATATGGTGAGAAGCTATTACGAACAGGGGACTCATATCGTACTCGTGGATGTTGGCCATTCCTATAAAGGGCTATGCGATATGGTGAAAGGTTATTATTTCACCTACTCGGAAAAGAACCCGATAAAATTTAATCCTTTCTATATCGGCGAAGGCGACCTGCTGGACACAGAAAAAAAAGAAAGCATCAAAACACTTTTGCTGGCGCTCTGGAAAAAAGACAATGAAAATTTTAACCGCAGTGAATACGTAGCCTTATCCAATGCGCTGCAGCTCTATTTTGAAAAAGATATTTCTTTCCGGGATTTCAATTCCTTTTACGAATTTTTAAAGGAAGATTTTGTGGCGGTATTAAAAACGGACCAGGTCAAGGATAAGGATTTCGATGTCTCGAATTTTCTCTATGTGTTGCGACCTTATTATAAAGGCGGTGAATTTGATTATTTGCTCAATGCTAAGGAAAATCTTGATTTATTAAATCAGCGTTTCATCGTATTTGAACTCGACAATATCAAAGACCATCCCATTTTATTCCCGGTCGTTACGCTTATCATCATGGAGGTATTTATTTCAAAAATGCGCAAATTAAAAGGCACCCGCAAAATGATCCTGATCGAAGAAGCCTGGAAAGCCATTGCCAAAGAAGGGATGGCGGAGTACATCAAATACCTTTTCAAGACGGTGCGCAAATTTTTTGGGGAAGCGATCGTAGTTACGCAGGAAGTGGAAGATATCATTTCTTCCCCCGTGGTGAAGCAGGCCATCATCAACAACAGCGATTGCAAGATTCTGCTAGACCAAAGCAAGTACCAGAACAAATTTGACCAGGTACAGGAACTGCTCGGGCTCACAGAAAAAGAAAAAGCGCTGGTGCTTTCCATCAATAAAGCCAATGACCCCGCAAAAAAATACAAAGAAGTTTTTATTTCCCTTGGTGGAATATTGTCGAGAGTCTACCGCACGGAAGTATCACCCGAAGAATACCTCGCCTATACCACCGAAGAAACAGAAAAAATGAAAGTGCAGGAACATGCCAAAAAATACGGGAGCATCGAAAAAGGCATTGCAGCAATGACTGCAAGCATGCACAATCCATAAACAAAAAAGGTATCGCTGGTTGGTAACCCGCAATACCTCATAAACCAAAACTAAACGAACTGCGAAACAAATCTAAATTCTTAAAACAGGTAACAGATGAAAATACTATCCACAGGCTGTGCATCAGGCGTAAAGGCGATCGCATTATCTCTTGCTATACTATTATTCACGTCCGTTGCAGAGGCGCAGATTCCCGTCATCAGTGTCATCACCAGCCTGGCCAAAAAAGTGATCAACGCCATCGACCTGGAAGTGGAGAACCTGCAGAACCAGACTATTGAATTGCAAAACGTTCAGAAGGCCCTGGAGAACGCGATGTCCAAACTGCAGCTTGACGGCATCGCGGATTGGGTAGAAAAAATTAAAGACCTCTACAGCGAATACTATCAGGAATTGTCAGCGGTCAAACAGATCATTGCTGGTTATGACAAAGTAAAAAGCATTGTCCAACTGCAGGAACGCATAGTATCAGAATACCAATCGGCCTACGCGCTGTTCAGGCAGGACAAACATTTTACTTCCTCTGAGATCACTTATATGTACAATGTGTATACGGGAATCATCAACGAGAGCTTAAAAAACCTGGAGCAGGCAACGCTGGTCGTCAGTTCGCTTGTGACACAGATGACCGATGAAAGCAGGCTTAAGATCATCCATACCGCTTTTACCGGCATGCAAAAAAACTACAATGATCTCAAACAGTTCAATAACCAGAATATCCAGCTCAGCCTGCAGCGTGCCAGTGATGCGGATGACTTGCAAACAGTAAAACAATTATACGGTCTCACCCCCTAACCCCCTGAAGAGGAAAAATAAAAAACTATGAAGAAGATCAGATTTATTGTGTTGTTGATTCTGCTAAGCCATGCTGCAATGGCGCAAGGGCTCAGCAATTTCTTTTCACAGAAAAAAGCTGACATCAGGTATATGGTTGCGCAGGTGGCAGAACTGCAAACTTATATCGGTCTTGCAGAAAAAGGCTATAGCATCGCGCAAAAAGGTTTGACAATAATCGGAGAATTAAAGAAAGGGGAATATGATCTGCACAGCGCATTTTTTTCTTCCCTTAAAACCGTCAATCCCTCTATCGCCAAATATGCAAAGGTTGCGGATATCATTTCTTACCAGGTTTCGATCATCAGCTCTTTCAAAAAAATATTAGCGCTCAAGAACATGTCTGCACCTGAAATGAGTTACCTGCAAAGGGTGTATAACAACATGAGCGAAGCATGCACGGGATCACTGACTGATCTGATCGATATTATCACAGATAATACTTACCAGATGAAAGACAATGAACGGATCGCAAGGATCGACACCATTTATAACGACATGAAAGATAAATATGCATTCACCCAAAGTTTTTATGGGGATGCCACGCTTTTATCTGCGCAAAGACAAACGGAAACACTTGAAAATGATTTTCTGAAAAAGCTCTATTGATATGAAAAAGTTAATGATTGTTCTTGTACTGCTGTTTTCTGCCCGCGTTAATGCACAGAGCTATGAACTCGAAAGGCTGATACTGGATATTGAAAAGCTGGCACAGCTTAAGGACATCCTGAGCGATCTCTACAAAGGTTATGAAATCCTGAACAACGGGTATAATACCATCAAAAATATCTCGCAAGGCAATTTCAATCTGCACCAGGCATTTTTGGATGGCTTATTATTGGTAAGCCCTGCTGTCAAAAATTACCGGCACGTGGCAGATATCATCGGTTACCAGGCGAGGATCGTTTCAGAATATAAATCTGCTTTCAATGTGTTCAGGCAGGATAAACATTTTAGCCCTGCTGAGATCAGTTACTTAAGCAATGTCTACAACAACCTGGTGAGCGGCAGCCTTGCCAATCTCGCTAACCTTTTAAATGTACTAACGGACAAGGTTATGCGTATGTCAGACGATGAGCGCCTGCACGCCATTGATGAAATATATGTGGACACTAAAGACAAATATCTTTTTCTGAGACAATTCAATAACAGCACGACCATACTTGCGGTGCAACGGTCGGTTGATGAAAACGATGCAGGGACGATAAAGAAATTATACCCCCTTGCACCCTGAAGGGGGATCAGAAGGGAGATTTCAAATGCTCCATCAGTAATAATAAAAGTGCGAATGATGATGTGTGGAATGATTTTATTGCAAACAGGTATTGCAGGAGATATCAAAGGGCTGCAATCGGTACTTGATACGATCTATGATCAGATGTTGCCACTATGCAGCTCCCTGATCGGCGTTGGCCGCGGCATCGCAGGATTTGCAGCTACCTGGTATATCGCTTACCGCGTATGGCGGCATATTGCCAACGCAGAGCCTATTGATTTTTATCCTTTGTTCCGGCCCTTCGTCATCGGCTTTTGCATCCTGGTTTTCCCTTCGGTGATTGCGCTCATGAATGGAGTGCTTCAGCCCACGGTCACAGCCACCAACAGCATGGTGACCAATTCCGATGCTGCGATCGCGCTGCTCCTGGCCCAAAAACAACAGGCGGTTCAGAATTCCGATTTCTTCAAAATGTATGTGGGCCCTGATGGCAACGGCGACCGCGACAAATGGTACCAGTACACGCACCCCGATGACCCCACCGGGGCCAATGAAGGTGTTTTCGAGAGCATCGGCAACGATATCAAATTTGCCATGGCCAAAATGAGCTACAATTTCCGCAATTCCATTAAAGAGATGATGAGCGAAGTGCTGCAGGTGCTTTATGAAGCAGCTTCTCTCTGCATCAATACAATCCGTACGTTTTATTTGATTGTCCTTGCCATACTGGGGCCACTGGTATTTGGGTTATCGGTCTTTGACGGTTTGCATCATACCATTACCGTCTGGATCGCGAGGTATATCAATATTTTCCTCTGGCTGCCGGTGGCAAATATCTTCGGCTCTATCATCGGGAAGATACAGCAGGAGATGATCAAACTTGACATCAACCAGATACAGGCTAACGGTGACACCTACTTCTCTTCGACAGACAGCGGCTATCTCATTTTTCTCATCATCGGTATCATCGGTTATTTCACGATCCCATCTGTTGCCAACTATATCGTCAATGCAGGCGGCGGCAATGCGCTGCTCTATAAAGTATCAAATATTTTCAGCTCCTCTGCAAAAACGGTGGTATCCACGGCAAGCACGGGCATGTCCGTCACAACAGACATGATGAGCAGCGGGGCATCCATCATTACTGACAGTTTTAGCAGCCAGGGTTCGAATGGAGATTATTTCGGGAAGAGCGAAAGTAGCTCCGCAGATGGCACCAAATCTTCTGAGGGATTCCTGGCAAACAGGATAAAGGGCGGCACAAACAATACAAAAACTTCATGAGCATGTTCAGGCAGGCAAAAAATATCGACAGCGCATTCAGGTATGTCAGGTCATTTACGATGGTCATTATCCTGGCCTATTCAGCCATTTGCCTCTATGCTGTATACAGCAATCACAGAGCAATGCGTGAAAGCCGGGAGCGCATTTATATCCTGGCCAACGGCAAAGCGCTCGAAGCATTTGCCGCAGACCGGAAAGACAATATCCCTGTAGAAGCCAGGGACCACGTAAAAACATTTCACCAGTTGTTTTTCACGCTTGACCCGGACGAAAAAGTGATCACGGCAAATATCACCCGTGCACTTTACCTCGCAGATGCTTCAGCCAAAAAGCAATATGACAATTTAAAAGAGAGCGGCTATTACACTAATCTCATTACCGGTAATATCAGCCAACAGGTCAGCACCGACAGCATCACGATCAATATCGGTTCCTACCCTTTTTATTTCCGCTTTGTGGGCAAGGAAAAACTGATACGTACCACCTCAACGGTTACGCGCAGTTTGATCACCGAAGGCTTTTTGCGCAATGTCGGGCGCTCTGATCACAACCCCCATGGTTTCCTGATCGAGCGTTGGACAATTCTGGAAAACAAAGACCTCAAAACAGAAACCAGATGAAAGAGTTATTGAAAAGTAAACTATCACGGCTTGCCAAGCGATATGCTGAAAAGCTGAATAAAAAAGCGGCATGCTATTCTGCTATCCGGCAAAAGACCGGGCTTGCCCTTTTTTGTCTGCTGTTTACCGCTGTCAGCATCGCTGTCCTGATCGGGGCATTCTCCGGTAAACAAAACGAAGAAAAAATATTTGAGCTGCGTACGCGGGCCCCTGCGCATATTGGCAAAACATTTTCAATGCCCCGGCCGGTGATCACAAAAGAAGATTATGAGCGCATTGAAAAGTTTAAAGCCGGCATTGACCCTGGTATGTTAAAAAACCGGCCACACTTACTGGATAGCATAACAATATTCGAACAGCTCTATCAGTCACAAACAAAAAAATAACCCATGGAAGAAATGAAACATTCCGCGCAGTTTTTGCGCAAACGAAAATTCCTGATGGTATTGCCCATGCTCGCGCTCCCGTTTGTCATTATTTTTTTTGTCGCGCTGGGTGGCGGAAAAGGAAAAAATACAATAGCTGACAGCACCGGCACTACGGGTATCAACATGAAACTGCCCGATGCCCATTTCAAAAAAGGAAAAGAAAAAGACAAGTTGGGGCTTTATGAAGAAGCAGGCGAGGATTCTGCAAAATGGCTCGAACTAAAAAAGAATGATCCCAATTACCAATCAGGGGCGCTTCATGAAGATAGTTTCAAAAACAGCGTCGCTGCGCTCCAATCCATTTTGCAGCGCAATGCAACCAAATTTAACCAGCCAGGTCTGTCAGCACAGCAGACAACAACCGGGAACAACAGCGAAGATGAGAATGAAAAAAAGATCATGCAGAAACTCGCACAACTGAAAGCGGTAGTGAATAAAAAAGAGACATCCAAAAATCGGGGCAATAAGAATCCAGCAAGCTATCCTTCACCCGAAAGCCCTGAAATTTCCAAAGTGGAGGAAATGATGCGGATGCTCGATACCAAGGGCAAAGCGCACGACCAGGACTTAGATCAGCTGAGCAGCATGCTTGATAAAGTTATCCTGGTGCAGCATCCCGAACAATTGCAGGACAGCATGCAAAAGCTCTCAGAAAAAAACAAAGCCAGGACCTATACAGTGAGCAGTTCCCCTAAAGAAGCTTACCTAACGTTAATGGACAACCGAAATACTGATATTTATAAAAACGGGTTTTATAGCCTCGATGCGGCCACTGCAAAAGAGAATACGCAAAATGCCATTGAAGCCATTATCCCCGAATCACAAACACTGCTGACAGGGGCCACGGTGAAAATCAGGTTGCTGGGCGATATCCTTGTCAACGGCATAAAAATTCCCAAAGATGCATTCATCTATGGGACAGCATCGCTGAACAATGAGCGGCTGAAAATTGCAGTGAATTCAGTCGCCTGTAAAAACAATATCCTCCCTGTTTCCCTTTCTGTGTACGACCTGGATGGCATGGAAGGAATTTATATTCCCGGCAGCATCGATCGTGATGTGAGTAAACAGTCAGCCAATGACGCACTTGGTTCCATTGGCCTGACGACGCTTGACCCATCGATCGGCGCACAGGCTGCCAGTGCAGGGATCCAGGCCGCAAAAACGCTCATGAGCAAAAAAATAAAACTCGTCCGGGTCACGCTCAAAGAAGGTTATAAAGTCCTGCTCAAAGACAACAATCAAAAATAACATCAACATGAAAAAACTTTCGATCTTCCTGTTTATCCTTTTTTCCAGGGAATGTTTCTGCCAATCGGTCATCGGCTGCTACCCGTTTACCGTTACTGTAAATAAAACAAGCAATATCATTTTCCCTTATGCGGTCCGGTCTGTCGACCGCGGTTCCCGGGACATCCTCGTGCAAAAAGCAGGCGGCACAGAAAACGTCTTGCAGCTAAAAGCGGCCAGGGAAAATTTCCCCGTTACTACTTTATCTGTGATTACATCGGATGGAAAGCTGTATCCTTTTCTTATCAGCTACGATTCCATGCCGCAGGTAATGAACCTCTCTTTTGTAAAAGGGGATGGCAAGCCTTATGTGAGGCTTTCTGATGAAACGGAAGATGCATCGGCAATGGAAAACGATGCTGACACTGTCCTGGGCAAGCCTTCTTTTTTAGATCGCCATAAAACCTCCATGCTGATGGAACTCGCGCTAAAAAGCATTTACATCAAAGACAGTCTGCTGTGGTTTCATTTTAGGATCAGCAACCGCTCGCTCATCCCGTTTGAACCTGATTACATTCACTTTTTTATCCGCGACCGGGCAAAAGCAAAACGCACTGCTATGCAACAGGCAGAGCTGATGCCAGCGCATATCTCAAAACTTTCGGCAATAGCCGGAAAACAGGTTGAAGAATTCGTCTGTGGGTTCCGGTTATTCACCATTGCGCGAAACAAAAAATTATTAGTAGACATAAACGAATCAGCGGGTGGCAGGTTGCTGACACTGGCTATTGAAAACAAAACCCTTCTGAAAGCAAGGCAAGCAAACTAATCCGCATGGAACAGTCAGGAAATTATGTCATCGCTGAAGAAGCGCAGGAAAAGATCGAACTCGCCCTTGCGCAAGGAAGAAATTGGATTGCCTATAACAGCAACCGTTTTTTTCTGGAGAAAGAAAACCTGAATATGTTCAGCAGCAAAGGCCAGGCGATCAGTTTTGCTGCACTGCGCAACGAACAGGATGAGGAGTACCACCTCTTTTATGCTTCTACCATGGCAGATGTCTTTAGAAATCTTCCTTACGGCATACAATCGAACAATATTTCATCACTTCAAAATAATACAATCATGAATGAGAAAAATTTAGAGTACCTGAAAGATAACCTGAAAAATATGGGATTTGGCGATAAGCTCAATGGGGCCCTCGAAGAAAATATCCGGGCTAATAATTCAGAGTTCCAGTTAAAAGCAGATGCTTCATTTAACGGGCAACAGATGGAAGCGATCCTATCATTTAAAAAAGGGGGAGAAAACGAAATGTATTTTTTCAATAACTATTCAGCGGCACTAGTCAAGAATGGAGAGCCCGATCTTGCCAATACCCAGACTTTTTTTCTGAACCGGGGTTACGGTGTAACATTCAAAGAGGCCTTCAATTTGCTAAATGATCGATCGGTATATAAAGAACTTACGAATAAAGAGGGAGAAAAATATAAAGCATGGATAAAGTTTGATTTCTCTCAAAAAGACAATCATGGCAACTTCAAGCGCCTCCAATTTCATGACAACTATGGATACAGATTAGAAAATGAGCTTGCAAAATATCCAATCAAAGAGATGAACAACGAAAGCTCAAAAGAGATGCTCCTGAAATCTTTACAAAAGGGCAACCAGCATCCGGTAACGTTCGAAAAAGAAGGCAAGGGCGAAAAAATGTTCATCGAAGCAAACCCGCAATATAAAACCCTTAATATTTTCGGTCAGGATCTGAAGCAATTATCCAACGAGCAAAAAAACGCCCTTGTCCAAAATGACAGTCACAAACACAAGCAAGAAAATATTTCTGCAGGCAAAGAAGAAAATCCTTCCGGACAAAAAAAAATAGCCAGCCAGGAAAATTCGGAATCCAAAGAGGAAACCAAAGAAAAAGAAAAATCAAAAAATAACATCGAGCAGGAAGAGAAACAGCAAAATAAAAATAGCAGGAAAGTTAACAAGCCCCAAAAAGAAGAAAGCTTATTGCCCAAAAAACGAGCGAGCAATAAAAAAGGCTTGTCCATCTGATCAAAACCGGTTTTTTAACCTGCATGTACAGTCACAACAGCAATGCAATTCTGTGTACACTTCCAAGGGTTTTATGAAACAATCATTTCAGACCAACGGATAACGCCGATGCATATAAGCTTGTACATGGCCCTGCTGTATCATTACTTATCAGAAGATATGAAAAACCCAATTACTATCAGGCGGCAACAGCTTATGCAGGAAGCAAAGATCAGTGCAAGAACAAGCTATAACAAATGTATGCGAGAGCTGCATGAATATGGCTATATAAAATATTTGCCTTCTTATAGTTTCTATTTAGGAAACCTGGTGCACATCAATAAGATTTAAGCGCTGTCCAATTGAAAATGAAATGGAGATGCAATCTAAAAATATAGTGCCTATACTTTTCCCTTATGAACCGCAGCAATACTGGGAGCAATTGCGCCAAATCGTCCGCGAAGAAGTGGCAAAAACAGAAAAACAAAACTCCGCTGCCGTGACTTTTGAAACGGCAGGGCTTACCTATAAGCCTCTGTTCAAAATGATAGAAGTATGCAAACTCTTTCAGATCTCCAGGCCCACCATTTACGAATGGATCAAAGACGGCAAGCTTAAACCCTATAAGATTCGCGCAAGGGTCTATTTTTTGTGGGATGATATAACCGGGTTACTGAATAGTTTAAAAAACTGATGGCAGGCTCACTAGTTTAGATTTACGCCTTTAATTCGCACTCCATATTTTTATTCAGCTTATTCCGCAACGCATTCATGTCCTCACTTATCTTTCTGTCGACGATTTTTGCATAATGCTGTGTTGTTTTCAGATTCCGGTGCCCCAACATTTTCGACACCGTTTCAATCGGCACACCATTGCTCAATGTCACTGTTGTAGCGAACGTGTGCCGAGCGATATGATAAGTGAGCTTTTTGCCGATGCCGCATAAATCTGCGATTTCTTTTAAGTATGCATTCATCTTCTGATTGCTTAGTACAGGTAACACAAAATCTCCAAGCTTGCATTGGATATGGTCATTGTATTTTTTCATGATGTCAAGGGCCACGGGCAATAGAGGTATCCGTGCTGAAACATCGGTTTTCTGCCTTTTGCTGAAAAGCCATTGATTGCCATCTATTCCTATGAAAATATCCGAACGCTTCAACTTCTTTACATCCGCATAGGCTAAACCGGAATAACAACTGAAAAGAAAAATGTCTCGTACGATCCGCAGCCGTTCGACATGGAGTTCTTTCGTTGCCAGCATATCTAATTCTGTTTCCGTAAGTGCAGTGCGGTCTACTTCACGTTTTGTGATTTTGAAGCCCATGAAAGGATCTTTGGGTAACCATCCGTTGCGCAAACAGCGGTTTACAATCTTTTTAAAATTGCTCAGGTATTTCATTGTTGAATTGTGCCCGCACTTCCGTGTACTGCGTAACCAGTATTCGTATTCTGCAATAAATTCATGATCAAGTCTAATGATATCGATATCGTTTACTTTATACCTGGCTTTTAAAAACGATTGCGTATGACGAAAAGATGTTTGATAACGTTCTAACGTACCTTCTGCAAATTCGGTCCCTACAAGCGCTTTCATCTGTTCATTATGATGGACGAACACCTCCATTAGCATATGTTTCTCTTTGCCGATCTCAATGCCCATTAAAATATTCTTGATATTTTCTGCTGTTACTTCTTTGTCTACTTCCATCAGTTTCCGTTTTGCTTCGAATACTTTTTGCTGAAGCGTGTCTAGATATGCATTGAATAATTTAACTGGCTCAGTTTTCCCGTTCATTCTTGCTGCATTCACGCTCCATTTTTCAGGGTCGCATTTTCTTCTGGTGCTCAGTTCAATTGCGATTCCATCAACAGTGACCCGCATGTAAATTGGAATTTCGCCGTTGCAATATCTTTTGGGTTTTCTCAAGAAAAATAATAAACCAAAACTCTTCTCCATTTTTGTACACTTTTTAGATGATAAAATTAGGTTTGCGAATAGCTAAATCGCTTACTACAATCCTTACAAAGTGTTAATAGAAAATCGTTTATGTCGTTTCCAGTGAGTGTTTGTAAAAAATTATACTACTCAACGAATCACTCACTGGAGTTTGCTGTTAAACGGTGTAAAAGCAGGTCATCTCAAAAATGAAAAAGCCCGCCAACACTGAGTTTCGCGAGCTTTGCTTATTTGAGTTTACTTAAAATAACTGATTTCAGCGGAGGGGAAGGGATTCGAACCCTTGATAGGATTTCTCCTATACACACTTTCCAGGCGTGCCAGTTCAACCACTCCTGCACCCCTCCTGAAGGGCAGCAAAAATACAGTTAATATTTAATTCAGCTGCCGAATAATTTTTGTGCATTTGCAGTCGTAGTGGCCGCAATTTCACCGACACCCATTTGTTTGATTTCAGCCAATTTTTCTGCCACGTATACTAAGTAACTACTTTCATTTCTTTTTCCACGAAAAGGCACAGGTGTTAAATAAGGAGCATCTGTTTCAAGAACGATGTGTTCAAGACTTATATTTTTTAGCACTTCGGGTAACGCTGATTTTTTGTAGGTAAGAACGCCGCCAATACCTAAATAAAATCCTGCATCAATAATTTGACATGCCGATTCATAGGTTCCGGAAAAACAATGGAAGATTCCCTTCAACTTACCATTTT
>Ga0335069_10000576_pt1 | contig 61682 bp, 58 predicted proteins | sample Lox_Sample_11_FD_206714 | JGI IMG/M metagenome (GOLD analysis project Ga0335069, IMG submission 206714) | Soil microbial communities from Loxahatchee National Wildlife Refuge, Florida, United States - Lox_Sample_1.1 | ecosystem: Environmental > Terrestrial > Soil > Wetlands | place: USA... | reverse complement strand
CCGCTTCGTGCTCCCGCAGCACCCCGATGATCTGCTCCTCGCTGAATCGACTCCCTCTCATTGCCCGTCTCCTTATCTGGCGACGGACTCTACCTCATCCTGGTGGAGTTTTCGGGGTGCAGGCCAGCGGGAATGGAGGCGGGGGGAATTGAACCCCCGTCCGAAGGCTGTCCGGCGATGGCCACTACACGCTTAGTCTGCGATTTGTAGCTCGCCCCTAAAACGCCCACAGACGGGCTTTCCAGAGGCCAGCCGATTGAAATCTTGGGCGCTCGTCCAATCGGCAAACGGCGGCGCCCCAGCCCACTAAATGACCGTCCGACCCGCGGCCATGGGCGAGCAGCGGCGGACGGCTAGCGGCCCTTAGGCCGCCAGAGCGTAACCGTTATTGTCTGCGGATAAATTTCGCAGTCTGCCTGGTTTGCGGGCCGACAGCGCCCGGCGTGCGGTCATGGCCTTATTGTCTTCGTCGAATCCGGTTCGCCCCCATAAGAGCGTTAACTTCAAATGTTAGACAAGCCACAACGGTTACAACTTCAATTTAAGAACTGCGCGCCCTCCGTGCAACCCGCCATATTAGGGCCCTTTTCCAAAATATTTTCGATTCAGGCTGCGACTATACCCGTCTTCGCTGAGTTCAAGCAGCTGTTGGTTGATCGGAATGCGCAGAGGGCTGTCTTTCGCAAGCGCAAATCCGTACTTTCGAGGTTCGAAGATCGGACCGATTTCCGTCACCGGCATCTCGGGATGCTGGCGGTCGAAATATCGCAGGGTTGGCGAATCGTAAACGATCGCGTCAACGCGCCGGCTCAGCAGCTCCCGCACCGCCGTGTCGATATCGGCAAAACTTTCAGCGTTCAAACCGGCCGACCTGCAATACGCCTCGGCTGTACTGCCGACGATTGTTGCGACCCTTTTGCCTACCAAGTCTTCCGGACCTCCGACTTGTCCGCGGATGTTATTTATCGTCATCACGCTGGTAATGCTTGACGTTACGTAGGCGATCAGCAGCACTCCGCAGGCAAGAAATACGGCGGATATTACGTAGCCAACCGCGCCGGGTATCAAGCGCTTATGGGAGGAGCTGCCGGCCGTGGATGTTGACATCACATGATAAAAAGACTGCGCCAGGCCGGGAATCCAGTTTTCCGGGAATTCCGGATCCATTTTTCGGTCGACGATGGTCAGTACGATTGTAGCCAGCATGATGACTGCGAACGTGATCCCAAACACGCGCAAATGGCCGGCTTGTGAGAGCCCGCGGATCAATTCACCCAGATCGGATTGGCGATTCGAATCGACCATCACCTGAAGTCCGGAATCGAAATACGGCTGCGAATAGTCGATTCGTTTGAGCCTTACGCTGGTAATGAACAAGTCTGTCACGCCGACATCCGCATGTCCGTCAGCTATCGCATCGATCAGAGCGGTAAGGGTCGGAACCTGCGTATAGGCGAATTTCCATCCGTTCGCAGCGGCAATTTTTTCCCACAATTCAATTGCGAAGCCGACGTACCGGCCGTCGGTCCTCATCACAAACGGCGGATCGACATACACCGCGACCCGAATTTGCTCGGGGCCTTGCGGTCCAACTTCTGCCGCCCAGGACGGAGCGGCAACGAATGCCAAAAAAATCAGGGCGAGGGTTGTTCTCATTGGCGGGACGGCGACGCTGCGTAATCCCTCCCTGTTGGAGAAACCAGGGTCACGGGGCAGCGCAACCCCCTGATCACTTCTTTTTTGGTGCAGGATGCTGCGCGGGCTCCTCTTCCGGCTCTTCCGCATCGCCGGCCGGCGCAAGCGGCGCGGGCTTGGCGGCGAGCTTTTCGCGCACTTTGCGCTCGATCTCCTCGGCTAGCTTGGGATGCGCCTTTAAGAGATCGCGTGCGTTCTCGCGACCCTGTCCGATTCGCTCGCCGTTGTACGAGTACCACGCGCCGAGCTTCTCGATGATCCCATTGTCGCTGGCGAGGTCGACCAATTCGCCTTCCTTGGAAATTCCCGAGCCGTACAGGATGTCGAATTCGGCCTCGCGAAAAGGCGGCGCGACTTTATTCTTCACAACTTTTACGCGGGTGCGCGAGCCGATTACTTCCTGCCCGTTCTTGATCGTGCCGATGCGCCGGATGTCGATGCGGACGGACGAGTAGAACTTGAGCGCGTTGCCACCGGTGGTGGTTTCCGGGTTTCCGAACATCACGCCAATCTTCATCCGGATCTGGTTAATGAAAATCACTATCGTGCGCGAACGAGCGATTATGGAGGTGAGCTTTCGCAGTGCCTGCGACATCAGCCGCGCCTGCATCCCCATCTGCGGATCGCCCATCTCGCCCTCGATTTCGGCGCGCGGCACCAGCGCCGCCACCGAATCGATCACCAGCACATCGATCGCACCTGATTGCACGAGCGTCTCCGCGATCTCGAGTGCCTGCTCGCCGTTGTCCGGCTGCGCGATTAGCAGGTCTTCGACTTTGACTCCGAGCTTGCGCGCGTAGGCGGCGTCGAGCGCATGCTCGGCGTCGATGAATGCGCAGGTGCCGCCCATCTTCTGTGCCTCGGCGATGCATTCCAGCGCAAGCGTCGTTTTGCCGGACGATTCGGGTCCGTAAATCTCAACCACTCGTCCGCGCGGCAATCCGCCGACTCCGAGCGCCAGGTCCAATCCCAGCGAGCCGGTCGGGATTACGGCGAGGTTCGCTTCAACGGCGGCCTCGCCGAGTTTCATTATCGAGCCTTTGCCGAATTGTTTTTCGATTTGGCTGAGCGCGAGATCGAGCGCCTTATTTTTAATTTCCGGGGCCATCGTTTGCGTCCTTGGTGTAATTCGAATGTTTAGCGAATCTTGCCACAAAATCGCGCCGAGCGCGCTAGCAGGCTGTTGATAAATCGCAGCCTGCCGGGCTACCCGGTTGGCTGATGCAGCCGGAACAGGAACGTTGCCAGCGGCTCGTACTTCGAACCTGACGGTCCCGTATGGCTTCTATACAGCGTAATCGACTCGATCCGCGATTCACCGAAGCTCCGCTCGTTCGCGGCGATGAGAGCCTTGCGGGTGGCGGCGAAATCATGCGCGTCGCGAACTCGGCCGATCGTTAGATGGCCGCTGAACCGGCGGGTTTCTCGCGGAAAGCCGCATTCCGATGCCGCCTTCTCGATTCGGGCCGCGAATGCGCCCAGCTCGATGCCATGCAGCCCCACCCATACGACGCGCGGCTGCTCCAAATTGGGAAATGCACCCGTTCCGGCCGCTTCGACCGGAAACGGCGCGGTACGCGCCACAATCGAGTGCATTGCGGTGGTGAGCATTTCGAGCCGATGCGTGTCCACGGCGGGGCCAAGAAACTTGAGCGTGACATGGAGATTTTCGCGCGGAACCCAGCGGATGCCGTCATGCGGACGCTTGATCTCGCCGATCAGATCGGAAATCGCGGCTTCGACCGTCTCTCCCAACCGGATCGCAACGAATGCGCGAATCGGCTCGGCCGCGGTCGCCGGAAGATTCCTGCGGAAATGATCGGCCGGTGGGCCTTCAAACCAGTGGGTCATTGCGATCAGCGATCCAGTTCGAACTCCACCAGCGCCAGCCGATCGTTGCCGAAAAACATCGAATCGTTCACGAACATCGTCGGTGAGCCGAATCCGCCGCGAGCGATAAGCTCGTCGGTGTTGGCGCGCAGCTTGGCTTTGTATTCCTCCGATGCGATCTTGGCGAAGAATTCCTTTTCATCCAGTCCCACCGCGCGCACGATTTCGCGGATCACATTATCCTGGCTGATGTCCTTGTCCTCGCCCCAATAGCTCTCGAACATCCGCCGCGAGTAGGGCGAAATCAGGGAATGCTCGATCGCGACGAATGCGCCGCGCATCGCCTTGACGGAATTGACCGGAAACACGGTGGGATTGCCGATCTTGACCCCGTAATATCGCGCCCAGTCCTGCAAATCCTTCACATAATACTTGGCCTTGGCGGGAACCGGCTTGGTGCGCGATTCGTACACGGACGGATTGACGGAGTTGAATACGCCGCCGACCAGAAACGGCCGCCATATCAGTTCCGCGCCATGCCGCCTCGCGACATCTTCAATTTTCGTGAACGCCAGATAAGTCCACGGACTTGAGTAATCGAAAAAGAATTCGAGCTTCTTAGCCATCGCAAAAATTCTCCGGCCGAGATTGGATATGCCCACAATGGCAGAGCCACGGCGCGATTTGCCAGAGGCGCGGCCGCATTCGCCACGGGTGAAATGGCTTCAACTCGCCGGCCCCCTAACCGAGCCAAGTTTGACATCGCAAGTTGATTGCGCGCTAATAGATATCGCAGCCAATCCGATACTGATCGGGGTGAAAGAATTATGGCTCGGCATCTATGGTCTGCACGAATATCGTGGACAGGGCCGATGGCGTTTTTGATTGCCATCTTTGTTGTCGGTGTGCCGGTAAGCGTTCGGGCCGAAGCTGGCTCTCCATCAGCATGTTCGACGGGAGTGCCCTATGGACCTGACGCACCAGTAGTTACACCTCACGCATTTTTTTCGGGTAAAGCGGTTTCCGTGAGCGTGATGTCTGAAGTATCGCCTCACCCTGCTCTAATGAAAGATAGCGTAACCCTCATCCGTGTTGATCGGGAAGGGCGGGAACTCGCGGTGCTGGGCAAATTGTACGATCCCGAGGGAGCCGGTCAGTTCATCGGGCAATTCACGCTCAACGAAGCTGTGGCTGGGCAATTAATTCTTGCTGTTCGGGCGAATTATTCGCGGAATTTTGTTCGGAACGGGTGTCTTAGGTCGGAGGCAGTCCCTGTTGATGTTGTCCAGCGACCGAAGCCGGCTAAATTCTTGATGCTCGATAATGCTGCAAGCTCGCCTACCGCAAAATCACTTACCGAGTCGGCAGTCTGTCCTGCAGGAGAAGACTGGGGGCCAGACCAGCCTGCAGTTGCTCCAAGCGGGATATTCTCCAATGAAGATTCACTCGTAACTGTAACGTCTCGAATAATGCCCGATCCAAACTTGATTCCGAGCAGCGTCATGCTTGTTCGTGCCGATGCACAGGGAAAGGAACTCGCCATGCTCGGCCGTATGTATGACGACGGCACTCACGGCGATGTGCGGGCCGGCGACGGCGAATACACCGGTCAAGTGACACTTAAAGAGCCTGACGAGGGCCAGATTTTTCTCAGAGTCCGCGTCTTATACCAAAACACCCCGCTGCCGCCTCAATCCAAAATAGCCAATGAATTGCGTGTGATCGATCCTTCCTATCACTCTAGTCCGCAATGCCGCCAGTCGAAGCTTCGTCAGGTCGATGTCATAGCGCGACCGTCCGACGCCGCTCTTCATGAAGCACTGCAAACCGAACAGGAGATAGAGCAATTTCTGCAATCGGTGCGTGCCAAGCGCGGGGACAACGACGCTCAGAAGGCGGCAGTTTCATTCGCGCTCAAGCAGCCGGGCGTGGTGGGAGTTGCGACGGACTACATGCCGTCCCGGATTTGGGTTAAATACGACGCAGGTTTCCAGAGCCTCACATATGTTGACCCGCCAAATCCCAAGAGCGATCCTTGGTGGGCCTTTCCTAACGGTCGGCCTTTGATTGTTCCTTTCGCAGCAAATCCGGGTATGGAATTCGTGTATGTTTCGGGGATGAAGTTGTTTGCTCCCAATGTAGGCTGGGCGTTGGTGTCGGAAGCGGAAGGCGCGCCCCACCATTTGATGTGGACAAATGACGGTGGTGCAACGTGGTCGGATATTACGCCGCACTCCAGAAAATATTCGTCACTAGATATTGCTGACGTGTTTTTCCTCGACACGAAAAGAGGATGGGTCCTCCTCTTACCCCAAAATGTGGTATGTGAGTCGGACCGGCCAAGGTTCGTTCGGGTCTCTGCCAATATGCAACTTGCTTGCGCGGGCGGTTCGCAACCCAAGGAATTCGCCCTGGCCTTCACGATCGACGGCGGTGTGACTTGGTCGTTTCCTCGGGTCACCATCAATGGTTCAGATCTGGAATCGGGCAAAATTACTCCGTTCGGTAGAATTGGATTTATTGACCCGGTGCACGGATGGATGAACTTGATTCGAGAAGGAAGGCATGGAACCTGTTTATTTGTGACAAGCGATGGCGGCAGAACTTGGCAGCTAACTGCTACGCCCGAGGAACAATTCGGCGACGTGCTGATGGTAACGCCGATGATGGGATGGGCCATAACTTGGGGAAGGAACGATCAGCTCTACGTCACTCGTGACGGAACCCGCAGTTGGCAAAAGGTTTCGCTGGAAGCTCCAAAGGAAATCGAACCAGCAGCGGAGCCGCTAAATGAGTTGCCAACGTTTCAAGACTCTAAACATGGTTTCGTAGCAGTGACCTACGCTGGTGGCCTAAAAGCCAGAAGCGCAAACTTGGCGCTTGTGCTGTTCGGGACCGACGATGGCGGGCGAACTTGGAAGCCGGTTCGAATTGTCAGGGGTCTCAAATTTAGCGCCGTCCTCGGAGAGCGCGTGGCCTCGGCCATCGTTGATTCCACTTGGATCGTTCCACAGTTAACAGTCGACGCCGAGCAGCCGGTACTGCGGCAAATCCCGCTTGGCACCGACTTTAAGGACAACGGCACCTCAGAAAATTGGCATCGCTCCGGCAACTTCTGGATTAGCCAGTTCAGTTTTATAAACCCCACTCAGGGTTGGATTGCAGCCTCTCCAGAGCGTTTGTTTTCCACGATCGACGGCGGAGCTGATTGGACCCCGATTACTCCTCGGCTCTCTAAATGACACCCTAGTACCAGCTTCGACTAATCGATGTCGCAGTTCTTTAGCCGTGCTACTGGTCTGCTGCGGCACTGTGGCCATCCACGCCGATCAGGTCCGCGCGCACCGAGCCGATATACGCCTGCGACTCGATGCGCAGCGGCAGGTGCCGGTCGTCGGCGGATACCCAAAGCACTGTGCCGCGCGCCTCTCCACGCAGGTTGCCGTCGCTCATGTAAACGATGTCAGGTACCACGCGCCATGCGTCGAAATCGCCTAGCTCGGTACTGATCCGCTCGCGCTTGTCCACCACGAAGGAAAAAACGTAGCGCTGCCCACCGGCAAAGACGTCGAAGTTGTAGGTTTTGCCCGCCGCAAGCGGCATCGTCAGCGCCATCATCGAGGCGGAGATGGGACCCCACGGATCGGTCGCGATGAACTGCTTTGCGAGCGTGCCTTTGTGGTTCTTTTTGGTCGCGGTGACGAGCTGCTTGCCGCGATCGATTTTCACCTCGTAGTAATTGAGCCGCCGATTTTCGTGCTGGACGATATAAACGCCGTTGGTGCGGAACGTATCCGCAGCCATCTCCTCCTTGGCGTAGTCGCGCATTTTGTAAAAGAGGTCGGCAAACGCGTTGGTCTCCACCCACGCCTCCGCGGTCCATCGCATCGTATTGGCGCCAGGCGGATCGGAATGCAGTTGCGCGGGCTTCTTGTGCAACTCGACTCTTGCCTGCCCCACTGGGATTCCGACCCACCAAGCCTCAAACACGAGTTGCTCGCCGTCGTGGAAGGGCATTGATACGGGCTGGTACGGTGAGATCATAGATTGGATGTTGCCGGGTAGCGGCGCCGGTGTCGGAGCGGGGCGTGGGCTCCGGCGCGGACCGGCTCTGGGCCGTGGTACGGCCGGAGTGGCAGGATCGGCGCGCAAAACGGAAGGCACGGCAATCGCAGATCCGAGCAGGATCGCGGCGAGCGCGCGAGATACCCGCATTCTTGCAATGGTGGCCATAATCACGAATAATTCTGTCCGAATCCGGAGGTCTGGGAAATGATTAGGACCCGCGATTTATTCGCTTCAATCGCGCTTGGTGCGGCATTCGCCATTCCGGCGCCCGCATTCGCCCAATACGGCGGCCAAGGACTGGGCAGCGCCGTCAGCAATGACGCTATGTCGCATCAGAATCAGGTGCAGCCGGGCGTCAGCGACATCGCCTCCCACGCCGCGCAGGAGACGCCATTCAAAATCATCAAGGACGTGAAGCTTGGCCTCAAGGACGCCGATCCTAACACTCGCGTCTCCGAGTTGGTCAAGCTCCGCGACATCAAGGATCCGGAGGTCAATGACATCCTTATCCAATCGATCGCGGACCCCGACCTGCGCGTGAAGATCAAGGCGATCGACATCTTGGGCGCGCGCGAGGCGAACACTGCGGTCGGCCCGATGTCGTCGCTGTTGTTTCTGCGATCGACCGAGCCGATCGTAAAGCTGCATCTGGTAGCGGCGCTGGGCAGAATCGGCGATGCGCAGGGCGTGGAACCCGTGATTCAATATTTGCAGGAGCCCGAGGACGAACGCGGCCGCGGCACGGCGGTATTCGCGCTGGGCGAGATCGGAAGCGACAAGGCCGCACCGCTTTTGGATCGCGTTGTGGCGGAGGATCAAAGCGCGACGGTGCGAAGACTGGCGCAGGAAGCACTCCGCAAAATCAGCGGCGATCTTCCGACTGAGCACAAGAAAGTAGTGGCATCGAACGAGGCCAACAATCCCCAGCCAACCGATCAGAAACTCGCCAAGTTGCGCGAAATGGACAAGAAGATGCAGGACGAAGAGCGATAGTCTTCACCTGATGCGATTTTTCAAAGGCCGCGCGGGGTTTGAACCGCGCGGCCTTTTCGTTTTCTGTGACGGCGGCTAGCCGCGAGTGATCCAATCGCCGGGCGAGACCGAAGTGCCGCGCCAGTTGCCGCCTTCGACGACGGGAACGCCATTGATGATCACATAATCGAGTCCGACCGGCGCAACCGAGGGGGTTTTGGGGTCGGCGGCGGATGCGATCGTTTCCGGATCGAAAATCACCAAATCCGCGCCGTATCCGGGACGAATGAAGCCGCGCTTGGGCAGGCGCATCCGCTGTGCGGCCATCCCGGTCGCCTTGTGAACGGCATCTTCCAGAGTGAGCAGGCCAAGCTCGCGAACATAGTGGCCGAGGATTTTAGGATAGGAGCCGAAGCTGGCGGGATTCTGATGGCCGTGCGAGGTGAGAATCGTGTCCATCTCGAAGAGGTTCAGCGGATGCTTCATCGCCGACTGCAGCGCATGCTCATCGTGGTCGTCGCCGCTGTAGAGATGAATCAGCACACGGCCGCGCGTGCCGCTTTCGCGCGAAATCGCCAGGTAAGCCTCGACCGGATCGACGCCCATCTCTTCTGCGATCTGTCCGAAAAATTTACCTTCGAAATGAGCCAGTTCCGGCTTGACCGCCCACATCAACTGCACCGCCTCGGCGATAAATCCGTTCAGCGGTGCAAATCCAGCCTTCAGCTTTTCCCATCCGTCCTTTGAATCGAGCAGGCGCTCCAATCCCGCCTGCGACCAGGATGGGAAGATGACCCTGACGGTGGTGTTGCCGCATTTATAAGGGAATGTGTCGAAGGCGATGTCTACGCCGTCGTTGCGATGACGTTCGATTTCGGCCAGCGTATCGTCGACCGTGTCCCAAGTGCGGCGGCCGACAAAAATCAGATGCGAAACTTGCAGCGGCACGCCGGCTTCCCGCGCGACCGCCGCCATCTCGCGCACAGCCAGAATATTGTGCGGTGTCTGGCTGTCGAAGAAAAGCGAGCGCACCGAGTAAGCGCGCAGATGCGAGGTCAACACGCCACCCGCCGCAGCGGCCACGCGCGCAAGTGCGGCCAATTCGGCAGGCTTGGCAATCATGCCGGGGAAGTAGCCCAGGCCGGTTGAAAGGCCGACCGCGCCATCGGCCATCGCCTGTTCGACCATCGCCTGCATCGCCTTCATTTGCTCGGCATTCGGCACGTCCGAACTCGCTCCCATCACGCTTAAGCGGATCGATCCATGGCCGGCCAGATGCGCGACGTTCATCGCCAAATCGATGCGCTGCAGGTATCTGCCGAATCCCGCGACATCCTCCCATTCCCACTCGAATGGCCGCTCGGAGCACAAGCGGCCCGACTCGTCCAGCATCCTGCGGCGTTCGGGGCGCACCGGTGCCACGGAAAAGCCGCAGTTGCCGCTGACGATCGTCGTTACGCCCTGCATGATGAATGGCTTCAAGATATTCGCGTGATCGGGCAGCGGCAGGACCCAGTCGGAATGCGAATGCAAATCGATAAATCCGGGCGCGACGATGTGGCCGGTGGCGTCGATGGTCCGGGTGGCCGTTGAAGCGGCGGTGTTTGCCGAATCGACGATCGCGGCAATTTTACGATCCTTGATAGCAACGTCGCCGCGCAAGCGGGGTGCGCCGGAGCCGTCCACGATAATGCCGTTTTTGATGATGAGATCGTATTCCATGCGCGCGATTATCGACGCGATGGGGCGGTCAGTGCAAACGCCGCAATCGCTATGCGGTTACGACTCCGGAGACATTACCGCTTGGCGCCGGCAATCCGGGAAAGACACGCTCAATCTGCGCATCCGTAAGCCGCATATGTGTCTTCAGCACGGCCGTGATGGGTTCGCGGAAATCGGTGGTCACGGCGAGATCGCGCTCCTGATAAAGTTTTGCGGTTTGCAGACCCGGCCAATTGCCGTAAACCTTGCCGCCGTGAACCGGACCGCCCATCAGCCACATCACGTTGCCGTGGCCATGATCGGTCCCGCCGTTGCCGTTCTCGTGCACCATGCGGCCGAATTCCGAGACGACGATAATCACGGTTTCCTGATAAGCCGGGCCGAGCGCATGCTGCAAATTCACAAGGCCGTTGGCAAGCGGCCGTAGATGATTCGCGAGCTGGCCGTTACTGGCGCCTTGGTTGATGTGCGTGTCCCATCCGCCCAGCGCCATGAAGCCCACGCGAATCGTCGCATCGCTGCGCATCAACTGCGCCATGCGGCTGGTGTCTTCCGAGAAGCCCTTGGGCGAGGGAGCGCCGGCATTGGCTTCGGTCATATCCTTGTCCAGCTCGTTCATCAGTCGGCGGCGCGAATCGCGGCCCTCGCGATACACACGGCTGAGCGCATCGTTGCCGGTGTAGAGCCGATCGAACGCCTGGTCGATAACTGGACGATCCAGCGGCATCGGCCGTTCGGCTGCGCGGCCGAGCGGAAGATTTGCAACCGGCTGCGCGCCCTTCAGGATGCGCGGGACGGTCGGGCCGAGGCTGAGCGCCTCGGTGGGCGGATGGGCGCCCGGCATCGAGGCAAGAGTGCGATTCAGCCATCCGTCCTGCGTCGACTTCACGCCCGGAGTGCCGCTTTCCATGAAATCTTGCGCATCGAAGTGCGAGCGAGTCGGGTCCGGCGAGCCGCATGCGTGAACGAATGCGAGCGTGCGATCGCGCCATGCGTCATGAAGCGGAGCAAGCGCCGGATGTAGCGCGAAATAGCCGTCCAGATCGATCGCGCCGCCGTTAGCGCTAGCCCGTTCAATCGCGATTGTTGGCCGCGCATCGTAATAGGCCGATTCGCCGTGCGGGATCACGACATTCAGGCCATCGACTGCGCCGCGCAGGAACACGACGATCACTCGCCGCTTTGATCCTGCGAGCGTGCGCGCAGCCCACGCGTGCGGGCTGAGCAGCACAATTCCCGACGCGGACAGCAAAGCGGTGCGCCGGATGAAGGCACGGCGGCTAAGCGTCTCTTTCCGCTGCGGACTGCAATCAGCGCAGTTGATGATTTTTGCCAAGTCGCGTTCGTCGATCGGGTCCATATTGGTGCGAGCCTCGCTAACGCTTCATAAAGTCCGGACTGCCGAGCAGCAGCGCGGTGCTCAGTTGTGCGGGTGCGGCGCTAATCGCATCTGTGGTCGATTTTGAAAAATAACCGCCCAAGGCCGCGGCGACGGTGTTCGGATCGGGCGGCGTCATCCGTTGGCGGCCCGGCCGATCCGAATCGTCGTTCATCAGTAGTTTGATTTTACGATTCGGGTTTTTCGTCACGACCGGCGGGCCGCCGTTGGCTTCATCGTCGTCGGGCTGATGGTCGAGCGGCAGCCGTCCCGAGCCGATCGCGGTGGCAAAACTAAGCCGAATCATCATCGAATCTGGATTGAGCCATGCATCTTGGGTGCTGGCATAGCCGTTAGGAGTCAGGCATCCGTATGTGGGCATCCCCAGCAGTTGCATCGTGCCGTAAAGCGGCCGGTAATTGTTGATGGTGACGCCGGTCGCGCGAGCGGATGAAATTACGTACTCGTACGGCGTTTTGAATTTCGCTCCGTAATTGGCGGGGTCGCGAAACTCGGCGCTCAAGAACATCGTCTCGAGCACCGCGCGGATGTCGCCGCCGGTGGCCAGATATTTCTGCGCCATTTTGGTGACCAGCGGTTCGGGGGGATCGTCGGCGACAAAGTATTGTGCAAGCTGGAAACTTAAATGGCTGGCGGTGGAGGGATGAAGGGCGAGAATATCGAGTGCCTGCTCGACCTGAGCCGCGCCGCCACCCGGAATCCCGTGATTCAGGAAAGTCTTGGCCGAGAAATCGTGGCGCTGGGAATCGAAGTAAAATCCGCTTGGATCCGCGGGCTCGAATTGACGTGCTCTGCGCCGCATTCGACGCATCAATCGCTGTCGTTGCCCTTCAACCGGCGGCATCGATTCGCTGGACTCGTTTTCATCGCGCGGCCGGGGAATTCCCCATCCGGTCAGGATATGCGCGAGCGCGATTACGTCCTGCTGTGAGTATCCGCCGTTTACGCCCAGCGTATGCAGCTCCATCAACTCGCGTGCGTAGTTCTCGTTAATGCCTTCGAAACGGCCGCGGGCGCCGGGACTGCCCGGCGCGGTATTCAGCCAGTTATCGAGATAGAAGAGCATCGCCGGATGACGCGCAGTCGCACCGAGGAGGGTGCGAAACTTGCCCATCGTATGGGGACGGATGGCCTCCTCCTCGAAGGAGCCGGTCCAGACGGAATCGAGGCCTTTGCCTGCAAAAACGTTGAAGTGATTGAACCAGAACGCGGTCATCACTTCCTGCAGCTGGCGCGTGCCGTAAATCGCGCGCATCAAGCGGGCCTCGACGGCTTCGCGCATGACGATCCGCGCGTGCATTCGTGCGTCGCGGGTGGCATCTCTCAATTCGATATTGCCGTCCGCCTGCGCCCGCGCGGATTTTGCGGCATCACGAATCGGACGCTCATATTCAGCGAACAGGGCAACCGGGCTCATCGTCAGGGTGCGAAAGTCATCAATCCGGCTGGTGAGATTCGGTGGGATAGGAATTGATTCGGGGTGAAGCTGCTCGCGGATATATTTGTCAGGCCCCAGAGCATTTACGCGCTCGACATCTCCGGGACGCGGTCCGAAGGCAAGCCGATTTAGGAGATGCAGCGTCTGATGTCGCCGGGAAGCGTCGCTGATATCGTCCACAGGGTGGCCTCAAAAGATATGTACGACGCTCGCTGCGCCGGGATACGCTCGATTAGGGATTGACGCGAAGAATTTCGGAACGACCAGGCCGCGCTTTACGCCTGGCGACCCGCGACGGCCCCTGACGGCGTTTGGGGCGCGCTTATCATCGAGGCGTCCACGCGCCGCCGCATGAAGAAATCATGCAGCGTCTTGTCCATCCGCGATTCCTGACGGTTTGCTGCGAGGTTATACAGCGTCCGCAGCAGACGCCAGGGCCGGGTTGCGTATTGCATGCCATAGAACCCGACCAGTGCCGCCAGTCGAAGCGCCGCCACCTGGCGATTCGTCATCTTGTCGCACCATGCGGTGGCTACGGTCAGGTCGGTGTAATTGGTTGCCAGCGACAAGAAGTACTCTTCATCCAATTTGGGTATTTTCCCGCACTTGCAAAGTTCATCGAAGAGCTCTGAGCCGGGATATGGGGAAAACAGTCCGACTGAAAGATCGTGCACGCCGAGCAGCGCCATCTTGGTCGAAAAGACTACCGTCTGCCATGCCTCGCCCCGAGTCTCGTCTGGGAATCCCATGACGATGTTGGTCTTGACGATCATGCCCTCCTTCACGGCAGAGCGGATGGACACCTTCATCTTGGCGAGGTCGGCTCTCTTCTTGATCCGCTTGAGCGTCGTGGCCGCACCGCTTTCAGGTGCGTAGGTAAGGTTGGCGCAACCGGCCCGGCGCAGCGCCCGGCATACCTCCGCGTCGAGTACCTCCGATCTCGTGCCCTGCGGAATCTGAAAAGTGAACTTCATCCCACGCTGTTCGATTAAATTGCACAGCTTGAGAACCCAGTCCTTTTTCATCGTGGCGGTCAGGTCGTAGAAATCAATGTTAGCCGCCCGATAGCGATCGATATAATCCTGAATTTCGTCGAGCACCGCCTCGGGTTCTCGCGCCTGCCATCGCGTGGTCCACATCGCCGGGCTCGAACAGAAAGTACATTGATAAGGACAGCCGCGCGTGGCGAGGATCGGCATGGTCCGGCCGCGATTTACGCCGAAGGCCAGTCCATTATCGAGGTAGGCATCGATTGGGACCAAATCCCATGCGGGCCGCGGTATGGCGTCGATGTTCTTCAGGCGAGCGCGTTCCGGCGTCAAAAGGGGCTTGCCGTCGCGCCGGATTGCAATTCCCTTAAGTTGAGACAGGTCGCCATTGTTGGCGACGCAATTTGCGATCTCCACGATCGCTTCTTCGCCTTCGCCAAGCACAGTCAGATCGAACTCGGGGCACGCTTCCAGCGTGTACGCCGCGGTGGCAGTGATATGCTCACCGCCAGCGATCAAGAGCGCCTTGGGAAACTGCTGCCGCAGCGCTTCGGCCAGCCTCTTTACGTACGGCCAGTCCTGCGAAAACATGCAGCTGATTCCAATGATCGCGGTATTTTCCGGGATGCGCGATACCGTCTGCTCGATCGAAAGACCGATGACGATCATCCGATCGTCGAAACACGGCATTTGCTGAAAGGGGGCTTCTCCCAACGCGTCGACGACTGAAACCTGATGTCCGGCGGCCCGCAGGCTCGCGGCCAGATAGGCGGCGCCCAACGGTGGCCCAATCTGCCACTGAATGGAACCTTTGGAAACCAGGGCCGGAGGCCGAATGATCGTAACTTTCACCGGTGAATGGCTCTTGCTCGTCGTCGGCGCTTCTACGGATTGGGATTTAGTCATGGCAGAGCTCCGGCTCGATCGAGAGCGGATGGTTCCGCGTTCCGGGGCGGAGTTCCATTAAGCGTTGGCGCGCGGGCCACGGTGCTGGAGGTTTGAGGTTCAGATAATGCGCGGCGCTTGACTGCGGCGCGGCGCTGCAACAGTTCCTGCAGCAGCTTGTCCAGGCGCGACTTCTGTTTGTTCGATGCGACGTTGTAAAGGGTTCGGACCAGGCGCCATGGACGGATTGCGTACTGCAGGCCATAGAAGGTTGCGTAGCCGACGACGTGCAGGATGCTGACCTCGCGATTCGAAAGATTTTCGCAGTGCGACACGCTCATGCTGATGTCGGTTTGTGAAGCGAGCGACAGGAAATAATCTTCATTCAACTTGGGCAGCTTGCCGCGCTCTCGAAGATGATCGAACAATTCGGAACCGGGGTAGGGTGAGAAAGTTGAAATTCCGATGTCCTGGACTCCCAGTATTGCCAGCTTGGCCAGAAATCCAATCGATTCCCACGCCTCGCGCCGGGTTTCATCCGGGATGCCGATAATCATGTTGGCCTTAACCGACATGCCTTCCTTCACAGCGGCGCGCATTGAGGCCATCATCTTGTCCAGATTGACCCGCTTCTTGATTCGTTTGAGAACCGATGGTGACCCGCTCTCAGGGGCGTAGCTGATATAACGGCAACCGGACCGGTACAGCGCACGGCAAACTTCCGCATCCAGTGCTTCAGAACGGGTACCGCTCGGCGTTTGCCAGGTGAATTTCATCCCACGCTGTTCGATCATCGAGCAGAATTTAACAATCCAATCTTTTTTCAGGATAGCCGTAAGATCGTAGAAGTCGATGTTGGTTGCCTGGTATCGAGCGGCATAGTCCTGAAATTCATCCAGGACCAGCCCCGGATCGCGGGCAACCCAGCGCGTCGTCCACATCACTGGATTCGAGCAGAAGGTGCACTGATAGGGGCACCCGCGCGTGGCGAGCATTGGCATGCTGCGTCCCAAATCGATGCCGTAACCCATTCCGTTGTCCAAATAGTTGTTCATTGGGACCAAGTCCCATGCCGGCGGCGGGATCGCGTCGATATTCCGCACGCGGGCGCGTGCGGGAGTCTGGACAGGCTTTCCGCTGCGGCGCAGCGCGAGCCCATGGAGGTTGCCGAGGTCGCCGCCCTTGTCGACACAAGCGGCGATCTCGACGATCGTCTCTTCGCCTTCGCCGAGCGCGCAGAGGTCGATCTCCGGACAGGACTCCAAAATATACGAGGCCAGCGCGGTGATATGTTCTCCGCCCGCAATGATGAGAACCCGCGGCAAGCGGCTACGAATGGCTTCGACTATCCGTTTCGCATAGGGCCAGTCTTGCGAGAACATGCAACTAATCCCGACGATATCGGTATCTTCGGGAATCCGGGCCACGATCTCGTCAACCGGCAGTCCCGCGGCGATTAGACGATCGTCGAAGCACAGCACCTGATTGAATGGCGCCTCACCCGTGGCGTCGATGACAACCGGCACATGGCCGGCAGCCCGCAGACTCGCCGCCAAGTATGCAACCCCCAAGGGGGGTGTAATCGGCCCCTGCAGGGATCCTTTGGGGACCAGGGCCGGCGGCCGAACGAGAGTGACCTTTGCCATTCAGGACCTGTTATCTCGATTGCTGCGGAACATGAATCAAATCCCTAGGCCTAGTGAGCTGCGTCTGCCATCCCGGCCGCTGACCGCCGCTGAGCAAGACTCAGGAGCGCCTTGTCGAGGTAAGATTCTTCCCGCCTGAACACAAAATTATAAACCATCCGCAGCAGGCGCCACGGCCGCGCCGCATATTGGGTGCCATAAAATACGAAATATCCGACCAGGCGCATGATGCTCAACTCGCGGCTCGACATGTTGGCGCAGCGCGATACAGGCTTTGCCAGATCGTTCATTGACAAGAGCGAAAGGAAATACTCAACGTCGAGATTTGGCAGTTTTCCCTGCTCCCTCAATTGGTTGAACAACTCCGAGCCGGGATAGGGGATGAAAATGTAAATCCGGACGTCGTTGACGCCAGCCATCGCCATTTTCGCCATGAATAGGACGGATTCCCACGCCTCGCGCCGGGAGTCGTCGGGAAAGCCGAAAATAATGTGGGCCATGACGCCAATGCCGGCTTTTTTGGCGGCGCGCATCGAGACCATCATTTTGTCCAAATGCACGCGCTTCTTAATACGATTGAGAACGGACGCGGAGCCGCTTTCGGGAGCGTACGTCAAATTGTGGCATCCGGCTTTGTACAGCGCGCGGCAAACTTCCTCATCCAAAACTTCGGTGCGCGTGCCCTGCGGAACTTGGAAAGTGAACTTCATCCCGCGCTCTTCGATCATGCGGCAGAAATCCAGAGTCCAGTCCCGCTTCACGACGGCGGTCAAATCGTAAAACTCGATATTGGTCACGCCGTAGCGATCGATGTAGCCTTGGGCTTCGTCCAACACCTTGGCCGGATCGCGGGCGACCCAGCGTGTAGTCCACATTGTCGGACTTGAACAAAACGTGCACTGATAGGGGCAGCCGCGCGTGGCGAGCATCGGAATCGTGCGGCCGCGGCCAACGCCGAAGCCGAACCCATTGTCCAAATAAGTGTTCAGGGGAACCAAATCCCACGCCGGCGCCGGGATCGCGTCGACGTCGCGCAGCCGCGCGCGCGGCGGAGTCAGCACCGCCTCGCCGTTGCGCCGTAACGCGATGCCCTTTAGATGGTTGAAATCGCCGCCCGTGGCGGCGCAGTTCGCTATATCGACGATTGCCTCCTCGCCTTCGCCAAGAACGCAGATGTCGATTGCGGGGCAAGAGTCGAGGCTGAACTGCGGAACTGCGGTGATATGCTCGCCGCCTGCGACAATCAAAGTGCGCGGAAACCGCGCGCGAATCGCGGCGGCAATTTGCTGCATATACGGCCAGTCTTGCGAGAACATGCAACTGAGGCCGATGACATCGGAATCTTCCGGGATGCGAGCAACGATTTCATCGATTGGCAGGCCCACCGCCGCAACCCGATCATCGAAGCACGGAGTCCGATTGAACGGATCCTCGCCAAGCGCATCGACGATCACCGGCTGATGCCCCCCTGCCCGCAAGCTGGCGGCCAGGTAGGCCATCGCGATGGGCGGTGTATTGACCCATGAGGCGACTCTTATCTTCGGTATAAGCGCCGGCGGGCGGATCAGGGTAACTTTTGCCATTAGAACGACCTCAACATTTCAAGCCATCGCGCGCGGCGTCAGAGCCAATTTCCCAGCAATCTTTCGCCTCTTTTCCAAGGCGGAATCAAGGCAGAATTCCCCTCAAATCAAATAGCATCACAATGCCGTTCTGGCAAGGAGCAGAACGAGTACAACGCAAGTACGCCAATCACCGCAAGTTGTATCGCAGGTGAGTCTTGGGCTATCGCGGCGCGCGTCCCCAGGCTTCGATGAGCCGCTCGAATGCCGCGCGCAGTTCCGGATCTTTCACCTCCGGCATATTAATCGAGCGCCGCGCCGCGCGCGGGACGGCCCGCAACTTGGGCCGATCGCGGCGGCTCAGCCGTCCTTGTACGAAGCGGATATCGCGCACCGCATCGTCCGCCAATTGCTCCTTGATGCGTGCGAGAATCTGCGTCTTCATCAAGTTTAATTCCTGTATCCACATCGCGCCTGACACTTTGATTACGGCGGTATGGAATTTCAACGATACGACTTCCGTGCGGCGCGCGATTGTTTCGCCAACAATCTCCGGCCACGATTTCGACAGGTGGACAATCGCGAAATGCCCTTCGCGATCCAGGCGTTCCAGCAGCGGCTGCATCGTCCCACCTATCCGTTCCGGAACTTTCCGATCATGCTGCGCCATGATGCTTGCCAACATAGGCGGTACGCGCATCTCCCGCAAACTGTGGCGATGGTTGCGTGGTCGCGAATCGGTCGGAGGTAGAATTAGCGGGACTAATTCCAGTAGCGATTATTTTTACAAATTCTAATTTGGTTGGAGTTCCATCGGAAGTTATCAACAATTCAACCAGTGGTTCATCAACAAGTTGTCCTATACTATAGGTTGGGGGTGGGGCTTGACATTTCCGCTGGTGCCGCGTATTTCAAGGGTCGGCAAGAGGGACATTTGTCGCCTTCGATGCGGCAAACAGTAATCGGGGCTTAATTCAGGCGCAATGTGGGGTGGAGGAGCGGCGATGGCTGGGGAAGCGATCGAAAAGAACTTGGATCAGAACGCCACAAAATCGGGGGAACATGCGGCTGACGCGGCCGTCGCGCCGGCGCGCGGACACGGTATCGTGCTCGAGAGATTTTTCACCAAGCCCGGGTCCGATCCGTACAGCGAAGTCGAATGGGACCTGCGCAGCGCGGTCATCTCGGGTGAAGATGGCCATGTCGTCTTCGAGCAGAAGGACGTCGAAGTGCCGCGCACCTGGTCGCAGACGGCCACCAACGTGGTCGTCTCCAAATATTTTCGCGGCCAGATCGGAACGCCCAAGCGCGAGACCAGTGTCCGTCATCTGATTTCGCGCGTGGTCGATACGATTGCTGGATGGGGCCAGGAACAGGGTTACTTCGCCAATCCCGAAACGCGGGAAATCTTTCACGCCGAGCTGACCCATCTGCTGCTCAACCAAAAGGCCTCGTTCAACAGCCCGGTCTATTTCAATGTCGGCATCGAGGCGAAGCCGCAGTGCTCCGCCTGCTTCATCCTGAAGGTCGACGACAACATGGACTCGATTCTCAACTGGTACCGCAACGAGGGGATGATTTTTAAAGGCGGCTCGGGCTCGGGCGTGAATCTTTCCGCGCTCCGCTCCTGCCGTGAGAAGCTTTCAGCCGGCGGCACCGCGTCGGGCCCGCTTTCCTTTATGAAGGCGGCCGATGCCTCGGCGGGCGTAATCAAGTCGGGCGGGAAGACGCGGCGGGCGGCGAAGATGGTTGTGCTCAATGCCGAGCATCCCGATATCGCCGATTTCATCAAGTGTAAGGTCGAGGAGGAGCGCAAGGCGTGGGCGTTGATCGAGGCGGGTTACGATTCTTCGCTGGATGGCCCCGCATACGGCTCCGTCTTTTTTCAGAACGCTAACAATTCCGTGCGCGTGCCCGACGAATTCATGCGCTCCGTGCTGGACGATGGCAGCTGGCAGACGCATTACGTCAAGTCGGGTGAGGTCGCGCAGGAATATCGCGCGCGCGATTTGATGCGGATGATCGCCGAGGCGGCGCACGCATGCGGCGACCCCGGGATGCAATTCGACACGACGATCAACGGTTGGCATACCTGCCCCGCCAGCGGTCGAATCAACGCGTCCAATCCGTGCAGCGAGTACATGCATCTGGACAACTCGGCCTGCAATCTGGCGTCGCTCAACCTGATGAAGTTCATCGACGATCGCGGCGAATTCGACGTGCGCGCATTCCGCCATGCGGTCGACGTGATGATCACGGCGCAGGATATCGTGGTGGACAAGTCTTCGTATCCGACGCCTGAGATCGCGAAGAACGCGAGCGCATTCCGCGAGCTGGGGTTGGGCTATGCGAACCTGGGCGCGCTGCTGATGGCGCTGGGGATGCCGTACGATTCCGATCAGGGCCGCGGCTATGCGGCGGCGATCACCGCGCTCATGACCGGCGAGGCGTACGCGCAATCGGCGCGGATTGCCGGTGAGATGGGTCCGTTTTCCGGCTATGCGCCAAATCGTGACGCGATGATCAAGGTAATCGAGCGCCACAAAAACGCCGCCTACAAGCTCGATGCTTCGCTGGTCCCGCTCGATTTGCTGCGCGCAGCGCGCGAGTCGTGGGACGACGCGCTCAAGATTGGCACAGGCAATGGCTACCGCAACTCGCAGGCCACCGTGATCGCGCCCACTGGCACGATCGCCTTTATGATGGATTGCGACACCACCGGCATCGAGCCCGACATCGCACTGATCAAGTATAAGAAGCTGGTCGGCGGCGGCATGCTGAAGATCGTCAACGGCACCGTGCCGCGTGCGCTCAAGCGGCTGGGTTACGATTCCAAGGAAGTGCAGGAGATCGTCGAATATCTCGACGAGCACGAGACGATCGAGGGCGCGCCGCATCTGGCGGACGCCAATCTCGCCGTCTTCGATTGTGCGTTCAAGCCGCGTTCCGGCTCGCGCACGATTCATTATCAGGGCCATATCAAGATGATGGGCGCGGTGCAGCCGTTCATCTCGGGCGCGATTTCCAAGACGATCAACATGCCGGCCGAGGCGAGCGTCGATGAAGTTGCGGAAGCCTATATGCTGGCTTGGCGGCTTGGGCTGAAGGCGGTTGCGATTTATCGCGACGGTTCCAAGCGCACCCAGCCCCTCAACACCGGAAAGTCCAAGGCGGAAAAGGCCGCAGATGTGGCACAGGCGGCTGCCGTGGCAATGGCGATCGCCGGCGAGCTCCGCGGAGCGCAGCGCCGCAAGCTGCCCGACGAGCGCCGCTCGATCACGCACAAGTTCGATATCGCCGGCCATGAGGGTTACATCACCGTCGGCCAGTACGAGGACGGCACGCCCGGCGAGATTTTCGTTTCGATGTCGAAGCAGGGCTCGACCATCTCCGGCCTGATGGATTCGTTCGCCACCGCGATTTCATACGCGCTGCAATACGGCGTGCCGCTGCAATTTTTGGTCGACAAGTTCGCGCACATGCGCTTTGAGCCGTCGGGCTTCACCAAGAATCCGCAGATCCCGTACGCGAAGTCGATCGTCGATTACCTGTTCCGCTGGATGGCGTCGAAGTTCCTGGGCGAGGAAGCCCGCCGCGAAGTCGGAGTTATCGAAGCCGAGAAGCCTGCGGAATCGAAGCCCGTCCTGTCGCTGGTGCCGGCTTCGTCCGCGCCCGCGGCGGTCGTCGCGGCGCCGAGCCTGCGCGAGGGCAAGGACAGCGGAATGCGGCAGGCGTTTATCAATCAGGCCGATGCGCCCCCGTGCCCCGATTGCGGGAGCATCATGGTGCGCAACGGCGCCTGCTACAAGTGCATGAATTGTGGAACCACGAGCGGGTGCTCGTGAGCGGAGACGGGGAAAATTATCGAATGGATCTCGTAATCGACCATCATTGCCTTCAGCTTCCCGACGGGAGCTGGATAGCAGGGTTTGAACTGGAGCAGCACCTTGGTGGGTCTCTGATTTCTACTCGATGTTTCGATCCAAGAATTGAACTGACGTTTGAAACAGAGGGCGAGGCTAAACGGCGGAATGTCCTGTTAGCGACGAACTGGGCAAATGCGCACTGTCCCGACGCAAAGCTATGGATGCGGAAGGAGTCGAGTTCTTCAACCTTGGAATTTGAGGAATGAATCTCGCGATTAATGGCAAGGGCCTCTCCGGCGCGCTGAAGGCGCGCCAGGATACTAGCCCAGGGCAACGCCTTGGGTTATCGGTCGATTTCAAAAATCGCGCCCTGAAGGGGCGCGGGGAATCCTCCCGCCCTTACAGGGCGGGAACGGGTTTGTTTCTGGGTAACCCAGGGCGTTGCCCTGGGCTAATTCCCTTCGGCGCTTTCAGCGCCGAGGTTGCGAAGTGAGGAAGGACTAGCGGGGCTAGTGTTGGTGGATGAGGAAGGACACGAGGAGGAGGAAAACACATGGCGGACCTGCATAAGGAGATAGTGAGCGTTCGAGAATCGCACGACGGCCACAAAGTCGCGTCGGCCGGCCATTTCCAGCGCGGGATGACGGCGGCGGTACAGGGGCGGAATCGCTTTCAATACCTGTCGGCGGTGGAGCTTCGATGCGACGATTGCGGCGCCAATTTCACGTTCGAGAACCTGAAATGGCACATCCCCGAGGATCGCAATTGGAAGCTGACCGAATTCTCACGCGCTCAATTGGGAGAATCGTGCGAATCGCGCCGCGGGCGCTCGACGACCGAGTTGGTCCATTTCTCGGTGGACGACGAAATCAAGATGCGGCAGAACGCGACGCGGGCCGCGGGAGGAAGAACCTCGCAACGATTGCATTGAACTAAAGTTACAAGGGTCCCGGGGAAGCGGTGACGGTTGATCGAGGGTTCCGGCGGCGGAGTGAAGTGGGTGCGGCGTGCGGGCTTGAGACTGCGAATCGAAGCGGCGACGGCGAAAATATTGTCTGGCCCCCCGATAATGGCATGAGGACGAAAATTCTCCGGGACCCACCCTGATCGCAAGGCGCGCCCGTCCGGGCTGCGCTATCAAGTGTGGTGGCGGGGTGGCGGATGTGGAGTACGGCAGGAGGGGCGGTGGCAACACCGCCCCTCCTAATTTCTTCTACAAAGTTGCGATATGCGCTCGGCACGATGTGCGCTGCCACGCCGTTCCATTGCCCATCGCTCGCACCAGCATCCAGTTGCAGATTTGACCGCCTGCAAAACCCTCTGATAGCATCGCGCCGACCGATGCCTATCGAAAAAACCGAATTGCGCCGCGTGATGGGCCATTTCGCCACCGGCGTGACCGTAATCACCTCGCGGCGCGCCTCCGGCGAGCTGCATGGCCTGACCGCCAACGCGTTTACCTCCGTCTCGCTCACGCCGCCTTTGGTGCTGGTATGCGTGGACAAGAAGGCGGAGAGCTATCCGTGCTTCGATGAGAGCAAGGTGTTTACTGTCAACATCCTTGCCGCCGATCAGGAATCGGTATCGCGCCGATTTGCGGTCAGCGGCGGCAACAAGTTCGATGGGATCAGCCACCGCCTTGGCGCAAACGGCACCCCGATTCTCGACGGCGTAATCGCATGGGTGGAATGCCGCGTCACGTCCGCCATCGAAGCCGGCGACCATACCATCTACGTCGGAGAAATCGAGCAGTCCGAAACCCCGCGCGAAGCCAAGCCGCTGCTCTTTTATCGCGGCGGTTATCGGGCGCTTGGCGACTAGCAGGATCGAGAAGCCGATGGCCGAATCTCCACGATTACCCGGACTAAGCGTGTTTCTGCCCTCGCACAACGAGGAAGGCAACGTTGAGCGGGTGGTAAACGACTGGCTGAAAGAGATGCCGCGGGCGGCGGAGCGCGCGGAAGTAATCGTTGTCAATGACGGCAGCCGCGATCGCACCGGCGAGATTGCCGATCGCCTTGCGGCGACCGACTCGCGTGTCAAGGTCGTGCATCACCAGGTCAATCGCGGCTATGGCGGAGCGGTGATCTCCGGCATCCGCGCCGCGACGATGCCTTACGTGCTGCTGTGCGACGGCGACGGCCAGTTCGATCCGGCCGACATCGAGTTGATGATTCCGTTCGTGCCGGAGTTCGATGTTGTCGCCGGCCGCCGCGCACGCCGCGCCGATCCGCTGATGCGCCGCATCAACGGCAAGGCATGGACGACGCTGGTGCAAATCGTGCTCGGCATCACGATCAGCGACATCGATTGCGGCTTCAAGCTGTTCAAGCGTGAGTTCCTGGACGGGATGGAATTGAAGGCACATGGCGCGATGATCTCGACCGAACTGATGGCGCGGGTGACGGGCCGCGGCGCGAAAGTTAAAGAGGTCGACGTACAGCATCTGCCGCGGGTGACCGGGGAGCAATCGGGGGCGAATTTGAAGGTGGTAGCGAAGGCATTCAAGGAATTGTTCGCCCTGTATCGCGACCTGAAGGACGAAAATCGGCGCAAAAGGGAGCAAAAACCCAAGTGATTTCGCCGGTTATTGGGACGCCGGACCGACCCAAAGCGGATATCGGATAGACCGATTGGTTCACCGGGGTGTTGCGGTCCCCCGAAAAAGTCCTTATTTTGTAACGGTTCTCATCTTGACAAAGATGGCACGTCTATAGCATTAAGCCCGGTTGAGATATTGCGGCCGATTAACGAGCCGCGCAATTCAAGGAGATCCAAAGAATATGAAGCGCACCCTTTCAGTCCTCGCGGCCGCTCTGCTCGTCACCACGGTGGCGATGCCGGTACTTGCCCAGGATGCCGCGCCAGCCGATTCCAGCGCTCCGGCGGCCGCATCCAAGCATCACCACAAGCGGTCACATAAGAAGAAGACAGCGGCCACCACGGCTGCGGCAGCTCCGGCCCCTGCGGCGCCCGCTCCGGCAGCTCCGGCGCCCGCGCCCGCTCCGAAGCCTGCGGCTCCGGCCCCCGCTGCGGCGGCACCGGCTCCGGCAGCACCGGCAGCTGGCGGCTCGCATTAATTAAGTTTCGGCCCGAAAAGGGTCGGGGGGTGGATTAGGTTCCTCCTCCGGCGCCCGGTCGGATGCTGCCCCGGGGAAACCCGGTGCAATCGGCATCCGGCACGGCGCCTTTTTTTGAAGCGCGCGGCGTGACAGGACGTCGCGCGCTTTTTTTTGGCCGAATTTTCCTGCTAGCATGGATATTTCCCAGCCGGGAGAAGTGATTTGTCGCGCCGTTGCATAATGCAAGCTATCGCCGGGCTGCTGATCGCATTGGTCGTTCAGCCGCCGCATCGCGCTTGGGCCACGGCGCGCGCCTCCGCCTATGAGGATGAGGAAGTCTGCGACTCGCTCGCCGATTATTTTCTAGGTATGGAAGATTATCCCGAAGCGATCCGACGCCATCGTATCGTCGTGCGTGAGCATCCGGACAACGCGCTCGCGCATTACCATCTTGGGTTCGCCTACGGCGTGATGGGCGACCATCGCCACGAACTGTCCGAATATCGCAAAGCGATCGATCTCGGCTTCGGCGACTGGCAGTTGTTTCTCAACTTGGGATTGCTGTACTTGGAGACCGGCAATACCCGCGATGCGACAGAAGTGTTGCGGCTGGCAACATTGCTCGGGCCGAGTCAGCCCGAGACTCATTTCAATCTGGCGCTCGCGTATGAACGCGATGGCGTCCGCGCCAAGAATGGCGCGGGGCGGCGCGGGTCACTGGAGATGGCGGAGCAGGAAGCGCTATTCTCATTGGAGATCGATCCCGATCAGCCCGACGCACGTAATACGCTGGGAACGATCTACGCCGAAGAGGGAGAGTTCGACCGCGCGATGGCAGAATGGACCGAACTGGCCGCGGCAAATCCGGGTTACACGCCGGCACGTACCAATCTTCAGATACTGCGCCGGGCGGAAGCCGAATCCCGCAAGAATCTGCATGACACCTCCTTTACCGGGGCGCAGTGAGCGGGGAGAATTGTGGAGGGCAGGCACGTGGTGGGAATCCTTAACCGAATTGTAAATGCGCGACGGCACTTGTTCAGGGCCGCCGTATTGATCGTTGCGGCGAGCCTGATTCCGGCCGCCACTGCGGGTGCCGTTACGACTGTTCCCGCACATCATCATCACAAAGCGGTCCACGCCGCCCATACGAAAAAAACGCACACATCCACCGGGGCGGCACCGCTCTATCGCGGCGCACTTCTGGAGGATGCCGACAACGGTAACGTCCTGTTCGAATATAACGCCTCGATGGTGTGGCCGCCGGCGTCGATGGCAAAGATGATGCTGCTGCTGGTTGCGCAGGAACGCATCAACTCGGGCCGTGTCAGAGCCACCGATCCGGTACGAATCTCCGAACGCGCGGCGCATACCGGCGGCTCGCGCCTTGGCCTTAGGGAAGGCCAGGTCTATCCGCTGGGCGAGCTGATGAAGGCGGCGCTGGTGAAATCCGCAAATGACGCCGCAGTCGCAGTCGCGGAAAAAATCGGCGGCTCGGTCGAGGCGACCGTCTGGATGATGAACTCGCGCGCGCGCGAACTGGGCATGAAGCACACCGAGTATCATACGGTGGACGGCCTGCCGCCGCGCCCCGCGCACGATCTCGATCGCACGACCGCCTACGATCTCGCGACGGTGGGACGGGCGCTGATTCGCGAAACCTCGCTGCTGCAATGGTCGGGACAGCAACAGATCGAATTCGACGGCGGCGTATGCATGCTGCACAACACCAACCATCTGGTGGGCCATTTCGAAGGATGCGACGGCCTTAAGACCGGGTTTACTTCTCAGGCCGGATTTAATGTCACCGCGACGGCGAAGCGCGGCAACATGCGGCTCATCGCCGTGATCCTCGGCGCGCCGTCGAATCCTCAGCGCTTTGCGCAGGCGGGCAAACTGCTTACCTGGGGTTTCGATAATTTCACCACGGTGCCGCTGCTGCGATCCGGCCAGACATTGCCGGTTGCCGTGCAGGTGCGGTCCGGGCCGTCGATTCAGCCGGTGGCGCCGCGCGACCTCAAAGTCGTCGTGCGGAAGAACGATGTCGGAACCGTGAAAGTCGTATACGATATGCCGGCGACCATCGACGGGCCGGTCAGCGCCGGACAGCCGGTGGGCCGCGTAGTGGTGAACGATCGCAGCGGCATGGTGACCGAAATGTCAGTGCTGTCTCCGATCGACTTCAGGCCGGCCGCGCTCGACGAACCCGCAGGGGCCGATCCGGTCGAGGTGGAGCGGGCTGCCGCGGCCGCGCGCAACTATGGAAACGAGGGGAATTGATTAATGAAGCCAGCTTCGAAAGCCAGAAACCGCCGCAACCGCCGCCTTGCATTAAAGCGCCGCAATGATCCCGTGCAGGCCCGCGCGCGCAAGCGCCGGATGCGCAAGGCCCGCATTCGCGGAAGATAGATACTCGATGCTCAGGTTCCCGTGCCCGACAATGCGACGTTGTGCGGGCTGGTGGGGTCCTGATTCACGCCGATGCCGAGAGTCGCGCTCTCCGGCGCCGCCGATGTCGGCTTGAACTTCACCAGGATCGAGCAGGTCGTTTTTCCCGCCAGCGTCGCTCCGCACGTCCCGCCCGTAATCGTGAAATCGCTTGCATTGGGCCCGCTGATGCCGTCGCTCAGCGATATCGTCAGCGGCGAATTGTTGATCACATAAGCGGCCAGCGTTTGCGACGATGCCTGCGATACATTTCCGTACGCCAAGCTCAGCGGCCAGATTGTGTCAGGGATGGTTCCCGCCGCGCTCAATGGAATGTGGTACGGGCTGCTCGCATCGGGGCTGTCGGAGACATTCAGCGTCGCCGACTCGGACCCCAGCGCACCGGGCGTGAAGGTCACCGCCAGCGAGCATGCGGTGGGCGTGGTTCCGGAAATGGCAGCGCCAAGCGTCGCACCGCAACTCCCGCCGGTCACTTTGAAGTCGGCGGCGTTGGGCCCGGTGATGCTCTCGCTGAGGTTCACCGGAACGTTCTGATGGTTGTACAGGCACAGTCCATTGGCGCAGAAGTTTGCGAGCGGGATCGAATATCCAAACGGGACGTTGCCCCATGACAGGCTCGCGACCGAGGTTGTCAGATCGGCGATTCCGGTCCCGGAGACGGCCACCGTCTGCGTGCCGGTATTGGCGTTGTCGGTCAAGGTAACTATCGCGCTTAGCGGGCCAAGGGTGTTCGGGTGGAAAGTGACCGAGATGGCGCACGTCGCACCCGGGGCAACACCGCCCACCGGACAGGTCGAAGCACCGGGAGGAAACTGCACGGCATCAGTGGAGGTAACACCATCGATGAACAGCGGATGTGCGCCGGTGTTCTTTATGGTGACGCTCTTGGTGAGTGTGTCATTGAGCGCAAGGTTGCCGAAACTCAGCGACGATGCCAAAGCAATTGAAGTCGCCGGTGGAGTAGCGCTGGTGCCTAGGGCATACAGGTAGCCGCCGGGCCCGAGAACTCCGTTTCCTTCTTCCCAATCACTGAAGTAGACGGTCCCATCGGCAGCAATTGCCGGAGACGGGAAGATTACACCGTTGACGGGAAATACCCACTTCTGCGTGCCGTCAGGGTTTAGCGCATAGAAGTGATTGCCGGCGCCAAAGTAAATAGTACCGTCGGCGCCGATCGCTGCCGTCGAGAAAATCGAGGAGTCGGTCTTAAAGCTCCACTTTTGCGTACCGCCGGAATTCATCGCGTATAGATTCCCATCATCGGAACCAAAATAAATCGTGCCGTCAGAACCGATGACAGGTGTAGAGGTCATGCTTAAGTGGCCGGGATTACCTCCGGGAGGAAAGCTCCACTTCTCCGAGCCGTCGGGATTCACCGCGTAAAGCATGTCGAAATCCCCGGCATTCATGCTACCCGCGTAGATTGTGCCGTCCGCGGCAATCGACGGCGAAACGGACGGATAGGAAAGGTTGCTGCCGTAGCCGAATGGAAAACTCCAAGACTGCGTGAGGGATGGGTTAAACGCGCCTAATTGACGGGTGCCCTCCGCATAAACGATACCGTCGGGGCCAATCGCCGGAGCTGCGGGACTCTCAAGGAGAAGCTGGGAGCCAATTTGGCGGAGGCCGTTTGGACTGAACGTCATGACGAGTTCAAAGTCCGTGGCATAAATCGTACCGTCGGGCCCTATCGTGAGAGGCGCTTCAAAATAGGACGTTCCCGTAATCCATTTTTGCGTGCCGTCGGGATTTGCCGCGTACAGGCTGCCGTACCCGCCCTGGTAAAATGAGGCTACGTAGATCGTACCGTCCGCACCGACTGCAGGCACTGAATAGATCGGCGTGGGTTTGTGCGGCCAGCCAGCAAGATAGGTGGGAAACGCCCACTTTGGGGTGCCATCGGGATTGAATGCGTACAAATTTCCGTCATAGGAGCCGATGTAGATCGTACCGTCGACACCAATTACGGGCGAGGAAGCTGCTTCGTGCGCGCTGTAGTCGCCATTAAACGGAAACGATAACAGCGGAACTTTCCACTTGAGCGTGCCCGGATTGGTGCTGGTGTCGTATGGGCTGCGCCCGGTGTGCTGCGCGTCATGCGCGAACATCGGCCACGGGGAATCGGCCAACTGCGCATGCGCGAAACGCACGGTTACGAGAATTGAAATTGAGAGCGCGATCAACCCAAGAATCGCGACCGCACCGTTCCGGATTTTTCCGCCGGGCTGCTTCATGGTTTGCACCTCCCCGTGCAAGCAGGCTGCCAGACAAATCCCGTATGCGTGCGATCGTGATGATCAGGATGGCAAAGCGGCCAAATTAAGGCAAGGGGGAACCGTCGGATTGCCGTCCGGCAATGCCGATTGCCATGCCGATTTCGTTAAAAGCGGCGGTTTGTCCCGCAATGCTACAACCCCACCGTCGCCAATTTGTGAAATCGCGCATAGCGCCTTTGTCTGAATCCGCGCATTCCGCGCCGAGGGAGATTGGGACCCTACCCGTCCACCTTTGAGATGGCGCGAAGCCGCATCGTTCGACTAAAATATTTGCGGCGCATCCGTGCGTATTCTCGAAACGCCTGCGAGGGCGGATATGAATAAGACGAAACCCGGTGTCCTCACGGCTGTAATTCTCGGAATCTTATGGGCGGGAACGGCCACTGCAAGTAAAATAGAATTTAAGGTTTCGCCGTCGACGCTCAGCTTCGGCCGAGTTCATTCCGGGCAAGCGTCGGCGGTGAAGACGGTCACAATCACGAATCAATCGAGTTCATCCGTAGATATCTCGTCGATCGCTCCCAGCGGGCCGTATGTAGTGACCGCCGATGATTGCACACCGGCAGTCGCCGCAGGTGCGAAATGCCACGTCTCTGTAAAGTTCGCCCCGGTGAGCGCGAGTAATCTGAAAGGCTCCGCTGAGACGGGAACGCTCTCGATATCCAGCGGCCTGGGTCCCGCGGCGGTTCGCCTGACCGGCACCGCATTTGGCGCCGAGGGTCTTTTCGTGGCGAATTTTTTCAACGATTCGGTAAACGTTTTTCCGTTCGGCGAATTCGGCAACGTTTCTCCAATCCGGATTATCGGCGGTGCAAAGACCGGCTTAAATTATCCGTACGGTCTCGCGCTCGATGCCAAGGGAACCATTTACATCGCCAATCTCCACGGCGGACCCGATTCGCTCGGGAGCGTGACGGTATATCGCGCCGGCAGCAACGGCAATGCGGCGCCGATGCTTAACATCGCCGGCGACAAGACCGGGCTGAATTATCCGTGGGGAATCGCAGTCGATTCCAAGGGCAAGATTTACGTTGCGAATATCGGACCATGCTGCGAGCCATCGTGCGGCGAAAGCATCACAATTTATTCCCCGCACGCCAACGGAAACGTCGCGCCGATTGCGACGATTCCCGCCGATGCGACCACTCAACTCAACGCGCCCTACGGGATGACGTTCGATTCGAAGGGGAACCTGTGGGTCGCCGATTATGGCGGCGGGCCGTCCGGGGTCGGCGCGATCACGGCGTATCCTGCCGGCGCAAGCGGCGAGGTCGCACCGATCGTCAATATCACCGGCGATCGCGCCGGCGACTCCAATGCGGGATTGTTCGGCACGGCCGCGGTCACGTTCGATTCCAAGGGCGACATTTTTGCGACGAACGGGCTTGGCGCGAACGTTACCGTTTATTCCGCGGGCAGTAATGGAAACGCCACTCCTGTCGCGACTATCGGCGGAGGAAATACGGGATTCAGCGTCGCCGAAATGAACATCATGCTGGATAATGCCGGCAACATTTACATCGCGAACCAGCAGTTCGGTTACGATGTCTCCCACCCGTCGGCTATCGATTCGTGGAGTAACGGCGGAGGGTTCATCGAAATCTTTCCGCCCGGCAGCAACGGGAATGTCGCGTACACGAATGCAATCCAGGGCGATAATACATATATGAACGGCCCCTGGGGTTTCGCATTCGGCCCGATCGATCGCTAGCCGAATCCGGCAAATCTCCGCTGTCCCGGGACATTCGCCAATCGCGCCCGCCTGTGGTAACCATCCGGCCATGGCCGCAATAACTTTTCCCAAGGATTTTCTATGGGGTACCGCGAGCGCTTCGTATCAGATCGAGGGCGCGTGGAACGAGGATGGCAAGGGCGAGTCGATATGGGACCGCTTCTCGCACACCCCGAACAAGGTTTTCAACGGCGATACCGGCGATGTCGCATGCGATTTCTATCATCGCTACGCCGATGACATCGCGCTGATGGCCGAGCTTGGCCTTAAGGGCGCGCGCTTTTCATTGTCGTGGCCGCGGATCGTTCCAAAAGGAAAAGGCGCGGCCAATCAGCGCGGAATCGATTTCTACAACCGCGTCATCGACACGATGCTCAAGCATGGCATCCAGCCCTGGGTGACTCTCTACCACTGGGACCTGCCGCAGGCGCTCGAAGATGAAGGCGGATGGCCGAACCGCGATCTGGCGGAAATCTTCCGCGACTACGCTGTCCTGTGCGCGGACAAATTCGGCGATCGGGTGAAGCACTGGATGCTTTTCAACGAGCCGTGGAATTTCATGGTTATCGGCTACATGTTCGGAATTCATGCGCCCGGACGCGCCGATCAGGCGGCGGCCTTCAAAGGGATGCATACCGTCAATCTCGCGCAGGGGCTGGCGCTCCGCGCGATGCGCGATGCGAAGAACAAGCCCGCGATGATCGGAATCGCCAATGCGATGTCGCCGACGCATCCCAAGACCGATTCCAAGGAAGATCGCGACGCGGCCGAACGATGGCATCGCTTTTACAATTTATGGTTCCTCGATCCAGTGATGCGCGGGAAATACCCCGACGCGTTGGTCCAGGGATCCGCGGAGGAACGGATGGGAGTTCGCCCCGGCGACATGGAAGCGATCCATCAGCGATTCGATTTCATCGGAATCAACCTCTACCTGCGCACCGTGATCGCGGCCAGTCCGCATGAACCGAACACCGGCGCGATAATGTCTCCGCCGGAGAGCGACGATCGGACCGATCTCGGATGGGAGGTCTATCCGAAGGCGCTCTCGGAGATGATGCTCCGGCTCGCCAAGGATTTTCCCGGCGTTCCGCAGTACGTGACGGAAAACGGCGGCGCGTATGGTGACACTCCGGGCCCCGACGGAAAGGTGCACGACGAACGGCGCATCAGCTATCTGCGCCGTTACATCGCGGAGATGGGACGCGCGATCGCTGCGGGCGCGGACGTGCGCGGGTATTTCCATTGGACATTTAGCGACAACTTCGAATGGGCCGAGGGCTACAAGCAGCGCCTGGGAATCGTCTATTGCGATGTGAACGCTCAGGATCGAATCGTCAAGGACAGCGGGCGATGGTACTCAAAGCTCGCGCGCACCAATTCGCTCGATGCCGACACAGCCGGATAAGGCCGTGTTCGGCCGCAGGAGGTCGTCCATGTCCAAGATTTATGACCGCGCTCTCTTCGCGGTTCTTGCAATGGCCGGGGGCTTCGCCGGTTCCGCTCTCTTCTCCGCGATGCCGGCGCATACCGCGGCAGCGCCCGATACAATCTCGGCGCAACGTTTTGAAGTTGTCGACAAGGACGGCAAGGCGCGCGCCATCCTATTTACCAATTCGGCGGGCATGGCCGGCCTCGAACTCTACGACGGCAAGGGCAAAAAGCGCGCATCGTTCGGCATCGATTCCGACGGCACCGGCGGGATGGGTCTAATCGACGCGGCGGGCAATCCGCGCGCGGCGCTCGATATCACCGGCGACGGATCGACCGTGCTTGAATTCGAGGATCCCGGTTTCAAGCCGCGCGGTTCGCTCGGCATCTCGCCCGACGGCGCGATGCGCCTAATTATCGACGACAAGAACGGCAACCGGCGCGCTTCATTGGGCGTGGACTCCGCCGGAGCGCCCACGCTCGTGCTCACGGACTTTATGGGACAGGTGATTTACAGGGCGCCAGCGAATGGCTCATGAGCGGGCGTCCCTTCCGGCACCGCTCAGGGCAAGCTCTGAGGCTCTGCGTAGGACCTCCCCGCGAAGGGACCCTGAGCCTTGCCGGTCGTGCATGCTCCAAAACCCCTCGCCCGTTATTTTCACGGGAGAGGCGGCTTACTGCATAAGCGGAGCGACGTGAGAACGATGGCGGTGAGGGTGCAGGATCGTTCGCGACGCTGCCTCTCCTTTTTTTCATCCTGAGCGGAGGCTGCCGGAGTCGAACGGGTCTCGCGCGCGCAGCGCGCGAGACTGATGGTGGCTGCCCGCGCCGCCAGCAACGGTATCACGCGCCTGTTAGGTCGGAATTTTCGTGCCCAGCGCTCCCGGAGCACTGAAGCGCGTACGAATCTCTGGCGCAGCAATTTGTCTCGCCAGAATCTTTTGAACTAATCGGAATAGTTCCCACGTAGTCACGAGCCGTACGTTATCGCGTTCCGCATCCGAAATGATTGTCCCCGTAAACGCAGCGGGACGATTCGCTGCCGGGAGAAGGTAGCTGTGGTTGATCGCGAGAATGCCAGCGAGAGCGCCATTGCCGAATTCGGCTTTTCGTCGATTCATGTATTTAATCAATTGAGTGTAATCGCTCTCCTTTGCATTACCATTCCCGCTCGACTTGACCTCGACAAGAAACGCGCCGGGCTTGGATGGGTCGGGCACGCAGCCCTCAGCCAACCACAGGTCTTCCTCCTTCCGTCGTTCAGGCTGACCTTGATTCTTCCAGAACTCGTCAACGTCAATTGCCCCATAGCCGAAAAGCTCGAACGCCCGTTTAACAGCTAATTTCAACGTGTCGCCACTGGAAGAAAGAAGCTCGTTCCAACCTTTTTGCAGATTCTCCCACGCCTCCTTATATTGACGTTCAAGCTCTTGGTCCCTTTTTTCGTGTTCGGTTCGTTCTTGCGCGCGGCTTAATCGCAATTGAGCAAGTGTTGGCATGAGGTACACTTCGTCCTCCAGCCACTTGAACGAATCGTCGTAAAGTAGGTGAGGAGCAACGCTGGGCAATATTTTTGTTAGAACTAACTCGATTGCGTCGGTGTCGTACTGCCCGAAGTCTGGCAAAAAGACGATCTGCCCTTTCCCACGACCGAATATAAAGCCCGTCAGTTGGTCTGCGCAGCTTTTAAGAATTCTCTGTGGTTGTGCGTCTTTCCATACCGGATTCAATAAATGTGCGACGCTGATGCGGTGGCCCAGTGTTGCAAACAAAAGATCGAAGCTGCTGTGATCCCAAATCACGCATGAGGCGGCGTGGTAATTATTAGCCGTCACGGTGACCTTTTCGCCGGTCAAATTTGCTATGTGGAATGACGCGCAGGTGCCGACGAATACGACCACTAGTGCTCCTGCCGCAACGAGGGCTTGTAGCTTCGTGCCATCGTTGGCATGCAGAGCGCTCGAATTCAAATCATTATAGGTGGCTCTAATGAAAATGACCTGTGCATCTTGGAAATCGAGCGGCGCGGCTCCTCCATTCCATGCCGTCTGCGTGGTTAAGATCGTGAAATTGTCGCCCACTTTTGACCGTAGGGTTTCGGATGCTGATGGGGCAAAATGTGGATCGACGCAATCGACCAATAAGACCTTTGTCCCATTTGTTGACATCGACGATGGTCTCTAATCTTGGCAACTCAAGATAGCTTGAAAGTCGGTTGCTAGGCGACCCCCATCAGAAAAACAATTCGTGCGAGGCGTGGAAGTGATTGGCGAGGCGGGGGAAGGATCCGGGATTCCTCGCGCGCGGCGGCCACACGCGCGGGAATGACACAAGGAGCAAGGGAGCAGTGGCGAGCCGAACGATCAGCGCCCTCACCCGCCGCCAATTTTAATCGCTTCGCGAAGCGGATGGCGACCTCTCCCGTGAAATAACGGGCGAGGGACGGAAGGAGCGGTACGCCATTTCCCCCCGCTTCAATTCATGGCTGAACAGTTCAGCCTGATGTAGGAATCGCGTCGCGAGCAAATCCGCGGCGGACTAGTCCCCGCGATGGGTGAATCCGATGGGATGTTTCTTTGGCGCAGGAGGCGGGGCGAGGAGCTTGCGGACGGCCTCGAACAGCACGCCAATTTGCCGATCATGCCGCTCGACTTTCCTTGCAAGCTCGCGATTGGAGGCGAGAATCTGCCGCAGTCTCACGAACGCGCGCATTATCGCGATGTTGACTTGCACCGCCCGCTTGCTGCGAAGTACACTGGACAGCATCGCGACGCCCTGCTCGGTGAAGGCATAGGGCGGTCTTCGTAACCCCATCTTCGCGGCGGGATTGGAGGTCACAATTTGTGACCTCCAATTTTCGAGTTCCGCTTTGGAAAACTGGAATAGGAAATCTCCCGGGAACCGCTCAATATTGCGCTTGACCGCCTGAAGCAGAACTTTGGTTTTGACGCCGTAAAGCTCCGCGAGGTCGCTGTCGAGCATCACTTTCTCGCCGCGAATCAGGTAGATGCGGCTGGCGATCCGCTCCAGCGGAATTATCGGCTCGGATTGGACCATGCGCGGATTCCGCACCGGTCCGAAAGGATGTCAAGCGACACGGGGGATTCTACCGCTTGCGGCTGCGCCTTGCGCAGCCGTATAGCTCCAGAATGACAGCGCGAAAACGGGCGATGGCAGCATCCGGGATGCCTCGCGCGCGCCAGACACACGCGCGGGCATGACACTTGGGTGGGGGCATCAGGGTTCAGGGCTGAACAGTTCAGCCTCATCTGTGCGGCGCGAACGCGTCACAATCAAAACAGGAAAACGACTCATGCGACACGCCGGAATAAATCCGATCGGGAGTTTCGCCATCAGCGCCGAGACGGTCTCCGCGCGCGGACATAACGACGTTCGATCGACTTCGTGCGGAAGAAAAATAAAAAATTACGAAACGAACCCAATTTCTTTAATGGCTACAGCCATCATTCTTTTGGCGCGTTCATCCAAAGTCACGGAGTTCGAGACCCGCTTTATCCGGCAATTTCACCAGCGGGCGTCGCCCAAACGCCTTTTGATGCGACGCCATCGGACGATTGAAAGCCTCAACAAGATGGCTGCGCCGGCGGTATCGGAGCGCGACCGGTGCGCGTAGCATCGCCCGGCCGCCGCCATTCGCCAATTCCATCATCCTGTGCTAACAAACCGCCGTATGGCTGGAATGACTTTTCCCAAGGGCTTTCTGTGGGGCACCGCGAGCGCGTCCTATCAAATCGAGGGCGCATGGAACGAGAACGGCAAGGGCGAATCGATCTGGGACCGCTACTCGCATACGCCAAACAAGATTCATAACGGCGAGACCGGCGACATCGCATGCGACTTCTACCGCCGCTTCAAGGACGACATCGCGATGATGGCCGATCTGGGGCTGAATGCCGCGCGCATATCTCTGTCGTGGCCGCGCATCATCCCCGCCGGAAAGGGCGAGACGAATGCATGGGGTCTCGATTTCTACAACCGCGTCATCGACACGCTGCTGAAATACAACATCCAGCCGTGGGTGACGCTCTATCATTGGGACCTGCCGCAGGTGCTGGAAGATGCGGGCGGATGGCCAAATCGGGACTTGGCCGAAATCTTCCGCGACTACGCGATGGTATGCGCGGACGCATTCGGCGATCGCGTGAAGCACTGGATGATCTTCAACGAGCCGTGGGTTTTCACGATTCTGGGCTACCTCGCCGGCATCCATGCGCCCGGCCGCTACGAACCGCTGGAGGCATTGAAGGCGACACACACGGTGAACCTCGCGCAAGGGATGTCGATCCGCGCGATGCGCGAAGGCAAGAACAAGCCCGCGATGATCGGCCTCGCCAACGCGATGTCTCCGGTGCATCCGCAGAACAGCAAATCGCTCGAAGACAAGCTGGCGGCCGAGCGATGGCATCGATTTTACAATCTATGGTTCCTCGATCCGCCGATGCGCGGGAAATATCCCGAGGCGTACGTTCAAGGGACTGCCGAAGATCGGATCGAGATTCGGCCGGGCGACATGGAGATCATCAAGGCGCCGCTGGATTTCATCGGAATCAATCTCTATCAACGCGCCATCGTCGCCAACAGTCCGCAGGATCCGAATATCGGCGCGGTCATCATGCCGGCAGCGCAGGATGCGGAACGTACCGATTTCGGATGGGAGGTTTATCCCAAAGCGCTCTCCGAGATGATCCTGCGGGTCGCCAAGGATTTTCCCGGCGTCCCGCTTTACGTGACGGAGAACGGATGCTCGTACGGAGAGGCGCCCGGCCCCGACGGGAAGGTGGACGATCAGCGCCGCATCAAATTCTTGCGCCGGTACATCGCGGAGGTGGGGCGAGCCATCCAGGCCGGTGCCGACGTGCGCGGTTATTTCCATTGGACGTTTACGGACAACTTCGAATGGGCGGAGGGATTCCGCCAGCGGTTCGGGATCGTGTACTGCGACTTCAAAACGCGCGAGCGTGTCATCAAGGAAAGCGGCCGGTGGTATTCGCAGTTGGCCCGCAACAACGCGCTGGATTTCGATCCGGCCGAGTAAGCGATGTGCCGCTTCCAACCATGCAGGTCCGCGCGCGATGTGAATCCGCTAAGCTCTCCGTTTGAAATGAGGGTGAGCGAATGAAATTCAAGGCTGTTATTTGCCGGGTTGAGGAAGGCGGTGAATGGAATTCATTACCGCTGCGCATCAGTAACGTTTACTCATTGATCGACCGGCTAGCAGAACGACCGCGCTCATAGCGGCCGCATTGACGGATAAGGTTAAAATCGACGTCCACCACTGAATATTGGTATGACCCGAGTAGAGGTAAGTAGAGCCGTTCTCCGCTGGGCGCTGGAACGCTCGGGCAGAGACGCAACAGCCGTTCGCGAGAAACTTCCGAGTCTGACTGAGTGGTTGGAAGGGAAAAGCCAGCCCACCCTGAGCCAGCTCGAGAAGTTTGCAAGGCAAACTCGGACTCCGCTTGGTTACCTCTTCCTTACTGAACCGCCTGAAGAACGTTTGCCCATCCCGCACTTCCGCACTTTAGGTAACGGGCATCCCCACCGGCCAAGTCCAGATCTGCTTGAGACCGTCTACACAATGGAGCGGCGTCAAGAATGGATGCGCGAGTATCTCATCCAAGAAGGCCAAGAACCACTGCACTTTGTCAGATCGGCAAAGCTGAACGACAAACCACAAAACGTGGCCAAGGAGATGCATGACGTTCTTGGTCTCGAACATGGGTGGGCCGCACGACAAGCAACTTGGACTGACGCGCTTAGGGAACTGCGTTCACGACTGGAAGGGGCGTCGATTCTAGTCGTTGTGAACGGAATTGTTGGAAACAACACGCACAGAAAGTTAGATCCAGCAGAGTTCCGCGGCTTTGTTCTCGTCGATGATTATGCGCCGCTGGTCTTTGTTAACGGCACCGACGCAAAGGCGGCGCAGATGTTTACTCTGGCGCATGAGCTAGCACACTTGTGGCTTGGGTCAAGTGCCGCCTTTGACTTGCGGGAGCTTCAGCCTGCTGATGATGAGACCGAGCGTTCTTGCAATCGAATTGCTGCAGAGTTTCTGGTTCCCGAGAGCGAGCTAAGGACCTTCTGGCCATCCGCACGTCAGGACCCAGAGCGATTTCAAATGATCGCTCGTCGCTTCAAAGTAAGCGAGTTGGTTGCCGCGCGGCGGGCTCTTGACTTGGAACTTATCAGAAAGACCGAGTTTCATGATTTCTATCAGAGCTATTTGGAAAACGAGCGACGCCAAACGTCCAAGCAGCCGTCCGGCGGCGATTTCTATGCAAACCAAAACTTTCGGATCGGGCGCCTTTTCGCCGAAACGGTAGTTCGAGCCGCCAAGGAAGGAAAGCTCCTTTACCGCGACGCGTATCAACTGACCGGGCTAAGCGGCAGCACGTTTGATCACTATGCAGAAAAGCTAAGTTTTGGGGAGGCCGGGTGACCGCTCCTCCCAAATACGTTCTCGACGCGAACGTGTTCATGGAGGCGGCTAGACGCTATTATGCTTTCGATCTTGTACCAGCCTTCTGGCAAGCACTCATTGACAATGCACAGAAGGGACGTTTGCTGAGCATTGACCGGGTGAGGGACGAAGTAAGTTATCCAGACGAGCTTGCCAAGTGGTCCAAGGGCAGTTTTCATCCTTGGTTCGTCTCGACGGGCGAAGCTGAAATCCTACAGGCGTACAGGCAAATTATGCGTTGGGCTCAGGCTCAGTCACAGTATTCTAACGGCGCCAAAGCGGAATTTGCCGATGAGAGGAATGCAGACGCATGGTTGATCGCATACGCGCAAGCGAGGGGAGCTGTAGTTGTGACGCATGAAGTGCCAGACTCAAAGATCAAGAAGAAAATTCCAATTCCGAATGTTTGTAAAGCGTTTTCGGTTCCTTTTATAGATTCATTCGCCATGCTCCGCGCTCTGGGAGTGAAACTTGGCTGATGCAGGTTTCTTCCGGCGAACAGAGATCAATTTGCAGTGAAGGTATGACGACAAATCCGAGGTCGTTGCGCTTCACCTTCCAAAGGCATAACCGATGCCAGAATTCCTAATCTGGATGCATGTGTGCGCGATGGCCGCGTATGTCGGCGCGCAGTTCGCGGTGATTTATATGCTGATTCCCGCCGCGGAGTCCGCGCCCGATGAGGCCGCGCGCCGCAAAGCGCTCATCGCGGGCTTTCGTTTTTACAATCCATTCACGATTGCGGTGCTGGGAATAATTGTAATTACCGGCGCCGCACGCCTGACGGACCTAAAGGCGATGGGCGAGGCGTACTTGGTTCAGATCGTGCCGTCATTGGAGATCAAGCTCGGTCTCGCTTTTTTCATGATTTTCTTCCAGACCTACATCACGTTCGGGCTGGCGTTCAGAATCGGCCGGCAGGAAGATGTCGCCGCCCACGGCGACGGGCCGGCGTTTACAGTCGAGCAGGTGAATTCGATTTTGATGCGGATTCGCGCGATGGCTTGGCTTACGATCGCGCTTGCGGCGGCGATAATCTGGGTGTCGCTCACCATGAGCGAGCGGACCATCACGCTACCCGCCGCTCCCGGTACCGTTGCCGCGCGGGCGGCATCGGATGCATCTCCGATTCTCGCGAACCGGTTCGCACCGAGGACGCCGTCCGCGCAGCGCGGACGAGCTTATCGGATCAGCGAGAGAAGCGAGCTGGCCAGGTAAGCCACGGTGAGCATTCCGAAAATCGCAACGGGAAGTTCATTCAACAGATTCAGTGCCGCCAAGCGCATTCCCTCGCTTACGACCGAACCGTTCTCGTCGTTCCCCAACCCGTAGTTTTCAACATGATTCATGAGAGCGTTCATTGTTTGCTCCTCCTAAGTTCAGCAGCTACTTGCTTTGAGCAAAGCCGATGCCATGGTTGAAATCCGTATTTTACGACCTAGATCGACCACTTATTCGTCACTTGTATCGCGTTCACAAAATAAACATCTTGATTTAATTGATAAATTCGACTTCGCAAAATGAAGATACAGAATTGGGCCGTTTTTCTTTTCGCACAAACTTTCTTGAATCGCGAAATAATGCAGCCCAGTACATGCAGTGTGATCGTGGCATGCGCGGAAATCACTTTGATCCACGGCATCGATTTGAGAAAGTGGCCTGATGGCGTCTGAACCGAACCAAGTACCAGCTGTCGAGCGATCACATGCGCCACTTTCAGGTCCTTCCCCGGCTACGGCGGACGCGCCGGCATCGCCGCAATTCTCACGCGGGCTGGCGCTGCGTGTCGCTGAGACGGCGATATTCCTGATTGCCGTCATTGGCGCAGCCGCGATTGGGTTGGGAATCACCGGGTATTTTTCCGACCACAAGAAGGTCTTCGCTTATCTGATCGCATATGCGGGGTTTTGCTTCGCCGATTTACTGGTACGCGAGGATCCAAAGGATGGGTCGGCGCGCGAGGAGCTGTCGCGCCGGATCGCGGTGCAATCGCCGCTCTTGGTCCTGTTCGCGCTGGCGCCGATGGAACGGACCTATCTGTATGGCGGCGAGCCGCCGGGATGGCTGTCGGCGCTGGGCTTGCTGGTGGAATTGATTGGCATCTGGCTGGCGCTGGGCGCGAGGATGCAGTTGGGATTTTTTGCCGCAAGCAAGACGCCCGAGCGTCCGGTGCTGGTCACCAGCGGATTGTTCCGCTACGTGCGCCATCCTGGCTATGCGGGGATTTTTCTGGTGATGCTTGCGTGGCCGCTCGAGTATGGGGCGCCGATCGCGGAATTCATAACACTGATTACGGGAATAATCGCGGTGAACGCCAGGATCGCCGAGGAGGAAGCGGAACTGCGCATTCGCTTCGGCGAGGAGTACGAGAATTACGTCCGCACCACCGACACGCTCATTCCCGGAATCTGGTGATCGATCGGTTGCTTATTTTACGCAGTTCGCGCCTTGAGCTGGCAGGGAGCTTGCGAGCAATAATCTTCATGCGCGTGCGGCGATACGAATTTTGCGCCGCACGATGCGCATTCGCGAATCTCCTCACCCGATTTGAGGATGGATTTCAGGCGCCGCAGACCTGCGGCATCCAGTGCGCGCGGCTTCTTTCTAACCGGCCGCGCTACAATCTCGCCATCAGTGGTTTCTTCCGAAACTGAGCGCCCTTGGGCTCCCATTACGGCCAGTTCATCAGCGCGATTGTTGAGCGGATCGGTGCCATGCCCACGCACCCATTCGAATTCGACCGTGCGCGCATCGCGTTCCGCATCGAGCAGGCGCCACAAATCATGGTTTTTGTTGCGCTTCCAGCCGTGTTCGATTGTGTTCACGACGTACTGGCTGTCGGAACGAAACACGACATGGCTGCCTGGCTCGGTGGCGCGCAGCCCTTCGATCGCCGCGGTCAATTCCATGCGATTGTTTGTGGTCGATGGTGAGTGGCCATTGAATTCGCATCGCGAACCGTCGGGCGCGATCACGATCACGCCCCATCCGCCGGGTCCGTCTGGATTCCGCAGGCAGGAGCCGTCGCCATACACGATGAACTTATGATGGGTTAGCGGCACGGCGCGATTCTACTCCAAGCGGCGTGCGCTTCGCAGCCGGACGAACCATTCGAGGTACGTGCGTGCCGCGCGGTCCCATGAAAAATTGGCGGCGAAGCAGTTTTCGATCAGCCGCCGCCATGCCGGGGGGTTGCGGAAGGTCTCTGTCATCCGGGTAATTGCCGCCACCATGTCCCACGGCTCGAATCGCTCGAAGACGAAGCCATTACCCGCGCCCGTTGCGGGATCGAACTCGCTGACTGTATCGCGCAGGCCGCCAGTGGCGCGCACGATCGGTGCGGTGCCATAGCGAAGGGCATACATCTGGGTCAGTCCACACGGCTCAAAACGCGACGGCATCAGGAATGCATCGCTGCCGGCCTGTACGCGATGCGCGGCAGCATCGTCGAATTCGATCATCGAGTGAAATTTTCCCGGATAGCGCCGCTCGGCATCGCGGAAAAATCCTTCCAGCGGCGGGTCGCCGGCCGCCAGCATCACCAATTGCACATCCATGCGCATCACTTCGTCGAGGGCGTCGCGCAGCAGGTAAACTCCCTTCTGCTCGGTCATTCGCGTGACCATTCCGATAATCGGCGTGCCTTCGCGTTCCGGAAATCCCGATTCCGCTCGCAGCGCCCGGGCGCATTCGCGCTTGCCGTCCGGACGCATGGCGGAATAACGCGCCGCGATGTTGGAATCGTGCGCCGGGTCCCATTCATCGTAGTCGGCCCCGTTGAGAATCCCAATGAAATCGCCGCCTTTCGCACTGAGCACGCCCTCGAGCCCAAAGCCGAATTCATAGCTGCCGGTGACTTCACGCGCGTAGGTGGGGCTGACGGTCGATACGCCGTCAGCCAGCACGATTGCGCCCTTCATCAGGTTCAGCAGGCCGTAAAACTCAAGGCAGCCCGGATTGAAATATTTCCGGTCGATACCGAGCAGGTGGAATTCGCCGCCATCCGCGAGTCCCTGAAATGCGACGTTGTGGATCGTAAATATCGCGAGTGTTCGCTCGAAGTGACGTCTTAGAGAATCATCGGCACGTGCCGCGATAATAGTCGCTGCAGAATGCCAGTCGTGAGCGTGAATCACATCAGGGTGAATCATTTCGGCGGCGACCATCGCGGCCGCCCGGCCGAAGAAGATGAAGCGGCGCAAGTTATCTGAATAGGCGCCACCGGCGTCGCCATAAATCCCGTTGCGCGCGAAGAAGTGAGGATGCTCGATCAGATACATCGAGACGCCGCGCGATAATTTCGGGCCGCGGACGCTGAAGCGCTCCGTATCGGGGCCCAGCTGCATTGACATCTCACCGGCGATCGGAACGGATCCCAGTGCGTGGAGCAGGGGCGGGTACGCTGGCACGATAACCGACGGTTCCGTACCGGCTGCCTGGAGCGCCGGGGGCATTGCGCCAATCACATCAGCGAGCCCGCCGGCTTTAGCATGCGGGGCGATTTCCGCGGCGGCAATCGCGATCTTCACAGGTTGGTTTAACGCCAAGCCGCGGTTTGCCGGGTCACCTAGTTCAGCACGGTTCGTTCCGGCTCGGCAGCCGGTTGAGCGTCGCTGGCATCGCGCAGCGCGTGCGCGATCACTTCGTCTACGGTATCGACAAAGACCATCTCCAATTCGCCGCGGACGCCGGCTGGAATATCCTCAAGGTCGCGCTCGTTGCGGCGCGGCAGAATAATTGTCTTGATACCCGCGCGCCGCGCGGCGAGCACTTTTTCCTTGATTCCGCCGACCGGCAGCACTTTACCGCGCAGCGTGATCTCGCCGGTCATGGCGATATCGGAGCGTACCGGACGTCCGCTCAAAAGCGACGCGAGCGAGACGGCGATCGTCACGCCCGCCGACGGGCCATCCTTTGGAATCGCCCCTGCTGGGACATGGACATGGATGTCGGCCTTCTCGAAGAAATCAGGGGGTACTCCAACTCTTTCGGCGCGTGAGCGGATATAGGACAGGGCGGCCTGCGCGGATTCCTTCATCACGTCGCCGAGCGATCCGGTAAGCGTCAGGCCCTTCTGGCCGGGCATCCGGGTGCTCTCAATAAACATGATGTCGCCGCCGGCGGGCGTCCATGCCAGGCCGGTTGCGACTCCCGGTTCCTGCGTGCGCTCGGCCACTTCGGCGAAGAATTTGGGAGGCCCGAGCAGGCGCTGAACATCGGCAACGCTGACGCGTTCGAGAAGCGGTTCGCCCTCGGTGATCGATCGCGCGATTTTGCGGCATACGCGGGAGATCTCGCGCTCAAGATTGCGCAATCCGGCCTCGCGCGTGTAGCTGCGAATTATTTCACGCAGAGCGGCTTCCTCAAATTCAATCTTGCGCCCGTCCAGACCATTCTCAGTTATCTGCTTGGGTACGAGATGCCGCTGTACGATCTGAAGCTTTTCCTCTTCCGTGTAACCGGGCAGCTCGAGTACTTCCATCCGGTCGCGCAGTGCATGCGGGATCGGGTCGAGCACGTTCGCAGTGGTCAGGAACAGGACCTTCGACAAGTCGAACGGCACGTCCAGGTAATGATCGGAAAACGCGTTATTCTGCTCGGGATCCAGGACTTCCAGCAATGCTGAGGCCGGATCGCCGCGGAAGTCCATCCCGAGTTTGTCCACCTCGTCGAGGATGAAGAGCGGATTGTTGGAGCCGGCGTTGCGGAGTCCCTGGATGATGCGGCCAGGCAACGAACCGATATAGGTACGGCGATGGCCGCGGATTTCGGCTTCATCGCGAATGCCGCCCAGTGACAGCCGCACGAATTTGCGGCCCAGCGCGCGTGCGATCGAACGGCCCAGCGACGTTTTGCCGGTGCCGGGCGGGCCGACGAAGCAAAGAATGGGTCCCTTGGTATCTTTTTTCAGTTGCCGTACCGCGAGAAATTCGAGAATGCGCTCCTTAATCTTCTCCAGATTGTAATGATCTTCGTCGAGAACGCGGCGGGCGTTTTTGATGTCCAGGTTGTCCTCGGTCGAGGTGCTCCACGGCAGCCCAACCAGCCAGTCGAGGTAGGTCCGCACGACGGTATGCTCGGCCGACTCTGGCGGGATCATTTTCAGCCGCTCCAACTCCTTGTCGGCGGCTTTGCGTGCGTCGGGCGGCATCTTTGCCGCTTCGATCTTCTTCGTCAGTTCTTCGGCTTCGGAGCCGCGCCCATCGCCTTCGCCCAGCTCCTTCTGAATCGCCTTCAACTGCTGGCGCAGATAATACTCGCGCTGGTTCTTGTTGAGCTCGGTCTGAACTTGCGATTGAATTTTGTGGCCGATTTCGAGTAGTTCGATTTCGCGGTTCAGGATCGAGATCAATTTTTCCAGCCGCACGCGCACGTCAGCGGTGGCGAGCAACTCCTGCGCTTCCTCGACGGCGATCCGCAGGTAGGAGGCGACCATGTCGGTCAATCGCGATGGATCCTTCACCTGGGTTGCCATCGCCTGCAACTCATCGGGCAGGTATGGCACCAGCGAGACAAACTTGGAGAACTGATTCACCAGATGCGACTGGAGGGCGTCGAGTTCCTTTCCGGCGGAGATCTCCTCAGGTAGGCGCGCGGCGTGCGCGAGGAAGTACGGCTCCTGCTGTGTGAAATCGCTAAGCTCGACGCGCGCCAGCCCCTGCACAAGGACCCGTACGCTATTGTCGGGATAACGCAGCATCTTGAGTATGCGCGCCGCCGTCCCACGCGGGTACAGTCCATCGGGAGCAGGACTTTCCTCTTCCGGGTTACGTTGGGTCGCCAGCGCAATCACTTTCGAGGTCTGGCCGACCTCCTCAATTAGCTTGAGCGAGGAGGGACGCGAAACCAGAAACGGTATAATCTGGCTTGGGAAAATTACGATGCCGCGCAGCGGCAACACCGGCAGCAGGCTGGGAATCTCAGCCTTGCTGAGGTCTTCTTCGAGTTCGAAACGCTTTTCCCCTTTGGATTTTTCCGCCATCAGTTGGAATCCTCATCTGGAGGGGAGCCCATGCCGCCAGCGCCACCGCTCAATCCAAAACCAACCGTAGTATATGGATATCGTGCAGACAAGGCTGCCTCCGATTATCAAGCTAACCATGGCGGGATGATCGTGCCACCTGTGCGGTTTCAAGCGGACGAAAGATTGCGCTAAACTGCGCTTACGTTTGCTTCGTTAGAACACCGTGGATGGTCAAATTGTCCAAGGATCAATTCGAGAAATTGTTCAGTGCGGATGAAGCTAATGCGCTGATTCCACGGCTGGAAGTCCTGATGCGCAAGCTGCAGATGCAGGCCGTATCGATGCGTGCATGCCTGGAGGAGTTATCGGAGCAGGACCCGGAAATCGTTCAGTTGCCCTTTAAGGACGCCGCACGGCGCCATCCGCAATTGCGCTCGTTCGCGGCCGCGATGGCCGAGGCTGCCGAAGAAATCGAATCGCTGGGGTGCTTCCTAAAGGATCTCGAACAGGGGCTGGTCGATTTTCCCGCCGATGACGGCAGCGGTGGAGTGGTCTTCCTTTGCTGGCAGTTTGGCGAGCCGCAAATTGTGGCATGGCATTCAATCGATTCCGGCTTTGCCAGCCGCCAACCGCTTCCCGGCGCGCCCAAGCTGTATCTAAATTGACCGGGCAATGGGATCGTAAGAGCTAATCGTGTTGTTTATTTATCTATTGGCGTTGGCAATTTGGATCGGCGCGATCGTGTTCTTTTCGTTCTTTACCGCGCCGGCGGTGTTCCAGAACCTGCCCCGATCCGAGGCTGGGACAGTGGTTGGGGCAATCTTTCCGCGCTACTACGCGCTGGGATATGTGGCCGGGGCGATTAGCCTTGCCGCGGCGGTCTATTTCGCAATGTCGCGGGAAGCGCGGGTGTGGTGGAGCGGTGCGGCAATCACGCTGGCGATAGCGCTGGGAATCAGTGTATATGCCGGCGCGGCGATATTACCGCGCGCCCATGCGCTCCGCGCAGTGGTGGAACAGGACAACCCGGATCCAGAGCGCAAGGCCGAGTTCGATCAGTTGCATCGTCTGTCGGTCATTCTTAATGGCAGCGTATTGCTGCTCGATCTCGCCGCGCTGGCGATCAGTTCTGGGGCGCTGAATTATCGTGGCTGATCGGGAATTTAAGGCGGTCGTAATCGACCTTTACGACACGCTGGTGGATTGGGAGCCCGCAAGTTTGCCCGTGCTCCAATGGCGCGGGCGTGAAGTTCGCAGCACCGCGCCACTGCTCTTTCCGGTGCTGGAAGCGGAACTTGGCGAGCGCTTCGATCGGACGGCCTTTATGGAAGCGCATGACGCCGTCTACCTTGAAATTTTCAACGAACGCGCCGCCGATACGCCAGCCGAGACTACGTGCCACGAGCGAATGCTGCGCACACTCAAGCGCACCGGCCTTGAGCACGGGCACGCGCATGCGTTGGCCGATCGGTTGCGCGGAATACACATGGGCCGCATCCGCGAAGTCACCAAGGCGCCGGCCAGGCGCGTCGAAGCAATGAAGAAGATTGCGGGCCGCTACCGGGTTGGCCTGATTTCCAATTTCGACGATGGAGAGACCGGGCATCAAATTGTCCGCGATACCGGAATACACAGTTTGTTTGAAGATGTGATCATCTCCGCCGATACCGGCCTGCGAAAGCCGCATCCGCTAATTTTTCAGCGAATTTTGGATTCGATGCGGCTCAAACCAACCGACGTTTTGTACGTCGGCGATACGCCGCGCGACGACGTGCTTGGCTCCAAGCGCGCCGGAATGTATTCGGCGTGGATCCGGCGGAAGGATCGTGAATTGCCCGAGGGAATCCCCGCGCCCGATTTCATAATCGGTGACTTGGCCGAACTGCCGGAAAAAATCGGTTTGTGAAATGGCCCGCGCCATGAAGCGGCCGCCGGTAATCGCCGTCATCGGTGCCGGTGACGCTCCGGCCGCCGTGTGCCGGCTCGCCCGCCAAGCGGGCGGCGAGATCGCGCGGCACGGCGCAATACTGATCTGCGGCGGGCGCGGCGGCGTGATGGAAGCCGCAGCGGCCGGGGCGCGAAGCCGGGGCGGACGAACGATCGGCGTTTTGCCCGGGTACGATCGCCGCACCGCGAATCGTCATATCGAGCTGGTGATTGCGACCGGGATGGGAGAAGCGCGCAACGCGATCGTCGTTGCCAGTGCCGACGCGATAGTCGCGCTGGCGGGCGAGGGCGGCACGCTGGCCGAGATCGGGTTCGCAAAAAAAATGCGCAAACCGGTGGTGGCGCTCAATTCATGGGCAGAAATTGCAGGACTGCATCGTGCAGGCACGGCTTCGGCTGCTGTCGCACTTGCAATAGAGACGGCCGCGAAACGCCGTTACACAAATCACGGACGTATTGATAATGTAGGAAATCGCGCCGGGAGGATCAGGTAGAAATGCATGATTTCAGATTTGGCGTGGCGAAACTATTTGCGATTGCCGTATCGGCGGCAATTGGGTTCGTCGTAATGCAGTCCAAGGGTGTCCGCGCCCAGGAAGCCGCTGCTGCGGCCGCTTCGCCCAGCGAGACAATCATCCACTATTTCGGGTACTCCGCCAGCGCTTCGGCTACCCCCTGCCAGACTCCGGTTGCGGACGGCGCCGCTCCCGTCGGATCGCTCACGTACATAAGTTCAAGCGGACTGCTGTTTGGCCGCACGACCACGACCGTAAATGCGCGGCCCGCCGGTGGCGGCGTCATTTTCCAATCGAATACCGACGGCTCGGATTATCAGATCGACCACACTTTTCCCGCGTCGGTGTCAGGTACATCGCCCGACGACGGTTTCAATCCGCGCCACGATTCGATGACCATTGTCGGCGACCAGCTATTTGGAACGGCGCTTGAGGGAGGCGAAAGCAAGGGCGGTGTAATTTTTTCGATCGGCAATGACGGCGGCAATTATGCGTTCACACCCCATCAGTTCGATGCCGCCAACGTTAATCCGACCAACTGGGGCGCGGCAGCGCACAGTTGTTTCGTAAACGATCAACCGGCCGGCCTACTCTATGGAATGACATCGGAGGGCGGCACGCAGGGCAGCGGAAAAGGAAACGGGGTCATCTTCTCATTCAATCCCGTAACCGACGTTTATACGCCGCTTTATGATTTCGATGGCGCCAAGAACGGGTCCGATCCGCATGGCGCGCCGATCCTCGATCCCAGTGGGACAACGCTCTATGGGATGACGCGCGAGGGCGGGAAAAGCAATCAGGGCGCAATATTTTCGTTTAGCCTCACGACCAAGAAAATCAAAAATCTTCATAGCTTTAGTTGCACGCCGGGCAGCAAGGGCGCGTGCATCAGCGCGCACAATGGTGCGACCTCGGACCACGGCAAGCTCGTTCAAGCCGGCAAGACGCTGTACGGCGTCACGTCGCTCGGCGGCAAGTATGGCTATGGCGTGATCTTTTCGATTCATACCAACGGCACGTTGTTTAAGGTGCTTCACAGCTTCGGCGCGCCAGTCGTGAACGACGGACAAAATCCATTCGGCTCGCTGCTGCTTGACGGCACCACGCTGTATGGGATGACCCAGAATGGCGGAACGGGCGGATTGGGGACTGTCTTCTCGATCCAGACCAGCGGTAAAAACTACGTGAAGCTTTATGACTTTCAGGGCCAGCTCCATGGTTTCACGGACGGCGCCAATCCGATCGACAACGTAATCAAGATTGGAAATACCCTCTACGGAATGACCGAGAACGGCGGATGCGGCAAAAGCGGCGGCAACGGCGTAATCTTCGCGCTTGCGCTGCCCGGCAGTTAATCGATGCCGGCGTTGCTCGACTCGATACGCCGCGCCTGCGCACCGTTTGGGTTCAATCTGTCCGCCGCGGTTCCGGTTGCCCGCTACGATGCGGCGGTAAACGAAGCGGCGCGGGCCGGCGCGATAGATCCGCGCGCGAAATCGATCGTCATCATCGGCAATGGTGGCGGTATGATGTGGAAGGCGCTAAAGACCCACGCGGAACAAAATCCCGAATGGTGGGAGCGCGAAAACCCGCTGGATGACTTTACCCGCGAAGTCATCGAGCGGGAGGCCGCGACGGCCGCTCGGAATTCGGGCGCGCACGTCACCGTAGTTTATCCATTCATGTCGGGTGGCGGCCCGACGCTGAATTTTATCGAGTTGGCCAAAGTCGCCGGTATCGCCGGACCGAGCATTCTTGGCGTTGCAGTGCATCCGGTGTACGGCCCCTGGATCGCCTTTCGCGCTGCGCTGCTAATCGACGTGGAGATTGATTCGCCGGGCGACGCAGTTGGCTTCGACCCGTGTCCCGGATGTCGCGCGCGCTCATGTATCGCGGCCTGTCCGGTTGGCGCAATCAATTTTTCGGCGGGATGGGACATTCCAAAATGCCTGACCCATCGCGTGGAGGTCGAGGCCGATTGTGCGCGGCGATGCCATGCGCGGGTTGCGTGCGTCCTTGGACCGGAGCATCGCTATCCGGACGACGAGATGGCGTACCATCAGATGCGCGCGCTGCGCTCAATGCGTCCTTACTATGACGCACATCTAAAGCAGCGCTGAAATTTAAGCGCGCAGCCTGCGGGCCACGTCTTTTGCAAAGTAGGTGAGGATCAAATCGGCGCCGGCGCGTTTGATCGAAGTTAGCACTTCGAGCACGGCGCGATCCTCGTCGATCCAGCCGTTCTGGCCGGCCGCGCGGATCATCGAATACTCGCCCGACACGTTATAGGCTGCGACTGGAACGTTGAATTTTTCCTTCACGCGCCAAATCAGATCGAGATACGCCAGCGCCGGCTTGACCATCACGATGTCCGCGCCTTCGTCGATGTCGAGCGCGACCTCGCGGAGCGCCTCCCGTCCGTTGGGCGGATCCATCTGATATGAGCGCCGATCTCCAAACTGAGGCGCCGAACTCGCCGCTTCGCGGAACGGACCGTAAAACGCCGACGCGAATTTGGCAGAATAAGCCATGATTGAAACGTGGCTAAATTTGTCTTCGTCCAGTGCGCGGCGGATCGCGCCGACCCGCCCGTCCATCATGTCCGACGGCGCGACTATGTCTGCGCCCGCGCGCGCATGGGAGAGTGCGGTTTTGGTCAGCAACTCTAGCGTCGCATCGTTATCCACCTCTCCGCCCCATACCAGCGGTTCCAGCGGCACCAAGCCGAGCATCTCGTTCTTGATTTCCTCTATCAGCCGCACCTTGCCGGCCTCGGTAAGCAGGCGCCCTTCCACGTCGAGGATGTTGGAGATCGCCTCGGTGATCTTTTGCGAGGCCAGCGGCGGCTCCAGGCTCTCCAAGCGCGAAACATCAAGCGAATCGAACAAGTGGTTACACACTTTCGCCTTGAGTTGCTGAAAACCCTCCCCCTGAACGTCCGTGGGCTTTCGCCGCTCCTGAGGCCCGGTGGCGGTCGCGATTGCGCCGCAATGGCCGTGATCGGTGTATTCGCACATGCACACGTCAGTAATCACCGCCATCCCGGGAATGCGTTCCTTGATCTCGCGGATCGCGCGCTGGACCGCGCCGTCATCCTTCCATGCCTCGCTGCCGAGAGCATCCTTGCGCTCCGGGATTCCGAACAGGATCACAGCCGGGACACCCGCCGAATAGGCCTCGCGCGCCTCGATGACAATGTTGTCGACCGACATTCGCGCCACCCCCGGCATCGCTTCAACCGGCTGCTTCACATCGCGGCCCGGACATACGAACATCGGCAGTATGAGATCGTCGGGGGAAAGTCTGGTCTCGCGAACCATCCGGCGGATGGTCTCGGTGCGGCGCAGGCGCCGCGGGCGATTGAGCGGAAATGCCATGATGGGAGCGGGTTCCTGTCCAAGGAATTATATTCCCCGCGATTTCCAGATTGAAAGATTGCCGATAACGATGCCGGTATCCCGAAACTACATGATAACTTTGGTTTCGACGCAATGAGTACGCGGCGAAAGTTGCCGGAGCATCCGATGCTCTATGACCCTCGCGCGTGGCTTGCGGTGATTCTGGCGGTCACGGCGTTGATATTGAGCCGGAGCCTGCGCAACGAATTCGTATTCGACGATGAAAGCCTGATTCTGAACAACCGCTATATTGGGGACTGGTCGTTCCTGTGGAAGTCGGTTGTCAACGATGCATGGTGGTTCAGCGACCCGCATCACCTGCCTGCCGGCGCATATTATCGCCCGATCCTCGATATCTGGCTGGGGCTGGCGTTCCATTTGTTCGGGTATCACGCGGCGGGATGGCATGCGGCGATGATCGTGCTTCACTTGATCGTCGTATGGCTGGTTTACCGAATCGCATTTACGCTGACCGCCAATCCATGGACGGGGATTATCGCCGCCGCGTTGTTCGCGCTGATGCCGGTGCATGCCGAGGTCGCAATTTGGCCCGCCGCTATCGCATACCCTCTTAGCGCGGCCTTTCAGTTGAGTGCTTTCGAATTCTATCTGCGTGGTGGTGCGGACCCGGACCGAGATTCGCGGCGCCTGCTCGCATTGTCGTCGGGATTTTATGCAGCGGCGCTTATGACCTACGAAGGCGCAATCGTGTTTCCACTCCTGATCGCGGCGCACGCCGTACTGGTGCGGTCGGCATCGGCGAGAAGGACAATTCGGATAGCATTCCCATATGTGCTCGAAGCGGCGGTTTATGTGGCCATTCGATACTGTGTGCTCGGATTTATCAGCCGTCCCAATCCGTATAACCAAGCTACGCCGAGCGAAGCGATTTTGACGATTCCATCGGCGATCGTGACCTACGCGATGCTGCTGCTGATTCCATGGCGAGCCGGTCCCGCTCATGCACTGGAAATGGTGCAATCTGTGGTATCGCAAAGATTTTATTTGCCGATAGTCGAATTGTTCGCGATATTCGGGGCCGGCATTATGCTGCTGCGGCACCACCAGCATCGCCGTCTTTATCTGTTCTGCGCGGCATGGATCCTGATCGCGATTCTGCCGGTGCTCAACCTCACGCTCACGATCATTCAGGATCGATACCTTTATTTTGCCTCGGTGGGCCTGTGCGTGATGGCCGCCGATGTTGCAGTCACATTCGCAAGCGGTGATGCGATCCGGAAGGTGATTTTTGGAGCAGGTCTGGCCGCTGTATCGGTCCTGTTCGCGGTGACGCTCTTTTCAATGCAGGGCTACTGGCACGACGACCTTACGCTGTTCACGCGATGTGTCGAAATGGATCCCAATTCCGGCTTTTGGCGCAGCCAGTTGGGCCTCACCTATACGGTGCAGGGCGATTATCAAAACGCGCGTCTAGAGCTGGAGCGGGCGCATCAACTGGCGCCCGCCGACGGAAAAACCATTTACGACCTCGGGCGGGTTTATGAACGAATTGGCGATCGCGCAACGGCGGCGAAATTGATTGCTCAGGGAATCTCGCAATTCAAAGATCCGCCGCCGAGTGCATATGCATACCTGGCGATGGTTGCCGACGCCGCCGGAGAGTCAAAGACCTCTGAATCCGCATTGATGCAGGCCGCTGCGCTACCGGATGGTGCCGCCACAGCGGCATTAACGCGGGCGCAATTGCAATTCATCCATGGCGATCACAAAGGTGCGGAAGAAAAATTCCGCCAATTGGAGGTCAGCAATCCGGACGACGTTGACGCGCTCACCGCGCTGGGCGCCGCGATGTCGGCGGATCGGCAATTTGATGAAGCGTTGTCGGCGTACCAGCGCGCGGCGCAGATCGCGCCGAACGACGCGAACTTGCGGTATCAGTGTTGCGACCTGCTACATCGCTTGGGCCGCGACCGCGAGGCGCGCGCGGAATGCACGATCGCGCTACAGATCGTACCGGATAATGCTGCCGCGCAGGCGCTGATGGCCGAGGTCGAGCGCAGCGCTGGATCGCCCTAGCGCCGCGATTTGGCACGGCACACCGAGGGCGCCTTCTTCTTGGCCGGCGCCTTGGATAGCTTGCCAGCAGGTCCGGCGATGTCGCCCATCGCCGCAAGTTCTTTAGGTGCTGTCATCAAGTAGGCGTCTTTCACGAGTTCGCCGACCATCCCCCAATCGACTTTTTTGACGTTCAATCGTGCGCCGACCCATCCCTTATGTCCCACATAGGGCGGCTTAAAATACTGCGCTGGTTTGGAATTAATGAGGATCTCCTGCACGATCGGTGTCGCCTTGATCCATACCGCGATGTGGCCGCTCTCGTGATGATTGCAGTCGGTCATTGCGAACATCTTGCCGCCAATCCTGAAAGTGCATTCTCCCCAGGCTTCCTTTTCAGTGGCTTTGGGGAGCGCAAGGCAGATTTTCCGCAACCGGATTATCAGCGGATCGGAATCGTCATATTGTTTCGGGTGTGCCATCGGCAGGTTCTCTCACTTTCGGCGAAAATAGCCATCAATCGAGGCAATCAAAGTCTCGGTAGTGTAGTCGCGTGGCTGAACGACGACCTTGAATCCATATCGGCGCGCGGTTGCCGCGGTAATCGGTCCGATCGCCGCCGCTTTGATCCCTTTGACGGGCATGCGAAGGAGCGCGGCGAAATTTTCCACAGTGCTGGAGCTCGTGAAAGTGACGAGGTCGATCGCTTTCTCGGCAATCAGCGCACGAATCGGGCCCGGAGCGGCATTCTTGGGCTTGATCGTCCGATAGGCCGGTGCGACCAAGACTTCCCGTGCGCCCATCGCGCGCAGGCTCTTGGGCAATATGTCACGCGCGACCGCAGCGCGCGGAATCAGAATACGCGCACCGCGAATCCGTTTCGGCCCGATCGCGGGAATCAGCGCCTCGGCACGGTATTCGCGCGGCATCGCGGCAATCTTCAGTCCGAAGTCACGGACCCGATTCGATGTTGCCGGGCCGATTGCGGCGATCTTCGCTGTGCCGATTTCTCGGATGTCGCGGCCCAGCTTTTTGAGCCGATCGAAGAAGCGCTCTACTCCCGTCGCGCTTGTGAAGATGATCCAATCAATTGAGCCCAGGCGGGCAATTGCCCGGTCGAGTATCGCGTAGCTGGCCGGTGGCGCAATCTCGATTACGGGAAATTCGATAGCCTCCGCGCCCATCGCGCGCAATTCCGCCGCGAATCTGGCCGCCTGCTCGCCGGCACGAGTTACCACAATTCGCCGGCCGAACAGCGGCATCCGCTCCGCCCATTTGAGCTTTTCCCGAAGCGCCGCACACTTACCGATCACGATGACCGCCGGCGATTGCAGCCGCGCTTGAACGCATTGTTCGGCCAGATTCGCAAGCGTCCCGGTAACGGTCTTTTGTCCCGCGGATGTTGCTTGCTGAATCGCGGCCGCCGGAGTGTTGGGCGGCAACCCTGCCGCTTTCAGTTTTTCCAGCGACTCGCGCATTCGCCGCGTTCCCATCAGAATCACGATTGTGCCGCGCCCAGCCTTCGCCGCCGTTGCCAACTCGCGCCACGGTGTCGCCAGATGGCGGCCCTTTTTCTCGTCCTCATGTCCGGTGACAAAGGCGACGAACGAGCCGTATTCGCGATGGGTCAGCGGGATTCCGGCATACGCGGGCGCCGCGATTGCTGACGTAACGCCGGGAATTACCTCGTATGGTATTCCCGCGCCTGCGAGCGCTTCGGCCTCCTCGCCGCCGCGGCCGAAAATGAATGGATCGCCGCCCTTGAGCCGCACGACGACGCGCCCCTTGCGCGCATGTTCGATGAGCATTCGGTTCAGGCGGGCCTGTTCGATACTGATTTCGCCGCCCCCCGTTTTGCCGGCATAGATGAGTTCAGCGCCCGGCGGAGCGAGCCTCAACAAGCCGGGATTTACCAGATGGTCGTAAATTACCGTATCGGCACGGCGCAGTACGTCCAGCCCCGCCATCGTGGCCAAGTTGATCGCACCCGGTCCGGCTCCTGTCAGGTAGACGATCCCCGCTTTCTTACGCATCGGTGAGCATCGTTCCCGCGCCCCGCGCGAGCATCTGTTCGGCCAGCCGCGTTCCAGTGGCCTCGGCCGCTGAAGGTGCAAGGTCGGTATCGAGCGGCTCATCAATCGACCCGGCCAGTTCACGCTTGCCGTCGCTGCTGAACAGAATCGATCGCATCATCATTCGTTTGTCCGCGATCGCCGCACGCACCCCGATCGGTGTCGTGCATGATGCTCCCAAGGTCGCCAGAAAGGCCCGCTCGGCAGCGGTCTCATAGAATGCACGCGGGTCGTTTATCGCCACGACGGCTTTTTCCAGGGCCGCTCCCGGCCCGGTGCGCGGTCGTGCCAGCATTTCGATCGCGAGCGCTCCCTGTCCGCCTGCGGGGATGAAATCATCCTCGCCAAGACGCGCATACTTTACGCCGGTCGCGCGCCCCAGCCGCTTGAGTCCCGCAATCGCCACGATAATTGCGTCCAAGCCGCCGTCGGCCACTCGGTTAAGGCGGGTGTCGACGTTGCCGCGCAGCGGCTCGATTGCGAGGCCGGGATTGATCCGCATCGCCTGATAGCGGCGGCGGATCGAGGAGGTGCCAAGCCGCGTCCCGCGCGGCAGCGCATGCAGCGCCGCACCGTCGCGCGTTACGAGCGCGTCGCCCGTGTCTTCGCGCTCCGGCACTGCGGCTATCCTGAAGCGACCGGGTAATACTGCGGGTAGGTCTTTCATCGAGTGAACCGCAATATCGATCTTTCGGTCGGCGAGCGCCTGCTCCAATTCTTTGATGAATAGGCCCTTGCCGCCGGATCTTGCCAGCGATGCCCGCGTCATGCGATCGCCGCTGGTGCGAATCGGTACGATGTCGATTGATAGATCCGGCGCCGCCGCGACAATCCGCGCCCGCACGATTTCCGCCTGCGCGAGCGCCAACGCACTGGGCCGTGAGCCGAGTCGGAGCGCCAAAGGCATCAACCGCTACCGCCGCTTACTTGGCGTCGCCGCCGCCATCGTCGTCATCGGAAATTTCGTCCGCCTCGATGTCGGTGGCGCTGAACTCGCCGACCAGAAGGCGGCGGGCAATTTCGGCGGCATAAACCGCGTCGGGAGTGGCGGACTCCTGATTGCGCAGGCCCGACAATATTCGATGCAACAGCTTGTTGGTGAGCCCGCGCGCCAGAAGCTCGATCCGTTCGCGATCGGCGTCCTCGAGACTGTCGAGCCATCCGCGATTTCGGCCCAACTCCGCGTCGCGCAACCGCTCGATGCTGTAGCGGATGTCCTTGATGGTTGGCGTCAGGTCGAGACCGGACAGCCATTTTTGAAATGAATCGAGCTCCAGTTCGACGATTTCCTCGGCCTTTTCAGCTTCACGTTCGCGGCCGCCACGCGAGCGTTCAACGGCGGAGCCAAGGTCATCTATGTCGTACAAATACACGTTCTGCATCTCATTGAGGCGCTCGTCGAAGTTGCGCGGCACACCCATGTCGATCAGGAACATCGGGCGGTAGCGCCGCTCGCGTATCACTAACTCGAACTCGGCGCGGCCCAGGACCGGCTTGGTGGAGGCAACCGAGCCGATTAGTACGTCAACCATCTTGAGGTAGGGCTGGTAATTGTCGAACGGGACGGCGGTTCCGCCGAGTTCGCGCGCCAGCGCAACCGCGCGATCGAATGTGCGCGAGGTTATCAGCAGGGATTGAATTCCCAGCGCTTTCAGTTGGCGTGCAGTCAGTTCCGCCATTTTGCCGGCGCCCATCAACATGACGGTCTTGTCTTTCAGCGTGTCGAAAATTTGTCCGGCCAGGCTGACTGCCGCCGAACTCACCGACATCGAACCGTGGCCGATCATCGTGCCCTGGCGAACCCGCTTGGCGACTGAGAAGGCTTTGTGAAACGCGCGATGAAGCACCAAGCCGACGGTACCGGCCTGGGCCGCATTTGCGTAGGCGACTTTCAATTGCCCCAGAATTTGCGGTTCGCCGACGACCATCGAATCCAGGCTGGCGGCAACGCGGAAGATGTGGCGGACCGCCTCGCGCCCGGCCATCGTGTAGATCGCGTCACTGAAGACGGAGGAATCTAGATTTCGGTCGGCGGCAAGAAACTTCAATGCCTGTTCCGCTGCCAGTACGGGATCGGCCGCGACGCCGGAAATTTCAACGCGATTGCAGGTAGAGACCAGCGCGGCTTCTGTCATCGCAGGCGCCGCATTGCGAAGGCGGCGGAGTGCGGCGGGGGTCTCCTCCTCGGTGAAGGCGAGTCGCTCGCGTACCGCGACCGGAGCGGTGCGATGATTTACGCCAACGATGAAAAACGTCTGATCCATCTGCCAGTCTGATGCCGAACTATCCGAAATTGCCGCCGTGTTTGCCGGGGAAGATCAGGTTAACTCCGACAAACGATCCAACTAACACTGTAAACAGCACTAGCGTCAATGCGGCTGCGCGCCGCCCGCGCCATCCCACCGTAAGCCGCGATTCGAGCAGGCCGGCATAGAGAATCCAAACCACCAGAGACCACGACTCAATCGGCTCCCAAGACCAGAAATGGCCCCATGTCGCATCGGCCCAGACTGCGCCACTTGCAATCGCAAGGCTCAGCATCAGGAAGCCCCATCCGAGCAGGTGATAATTAATTCGGTCGAGCTTTTCGAGACTTGGGACACCACCTTCCACCGGTCCGGCCGGACGTTTGGCTTTCAGCCGCGATTCGAACGCCAGATAGACTATGCTCACGCTGGCCGCGAGCACGAACATTGTGTAGCCGAGAATTGCCAGCGTTACATGAATCGGCAGCCACACGCTGCGGAGCGCATCGGGCAGAACCAGCCGCGCCGAGGTCATCGTCAGTGATGCCGCACTTAAAGCGACGGTGGCAACCGGCGCGACGAAAGCTCCGATCACCGACATTCGCAGCCGTACAATCAGGACGAGTCCAACCAATGCCGTCAGCCAGGCAAGAAACGATAGCGCCTGCGCAAAATTCGCAACCGGGATATTACCGGCCTGAATTCCGCGCGCGGCCAAATCGAGCGCATGAAAGACCGCGCCCACTCCCAGCGTCGCAACCGCATAGCCAGTCGCCCGCACGCGCCCCGAAATGCGATGCGCTACGAACAGAGCGGCGGAAGTCGCATAACAGACGAGCGCTGGGATTGCCCAAAAAGTTACCACAAGTCTCGTTTAACTCAATGCGGCGCGCCGCCGCGCGGGTTTTATCACTGCCGGATCGATGCCCAAATCTTCGAGGCCAATTCCAGTGCCCAGCAAATTGTTAAGCAGCCGTTCGACGCCGGCCAAATCGCCTGCGTGCAGCGCTTCGGTCAAAGAGGCGTTTGCGAGTGCCGCAAGGCGCCGCGCGCGTTGGGCCGGGGCGGCAATCTTTGTGCGGAGAAATCGGCGCGCGGCGCCAAGTATTTCAACCGCAAGCGCGTGCTCGGGGCCATATTGCGCTTCGAGTTCGCGGCGCACACGGCCGGCGAATGCGGGAGAATCGCCTCCGGTTGAAATTGCGATCTGCAAAGCGCCGCGCCGCACAACCGCCGGTGCGATGAACGAGCAAAGGCTCGGCGCGTCGGCCACGTTCAGGAGAATTCGACGCTCCTGCGCTTCTGCAGCAAGTTTGCGGTTGAGCGCACTGCCGCCGGTTGCGGAATATACCAGCACGCATCCGTCCATGTCGCCGCGCCGGTATCTGCGCTTAACGTGAGTAATCCGGCCGCGCCGCACCATCGTCGCGAGCGCCGGAGTCACCCGGGGGCTCACGACGGTAACCACTGCCCCGGACTCCAGTAGCGAAGCGGCCTTGCGCAAGGCTACCTCCCCCCCACCGACGACCATACATTTGAGGCCGCCTACTTTGAGAAATATCGGCTGGTATGCCATGAATTAAAGTGATTTTAATACACGAAGCCGCGGCGAGACAGTCCTGGTGCGTCGGTAATTCTGATGGCGGAAACATTGCGAGCAATCAATAAGACACGCGACACGGTCCTCTGCGGTCAACTCGAAGACGCCGGCGGGCTTGCCGGACAAAGCCGCGGCCTGCTGGGCCGCGACGGCCTTGAGCCGGATAGCGGAATGTTATTCGAGGGAAGCAGGTTCCCTCCGTTGATGTGGATGCACATGTTTTTCATGCGATTCGCAATCGATATCGTTTTCCTCGATCGCAACGGCGTCGTCTTGAAAATCGATCACGACCTGAAGCCATGGCGGGTATCGTCGATGGTCTTCCGGGCCCGGCGCGCGCTCGAGTTGGCAGCTGGCGCCGCATCGCGCAGCCAGACGCAAATCGGCGATCAAATAATTCTCGAAAGAGCTTCAGCTGAGAGGTGAAGGAAGGATGGATTCAAAAGTCTGCACTCTATTATGCGTACGCATGCTTACGCGAGTTTCTTCGCTTGAATGCAAGTAGTAAAAATTTAAGAATGTGATTCTCTGCGGTTTGCGCAGTGCTTCCAATTGTGTTAATTTACTGCTAGAAGGATGGTCAAGGGTAGCGGGATGCGGTCAGGTCTGGTTGCCCTGTTTGTTGCTTATTAGCTACGAAGAGTTGCAGGCGGGCCTGCTGGACCAAGAGTTGAGGATAAAAAGTCTAGGTTTTTCAGGGACTCGGATGTTGGCATGAGAGATGCTGGATTGCATTCGCTTCCACGAAGGGCGGCTTGGGCGTAGGGGTTCTGAAAGCTGGTTGAGAGAAGCGGGGCAAAATTGAATTAGGGGACAATGGCCAATAGTGGCCAATTAACAACACAGTTAGGGAGGACAGGGTAATGGACATGATCAGGAAGATGTATGTAAAGGCAAGCGGCCAAACGATGACGGAATACGCGTTGATTCTCGCGGCCGTCGCAATCGTCGTGTTCGCTGGCTACCAGCTGATGGGCACGGACATCACCAGCTTGCTGAGCACCATCGACGCGAAGCTCTAAGTTGGAAGGGATTTTGTGCGGGGAGGCGGGCGGCAACGTCCGCCTCCCTTAATCCTTCCCGGGCGAACGGGTTGGTGTAGTGGGGCGGGTTTCGAATGCGAGTAGGCTTCTAGTTGAGTGGTTAGGGCTGATGCCTAAGGAGGTGCTGGCGGTCACGGCTTGAATTTCGGCTAAGGGCGTTAGTGGCAGAGTCATGTTTGTTGGCGAAGGCTTCGAGAAGCTGTTGCCAAGAGGGAATGACTGCTGTGAGTTCAGAAGCTAAGGACCGACCCTGGGGAGGGGGACGTCTCATGAGCCCGCCGAACAGAGCATGGCGAAAGGCGCTAGTTAAGAGTAATGGGCAGACTGTATCGGAGTACGCGCTCATAGTCATGTTCGTTGCAATTGCAGTACTTGC
>Ga0335069_10000575_pt1 | contig 61743 bp, 110 predicted proteins | sample Lox_Sample_11_FD_206714 | JGI IMG/M metagenome (GOLD analysis project Ga0335069, IMG submission 206714) | Soil microbial communities from Loxahatchee National Wildlife Refuge, Florida, United States - Lox_Sample_1.1 | ecosystem: Environmental > Terrestrial > Soil > Wetlands | place: USA... | reverse complement strand
CGTTGGGATAATCCACACTCTGACTGTGGGCCCAATCTTTGAGAGAAATATTGATAGGTAAAACCATTAGGTGGCCTCCGTCGGAGGTGACTGACGACCGTCGCCAATGCGTGCCAACACTAAGATTTGACCCATTTCGTAATCGCCGCCGATGGTGTTGCTTTCAAACTTCAAGGTCATTTCTCGCGCCTGACGCGGCGTGCCAATATCAATTTTTTCTGTGGTAGGAGAAAAGGTATAAGGTCCGGACAAAGTATTGGTGTTTTGACTTTGAACGCGAGAATACTGTTGTCCCATCACGCTCAATGTCATGTCGCCTTCTTGTAAAAAGTCTGGTTCTACCCGATACAGGTAATACCAACGGTCATAACCATGACGTTCCTTTTCCGCATCAACCGCGACCCAAGACAAAGAGCCCGTTTCAAAGAAAGAATAAATGGGCGAGACTTTGCCATCGACCACCTGGTCAACACCCACCTCTTGCATCCAAATGGGATAGTTATTGGTGCTAAAGTTGAGCGCTTGAATATTGAGCGTATGACCGCCCGTTTCTAAAATCTGAAAGTAAGTGCCATAATCAGGAACGGGAACGTTAAACACATATTCAGTATCAGCGGTATAGGTTTGCGAAGGAATCGCTAAAACAGTATTCCACGTAGCGCCATCATTAGAACTTTGCAACGAGAGCTGATAAGTTTGTGTCGTTTCAGACGTGATTTTAACGACCGCGATGGGGAATCCGGGCGCTTGCCACTGATAGCGAATATAGCCATTAGGCGCGCTTTGGGTGCAAGGAGAAACACCCGTAAACACACCGCTGGCATCGCCGGTAGAAGCGCTCGGCGTTCCATTAAGCTGCTGAGTGACAATGGGCATCGTGTCAGACCAAATGGGTTGCGCAAACACATTGTCGTAATACCCATCGGCTCGATTGATGGGCGTGTCATACCAAACTTGTTGGCGCACGTTATAAACGATAGCCCAATTGCACTCGATACTGTCCCCTTTGGGGAAAAACCACCAAATTTCACCCCAACGCGTGACTTTGGTGGCCCACACTTTTTGACGCTGCGCATAGTTCAGGTTATTAAAAAAGAAGTTCATGTTCATATCGTTGGGTAATTCTTGAACCGCACCGTTGTAGAATAAAAAGCGGTCTACTCCGCACCAAAAATAAAGGCCATCCCATTCAATAATGGAGCGCGAAGATAAAATTGAACTTTGTCCTGTGACGGTATCAAAGTTAAATTGCGTAGCGCCGCCCACAAAGGTGACGCGAATGACTCTGTCTAAACTCCAAATTAAACCCGCTGGTGAATTGGTGCCCCCGCGGGTGGCTAATCCTGCCACCAGTTTATAAGGCGCAATGCGGCTTTCTCCGGCAATCACGCTGGGATTACTGGCTTCACTCCATTGCACTTGTCCATCATTACCGAGATAAAATAAGAAAGGATGAAGCACCATAATGCCGCCGCTGACATTAATGCCGGTTGATTGCAGCGGAACATCCGCATCCACTAAAGGATAGGTTTTTCCGTAATAAACAGGTCTTTCAATGCGGCTGTCGATAGAATTTAAGTTGGGTGCCGCAAAAGCAATTAAAATACTGGAATCAAAATTGTTAGAATACATCACATCAAATTGCCAATCGTTTGCCGGATTAGTGGCAAAATTAGCCGGCGTTCTATCGGTACTGACATTGCCGATAGGAATACCTTGATAATTGATAGGTACTACAATAAGCTTGTTAGCATCACCAACATACACATCAAAATTAGGAGAACGAGGAACGACATAAACCCCCCTGGCAATGCCGGTTAAATCGGCGGTAATTTGTTGATAGCCGCCCATTTTCTTAGGCAGTCCCCGATAAAAACGCATCCATTGACCATCAACATAATTAGGTTTAGCAAACGTTGTGCCATCCCGCAAAATGCCAGGCTTCATCAATAAAGGCGAGATATGAGGGAGATTTTGTTGTTGCATAGCCATTATGCAGCCCCCACATTTGCTGAACGGTCAATGACGCGGCGTTTATCTTGTTCGTTAAGACTATCGATAGCCTCTTGCATTTTGCCTTGGAAAAGCTGCAATCTATCGTCTGTTTTAAGATAAAGCATGGCTTCTACCATGGAAGCGTAGAAGATATAATCCGGCGCATTATTGGTATACCAATTGGTTTGATTTTGCGGACTTAAGGGGAAAGGTAATTGTAAATAGCCCCATAAGAACGGATACGCTAAATCAGGCGTTGGCGCGATATAAATGGTGTTATAATCAAAATCCCCGTAAAAGATAGGGATACTTTGTAATCCTGGTTGCGGTGAATATTGAACCATGTATTCATAGCTGCGTAATTGCAGGGTTGAAACGGTTTGCAATCCATCTAAACTTTGACAGCTAAAAGTGATGTTTTGCCGCCAATTCGCGGGCTTTTCATATTGATTAATGCCTGGCGTTAAAGTGCCGGTCACATACTGAAGCATCCCGATACTTAAGATTTTGCGTGACCCGATTTGCTCCGCTCTCGCGATAAAGTTAGGCACTTCTAAGAGAGTGGCGTTATCGGTGCGATCGAGGTTGTCCATGATTTGCTGGACAAGACTGTCATAAGTTAAGCTCATGCGGCCTCCAATTGCGCTTCTAAGCGCATGACTTTTTGGGATAAGGTTTGAATGGCGGAGACCATGGGCGCAATGAAAGCGGCATAATTTAAGCCATGAGTACCTTCTTCAACAAATTTTTTAATCTCTTTTGTTTCTTCATCTCGAATGTCATGTTCTAGATTCTCGGCAGGATATAATCCTCCAAAATATTCTGGTGAAATAAGCGATGCTACATCTTCATAAACAAAGCCATGATGGGTTTTTGTTTGTTCAGGTCCGTTATTCCATTTCCAGCATTTAGGTTGCAATTTGTTGATAAAATCTAAGCCTAAAGGCGAATCAATAACATTATTTTTTTGCGACTGTGCTGAGGTTTGAATGGTGCCGTTAGCGGCCCAAACTGCTGACCAACGATGACCACTTGCACCGCAGGTGTAAGAATTGTCTGAATTAGCATAAATTCCATTACCAAAATAAATTGGGGCAGAACCCGAGTTATCCCCTTTAACGCAATCAACCACCATAGTTGTCACGCCACTCTGTTGCGCATAAACGCGTAAAATAGTTTTAGTACTATCTCCTAGCCAACCTTTTTGAGTAATGACGCTTTGAATATTGCCAAGATTATTGGTATAAAAAAGTGCAAAAGCGATACCATCCGCTGTATAAGTTCCTGAGCCAGAAGCGGTACCGGTGCCATTTAAAAAGATGGCCGGAGAGCTGGTACCACCTGGCTGCGTGGCGGTATAAACAGATGCGGTATTAACCGTTGAAAAGCTCGAATAAACATTTGCACCAGAATCTTGAATATAAAAGGCAGTCGCATTATTAAATCCGCCCAACTGCGTCACATCATTTAAATAAATGACGCTATTCGTGGTATCTACTTTAAAATGCGTCGTGCTTCCACCAGAATTTTGCACATCAAAAGCATCGGTATTAGTCGCTTGAACTTTAATCGCCGGCAAGATATTGGTTAGACTTGGAACACCGCTGGAATTAGTCACCAAGACGCTGCTATTTGCCGTAGCTAATCCTGTTACGGTATTAGCCGCAGAGGAATATAGAATTTGATTAATCGTGGTTGTGGCAGGCCATGTCGCCGTTGACCAGGCAGGGGTTGTGCTGGCGCCTGATTGCAGCATTTGCCGAGCGGTTGAAGTGCCGCTTAAAATGGCTAAAGCAGAGGCGGTTGAATAAACAATGCCGCCATTAGAAGCCGTTAAACTCGCATTGGTTCCGCCATTGGTTAAAGCAACGGGTGTGGTTAAAGCAATGGTTCCCGTCGTGGTAATAGTACTGGGCGTTAAGGTAATACCGGTTCCTGCTGTTAAACTAGTGACTGAACCGCTACCGCTCCCAAAGGCATGCAAGGTGCCTCCCGTATCTTTCCAATAAGGAGCTCCTGCGTTATTGAAAATAACAATATCATTGGTATTTCCAGGCGTTGTAGGGGTTCCAGTGCTGGCGGCTAAGCGGAGGCCACATTGACTACTGACGTTGGCTAAATCTAAAGAATAAGCGGGAGACGGCTGGTTAACGCCGACATAAGTACCGCTGCCGATATTAATTCCATTGCTAACGCTAATGGTGGCATTAGCCCCAATGGCACCTGAATTACTTAAGCCGCCGGTGGTGGCATCTGCTGAATAACCTAAAAACGTGCAGGAACTATAAGAAGTTCTGGCAATGCCCGCACGTGCGCCGATTGAAGTATTATCATCGCCGGTCAGTAAAGCTGCTAAAGCACCATAACCAAATCCTACATTGCTATTGTTATTAACAATGCTGGCTCCCGATTGGAAGCCTACCATGGCATTACCTGAGCCGCCGGTCAATGAGGCTAATGCTTGTGCGCCTAAGCCGAAATTATAATTTCCTCCGGAAATCAGCTTTAAAGCACCATAACCAATTCCGACGTTATTAATACCGCTCAGCGTGTTATTGCCTGCGTTATTGCTTAAAAATAAATTAGCTGAAGCATCTTCGTAGCCATGAGAATCAATCGCAGAAATAATGCCTGTGGTTTGAATGGTGAGTTTAGGAAAATAATAAGTTCCTGCTGTTGCGCCGCTGTCTGCTAAGCTAATATAATCAGCGGTGTAATAATCTTCGCCATTGTCTTTGATAACCGTTTGCGTGGGCGTAGGAGGAATGTAAGGCAATGGAAACGACAAAATCCCGAAGGGACCGCCTGTGAGGCCGGTCCCCGGATATAAAATGAGTTGTCGAAAAGGATTTGTCGTCGACATGTTTATCCCGTATACCAAGCGTTTCCGTCGGTGTAGAAAGAGAGATAGCCGTAATTGGTGCTGATGAGTTTGGCGCTGACCCCGTCAATACTTCCGCCCCCAAAAACATGCACGGCGATATTAGAAGATGCAGCATTGCCGCCTTGGTCTTTCACAATGTAGGTTTGCCCATCAATATCGGGTGTTGCAGCAGGCAGATAAACGTTGTTGGAATTGGTGGTGCTGGTCACCGCTACGATGTAATCGGTCGCTAACACGTTATAAGCGCTGGAAGCTAAAGAAACCGTCGTCACGCTCACGATTTGTCCGCCAGAAACACCCGCGGTAATGACGCCTTCGCTGCTAATGGTGAATTTGTTATAAGTGCCTGGCGTGATGCTGCTGCTGATACCGAGCACATTTTGCGTGTCACCGGAGGCTAACCGGTAGGCTAAAACGCCGGAATTTGCGTATAAAACAACATTTCCGCTATTGGGCGTTGTGGGAACGGCTTCGCTGGCTTGTAGTTGAATAGCAGCAATCTTTTGACCAACATCCCCTCTTGCAACGGGGCCGATATCAAGCGGATATTGCGGATCTGGTTCGTTAAAGCCGATGTAGGATTTATTGGCGATAACGGTGGAGTTGGAGCTATTGACTGACGTACCAGTTCCTAAGGCCATCGCATTACTGAGCGTGCCCTGATTAGTGGTCGTAAAGGAGCCGATAAAGATACAACTATTGGCTTGGTAGGCATTCACTGCGGTGCCGTTATAAGCGCCCGAACCATATCCGATACCGATGTTGTATTGACCAAACCCAAAATAATCTAAGCTGGCAGCTCCAAGTGCCGTGTTATAAGCAGCTGAAGTGGGTCCATTGGTTGCGACCCTGGGCATCGCTTGCCACCCTAACGCAGTCACATATTGTGAAACGGTAGGATTAAGTCCTAATAGCGAACCTAGCTGATTGGGAATGGCAATCGAGGCCAAGTTGGTATCGAATAAGCTCACGGGCTGTACAACGCCAGTGGCTTGTCCTTGCGCATTAAAGCTCATGATGCTGGCAAAGTAATTACCTGCCGTTAAGCCGGTATTTTGAATAAAGAGTTCGCCTACTCCTTCAATGGGGCTTGCAGGCGAGGCGCCTAATCCTGTTCCTGCGGTAATCGCAACCGTTGCCGCTCCCGTGGCGCTAATTTGTCCGCCTGTGATACTGATACCGGCGCCCGCCGTAATATTGGTGGGAATACCGGTGCCCGATTCAAAACCAAGCAAAGTATCAGGATTAGAGTTTGCAATTTTTAATGTCCCAGAGTTAGTGATGGCAGAGCCGCTTTCAGTGGTAATAAAACCGGTGGTTGCAACAGAAGTCACGGTGCCGGTGCCCGCATCTGACAAGGTTTTCCAAGTGCCGCCTTCATAGGCTTGAACGGCATTGACACCGGAATCTGTGTTGTAAATCATCAAACCGTTAACGGGATTGACTAAAGCATCACGCTCTACGGTTGTCATTCTTGACAGCAGCAATGCGCCGGTGGTGGATTGAATCTCCAATAAAGCACTAATACTAGTGGAGCTAACCCCGCCAGTTGTTCCATTGACAATGGTGCAACCTTGGGTTAATCCTCCAACGGTATTTAAAACAAACTCTTGTGCGAGGTAATTAGTAACACCGGTATCCGTGACGTAAATAGCGCCAATCAAGTTGGTGAACTGTAAAAACCCTAAATCTGTCAGCAAATTGACGGTAGCGGCCTTACTGCCATTTAAAGCCTCGACAGCTTCAATGCCGACCCCGCTATCAATAATCACTTTCCCGGTCATATCACCATAAACAGCAATATTTCCTTCCACTGCTTCTGCGGGTCCTGCGACATCGCCGTTGCCTTGGGTGAAGTTTTCCCAAGCGCCGTCAATGAACATGTCCATGGAGCCGAGCGTTGTGTTGTAAACAATCATGCCGTTGGTTGGCACAAAATCATCTGAAGTAATGGTGTCGTTGGTGAGACGGGGTACGAGTAAGCCGCCGCTCACAGAATTCAAATCTAGGCAAGCAGAAACGGGTACGGGATAATATTCGCCTTCCCGGACCACTTGGCTGACTGAAGGCGGTAATGCTCCGGGGCTTAACTGAATGCCTTGTACAACTCCGTTACGCGTTAAGGGGTCGTAGTCGTTGTTTGCATCTAAAGGCACAAAGAAAAGACCGGTATCGGCGATAACGGTAGCCGAAGGTTGAATGTTAGGGGCTGTAAGATTGTTTGCCATGTTTAACCGCCAAAGTAGGTTTGATTGAGGATGAGGTAAGAAGTTTGAAAATCCGGGACATTGGGCGGCCCGTTGGGGGGAATTTGCTCATGCCGCGGATTGACTAAGGGAACGGGGTCCGGCGCTAAAATAGGAGGGCGCAATTGTTCATTGGGCTTATCCACGTAGTCGCGATGCACCATATAGCCGGTCCATTGCAGGGAATTGCCGCGCCATTCCATTTGTTTGACCAAATCTTCGTGCAAGCAAATGAACTGAGTTTTATCGCAAATGCCCAATCCTTTAGGCGACATGCTGTCAATGCGAACGAGTTTTCCGTGGGGTCTATAGCTCATTCTTGCGCCCACCCTTGCATGTAATCGCCAAAGACGCGTAAGGGCACGCGTTCTCTATCTTCGTTATGCGCGGCTGCGTATTCTTCTTTGGCATCCGCTTTTAAAGATTCGCTTCTGTCAGGGGCGACTTTTGCGCTTAAACGCCACGCCAGTTCCGCCGTAAACGCGCTCAAGAAACGAGCGGGCAATTGCGGCGCATTCATGAGTTGTCCAAAGTCTTGGATTTGCTGCGTATAGGAATAAAAAATGTTGTTATATTGAGGAGCCGGCGAAGGCCAGACATAGAGCACGGGATTGATTTGCCGGTCTACATAAAAGCTGCTCGGCCACGTCATGGTCGGCAAGCTTTTGTTAGGGTAAGACATGTACTCAGATTCAGAGATACGTGTCATCAAGACATCGTTCACCTGATTGTTAAAATAGAGTTCTTGGATATCTAGGGTTGCGCCATTCGTTTCTTGGCATCTAAAAGCAGTACCAAAAGCCGGTGCAACAACGCTAAACCAGTACAATTGACCGGCCGTATAAGTTTGGGTAGGAACGCTTAGAACGGGATACCAGGTTGCGGTATTGGGGTCCCAATTGGTTACATAAGGCGACCACGAAAACGTTAGGGTATAATCGCGGGTGACGTTAGAGATTACACCAACTAAAGTAATCGCGGTCGTACCATTCGTGTAAGGATTTAAGACCACATTCCCAACGGGTTGAGTAATGGTATAAGGCCATTGATAGCTGATGAAGCCATTAGGCGCATTTTGTGTACAAGCGGTGGCGGGATTGCCGTCAAACGCATTTGCAGCCACACCCCCTGCGCTGGAATAAGCGGTTCCGCTTAAGTTTCTGACGGAACGGCGCAGCGTCATTTCTAAAACATCGAGGGTATAAAGCGGCAGATTATATTGAGCTTGATAAGGAATGAGCGCTAACATCGCGGTTCGTCTTAACCAAAGATTAAGCCCGCGATTGGGATAAGATTGTAAAATGAGGTTAGCGGTTCTAGATGCTGCCCTTAACTGTTCATCACTTAACAACTGGGGGACAATACCACAACGCTCATACGCATCGTCGATGAGGAGTCTATTTTGCGGGGTATTGTAGGTATATAAACCCGAAGTTGTCGTGAGCATTCACCATCCCATGAATTTCCGTTTAATGAAATTTCTTTAAGGTTTTGGCTAAATTCGCTCGTTTTCTAAGCAAAGGGTTATCAGAATGAGCAGCTTTATTGAGCTTTGCGGCGGGGATTTTTTTACCCTCCGGTACGCCCAATTGTTTGTGCAGTGCCCCGGGTTTTTTAATCGCGCCCTGAATCCAGTTTTTTTGCGGTCTATTCATCAAGTCACTCCTTGTTGCATAAAGCTGGCGTTTAATTGGCCGGCAAAGGTGGCTGATTGAGCAGTAATCGCAATACGCGCATATTGAAAAACGTTGGGTAAAAAGTCAGAGGCAACCAAAGTACCTGCTGCGGTAATGGGGTCAGCTCCGTTCATAATGGTCGTCCACGCCGTTTGCGCATCCGTAGTAGGGTCTGCAACCGCTGTTGCATTCCTAACCACTGCGCCAATCGTTAACGCGGGGGAGGCTACCACTTCCACGTTATCCATCGTGGTTTGCAGCTCATACGTGATAGTGTTGTCCATCGTGGCTGCTGTCACTTGCACTTGAACGGCAAAACCTTTGACGGTGGCATAATGGTTATAGCGCACCCAGTTCGTCGAACCGGTGGTCCCAGAGCCCACGCTGACCGCCGTCACAGCACCACTCACACTCACACCGGTGACGGTATTAAATGTTTGCGTGGTATAGACGGTATTGTTGTTAGGTCCTGCCAAGCTGGCAGAAACCGTTTGGCCGTTGAGCGTGCCTGTCACCGTAAAGGTTACACCGCTTAAGTTATTGACTGAAGTGAGGCTAACGGTACGATTGACATTCCAAAAAGGCACTGAAACCAATCCGCCATTCCCGATGTTTGACCCGGCCCCATTCAGAATCAACGCGCCTGCGCTCGCCGTGTTTTGTGAAGCTGCGACGAAAGTGGTTGAAGCGGGAGGCCAGGCAAAAACAATCGGTTTCATTAGGCTTTTTTAACCTCTGTGGTTTTCTCAGCTTCGGTATTTTCTGCCTTGGCGCTTAAATCCTTGGTTTCAGAAATAGCGAGTTCATACGCTTGTCTTGCGCCGTCTAATGCTTTTAGCGCATCTTCCATTTGCTCTTTTGCAGATTGGAACTTTTCAATATCAGACTTGATAGCTAACACTTGCGTTTGATAAGCCCGAATACGCTCGTTGACTTCTTTCAACTTCTGTTCGAGGATTTGTAAAACATCGTTTGCATTTTTCATGGGTCTCTCCTTGGTTTTTAAAAAATCCGTTTAACTCACTGAAGCAATGTAGTAAGCGATCGAGTATTTGAAAGTGCTGTCACCCGTTGCAAAGGCAGCGCTGCCGTTACTGATATAGATGCCAGTATTGGCAAGACTCGTTGCGGCTGCTTGTGGGATAGCTCCTGCGGCTCCGGCAACAGAATTTGCGCCATTACCAACTCGTGCGACGGTGAAAGCGCTTGCAGCAATCGTTGCAGTCGCTAACGGTCCAACGTCATGTGCAGCTGAGCCATATTGCAGCGCAACAGTGCCTCCGCCGGTGTATTCGGCTGAAACCCACACAAGTTCAATGCTGCAACTCACGACTACAACCATTTTTCCGGCACCCGGTGCAGGAATTAAATCAACCGGTGTTGCATACATGCCTTGCCATTGAGCAGAGCTCAAAGTGCCAGTTGCAACCTGAACAACGCTAGAAAAACTTAAAACTTGTGAACCGTTGGTGGTTAAAGCTTGACCAGCCGTTCCGTCAGCCAAAGGTAATTGCCAAATGAGTTCGGCAAGACTTAAATCTGAAGGAGCTGAAAAACCCACCCAACCTGTTCCGGCGTTGTCTGTCAAAATCAATCTGCCTGGATGAGCTCCGGTAGACGAAATTCTGACAAGACCCGTACCTTTTAAGAGAATATCTAAATCGATATTGGTACTGTCGCCGCTTGTCGTGAAACTCGGCAAACCATCAATGCTCGCTTTGACGATGATATAATCGGTGGCACTAATTGTTTGAGCAATTTGAAAAGCAGTAGCAGCTGCTGTTGAAAAGTTAATAGCTGCCCCATCGGTCCACATGCCCGTATCAGTTCGACTGGTGAACGAGTAAGTGGGTGCATCTTCTGCCCCATTGCCTGCATTAACAATCCCAACGCCTGTTACGTTGCCAGTTCCCTGCGCAATGAGCACCGGTGTTTGCTGTAAAACGTTGCTGGCATTAATGGTAGTGACATGATTAGCCGTTTGGGTGCCGGTAATGGTGACAGTGCCCGAACTACCCCAGGATAAAACGCCAGACCCATTGGTAATCAGCGCTTGACCATTCGTACCATCGGTTGCAGGCAATTGCCAAATCGTTGTGGTAACGCCATTGGTAGGCGCTTTAAAGCCGACAAACTCTGTGCCATCGTCTTGAGCTAAACGAATTTGACCGCCATTTTCAGCTAAAACATCTTTGATAGTAACGGCCCCGTCACCAGACGTAAAAATATCTAAACCAAAATTGGTGTCAGGAGGTGAATTTTCAGAGACGCACACAATTGACGGATTATTTTCCGCAACCGCTCCTCTTACTTGAAGAAAGTTAACAGAGTCCTCGGTAGAGTAAATTTGGAACTGTCTTGCGCCATGGGTTGCAAAATCAAGCGTATCGTCCGCACTGGTGTACATGCCGATATCCGTTCTACCCGTAAAAGAATAAGTAGGAGTAATTGCATCGCCAATATCGGTTGCATTGATAATTCCAACACCAGTCATATTACCCGTAACAGGCGCAATCTCTACTACTGCCTCTTTGAGGTAAGTACCAATACCATTCCCCCAAGTTGCAACGCTGTTAACCGTTGTGGTTTCAGGACCTTCTACATACCCTCCGGCTGGCTGGTTAGCAATCACCTGCCATTCGTCAGAAGCCCGCATGTAAAAAACAACATCATCGGTATCAAAAACCAAAAACCCATCAGTCACCACTAACGCTTCACGTTCATCCGTGGTCATGCGAGGGATCAATAATCCCCCTAATGTCGATTGGATTTCTAAAGCCGCTGAGACAACTGTTTCTACACCGTCAACATCAACTTTCGTAAAAGACGCTGTTCCACCAGGACCCGCCGCGGGCAACCCGTTTTGAGCGGGATAAGCTTTGACCGTGTCGTAAATCAGGTAGCCCGAAGGCGAGGCCCCGCCAGGGGCAAGTAAGTTAATAGCCATACTCTGCTCCTAGAAACCTCTTAGGGTCCATTGCTGCCGTAAACGCCTCGGAAGTTAGATACCCCAAAACTGTATCTTTCCACAGCTTTTGCGATGAGGTTATCGGTGCTCTGCTCCGTGTACACGTCTGTTTCGACCTTCTCGCGAATAAAATGCTTAAATGAGTCAGGTGAATCAGTGAGTAAGAACCAAGCATTAGGTTGGAGGGGTGTCAAGAATTGGTTAACGCGATACCCTTCTGGAACTACCTGCGTGTTGTAGATAGCCGAGATAGTATTGACGTTGGTATCCACGCGGAACGCAGACCCTAATAGACGTTCGGCCACAAACTGTCCAGCTGTGGGCACAATCATCTTCTTAGGTTTGGTATGGATAATGAGTCCAGCCTGGTCCCTAAATTGTTGAATGGTAATAACCGCAGCCTCTAAAGCAGCTTCAGTTAAATCGCTTTGTACCACCGGCGTATTAGCGACCACACCCCCGTCAATCGGATGATTAAGTGAGCACAATGGCTGACCATCTCCGAGTGGGAAAGCAGCGTCAAACGCATTATTTAGTACGCTAGCTGCCAAAATTTCCTTCGTTTGCGCTAAGGAGCGTTTTAAGCTCTTCACCATATGTGGGAATTTTGACTTATATAAGTTGTCTAACAAAGCCATGCGCGTGATGACAAAGGACAAACCAACATATCTATGGACATAGGTCGTCACAATGCGTTGGCCCATAGTGTCCACGGCAGTAGGCGCTCCTTCGGGTCTAATCTGACCTAGGCCTAAGAATTTTTGTTCAGATTCGATTTCCTGATTCTTGTCAGATTCATAGGTATCGAAGATTTCAGGCCATTGAGCGGGGTACATTGCGAAGTCCCCGAACGCGGCGCTTAGGCCGGGCCTTAAGAGTTGTTGGATTTGCGAGGTATTAATTGCCATGATTTACTCCTTAGACCCCGACCGTGCCGGTACCTGCTGTACCAGTGCCGCCTTTGTAGTAGTGGCTATTGATGATTACGAGAGCGTTGTTGAAGACGCCTTTCGTGGGGGGGCCTGCGACGTAGAATTGTTGACCGGGTGCTGGATTGGGTTCTAAATCAATTAATTTCAGGCAATAAGTGGCCGTATTGGACATTTCGCTGAAATCAAGATAAAAAGTAGACTGTCCGCCATTTGCACCGGAGGGTAATGGGTTAGCCGGAGGGGTATAAACACCACCAGGTCCTGTTACCGGATTAAAAGCGTTACCAGCTGCACCGAGATTATTTCCCATTCCGGGAGAGATATTGCAGCCTAAGTTCTTTAGCTGAATACCTACAGCAGTAGAAGGATTACCGGCGCTAGTAGAAACCTGAGCGCTGAAAATAACGCTAGGATCGTCAACGATAAGAGCTTTAGCGTTTTGTGCGCCGCGTGTGACGGTTCCTGCGGGCCAATAGTTACTGGGGACGTAGGTGCCGTTGGTATCGTAATAGAAGCAGCCGAAGAAAACGCCTAAAATAGGAGCAGAAGGATTTCCGGGAGAGCCTAAGCCGGGCCAGATGCCAATAGTGCCATCTGAGAGGCGAATAACAGGATCACCGATAAAGAGTCCAGGTAAAGGGGTACCGCCGATTTCAGGTGTGTAACCTGAGGCAATGTCATATTGGCGAGTTTGGTCATTCCAGGTTGAACCGTTCAAAAAGTAACGGGGTTGCAGACCAAACGGCGCGTTTGTGCCGTAAGCCATGAGGAAAACTCCACACTAGGAGCTTATCTGCAAAGGGGAAAAGACAGCCCGCAAAACTTAACTTTTAAGAACTTGCGTTCTTATCCGCTCTGATTTGTGGCTCAGACAACCGGGGAATGCTCCGACCGTTTTGAAAGCTCAGGTCCGCTTGACCGTTTGTAAGACTCAGGTCCGTCTAAGCTTAGTTTCCAACAGGATTGAAATTGGGTCAAGAGGCGACTAAAATGACGCATGACTAAAAAGCGACTTCGGATTTTAAACCAATTGTATTGGAAGCCTTTTGTACAAAACAGGTTTGGCGCGGGGACAAGATTTGATGTCCTGAGCCGAGACTTTATAAGCTTTATTTTGACAGAGATACCCGCTCATGAAGTGCTTGCTTGGCTCTTGATTGAGTTTGGGCCAGGTTGGCGTGAAGCGTTTAAGCCGTTTTATCGGGACCTAACAAGGAATAAGTGAGATATTTGAATGACTAATAATGATAAGCGCGCTCTATGGGCATCGATGCTGTCGACGTATTTGTTCAACTTAGGATCGGAGAAGCGGCCTTACTCAGAATACACTTTTGCCCACTTTTTATATGAACAGTGTTATGCAATTAACGTTGCTTTTGAGTGTTTACGCACTTTTGACAAAAGCATCAGCGAGCCATTTATAAGTGACATGAAATGGTATTATAAGTTAGTAACAGGAATTACTAATACTGGGCATGCCTAAATGAGCGACAAGGAATATCTTGATTCTTTAAATGAAAGAATTGTCAACGGTTACCTTATTTCGCCCTATGAATTTCCTCATCAATATTTATTTAATACAACTGACCTTTCAAAATCTGAAGTATTTAACTATTTTTTAAGCTATTATCGGCTACCAAGGATTAAGCATTATTATCAACATGTGATGGGCATGCCTAAATGAGCATCTTAGATGAGCTAGATGAGAGGGATAACGTACTAGACCAGTGGAACTGGCCCATTTTAAAAGCCTACTGGCGCTCCCGGCAAGTACGGCAAGGTGTGCGCTTATATCAATATTTGTATTATCATTCAAATGTACCAAGAAGAATCGCTTTAAGATTTTTAAGCTGGAAATTTGGCTTAGTAGACGTAAAACGATATTACCAATTGGCCATAAGAGGAAGGGAATGATAAGAACTGCTCGGGGTATTAATCTGTTCTCAGAGCTGAACAATGTGATGGCACAGGTAAGCGCTATTATGCTTCGGAGAGAGCTGGCGATGCTTGCCGCCAAAACCACCAGCGAAAGATTTAAAGTTAGCCTTACTCATTTCGTTTGTCATCCTCGATTAACAGATTTGTCAGAGCTAAAGCGGTCTTATCAAGCGATAGTAAACTCAAACGAAGCAGAAGATGAGTAAAAACAAATTCATTGGAGCAACATCTGATATTTTTTATATGTATCATAAACCTCCTTCTGATATCTTTAGATATCTTCTGCGTGGCTCCTGCTTTGAGAGTACACGGCGGTCTCTTGTTTATTCACGACGTTACTATCAATATATCTTAGAACTAAAGGAGTAAATATGTTTAAGTGGATACGTCAAAGAAACAGAGAAAAAAGATTAAATAAATGGGTGTATACAATTCGCAAAATTTTTCTGAATGATTATTTCCCCCAGGGAGATCCCAACTATTGGACAGAAGATTTCCATCACCCAGGGTTGTACGGCTTTCTGCGCTATCTTTATATAAAACAGCGTAAAATCCCACCGGCAATGACGCTTTATTATTTATTAACAGACGAACCTAACTTAACAAGATATCCTGACCCAAAACTCTACTACCAAGCCGTCATGAAGGATGCATCATGCTAAAAGCTTTACGCAGCTGGTACAGAAAGCAAAAACTGAAACACTGGAATCTTAAAATTATTCGGCTTTTTAATAAAGATTATTGCCCGATAGACAATCGACATTGGGATGATATAAAGAGTATATCGCTAGAGTATATCTTGCTAGAAAGCGAGCATTGGCATAATATAGAAGGTTTACCTAAAGGGTTTGCCCACTATCTTTACGTCAATCAACATAAGGTTCCCCCAGGAATGGCGTTAAAATTTTTAATGTGCGGGACGTTAGGGATGGATTGGGATTTTTATGCAATTCGCTACTATAAAGCCATCATGAAGGATGCACAAAATGGTTAGTCATATTCTTCCATGGTATTATGACTTTCTTCGCACGCACGTGCCTCAGTTTGACGCAATTTATAATGTTTATTTTGCTTATCGACATGACTATAGTATTCCTTCCTTTGGCAAGTTTTTTCTTTCTTACCCTCATCCTAATCGCAGCCACATACATACCATACACTCTGCAAATGTGTTATTATTTTGGCAAAAGTATATCTCTTTTGCTTCTCCAATGGACCGCGCTTTAGAGGAGTTCAAGTCTTACTACCAAACGATTATGGAGCTTGCAAAATGCTAAGGTATCGGGATGACATATTAGAAATCTGCCCGTCTTTTGAAGCAATTGATAAGATTTATAGCGCATGGCTAAATTCGATATTACTTGCGCCGCACCCAATTAACCCCAAGTTCGGAAACTTTCTGGCTCACGAAAGCAAGAAACAAGGCATACCGCCCCTTCAGGTTCATCTTTACTTTAAGGCTTTGACAGCTCGCTATAGTAATCCCAACTCGCCCAATTTAGTGCAATATCGGGATTACTACCAAACGATTTTAAAATCGACCTAAAGACTCATCATAGCTGGATTCAAAAGAGCCGCCTTGCGCAGGCTGCACTTTGTTAGCAACCCAATTGCCGGGGATAATGCCAGCCTCGTTCATGGTGTTCTTTAAAGTTTCCAAGTCATTAACTTTTCTGAGCTCTTCGTCTCGGACTCTCTTGCGATGCTCTAAGCTGATAACTAAAGGACGTTCGCACAAGATACCGCCTTTATAAAAGTAAGAGTTTCTGAACTGCTCATGCACGGTGATATCTTTCATCAATGCCAATTCTGGGTGTCTATCTGCTGGGACAGGTTCCCAGCCGTTGGCCTGCGCCATCCCCCAGTTGCCTTGGTCATAAAAGTCTCGAATGAAGATACGTTTGAAGGCATATTCCCAGCCGGGCGGAACGATATCTTTCAAAATCGCCATGGGATTAGAATAATCCATGTTTTGTACTTTTCTCAAAGCAGCAATACGCTCTTGTAAGCGTCGATGATTATCTGAACGAGCCTCGTGACTCATTTCATTTTGACCGCGGGCAGCTTCTTCGCCGCGTCTGACTTCTCTTGCCATAATAAAGACTCCTTATAGTTTCCCTGCTCTACGAAGCGAAGCCTGACTTTGACGATAAGCTTCTTCTGTGACGCCCAGCCCACGAATCATGTCGCGCTCTGCGGCAGACAAGGGTTTTTTACTAGACGGTGTCACGCGATTCATGCTTCCCCGGCTAGGGGCAACCGGCGCTCTGACTGACTTCATTTGAGGTCCTCGCTGATAGGGTTGATGTTTTTGATACGATTGCTGTAAGCGTTGTCTGGCTAAAGCAATTTGATTGTCAATGGTGTCGTAATACTCTTGTGACCCAATCAAATGGCCGTATCCACGCTCCATTAACAACTGGTTTAAGGCTTCCGAATACCGGCTGGTTTCTTGCGCGAAGTACGGGTCGTAGTTTTCCCCTTCCGGGTGGAACCAGTCCGCATTGCGCGTAATCCATTCTTCTGTTTCTTCCTGATGATATTCATAAGGATTAACGTTTGGATTCGTTTGCGGTTGCTGAATATTGCTCTGGCTTTTCTGCCATTCCTGCTGCATCTCCTGCTGCGCTTTCCAATCCTGCAATTTTTGCAGCTCATTGGTGGCAAGGTTCAGGCTGATTTGCGCATCAATTTCTGCTTGAGAGTCTCCCAACTCTTTAGCTTCTTGCAGCTTTTGCCGAGCAATCGCGACCTTATGAATGACTTCCGCATCGTAGCTGCGCATAGCAGCCTCAGACGAACGCTCAGCCGCAATTTGCGCTTGGCGCAGGTTTTCTTCCAAAAGGCGGATACGTTCTAAAGCCTGATATTTTTCCGCATGAGCCCGCTTTAAGGCTTGTCCTAAGTTCTTCTTACGACGTTTCTCCTTTTCGTCTTCATCCGGCTCAGGCTTATCTTCACCATCGGGGTCGTCTGTATCCGGTTCGGGTCCTTCTTCCGGTTCTAGGTTATCCTCATTATCTTCGGGAACAATTTCTTCTTCGGCACCCCCGAATTCTTGGTCTAATTCGCGTTCGTCTTGCATTAGTCTCTCCTTAGAAACGAGTGACGTAAGAGGGGTCCTCCACTACGGCCAAGATTCGGTCATCTGGCATAAACATCATGGGAACGCCTCTGTAGTTGATTAAAGTACCTTCGTGACGAGGAATAACGACCCAGTCGCCTACCTGACACCAAGGCTGAATATTGTTTTCTTGCAGGAAGTGCAAAATGTTTTGAGAAAAGTCGCCATCTTTGGGAATTTCTTTAAAGGCTGGCACACCGTTCACTAAGTGCAAACGATGCAAAGCTTCAATGGGGGATAAGTCTAAGCGTAAACCAAACTGTACCGCTGCCAAGATATCTGGCAAATTGCCGCGATATTCTTCTGGGGTAAACCGGCTTTCGCTTAGCATCTGACAGCATGATAAGAATTCGGTATAGCAGGAAAAGTTCATAAAGCCTCGATCGCGTCTAAACTTCCCTGTCTTATAAACTTCTTGGCCCTGCCTAATGACTAATCCCACACAACTCGACCACTTCTCGCTACGTGTTTCAGCTTCAGGTAATAAAATGCGCAAAGGTTTGCCATCTTGCCCTAACACTAGAGACCCATCGTCATTCTTAACCGGTACCGTGTCTTCTAGCCCGACATAAAGCTTCACGACCATCTGATAGCCGCAAGGGTGCGGAGGCTCAAAGCCTAGCTCCTTTTCAATCAGGTCTTTTGCTTCCTTGACTTCATGGTCTTCAATAAAACTTGAGCGGTCTTTAAATTTAAAGCCATTCACTACCGATACTTGAGTCATCCGTGTCTCTCCTAGCGTTTTGGTTGAACATCTCGTCATAAAGCTGATTTGCAATCCTAAGCGCGTCATAATGTCCCTGACGCACGCCTGCAATGTATTTGTATTCGGGAAACTCGTCGGGCTTAAAATCACCTTTTACGAGCCGGCTGTCATAAGGCTCGATGGCTGCTTTTAAGCGTTCCGCCAAGATGTCGATATACTTAAAGAGCATTAAGTGCCCCCGCGCTTCACCGGCTTAGGCTTGGCTTGCATCCCGCCTTTAGTCATTTCGCCTAAGCGCATCTTTTGCGCACCGCCAATGGCCGCTTTGCGAATCGCACCGCCTTTCTTTTTACGAACCGAGATGGGATGCTCTCCGCGCATTTCAGATTCGTAGTTAAAGTGAGGCATCTTGCGACTGGGCTTTTCGCCTACCATTTGCTTTTCATAAACCGAGCTTCCGCCGGCTGATAACTTTTTCATTTGCAACCTCGTTTAGATTTAGATTTAGACTTTGTTGAGCCGCCTTCTTTCATGCCGAGCATGGAGGTTAGGCCGCCAATTAAGGGGATTTTGTTAACAAATTGACCCACTGCACCGCCCCAGCCGTATTCGTTTTGACTGGTTTTACCGCCGCGCTTCATCGTGGGTTTTGGCATCTCAATCCCGCCGCCATCGGCATAGCCGCCTTTAGCAAAACGCCCCTGCGAATCACGGCTTCTGACTGCTCCGCCCGTTTTGTAATTGGACGTAGCCTTAGCCATGCTTTCCTGCTTGAAAGGTGTAGACTTCTTGCGCTTTGGGATGTATAAGTCGGTTTGTTGTTTGGTTAGACCGTGGATGTGTCCGCCGGTTTTATAGCTTCTTCTTGCTTTTTCAAATTCATCAGTTGATTTATGGCGTTCGATGGGTCGAGCTTTAGAAAATTCTTTTTCTGATTTATAGTGCCCCATGGGCAAAGCTTTAGAGAATTCCTTTTCTGATTTATAGCGCCCAATGGACTTGGCGCTCTCAAGTTCGTTACGACCTTCCAACCCAACGGTGCCCCCTTTCTTAAAAGGGCGCATCTTTTCTCGTCCGACGCTGCTAGAAGGAGCTGGCGCAATGTTTTTATCTCTAAAGCCCATTTCTGCACGGCCAAAGAGTTTTTCGGCATTAGAGCGCAAGGGGTCTTTCTTACCATGAAAGCCTGCTCTAATTTTGGTATAGTCGGTCATTTATCTTTCCTCTTTAGGGTTAGGTTTATGTAAGGATTGGTGAAGATGCTGATTGGCCTGTTGTTCTCTGGCCGCCTGATGCTTCATTTCGTTTTGCTGTTTGGCTGCTTCATGTTTTAAGAGGTTTTGCTCGTGGGCTGCCTGCTGCTTCATTTCCGCTAACATCACATCGACTTCAGCCTTTTCGCGGGCCATCTCTTGGTCCGCTTCAATCTTGGCTTGGTCGCCCTCAAACTTGAGCTGCGTCTTAAAGCTTTCGGTCTCGGCTTTCTGGTCAGCGATTTCTTTTTCGGTCTCAACTTTACGCAGCGCAACTTCGGCTTCAATCTGCGTCTTTTCACGCTGCTGCTCGACGTCTGCTAGCATCACCTGCGCCGGGTCAACCTGATTCATCTGCGCTTCCATCATGGCCTGCTGCTGAGCGGCTTGTGCTTCCATCTGCTGCATGGCTTCTTCGGCGTTAATCTCTGTCACCCGGTTTTGCACTTCTGGGATAAGCATGATTTGTTCTTCAGAAAGTTCTTCTTGCGGATTGATGTTGTTTTGCTGCATGAACTTTTGCACAATGCTGTCGGCAAAGAGCGGGTCTTGTGCGTACCACTCTTGCAAGACAGCTAAGGCCGAGTGCTGCTGGATATGCAGCGTGGTATCAGGAACCGCCATGGGGTTCAGCTGCATGAAGATAGGGTTTTGACTCACGTCTTGAATAAACTTGTTATGCACCGTGTTATGGGCTTTGTGATTTTGAAAGTGCGCGGCTTTGACCGGCTGCCCCTTTAAAATGAGCATGTTTTCACTGACTGCATCTAAAGAGCGCGGGACAGGCTCTGGCTTTAAGACCGCGTCGATGTTTTCGACGTTCATCGCCTCTAACATGCGTTTTTGGGTTTCACGGATGTTGTAGACATCGGGAGCTTGGGAGGCGAGCTTCAGCAAAGCATCGGCATTGATAAGACGATGGGATGAGGTGAGCACATTCGGATTAGAGACCGGGACTGTGTCAATATTGTTGTTAAAGTCCGTCTTTAGAACGGCTCCCTCATAACCTGGCACCTTGAAAGGATAAGGCTCATCCGGCAAGCATTCGCCAAAGATGGCGAACAGCAAGCTAAATTCGTATGCCAAGCTCGAATGCATGGACATTAAAGAAGCCGATTGCAAGCGTGCTGCAACTTCCTGGCTGATTAAGGCTGTCGTGGGTGCGGTATTAGGCCCCATTTCTTGGAGGCCTTCCTCGGCGGCTGCGACGACATTTAAGGTTTCAGTTTTGAGTTCACCGCGCAAGGCAGCCAAGACTTGGGAAGGCTCTGCATAGGGCATGAGCATGAAGCAGTCTTGAATGGCTTTGCCTCCGGTCTCCACCTCTTGCCACTCCGCGGGCCCGATCGACTTGTTGTTTTGATTCGAGCGTGCAGACGTGGACTTTAAGCCGCCGGGGAAGTTCTTGAGCGTGCCAGCATCAATGAGCTGACGCAAAATCGTTGTCAGGGTAATGGCATTGGATCCGGTTAAATGGGCCATCCCGATGCCATACATGCCAAAGCCTGGGAGGAACTGGTAGTGCACGAAGTATTCTTTGCGTTTGAACTGCTCGTCGCCTTCTTCCCAATTCCGCTGAATGCGCACAATCTTTTTTGTGGCTTCGCAGATGGTAACGATGTAGGGGCAGGGAATGTTGCGGTCGGCAGCGGGGTCTTGGCCCTTTAAGTCGGTATAGTCTAGGATGACGTGACATTCATAGAACTTGAACAGCGATTTGTTTTCGGTATTGTCCGTCTGGATGCCGGTGATGTTTTTGGTGGTCTCCGTGATAACACTGGGCTCGCTTTCCGTATCGTCGCTCACATTAGGGAGGGACTCCCCGGTAAAATACCCATCCTGCTGACGCAGATAGATATCTTGTTTGGGGAGCTCGTAGAGGTGTGTGAGGCGGGAGGAGGAAAGGATAGTAGTGGTATGGACGTTGACAATAAAATCTTGCGGTCGAATGAAACGGCTTACCGGCATCTTGGTTAAAGGGTCTTGGTAGATTTTCCTAAAACCAGAGCCGCAATAGATGGTGTATAACAGCAGTTTTTCGCTGTCAGGGTAATATTCTTTGTCGACTGTCGTTAGATAGTAGTTAGCAAAAATCTTGCGGCGTTCCCCAATTTCTTCGGTTTCTTTGGTGGGGATACCATTGATTTTAGATTTGCAAGGACCTTCCGGGGGAAAGAGTTCGCGTTTGTAGACGCTATAGTTACGATAGACAGCCGTGGTGAGAGTGGTATCAAAGGAAGAACAGGCGCGAAAGAAGGGAACGCTTTTGGATTCTTCTACCTTTTCGCCTAGATACTTCATGACGAGGGCGATGGTTTGTTCCCATTCACGGCGGGATTCGATATCTTCTTTAATCTCGTCTAGTAATCTGGCCCCAAGACCGGATAGAATGGAGACATCGATGTGCTCTGCGAGGTTTTCGTAAAAATCGCTCCCGGCAGGGGTTGTTCCTCCGTCTGCCGGGCCCTTTGCCGCGATTTCATACGCAGACGCATCGTCTGGTAAGAGGTCTTGCTCTAGGAGAGCGAATTCGTCTTCGAAAGCCATTCTTTGCCTTATCCATAGCTGTTAGCCCCTTACGGGGTCCAAGCCAGGCAAAGATTCTGGGCTTAAAGGCAGTATAAGATAGCTTTAAAATTCAAGTAAGGGGTCTCCCTAAGATGGATACATATCTATGATGTATGAATATTTGTTTGAGCGCTTTATGGCGAAAGAACGCACGCCTGCTGAAGCTTTGAAAATGGCTTGTGAGGTTTGGGGGTTTTTTCCAAGCCTTGTGCGCAGGCGTTATCAGCATGTAGTTTTAGGGATAGGGGGCTCTCTAAGAACATGTTTATAACTGGCGGATGGTTTAAGCCACTGCGAAGATATGGCCCCATATTTAGAGATGGCGGATTGTATCATCAGTTTTTGTGCAGATATGGCTTGCAGCCACACGAGTCTGCGCAGTCTTCCTTTAATTACCTGGCAAAAGAAAAAAAGCTCAAGCCTTCGGAAGCGTTAAAGTTAGCTTGTGCGCTCTGGCATATTGACTCAACACTTGCGCGTAGACATTATCGGCGGGTAATGAGGAAGATAAAATGTTTATAACTCGAAGTGTTCAGGGACAGCACAGAACGGGATATATGACCCTATGGAGAAATAGCGCATGCTATCATCTGTTCCATAAAAGGATGTTAATGTGGCCGCCGGAATCTTTCGAGTCTGTATTTAATCGGGTGATGATAGCAGAAAGGCTCACGCGTGCCAAAGCCTTACAGTTAGCTTGTGAGCTTTGGGATACTGACTCAGAGCTTGCGCGTATACATTATCGGCAAGTAATGGGGGAAAGATGATACAAATTCCTTCTTGGCCACCAGCTTGGCCCCCAGATCCCGAGCGTGCATTTGATTACGTGGTAAGGAAAGACAACCTCACGCCTGCTGAAGCTTTGAAAGTGGCTTGTGAGGTTTGGGGGTTTTTTCCAAGCCTTGTGCGCAGGCATTATGAGAGAGTGGTGCAGAAAAAATGATGACAACATTTACCATATGGCCACCAAATCTCGACCATACAAAGCTCGATCATTCATTTCTGGTAGTTCCCGACCATTTATCGCTTGCTGGAGAGTTGAAGTTGGCTTGTCAGATTTGGCATCTTTTCCCGCACATAGCGCGTATACATTATCAGAGGGTAGTTCAAGGAGAAAAGTCATGAAAGTCTCCATGCAAGACTTAGACAAGCTCAGAAAACATTTATGGCGACACATAGGCTATCCGCGCTTTCTTCTTGACAAGCATATAGAAATCATTCAAGCATGCCTAGATTCTGAGATTAACAAACTCCAAGAGATTAGGCGTAAATATGACGGAGACTTGCGCGATATAGACCCGCCAGATATGTACGTGACCGCAGAGATTGTCAGAAATCTGTGTATTGGGAGATTTATGGAGGAAGAAGTAGAGTTAGGAGAAAAGGGTGACAGTTAAGTTCAAAGTACCTGATATTACTCAATGTCCTATCCAGACGGTTGCAACGATGACCATGTTGTTTCGCAGCTGGCCTTTTTTCACCTATACCTTGAAAGGCTATTACCAGGCGGTAATTAAAGGAGAAAAGCGTGAACTTTACGTTAAAACACCTTAAGTTAAAACACTTTAAAAGGCGGTTACTCAATCTAATGGCTGCTTTCCCTGTTCCTGCTGTAAGCAAAAAAGCATCTACTGCCGACTCGATTAAACCCCTCTTTTACCATTGGCCTCTTTTCTCCTATACCTTGAAAGACTATTACAAGGCGATAGTGAAGGGTGACCGGGAGATAGCACAATATGTGGAAGAAGTCTCAGTCGGAGACGTTTGGAGAAAAGGATGAATTTACATATGTGGAGAAACTGGCTTCCGCTTTATGATGTAACTATAGTTCCTCCTGAACTAACGTTGGCGGAGGCGTTTAAGGAAGCGTGTGCGGTTTTCGATAGGTTTCCGCACATTGTGCGCAGACATTATCAGTGGGTGATAAGGATGAATAAAAATGTTTAACATGTTTGGCAAAGAACCCGACCAAAGCAACAAAGCTGAGTGGGACGCCTTTCAAAAGGTAGTAAAGATTACTGCTCGCTTTCGTAAGCTTATGGATGAAAACGACAGCTACGCGACGGACGCGGCCAACTTGCAAAAAGACATCGACCGCAACAAAAAATCACGGCTAAGCGGGCTAGAGAATGGCATCTTTAAGCCAGGAGATATCCACGACCGTATCCTGCAAGCGCAGATACATACGATGCAGACGCAGTTGTGGAGTACAACGCAGAAGCTGGAAGAGCTTCAAAAGCAAGCGAACATATGTTATCGTGAGCGCGACCAGGCTTTGCGCGAGTGGCACAGTGTGATGACGGCAGAGGTGAAGCCTGAGAAAAACGTGCATCCGTTGGATGAGCCCATGAGTAGAGAGGAGAGCGAGGAGTCGCCGGCGAAGAAGTCAAGAATGGAATAATAAGGAGGTTATTAGATGTTTAATTTATTTAGTTTGATGGCTAGACCTATCATACCAGGTTGGGTAGCTATCTTAGAGAACATGGTGCGCGTCAAACAGCTGGCAGAAGAAGTGCTTGAACTGCAAAGGCAGCAGGACACACACGCTATGCAGGTCCAAGAGTGGGTCGCGGAAAAGGATGAGCTCGAGCAGGCTGAGGGTGAGGCAGAAGCCGAGCGCATACAGGAGCTGACGCAGCTTATAGAAGAAGGAGTAGAAGCCTCTCGTGAGCTACAAGCTCGGATGGAAGAAAAATCGCGTACGGCCCTACACCATATCGAGGAAGGCAAGCGTTTGGTTACGCAGTGGTTAGACCGCTGGAATAATGTCTTTCCGTCGTCTCAGCAACAAAACCCGAGGATAGAATAGGAGGATAAAATAGTGTTTACACAGTTACAGCAGCAGCCTAAGAGAAGCCCTGCCTGGCAGCGGTATCAGCAGTTTTTGAGGGTGACTAATCGCTTGACGATGGTGATGGCGGAGTGTCAAGTTTTGACTGCTGCGGTAAAATCAACGCGAGACTTTCTGTTGGTGTTAAAGCAGAAGCCCCTTGCGGAAGGCTTAGAGGCGCGTTTGCAGGAAGTGCAGTTTGAGATGGCCAAGATAGAGTACGAGGCTTTGCTGGAGCAGCTTAAGCAAAAGCACTTGGAGGCAGAAAGGTATAGGGCTGAGAGCCAGTCTTTGATAACGCTGTTGCGGGAAGAAATAAAGGAGACCGAGGATGAGATGTTGCAGTCTTTTGCAGCATCGCTTGAGGAGGAAGCTCCGGAGGGGTCTTCATCGCAGCAGAAGCGGGCGAGAATGCAGTAACCGGAGGAGAGGAGCTGAAGAAACTATTTGTGGAATTTTACGCTGGTTATGAACCAGTTCCTCATCGGTAGGAGACGGATTGAGAATTGCCATTTGGTAGTGATACCGCAAGCGAAAAGAGCGCAGGCTTGGATATGTGCGCACTGCCTGGAGAAAGTGTTTTACTGGCGCATGACGATATTCTGTGCTCATGCTTTCCTCCGCAGGGCGCGCTTGTCTAGTAGACGAGCGTTATGAAGATATTCGTCATCGGTGGGATAGGGATTGAGGATCGCCATCTTGTAGTAGTGACGTGAGGCAAAAGGTCTGATACTGCTATATGTGCGCACCGCGTGGAGAAAGTGTTTTATCAGCGGGTGACGATATTCTGTGCTCATGCTTTCTTCCGGACGCCGGTTAGGAACAAAATCCTCATATTAATAAATTCCTTATCGGTGGGATTCGGGTTGAGAATTGCCATCTGGTAATGGGCGCGTAAGATAAGACAACGCAGACTTGGATATGTGCGCAAGTAGTCGAGGAATTGTTTTGCGATGGGGTGACGATATTCTGTGCTCATGTTTTCTTCCGCAGGGCGAGCTTCTCAGATAGCAGATGAGCGTTATGCATAAATTCCTCATCGGTGGGATACGGATTCAGAATTGCCATCTGGTAATAGTAGCGTAAAGGGAAAGAGTTGAGGCCGATATATAGGCGCGACACGTGAAGAAAGTCTTCTACCAGTGCGTGACGATATTCTGTGCTCATGGCATGACCCATTGGTAGTAGTCGCGGATGAATGCGAGGTTTATGAAAGATTGCATTGTAAAGTAACGCATCACCCTTTCTGGGGTCAAGAAAGCTTCTTCGCCCTGAAAGAAGGTGCGAAACCATTCTGGGCGACGCTTCTGTAGGATGTGCACATCAGTGATGGCGAGGGATAGGTGGTCTTCTCGTGTCACAAGGCCCCAGTAATATATCTGTGTCATGCTTTCCTCATGATGTGCTTGTAGTACGCTTTAGCCCATATGAAATCATTGTCAGTAAGCAGGTATGTCAGCGTTTTAGGAGGTGTGCCAGGACCATATACCCAGCACCATCCGCCATTGGCTTCTAAAACTATCATAGGCTCACCAAGATATTGTTTAAGGCTTTGTATCATGCTTCTCTCAGTATGATTTTGTAGTACTCTTTGGCTACTGCCAAAAAGGCAGGGCGATCACATATCAGCTCGCACATAGCTTTACTGGGGCGTATATCTTTTGAGATGTAGTTAAAGCCCCAAATTACATAATACTGTTCAGGATGCTGCATACGGTGCGCGAGGTTCTTCTGCCATATATCTTGCTTCATTGCGTGACTACCCGATAGTATTTTTTTAGAGTAGCAGGGTCATAGTACCACAAAAGGTAGCTCAAAAGTTCTGACCGAGAAGCGCTGGATTCATCAAGAGAGTAGAAGAAGTAGTCGGGCAGCCCTGCTGCGCCATATATAGCCCACAGCGGTATATCCTTTTCCTTAAACCTGTCCGTCATCTCACGACTGCCTGGTAGTATTTTTTTAGAGTATAAACAAAGTATCTGCCGACACTTGAGCCGATCTCATAGTTCCACAAAATGTAGCTCAAGGTTTCTGACCGAGTAATCGCTTCAGGAAGGGAATAGAGGTAAGCAGCAAGATGCTTGTTTCCCCAGAGAGCCCACTCTGACATATACTCAGTATTAAACTTTTCAAACCTGTCCGTCATCTTCTCCCCCTATCATCTTACGCTCTGCCTCAGTCGGCTCTCGGAGGATGACACGGTAGTATGTCCTCATCGCGTCCACCATGGCCCAGTCAAAAGTCAAGACAGCCTTAAATATGCGAGCGTAGAGATTCACCTCTTTAGCACCGTTTGATAGTAAGACCGCCAAAACTCTAGCGTCCGGTGCGAATGATTTCGCCACCAATCGAGCCCGCTTCGCATGACTTGCTTTGGACAAAAGTCCGGCTGCATCCCATAGTATACCCCCGCAGAGCGCGGAGAAACGTTTGCCATACACCAGGGTGTAACCAGGTAAAAAGCGGGGAAGCCAGTTCTGCCTATCATCTTTTTAATACCGTTTGATAATAAGATCGCCAAAAAGTCATTGTTCTGTTCGGATGATGTCGCCACCAAGCAGAGCTAGCTTGAATCACTCCTTTTGGACAACATTTATGTTGTATTCCATAGTATACGCCCGCACTCTGCGGAGTGAACCCATCACGATACCAGGGAGGACGAAGATGAAAATCGGGTAGTCTAGTTCTGTCTATCATGTGGCTATCTTATCACACTTGTCACAGATGAAAACTTTTTTTAAAAAAGTGCTTTACAAAGTAGAAAGGTGATGCTACAGTAGCCTTATAGTCACTACAGCAGAGGAGACATGAGATGGAAAGTTACAAAGAGATGATACAGCAGAAGTGGGACAGATACCGCGCCGGCGTGCCTTACATGCTTGAGCCCTTCGATCCCAACGCAGACGAAGATGAGCAGCAGGTCAGGTTCCTTATTGAACTCGTGCGTGCGTTAGTGCGCCTGCCAGAAGACGAGAGGCTGACAGAGAGCACCGGCTTTAATGACCAGACGGGCATGCTCACCTTGGTAAAAGCAAAATATCCCGAGAACGACTTTTTTAATGTCGACATTCCCTGCACCATCGACGGCATTGCAGCATGGCTCGAAGCAGGTCAACCCTGGTGACTCAGCCTGGTAGCAGCATACAGCTCATTGCTGGGCTGGGTAATCCCGGCCCAGCGTATGCTGAAACCCGGCACAATGCGGGTGCCTGGTTTATTGAAGCCTTATGCCAGCAATTTCGTTTAAAGCTTAATACAGAAACAAAATTTAGTGCCCGTTTGACGGAATGGAGCTTTGGCGGCAAAACATATCCTTTGTTAATTCCAACCACTTATATGAACCATAGTGGACAAGCGTTAGGTGCTTATGCAAAATACTTTCACATTGCCCCCGTCAACATCCTGGTTGCGCATGACGAACTGGATCTTAAAGCTGGACAATTTCGCTTTAAAGTCGGGGGAGGACATGCCGGACACAATGGACTAAAAGACATTATTCATCACCTCCATAGTAGAGATTTCCAGCGTATCCGCTTAGGCATTGATCACCCGGGTCACAAAGAAGCGGTTGCGGATTATGTGCTAAGCAAACCGCCTACGACAGAAAAGTTATTAATTAAATCAGCTATTCAAACCGCTATTATCCGACTGCAAAAGTTATTAATACAAAGTCAGATGTCAAATTTAGGCGAGAATATTTTTTAAAAAAGTTCTTTACAAAGTAAATATGTAGTGGTAAAGTGAGTTTAATGTAGATTAAGGAGAAAGTCATGAGCGCATTTTTATTGGGCGATAATCATTTGAACGCGATATTAAATTTTTATAGTGACAGTCGAGGAGAAGATCCTGCTACCGATAAACACCTGCAAATCTGGGGAGATAAGCTGCGTCAGCAGAATATGGCTAGCGTGAACTATCGGTATGAAGAAAAAATTAGTACGCCTTCTTTCACTTTTAAGCGCTGTCCGAGCGAAATCTCGGCCGTGCAGGCCTTGAAGCTTTGCGAATGTTATGAGTATCAAACAGAAGATGCCCCCGACTATAATACCAGCGAGGCTAAATTTATCTTGAAGGCGATTATGAAAAGTGCTTTACACAGTTTGCCTGGATATGACAAAGCTGAATGGTCTTTAGTAGACGAATGGTCCTTAGACTAGAGGAGATAACCAATGGCTGATAATACTTTTTCTTATGATGACATGAATAAGTTGCTCAACTTCTTAAAATTTCATGCACCTGAAGACGATAGACCTTCGGATAAGCTGTTAACAAAAAAGGGGCGCGAGCTTTTGACAGACCCCTTCTTTGAGTTTGTGCTAGATCAAGAAAAGATACTCACTGAGCTTGAGTTTCTCTTTTTGATGCAGTGTTTAAAAGACCATACTAACCACGAAATTAAGTTGATGGAGGGTGTGATTAAGTCTAAAAGACAGACTGTGCAGCTCATGATGCAGTATGGGCTAGAGTTGACTCATGGTCATCTGACAGATATCTATGACAAAACCGTCAGTACGCTTGAAAAGTTAACAGCAGAAAGTAATTAACAAGGAGAAAGAAATGCAAAATTTTTATGACAAGGTAAAGTTTTTTAAGTTGTATCGAGCTATCTTTCAACTAGCAGGTAGAGAGATTGAAGCAAATCTCGAAACGGCTTCGTCCGACTTGCTCGATTTGTATCTTTTTTTAGTCCAAAAGCTAAAAGTTATTCAAGACGAGCTGCACTTGCGCGTTTCTAAAGACCCCTTTAAAAACAAAAAAGAAATGGCCCTTGCTTTTGCTGAGGCTGACAAAGCCTGGGGAGAAGCCACTAAAGGCTTGTCAGATAAAACAGAAGCCGCGTGTTTTCAATTGATGAACTTTGAGTGTCAGTTAGATGATTTAGAGGACAGGTGCTATGAAGAAATGGAAAAAAGATTTGAAGACGCTAACTAAAGAGACAGACGCTATGAGGACCTGGGATAAAGGCTTAAAAAGGCTAAGTGAGAAGTGTGCAGAGGAGGGCAAGCCTTTGTCGGTTGTGGTGTCTGATTTTGATACTAGAAGAATAAGTAAAAAGTTCAATGCAGGCTGGCTTCGGCTTCCTGGGGGTGCAGTGGGGCAGTTGCACAAAAAGTACTCAGGAGAGAACTGGGATATCTGGCCCACTGAAGTCTTTTTCATGAAAGAGGCAGAATCGCGTACCCTAGAGGTGCGAAGTTTAAAGGTAGAGCGTGCCATTATTTTAAAAGGCATGGCGCATGATTTTCCTTTCTCAGATCTCAAGCAGTTTTATCAAGCGGTTATGAAAAAAGGAGAAAAAAGTGAAAGTTAGTATGACAAAGCAAGAGTTTATAGATCTGTTTCATAAAAGAGCTAACGTTTACACGAGAGCTTTTCGTGAGCTAGCTTCCGAGCTATCGGGGATGGGAGCCTTAGATGACGAAATGTGGGTTCCACGGGGAACGCATATTTCTGCTTTCATCAATGAGCTCGGAATAAACAATTCTAGAAATGAAAAACATTATCTTTTCTCTGTCACGCTTCTAGCGCAAATTACTGAGAGGCTAACCACTAAGCTTTCTGAATTAAAGACAGAATATCAAGAGGGTCTAAAATTTTACAATAAGGGGGAACCAAGCGGTGACAATTAGCCACCAGTTGCCAGAAGACGTGTTAAAGAAGATAAAGCTTTTACGCACAGGCGCGATTTTGATTGGCGATTTTGAAGACATTAGCGAAGAAAATTGTAGTTCCGGGATTGTGGTTATTAGTTCTGAGATGATGGCGCGGTTGCTAGAGCTCAGAGCGAGCGGGGTTGCGGTTGCTATTGGGCATGGGGCAAGCGCAGAACCTGGCTGTATCGCGATTGGGCATAATGTGACAGCTAAGAGTAGCGAGACAGTCATAGGGGGAATGTCGCCGATGCTGCAAACCATTCCCCCAGACTTTAACGTTTGGGAAAGTTAAGGATAGCTTTCCCTTCGCACTCTCCTCCTTTATGCAGAGAGAGGCCGAGCTCGCGCTTAATCAAGGGGATTTTGACGCAGTACTGATTCTTGATTAAGTTTGGGTCCGCTCCTTTCAACATATACTGAGGAGGAAGAACAGGGGCGCGTTCTAGCTTCACATTGACATTCAAATGAGTGACAACAGTCGAAAAGCAACCCGCTGCTAACAAAAAAGTTAGAAGGATTAATAATAGCTTTTTCATGGTTGTTCCTCCACGTTAAAACAAAAAGACAGATGACCTATTATCGCTTAAGTTTGAAATTCGGTAAAGTGCGCCCATGCTTACAGCGTATAATCGTTATAAAGGCCAATAGAGGTAGGTTGACCGAAGTCTTCGGTGAATTTGGGGTTGTCGCGGTGGTCTAGTATATGGTTTTGCTGTGCATAGATAAGCATCTGCGTCATGGTGTCGACAATATCGTCATGCTCTGAGTTAGGGAATCTAATGCATTGGTCAATGAGTTGGGCAGAAATGGGTAGCAGCGTTTTGAAGTCTGTCTTAGGGTCTGCCGGAACAAAGATAAGGCCATTTTCTAAGAGTGCGCTACAGAGAGAAACGCGTCCCACTTTGTCCATCTTACCCGGATTGAACTCGTGCACGTGTAAGCCTGCTTCATGCAGGTCTTGGAGGATAGGGGCTCCTGCTGCCTTGGTTTCGATGATAAGGGTATCGGTTTTATAGGCAGAATGGGGTTGGACTTTTCGATGGTGCGAGCGGTAGTCATGATAGCCGGCTGTGACAATCCGACGAAGTTTAGGGTAAAGAACACGGTCAGACCAGGTATCTAGTAATAGCAGGCAACGGCAATTGAGCTTTTCATGATAAAAGAGGCCCCAGGTGGTGATTGCGCATGCGTCGTTTTCAGCTTTATCCGTATAGGCGGTATCGAGACTTTGAAAGATACGAATGAGCTTGGGCACGCTTTTAGACACCCACCATTGAAACCAGTCTGCTTTGATATAGGCACCCCCTTCGGGATGGGGGCTTTGTTGAAGCTGTCCTGAGATATTGAGCTCTGTGCCGAGCTGATTCTTGAGGCGATTAAGCTCTTTAGGGCCAATACGGTCAGGGCAGAGGAGTTCGCCTGCGGTTTTACGCGGGTCTTGCCAAACTTTGCCATGGGATGTGGGTAAGATAATGGTTCTAGCGCGTCTGGCGGGTTCAAACTCCATAGGGAGGATGAGCTTCACATACTCTTTGTAGAGGTCATTAGAAATGAGATAGCCCGTGATATCGTTCTCATGGAGGCGTTGTTGAATCACGACGATACAACCGCTTTTGGGGTCATTTAAACGGGTTGAGAAGCTATGCTGAAACCAGGCGATTTTTTTTTCTCGTTCGGCTTTGGAGGTGACATCTTCCCCCGTATTGGGGTCATCTGCCAAGAGGATATCGCCTCCTGTTCCTAAGAGCCCTGAGGTAACACCCGTGGTGAGTCGTTCTCCCCGCTGGTCATTTTGAAACTTTTCTTTTTGAATCTCGCCTTTGACGAGCTGAAAGCGATCTGCCCAACGCTCTTGGTACCAAGGAGAAAGAATCAAATTACGACATAAGACCGAATGAACCGTGGCCAGCTCTTGTTTATGGGAGGCATAGAGAAAGCGCAGCTCAGGCCGGGAAATCCAAGCCCACGCGCAAAACATCACGCTCGCGACCGTTGACTTACTGGTACGCGGGGGTACATTAATGACTAACCGCTTAATATCGCCCTTAATCACAGCTTCTAGATGCTCGCAAATGGCTTGAATGTGCCAGCCACCCACAAACACCCGTCGACCCTCTACAATAGGCCACGCTTGCTTCACAAAAGCATAAAGAGACTGTTCCGCGAGAGCAATGTCCGTATACCCTAGCAAGTGCGGAAACTCCAAGCTAGAAAAGGCAAGCTTGTCCATAGAATGAGTGTAAGCTGACTTTGAAATTCACATAAGGGGAGCTTGATTATTTTAAGAAAGTTCTTTACAGTGTAGGTTTTGAGGAGAGAGGACAATGTTAAAACAATTTAGATTAGTAGAAACTGTTTATCCCACCTATACGTCCGATGGTAAAGACTTGAGTCTGGAATTGTCTGGATGTTCGGGGATTTTATTGAATGAGCGAGATTTTCTGGAAGAGACGCTGGGGTCCGCTGCTATCATTGCTAAAGCCACACAAATCAATCGCATTAGCCATCAATTTAAGCCCCATGGTGTGACCGTTCTTATTTTGTTAGCTGAGTCACATATTACTATTCATACCTGGCCGGAGCATCGGCGGGCGAGCATTGCGTTTTACACGTGTGGGGAAAAAGCAGATCCGCTTTTAGCTGTAGACTTTTTGGTGAAACGTTTACAGGCGCGGGAATATAGTTTGCTGTTGACTAAACGGGGATCTGAGATTGAGATTTTAAAGCATGAGAAGTCAGTTAAGACCGCTTGGGCTGAAATGGACCAAGAAATTGACGCGATGGAGCAAAAGCTTAAAAGGACAATGGCATGAAGGCATGGGTTAAAGGGCTCGCACTAAGTCTGCTTTTGGGTATCAGTGTTGCCGAAGGAGTAGAAGAACAAAAAGAAACCCCTGTTGCCTATCGCATGCGCGTGGTGGACTATAAAATTTTTTGTCACTACTTGAAAGATGGCTTAGAAAAAGAGGTAAAAAAAGAATTAACTCAGGGCTATGATTTGTGGGGTGGTCTTGCTATAGAGCCACGTCTCTCTAAATTTTGCCAAACAATGGTTAAATACCAGTGGTTTTATGAATAAAGCGGTTGGCATTAAAGACAAAAACGGCGTTGACATTGAAGAAGGTCACATTGTGACAGCCTATGTCAAAGGGGTGCCTAAGTTTACGGGAAAAGTGATATATGTTCCGCATAAAGGGGCTTTTTTTATAGAATCTAGCCGCAATTATCTTCATCATTTTTTAGAAATTTATGAATATGAAGTAGCGGGTCAATATGATTCACTGATTAATCTATAGGAGAAACTGATGAAAATCAAAACATATGAGACAGAATTAGCAGCGCGTTTAGACACCAAAGAAATTGAATGGCTAAAACAAAAAAACAAAGTTGAGCAAGAAGTTTTTGCGGAATTTAAAAAACAAATAGCCGGAGAACTTAAGCTTTATATTAAAGAAAATAAGCTAGGTATTAACGAAACTGCTCGTAAAATACGTATCACCTTTTCTCAGCTAGATAAAATTTTGAAAGGGCAGGCCAATTTAACCGCTCATACATTAGCTAAATTAGCCGCAGCCATGGACAAAAAAATCACTTTGACGTGGAAAAATCTAAAATCATAGGGGTAATCCTAAAAGAATAGGGTATAGCCGTTTGGCGAAAACGGGATGATAATCGAATGCGTTTTTTAACAATGCCGCGTCTGTAAAGTGATGGCCTATCACCGGGTCTTCCAAAAGCATTTGTCGTAACTTCTCTTTGTCAAACCAAAAAGCTTCCATGTTTCGTGATACAAAAAGAATAGGGGTATCATTGAGATAACCATAAATTATCTCTTGAGCATAATAATTAAGAGTGCGAATGTCATAGAACTTCTCTAGCCCTCCGACTTCCTCAATATATTCCTGCAACTTTTGTCTATCTTTATTAGTTACTTTGCTTTTGGAAAACATAGGCTATTTAGCTTTAGCCTGACGAGCCGAAAGCAGGATATAGCTGAACCAGTTAAAATCATATTTTGGCGGTGGAGGCTTACAGTCAGTCTGATCTCCAACACCATCAAAGGCAATCTGCATATTTGCTACACTCGTTAAGGTAGTGAAGGTAATTAACAACAGATTGAGTCGATTATTTTTTACCGCTTCATCATCTGCCATAATCCTCACACTTTGTAAAAACTGATTAACTGGATCTGCTAAAGTACTTAACAATACAAGTCTGTCCAAATAATTTAAAGAAAGCATGTTCATTTGCGCATTATTCACAGCAACAAAGAGCTCGTTTTCTGCCGGCTCTTGAAACAAAAGCGGGTCCACTGCTATATTATCTAAAAATTCTATACACAAGCTGTGTAAAAACTGTTGAGGATGCACTAAATCTACGGCAACATCTACTTTAAAACGAGGATATTGAGCAGATTTTAAAATCTTATTTACCCGCTTAGTTGCTTGATACAGCATTTCTGCCGGCGTTTTTGGCTTTGGTTCTGTGGTCAATTTAAAGTCTCCTTTGGTAATTTGCTAGGTTCATCGCTACTGTTTTGCTGGCTATCCTCAGAGGATAGTTCAGCGGTCACAACTTTAGCACCCATTTCTTGAAGTGCAGTTAAGAACTTTTCTAAACCAGCGGGCATTCCGGATTGAGTAGATTGTTGAGGCTTCTCAGGGTACACGCCTTCAATCCCATTTTCAATATAAGCCTCGCGCTGTTCAATAGGAAGCTGACTTAATATAGGTGACTTGTCTACTACCCATCCCCTCACTTTGGCTTTAGCCTCGTAAGATTCGAAATCTCCTAATTCAAGGACTTTTTTCGTGACAATACTTTTAAAGGATTGTCCCTCAATGACTGGACCGTCGCCATCTCCTAATACTTTCAGATTAGAAAAATGTTTAATGCATCTTTCTGTCATATCAGCGAGCAGCACTCCGCTAAACAAAAGAGCATAAGAAGGATTTTCAGGTAAATTCTTATAAAAACTATACAAGACGCTTTCAAGTTCTTCTATCGCGGCTAAAATAAAAACACCATCTTCTTTGGTCATTTTCCCATCTGCTTCGTTCATGATACGATGGCTTTCTTTTCTAAATTCTTCCAATGATAAAATGTTTGACATCCTATTCTCCTAATAAAAAATAACCAATTAAAATTCCGATTAAAAATGCTAAGAATGTTCCCATTCAGCCCCCTCCTGCGCCTCCGCTTTTAGTCTCGCAACTCCCTCTTTCACCAAATCTATCGCCTTCTTGCCAGCTTTCTTACACTCAGGCTCGCCGTCAGGCGTATTAGGACGTAAATGGCAGTGATGGACCCGGAGCCATTGGTTTTCATGAAAGACGTTAATGACATGCAGGAAGTCTCCTAGCACCGTTTCATGAACGGTTTCTTCAATATCCCCCGGCAACGGTTCCCTCCTCATACCAATCTCTCCAAAAATTGCGGAATATCTTCCCCTGGATAGAGGTAGTTTTGATACAAACCAAAACGCTCTAAGGCTATAAACAAGTCATCCTTGCAATTTTGTGCTGCCCCATTCTCATCCGGCCAGCGAATGATATGAATACTGGTGACCATCTTATCTTTGATAGTCTGATAAGGCTGCATCGACTCCATGTTCTTACTAACCTCTATGCGCAAATTTTGACGCTTTAGAACAATTAAATAAGTATCACCAGATGCAATAACGCAATAATAAGGATGAGGGACAATGACTTCAAGCAATCGTTGTCTAATTTCTTCACCCAACTCATTCCTGACCCCCTTCTTACTCGTATTCTTCGTCTTCTTCCCAGTCATCCGGGTAGCCGTCTTCGTCTTCTTCTTCGTCGTTGTCTGCTTTTTCATTTCGTTCCTCCCAGTGGCGAGAAGGTTTAAATTCTCCCTCCGCTAAAATCTTTTCTAACAAAGGCTCAACAATTTCGTCTCGAGTTTGTTCGTCAGTTAAAACTTCCCACTCGTTTTCAACCAGGTCATGCAAGTATTCTAACTCTTTTTGGGTTAATTCTAAAGAGTACATACGTTGTTTTGTGTTAATTTTTGCCATGTTCTGCCCCTAACATAGGTAATTGTATAATCATGCCTTTGTCCCCCGTAATTTTAGGCATCACTCCATCCCAACGGTTTACCATATCCCACATGATGAGTTCATCGCTGAGGGACTTGGTTAAAAGCTGGTTGGCTTTAGCTTTAGCTTCGGCTTGAACATAGATCGCATCGGCTTCAGCTTTGGCTTTGAGTAAGCGAGATTTTGCTTCTCCTTCCGCCTTAGCGATTTCTTTTCTAGCTTCGGCTTCGGCCTCTCGGAGTTCATTTTCGCGTTGCTGGGCTTTTTGGGTTGCCTCAATCTTGCGGTTTAAAGCCTCCATGACCATGGGAGGGACCTTAAATTGCCCGATAATGTAGAGATGAGAAATTTTAAACCCAAGGCTTTCTAGCTCTCCTTGAACTTGACGCTGAACGGTCGTAAAAAATTCTTCCTTTTTATCACCGTAAAGTTCTTCAATTTTCATCCGGGAAGAGACCCGATTGATGGCATCTCGGATATTGTTACGCACAAAAAGATGGGTGATTTCTTCCATCCCCCGGCGATAACGCCAAAAAAGCTCGTGTACCTTGTCCGGAGATAAGTGATAGGTGATCCCTAAATCAGCATGTACAGATAACCCTTCAATGGTTTGGAAATTAAAGCCATCTGCATCAATCCACTGATGATTTTGCTCATAAATCGGAAAATGATAGACATCTTTCCACGGTAACAGAAAATGGAAACCCACCGTGAGTTCTTCATCTTCTACCCCTTTTTGTGACCCCAACATGTCCACGACCACCCCAACCTCTCCCGGCTTAATTTGCACAATACATTGGGAGGTAAGAATCATCATCAGTACAACATAGACAGCAGCTATACCCCCGTTTATAAACCATCCCAATTCAGTACAGCATCTATCATGTTTAAATTGATGCCAAAGGAAAAACGCCGCCGGCGCTAAAATTGCAATAAATAAAAATAAATACATAATCACTTAACACTCCTTTAATCAAATGGAAAACATTATGAATTTTATTATCATATCTCGCATGTTTTGCCCTCGGTATCAAACGTACACGTTTCTTCGGTACGCCATTCATCTTGGACAAGCGGTTGAGTTTTTGCAGGCACTTCAACTTTCTTTTTGTTAGCAATGCGTGCCTGATTTATCATGAAAGGGATTAGCCATCCATTAGTATGGGGATGAAATACCGACACAGCAAAGTGGTCTGGCTGCTCTATCATGGGAGAAGCATAAAACGCATGGGCACTTTCTTGGATTTTCCCTCTCTTGTCCGACTTTTCTAAGGCGTTCCAGATGCCAATGATAGAAAAAATAATAAGACAGATAGCCGATATCCAGCATAAAATATTGATGAAATCTACAATACCCTCTAATTTTTTATTCATGCTGCCCCCGTCACCAATTGAATAATCTGTTTAACGCACCAAATGGTGCCTAAAATGCCGCTAGAAATGAGAAATGCAACCAAAGCAACTAACATGATTAAAAAACTTGCTATAATCGCCTTAGCCATTTAAAAATCCCCCTTTCCATAAACTAATCAAGCAAATGGTCCCCATAAATAAAATCGCAGACGCTATAAATAAGCCTTTTGCGATACTATCTTTGCATTCTTTCATCTACCATCCGCCTTACTTTAACATAGTCAATTTCTTCGTCTATTTCTTCCGCATGCGATTCTTTAGCTTCATCGTTTTCAACGGGAATCTCAGCAAAATCTTCCAAATACTCCTCAAGCGTAGGCGGTCGATGCCGTTGGTTAACCGGCTTTAGCTTTTCATCAACTGATTTTGGCGCAGCCAAAGAAGAGGACAAATCCGGATTAGTAAGCCCCATTTCTGTTTTTTTATGGCAGCCTACTAAAAAGACGACCGCCAGCATTAAACTAAAAAGGGTTCGCATTTTCTTCTCCTTCTTTGCTAATTTTCCTAGCGGACACTTTATCCGCAAGCGTTGCGATTTCGTTATATCGACGATGTAATTGTAAATATTGGTTGGATTTTTCATACTTATTTGAAATTTCTCTGACTTGGCTTTGTAAAACATCTAATGCGCAACAAATCAAATTCCTTTCTTCTTCACTTAATGCTAGTATCGTATCATTTTCTGTCTCTGGCTTTTTAAACATGGCTTTCTCCTTAAACACTCATTTCGTACAGGTCTTCTTCTAAAAAGACCACAGAAGTTTGATGCCGTCGTATCTCTTGCTGCATTTGCTGACGGACAGCGGGGCTTTCAAATGCGGCTTCCTGCTCTAACCTTAAAATTTCTTCCACAAACCGCTGCTTCTTTTGTTCCAAGTCTTCCCGAGAATAGCGAAATATGTTCATGTGATCCTCCCTTACTAATGTTAATACCTACTCTATAACAATCTCTTTACAAAGTAAAGAGATATTTATGAGTAAGCTAATTTCATAGCTAACAAGGTGAACCCCACAATGCCGGCAATGACAAAGACGCAAGACAGGACAATGGGGAAAAGTTCACCGGGTGCTAAATTTAAGCGTTTTAAAAAATTATCCATTGAAAGGTACTCTCTTTTCTAAAAAAACTAGGGCCTCTATTTCAGGTAAATGCAAGGTGCGCACATCGTCAAAAGGAGTGAGCTCACAAAACGTTGCATGCCATGCGTGAATAGGGTTGAGCGTTGACTGAACATGGTTAAAAATATGCGTCCGATAATAAATACGAGGTTCTAATAATTTAGTTCTTTGCAAATTGAAGATAGATGTACCAGGCTCTGTTATTGTAATGATATTTTTTGCAACCCCGACATCTACAACCCTCTCAATGCGTTCTTGCGTAGTAGCGTCCGGTGCGCTTAAGGCATATACTTGATGCCAATCTTTGATTAATTGCATGACCGCGTCAGCATCTTTTTTATAAATACAAGGATGCCGAAACTGTATTGCAGGCGCAATGCGATCTTGCAAATAAAGCTCATTATTTTCCTTCAAAAATTGCACATCCAATTGCCCAAAAATAGGTCGCGCAGCATTGAAGATACTGTCTAAACGAGAAACAGAGTGAACAAAATAAATACCGTGAATTTCATGCTCTTTTGTAATTGAAAAAACGCGATATTTTCTTGACAAGGCTTTAAAGGCATCCAACAAATAATAATAAGCAAAATTTAATTCATGCTGGCCTGTTTCAATTTTAGTCAGCCAATTTAAATTATCTTTACTTTCCTCTTTTAAGAAATCCAGCATTTGAGGTAAAAATTCTTGTAACGGGATTGTTTCAGTGCTATCCTTTACAGCATAAGAGGGGGACCGCTCGGTTTTGGTCTCTAACAGGGCACGACATTGAGGTTTTTTAACCCAGCGGTCCCATAACGCTTTTAAAAAAGAAAAAAACTTTCTCATGCCATTAGCCTAATAAGATAAAAAATAAGGGCAAAGTATAGAGAACAACTAACAATCCTGTTTTAAAAAACATGGTTGGCTGATAAGTAGTGTTAGCAACTAAATATTCGCAAATAAAACGGCTTATCGTTTGAGTGATGACCATCATGATAGTCAAAAAGCAGCTCATGACAAAACAGGCTAGAATTTTCATGGTTGTACCCCCGGGCCTAGCTCAGACTTTTGGCGCAATTTATGGATACGTTCCGAAACACCCGCGGGTGCGCTAGAGGGTTTAAACTTGGAACTGATAAAATCAGCCCCTTTAAAGGCAGGGGCTGAAATATATAATTTACTCATTTTGTCCCCGCAACTTTCACAAACGGGATAATCTTCGGTCGTATGAGAAAGTTTTAACCATTGATTTATTTGTTGCGTGTTACATTTAACACATTCAAAATCAAACATTGGCATTGTTATCTCCTAGTAATCAGGTAAATCCATTTCATTGGGGATACGCCAATGATTAAGCTCAGGGTCAAAAACATAAACTCGCTGTTCATTGAAGTCATAAACAGCCGTTTTACCTTCCGGCCAGAGTAAATCTAGAATATCAGAGGAAACTTGTAGAATGGGTTCTATGGCTTTAGCAATCATTGTCCTGCTCTCCTTCTCCTTGTTTGCTTGCCTCACTGTATCCTTGGCAAGCGTCATTGTCAATGGATTCAGCAGCAGAAATTAAGAGAGGTTCACTTTGTTGGGCTTCTGCTTCAAATTGACTATAAAGAGAGCCTAAAATGCCCGAGCTATAAAGGGTGCGCATGAGTTTTAAAATGTCAGCTTCCACCCCTTGATTCTTAATCACGTCCGCGGCTAAAAGGGCGTGTTCTTGCGTAAAGGTAATGGCGTTTTCTTCCGCTTCTCGACGCTCAAATTCCTCATTCAGCTGCTTCATTTGGACCATGTCCACCGGACGGCCATAGCGCATACTCATGAGGTAAATAATCGCATTCAAAGCTACCCCGGGATTGGGGTCAAAACGAGCAATATCAAAGAGCCTATCTAAAAGCTGAGGTTCTTCTTTGTCATACTTGATTTTGAAATCAGGATTCCAAGGCTTACGGCCACTCCTTCGTGGATCGAATCCCTTCGAAAATCGCAATCCAAACTTGTTCCCTGTCGGAGCGGCCATTGTCACCCTTAGTTAGTTAATAACTAAATACCTAATAATTTAGGCATCTTAGAAAGGATAGGGGTAAATTAAAATTCGGTCAAGAAAGTTAAGCCTCTAACGAGGCTATCTTTTTCGTTTTAACAGAGGAGAAGAAAATTAAAGCCCCCGAAGGGGCTAAAAATAAGAAATATCATCGACATCGAAACGTATAGTAACAAGGGGTAAATCAGAAGTAAAGCCCCCGAAGGGGCTAAATTATGACCAATAGAAACATTTGGCCTTATTCTAAAGAAGGTTTAAGAAAAATGCAACAAAAATAACTTGACAGTAGGATTCTTATCTTCTATAAGTAAAGCGCGGTAAAGGATTGGGTAAAGCGAGGTTAAAATGATTGAAAGACTGTTCGGGCTAAATCATGGGTTATTGATTCGGGTTAAACAAGCTATTCATCAATGTTGCGTAGAAGCTCGTCAGCGGGTAACGCCTATCCGCTGGACATTAACTTTTATTTATGAAGATAATACGGGGAAGCAAGAAACGGTTGTTTTAAGTGATACTGCGCCAGAGTTGCCCCTAAAAGAAAGAGGTGAAGCATGAATGAAGATTTTGATTTAAGCCCCATTGAGGTCAAAATTTTAAAAGAGATGGTTAAAGACTATACTAAGCAAAAGCCAGACTTAATATTGACTTATCTTTGCGAAGAACCGCTTTTAAAGCCGGATTCAGATTGGCTTTCATCGGTCGAGAGATAGCTATGGGCTGGCTAACAGAGCCTATTGTAGGAACGAAAAAAAAAGAAAAAGCTTATCAATCAGAATGGGGGTTAGGCCACGCGGCGGTATTATTAGAGCCTATCAAAGAAGGCGCTCCTGTTTTTTATAATCTTTGGAATGAAAGTCAAAAAATAGCGTATCGCTTTATCAACAAAGACCCGATGATGTTTGATCATTCGGCTGTTGAATATTTCAGTGTTGCCGTTAAAAAAGAGATCTTGCAAACGCTCTTTTACGCTGCTTTACGAGATTATTCTTGCAAAAGCATAGCCAAAAAAATATTCTTTGACTGATTTTTATGAATATAAAAGTAGATTGGTTTACCTCTGAACAACAAGTCTTCATTGAAGATATCTGGCGGCTTTATCAAAGAAAAAGCTCTGTCGTTGAGTTTGAGGTGCAGCTTAAAGTTTATTTACAACATGCTAAAAGATATCCAAAGCATTTTTTAGGGTGCGTCTTAAAAGCGTTGTTTTTAAGTTTAAGAATGACCAGTCAACGCATTACTTTTCGAAGGTCTATGAGATTTAGTCATGGATTCTCATCATCAGCAACTGGCTATGCAAATGTCATGCACGGAGGAATAAAAAATGTGAGTTATGGCTTCTCATCATTAACATCGATATATGACAAATTTTTATACAGCACCATAGATGAGGATGCTCGTTTAAATTTAACTTTGTTTAGCAAGTTTAATGATTTAAAAGAACTCCTGAAAATCTTATTAACATTACCATAACTTTTAAACCCCTTGGCTTAACCTCTTTTTAAAAACAATTTTAGGCATTGTTTCCTTTTTGACAGGCAAAGCTGATACAGCTTCAGTGTTTATCACATCACTTTTATCTGCCATTTCAACCGTGGACATAGTTGCCTTTTTAGCTTCTTTTCTTTTTCGATCGCGCGCATAATGAAAACCGGCTTGTTTACGAATATCTTTTGCCATCACCGCTTCTGCCATGCTCAACTTCCATTCAAAATTCATTTTTTCTATTTTTGCCTGAGTTCTTTCCCGTAAATTAATCGGCTCAACTTCATTGCCTTCTAAATCAATGCGTACTGCGTCTTCTCGAATTAAACCTACCCGGTAACTCAATGTGCTTGTGTAAATATTAATTGCCGCTGTAATCGCTTGATAGGAAGGAGATTCAAAGGATAAACCCGATGCTTGCAATAAATCTAACAAAATACCTTTTTTTAAAGGCTTTTCTTTACCGGGTTCAAAAAAACATTTAGGATAAGTTTGTTTTAAAACATTTAAAATGGTTAGTCCTTTTTCAAAAAGACCAACAGACATCCGCACTTTGCGAGAAGGTTTTTGTTGCTGTTCCATCATTCATCCTCCATAACGATAAAGTTGAGCCCCTGCCGGGGCTAGTTTTTACCATCGATAACAGTACTAACACTCATGGTCAATTGAAGTGTAAAGAGACTTTTAAAAAGTGTCAAGCTTTAATTTCCAATTTTATTTTTCTTCCAATTAAAAAAACCATAGGCATTTAATCCTACCGAAAAAACTGCAAAAGCCGCTTGGGAATAAAGTCCCACCGCAATATCTCGCCCCACCCAGTACACGGAACAGATAGCCCATATCAAAAAACAAATCCGTCTCCCTTTGATATTTAACCACCTGGCATATTTGCCAGCTACCGAGACCACCGTATCAAAAAATTCCGCAACCCAGTTGACAATCATAAGTCTCTCCCATAAGCTAAAAAAGCTAATCATTGCTAAGTACATTTTTTTAGCCCCGTGAGGGGCTTAACTTTTCATGTCACGCTTAAAAAAAATAGCCCCAAAGGGGGCTTAACTTCACTTGACATGCACCTAGTTATTAGGCTATATTATACTTGATCAGGCATGATCCTCTTAACTGTGAAATACTATATAGCCTCGCTTAGAGGCTAAACTTCTCTTGACATTTTATTAGCCATTATGCTATCTTAATTTTTCAAGCTACATTTTGTATAGGTTTCTAATTTACCACTTACATTAGCCTCGCTTAGAGGCTAAACTTTCGATAGATTACGCTTGACATTTGTTTAAAATCGCGCTAGATTGGATTGTGCAAGACATATTTTAATCCTTAATTTATTAGCCCCAAGTTTGGGGCTTAACTTCCACTTGAACTGCGCCAAATTTTTTTTCTAGCTCATTAATCAGCTTATTAACAGGTTTTTCTTTTTCTCCTAAAACACTCAAATCAGGCTTGGGTAAACTAAATTCTTCAGGAATATGAGTTTCAGCAAAATTCAAAAGCGTAAAAGACCCTCGATCAGGTTCATCCGCCTCTAATGCCCGTAAAGACCGCTGCAAAATCTGCTCAGGCATCAATTGCTCCAACGGAGAGGCTTTTAACCACGCCTTGATCCGGTAACGCTGCTCAACCGGTAATGCTTGCCAAATCTCTCGCATGCGCTGCTCTTTCTCAACTGTGCGTTTAAACGAAAGATTTTGCGATTCTAGCGTGACTTGCGTTTCTTCATATGTGTGATGACGGTTTTTGCCGTTCGTGGCACCTTGGCCCGTTTCAGCAAGCTCCCAGCCACCATGCAAACAGCTTTTTAAATAACGAGGAAAGTTTGCTACGTTCCCCGTCTTGTTCTCGATCACCGCCTTTAACGTCATCAATACCTTTTCCACCCCATGCTGCTTAATCAAATTAACCATTTGCCAGTTATCTAGCTGGTGATTGGGGACGTGACGAGTTAAGCGCGTTAAAATGCGCTCCGCGCTAGCCACTAACTCAGCGTAATTGGCCGTAGGTAACATTTTTTTCTCCTAGGATGGCCGCTAAGGTCTTAGGCGCACGGGGGGTTAAGGGAGGTATAGTCTCAGGAATGACCACAGGTACCGCTTTTTGAGAAACGCTTCTTTGCTTGCATAAAGCGAGCAGATAAGCCAATTGCCTTTTTTCTTTTTCTTTTAATTGCTGTTTTTGATAAGCCGTCCCTCCTCGATTAACTATAATATTATTATAAGGGTTAGTATTTATATTATTAATATATTCTGTGGTCGCCTCGCGCCCTGTATGTTTATCCACCCGGCTATTTACTAACAACTTATCCACAAACTTATCCACAGATTTTCGGTACTTATCAACAGAGTTATCCACAGGCTTCTGAGCAAAGAGCATGCTATGATTTAGTTGATAAACATTGGAGCGTCGGGAGGATTGGGGGACTGCTGGGATCTTCCGGATGAAGTTTTTTTCAATGAGGCTTTTGATGGTGCCTTTAACTGTTGTTAAGCAGTAACTAATATCGCGACTGATCCGCTTCAAACTGGGGAAAGCATTTCCCTCCGCATTCGTGCGATAGCAAAGGTAAATTAATAAAGCTTTCTCAATACCAGTTAGTTTATTAACAGAAGTTGAATAAATAGATTTACAGGTTTCAAATTTCATAGCTGTCTCTAAGTAAATTGTACTTGCACTTTAGTTACAGCTCTGATACGCTACCCCTATGGTCGCTAACAGGGTTTTGTTTGTTTTTGTTGTTTTTGGAGCTTGTGTTTGGGGTAGCGTCTCAAAGTTAAGGCTAATTAGTTTCACACCTAAGTAGCTTGTAACTGCCTAAATCTTCTCGAAAACTTTTAAACAAAAATTTTCAAAAAGACCATGAAAGGAGTTAAGAGTGTGTCATCATTTTTAACTCCTTTATTCTTTCTGTCATCCAGCCAGAAGTTGTGACAAAATCCGGCAACATTTGCTCTAAATTGTTTTTCAGATAAAGCTCTACCTTACGCCATTCTAACGTAGCCTTTTTAAGAATATCTTGGCCTTTAGGCGTGAGCTCATAAAGCTTTTGCAAGCGATTTTTAGCGGTTCTCACTTTCTTGATTTGGATCTGCTGACGCGCGGCTAACGTCTTTAACGTACGCGATAAAGTCGTGCGATTAACCGATAAAGTTTTTGCTAAGTTTGCTGCGATATGGATGGTTTGCAATGCAACTAAGAGCATAAATTGTTCAGGCACTAATCCTAAAGGACGTAGCGCACTCCCGTATAAGCGGGACGTGTGTAAGTAAAGACTATGAAGATGAAAATAAAGACTAGTATCCTGTAGGGTGTTTAGCTGCATAAAAATCCTTTTTAGTGAAACCGTCACAGCATAACTGATTTTTTGCAGTATGTGTAGTAGCGCGTTGACGAGCGATTTTAAAAACTCTTATGCTTGACTTAGTTTAAAAGCTAAATGAGGGTGTAGTGCAATATCGCTATTTGTTGATTAAGACCATTCCCCATACTCATTCCCTTCGTAAGGTTGGCATGATCAAGCATGAACCGCAGTATCAAAAAGGCTTAGTGATTAAAGATGAACTGCGCGGTTTTAACAAGTTTTTAAGCGCAAGCGAAACGATTTTTGATATTATAGATATGCACGCGATCATTCATTCATTAGATACGCTTCGCATTTTAGATACGCATTTAGAAAAATATGCCTATGCCTATGAGATTTCTACTCAAAAAATTGGCCTTCCCGAAAAAGCCCAATGGTTTGAAGTATGGAAACCCTGTGAAGCGCCTAAACGATGGGAATATATGGTAGGACGTGAAGAAGGGTATATGACGGAGTCTAAACGCAATAAACAGGAAACCGATAATGATGATGAAGACTGGGAATAGCCGCAAAATTATTGAGGAAAATGTCAAAACCTTAGTCAAAGAAGGACATACCTACTTAACCGCGATTGGGATGGCTTATACCTTCGCTAATGAAAATCCCGTTGCTGAGACTAAAGCGCCCATTACCCCCCCTAAGCCTGAACCCCTTCCTGAAGTTGACAAAAAGGTTGACACAATCAGCGCTGAACCCCCAGCAGAAAAACTACCTTATCCTCGTAAGCTGGGTATTCAATCGCTCTTGCCAGAGAAAAAAGGACCCGGCAGACCTAAATCCTTAAAACCTCCTCCCGCTGCCGAAGTACCCACTTTTTACAAAGGACGAGGGAGGCCCCGTAAAACTGACCGATTATGATTATGCTAAATTTGCTTACCCCAGCCCCTAAAAAGCCTCGCAAAAAACCCCGACGCCAAGAAGCGCAACATCAACGCGCATTTTTTCAATGGCTCCGCTACCAATACCCGCAGGTACGCAAAGTGACCTTTCACCCCGCCAATGGCGGCAGCCGTCATGCGCTAGAAGCAAAACTACTCAAAGCAGAAGGCGTCACTCCCGGCGTCAGCGATATTATCTGTCTTTATCCCCGAGCATCCTATCACGGCCTTGTCGCTGAATTTAAGACTAAAGGAAACAAACTAACTGAAAGCCAACAGGAGTTCTTAACGTCTTGCCAAGAACTGGGCTATCAGACTATGGTCTGGTATAGCGTCGATGAGGCTAAAAAAGGTCTCACCGACTATCTAAAACTTAATTAATTTGGTTTCCGGATTCATTTGCTTATCTGCTTTATACTGTTCTAAACCTCTTAAAATCCAAATATGCAGCAAAGCAGACAAAGACGTTAAGTTTTCAGCGCGAGCGATCGCTTTTAGTTCCTGTTTCACGGCCGAAGAAGGAAGTTTAATGTAGGTGACCCGATTCTTGCGTTCTTCTTGTAAAGCCAAACGTTCCGCCGTGCTTCTTTTTTTCTTAATCACTTTACATCCTCTCTAAAAAAAAATATGATTATACTTTACTAAGTAAAGTATTAAAAGTAAAGGGTTTAGGTATCTAACAAATAACAGGGGTAAGGAAAGATGCATAATTCAACAGAGTTGAAAGAGTTGTCTCAAGCCTTAGCGCAATTTCAAACGCTGGTTTCGGATATTAAAAAAGATGGTCATGTCGATGTGCTGACTCGGGAAGGCAAAAAATATAGTTATGATTATGCCACCTTAGAAAATTTATTAGGGCAAGTAAGAAAGCTTTTAGCGCAACAAGGGCTCAGTATCACACAGCATATTGAAGGAGAATGCAACAAATCAGTCAGAATTACCACTCTATTGTTGCATAATTCTGGACAATGGCTACAGTCTTCTTTAGATTTGATGGTGGAAGAAATGCGGGGCAAAGGGTGGATCCAATCTGTAGGAGCTACCATTAGTTATGGGCGCAGATATGCTCTGATGGCTATTTTAGGCATTACTCAGTCTGAAGAAAGTCCAGAAGATGAAGGGGAAGGTGATATCAAGAAAGCTTCACCTAAGCGCATCAATGCACCGGTTAAAACAATACCCGTACCGGCGGTCAGGCCGTCTAGTGTCGATGATGTGACGCAGCATTTTGTTTTAGAGCCGACCTTAAATGAGTTAAAGGAAATCGCTTTTGAAAAATTAGATACTGAGGGTATTGCTAAAATGCTAGAATACTATAAAGTAGGTACTTTCCATGAACTAACGGAAAAGCAAGCGTTACAGGCCATTAAAAGGCTGAAAACTAAAGTTTAATTTAAAGGGAGATAAGGATATGCAAGATATAATTGTAACATTTAAGGTGAGTCGTCACATTCCTGTTTTAAAAATGCAATACTTAATGGAAAGTTTGGGTTTATGGGAATATTGTGACGGAGAACCTTGCGTTAAATATGAAGCAACCCCGCAATCAGATGAATGGCCGGCTCAGTCGGGTCATGTCGATGAAAAGTTGTATGGCTATTTTATTAATGATCTAGCCAGGACTTCTTAATGGCCCATAAAAAACGAAAAAAGAAGGCTCTTTTCTTAGGGCCTTCTATCTATTGGAGTAGGCCAGAATTCCATATAGCTTTTGATTGTCAGGTGCTGATGCTTCCTAAAAATAGAAGTTTAGCGTGTGAGTATGATTATGGCTATAAAGTCTATGGTAACTGGGAAAGCTTTAACCTTGAGCCGCTCTGGGTAGAGAGATTGTTTTGTGTTAAAAATAAATATACAAAATTAAAAAGACGTTTGAAATATTCTTATTTTAAAACAGTCATGCAATATCTTTTTGAAGATTTTTCGATACGTGAGCTTTATATTCAAGTATGGAAAAATTTTTATCAATATCATTTTAAAAAGGCGAGTCATAAAGTCATTGACTTACAAAGCTAAGTCAATTATTCTATAATGATTTTTGGATTTATGGTAACAAGGAGCAACGTGCATGCAATCCCAAGTTTCAGAAGGTATCGAGTTAACTGGATTAGTATTACCTAGCGATTTATCGCCAGAGCGCTTAAATAAGTTAAAACTAACGATTGATCAAGTCAAAGAGTGGAAGCTTTCAGAAGAACAGATGCAACATTTAGAAATTGCGATGTCGCCAGATCGTTTTTTTGATGCAGTAGAAGCGGATGGTATGATTGAAATCACCAGTAATCGCTATAAAATTCCTTATGCGTTGTTCTTTCTCTGGTCAGGAGATTTATTAAGGGTTGACCAAATATTTTGTATCCCCAATGCTGAAATCCGCACTTCGATGATTCGTCGATGGAAGAACAAAGGTTTTGAGGACTTTATTAAAGATGGCGGCGGTTCGCTGTATATGAGTCCTATTAATGATAAAGATTATCAATTTGCGGCTATTTATAAGCTAGAAATTCCTGAGGAAAACGGGACTATTCGAGTGGGGTTTGCCTTAAAGCTGATTAATCGCACGATGGAGCCCGGGGCTGATGCCATGACCCCAGAAGAACGTGTCAAAATTGGTTTAACGCCGGATGGCTTTAAGATATATGTGCAAGGCCTTTTAAAGATGGATGCTGAAACTGAAGGTGGAGAAAAAACTGAAGTGCCTTGTGGTCAATATTTTGCTTATGACAATGAAAAAGTGAAGGCGCTTTTGGCGAAGCTTCCGAAGGTTCAAAACGATGATGGTGATGAAGATGACGACGAGGACGAAGATGAAGATAGGGTAACCCGGTCGTTAGCGGTTGTTGGTAATATTGATCAAGTCGATTTGGTGCCGAGTAATTTATTGATTATGAAGAAGGCTGGATTATTACCCGCAGATCACCCGATTCATTCGCAAAAAATAGTAGAAGTGAATATACCTTTTGCTAATTTGTTGGATGCAATTGGTTGGACTTGGGGCCTTAATCCTGGTGAATATAATCCGGTGGTGGAGGCTTAATGTTAAATATTGTATTAACTCAATTTCAATATGAGTTGTTAGTCGATACGTTGGCAACATATTCTGATGATGTTGACGAATATATTGAAAAAGAGATGAATAGTTTGGCAAAAAAGCAAGTGCCGATGAGTGAGTATATCTTCCATTTGAAAAAATTAAAGGTGGATTTGGAAGAATTACGTCAAACGTTAGAGGGGCAGTGTGCCCCTGCGCTTAAAAAGAAGGCGAAGTAGCTTTTTTGTCAAAATTGAGGTAAAATTGGGTAGAGTTTAATTAAACTAATTTAGGAGTTAACATGGAAAATTACAGTGGTCATCAAGGGGATGTTTATTTTAATCGAGTTAGCGATAGCACTTGTTTAGCGATTGGTGATTGCAGTTTAGATATGAGCACCTTTGAAAAAACGCTAGAAAAATTGGGATTAGATGAAAAGGGCGGCATTACGATTATCGAAGGTGAAGCAACCGCGCATCATCACCGGGTAGCAGATCCGGGCAAAGTAACGGTTTACAAAGCGGCCAATATGGATCGCTTCAATACCTTTTTGGTTGTGGTTAAAGAAGATACAACGCTAGAACATCACCATATGAAAGAAGATCGACCCACCGGTGAGCATAATCCTGTTCCTTTGAAAAAAGGCTTATACATTATGCGCTCACAGCGTCAAGCAGACTTAGAAGGGCAGATTTTCCCTGTCATTGACTAATATTGTTGCTTTCCCTCACCAAGGACCCTCCCCTCTCTTTAGGCACTGAGAGCGGGGGGAATTTGGCTATGAAAAGGCCGTACCTTAGGAATAAATATGGTACTTAATCCTACTGATTTCTTAGGTTATGCTCCTTATGAAGTATGGTGGCATATCGCTAGAACACAACGCTGGATGTCCGTTGTTTTGCCTTTTTTTAGGCAGTATTATGGTTTAGTTACTAAGAATGGGTATTCCCAATATACAGAACAAGAAAGAAAACTTCTAATTAGTATGATTAACCATCATTTTCATTATCTACACACTATTACGCGAAAAATGATTTTGATGAGTCCTACTGAGTTTTTAAAACTCAGCTTTGACTTTTGGGCAGATCCACGCTACCAGAAATTTTTGAAAGAATATTATCAATTTGTGATAGGCCGAGTATGTACTGTTTCAAAGCCACGACAAGTATGAGAGCGAAAGAATGATGGAACAGGAAGTAATACTGTATACGCATTCTTTTGTTCCTCATATTTATACTGAATATCACATACTTTCAAGCAATTTTTATTTTGGTTATGGTTGCGCTGTCTCTAAAAATGCCAACCCAGGCGCAGCGCTAGAACGTCTCCTCTTTATTACCGGTAGTCTGTTAAAATGGCCCAAAGAATACTACCAAATCATAGTGGGGAAAGCATGATGCAAAATATAAATATTGTGTTACAAGCTTATGGCGGTACATGCTTCGTATATGGTCCTGGCACACCTCCTAAAACGCTAAAATACATGTTCACTGACACTAACAATGAGCTCATGTGGGTTAAAGATTACTACAAGCGTATAATGAGGCAAAAATGATGCAAAACATAAATCCTGCGTTTTATATACACTATGGCACGCCTAAGCTAACGTTAAAAGCTTATGGCAGATTGGTCTTCGTGCGTGGTCGTGAAACACCTACTGAAACGCTAAAACACATGTTAAAGGGGCATGAGCTCGCATGGGTTAAAGCTTACTACAAGTATATTATAAAGGACCAATTATGGCAGAAGCTCCTCGCTTTATCTCTAATCTAGATTCCCATTATATCATCTCAAAAACTTTTCCCTATGGTATTCCTAGCAATATTCATCCTGCCGAAATACTTTCATGCTTTTTACGTACTCTTTCTAATAGATGCTTTTTCGTCAAAGAGTATTATCATTTAGTTGTATGGGGGAAAAATGATACAAAAGTCTGATGAAAATTATTACATCCTCAGGGGATCGAGCGCATGTTGTTTTGTTCCAAAAAAAAGTTTACCCTGTGAAGTTATCGAAGAATTCTTATCATATCACTTGTTAAATAATAACTTTGAAGGTATCGATTGGGCTAAACAGTATTACCAAATCATAGTGGGGGAAAAATGACATATACCGAATTTACCTCATTAGACATTTCTGAAACTCATTACGTCGTAGGAAGCGTATTTGGATACGGTTTGATAATAGCAAGAAATGCGTCGCCAAGCACAGTCATTTGCGCCCTCTTAGTAAATTATTTTGACCACATTGGGGCCAAAGAATACTATAAAATCATAGTGGGGAAAGTATGACCGAAACCGCATTAAACTTTGCTAAAACTCATTACGTTCTAGGAAATCTATTTGGAATCACTTGTAGAGTCGAAAAAGATGGGCCGCCGAGCAAAGTCATTCGCTCTCTCTTAACATATCATCATATTCGCTACATCAAATGGGCTAAACAATACTACCAGCTCATCTTAGTTTCCGAAAAAGCTTAATGCCACATAGCCAAAGTTCACCGCGCTTCCTGTTAAATTATAAGTTTTCACGGTGCATTGGGAAGTGCTGATAATATTTGTAATCACTACAATACCGGGCGTTGTGCCGCCAGCATCATAAGCATAACCTGCCATGCCATAATAGGTATTTGAAAATGCCGTGGTAAAAGTGATGGTATAAGTACCGGTTCCCGCGCTTGCAACGCTCCCTACATTAGATTCCTCATAAATGGTAGCTGTGGACCCTTGAAAGGTTACCCAGGCCTTGGTTAAGGAGGCCACAGTCACTGAGCTAAAGCTGAGCTGCTTAAAGCCGTTAGTGGTGATAAAACTGCCTGAAGCGCCATCAGCCGCTGGTAAAATCCACACGTTGTTGGCAATCGCTGAGTTGTTCCCGCTAAAACCGCTATAATAATCATTTCCGGCCTTGTTTAAGTGAATCTCACCCGCCGCTAATAAGGTAAGATTACGATTGACGATCGTGTCATACCCTACATTGGAGTTAAATTGAATCGACGTGGTGCTGGAAATAATCGTGCTGCCTGCCGAACCAATGGCTAAATCTTGCACCGTTACTGACTGAAGGCCCGACAATTCATTTAAACCGCCCCCCCCAACCGTAATTCCGGTATCGCCAATAGTGCCAGTATCATTGGTAAAATAAGGCAGGGTATTGGCCGTTGAACTCCCTGAAAAACTCGCCGCATTGCTCCAAATTAACGCAGTAGGCGTGATAGAGCCTGCTGTCATGACTTGGCCTGCGGTCGGCGCAGTCGTTGGCAGCGTCAAGGTATAAGAAGATGCCATAGTGCCCGCATCAAAACCTACATAATGCGTATCATCGGCCGCCATCAGCTCTAAAACAGTCCCGTTTAAAATCTGTACCTCGTTGGATAAGATTTTGATTTCATCAGCCCCAATCCCTGCGCCTAATAAAATTTCATTGCCAGCAAACGCCTCAATGGCATTATCTTCAATCTGAATATTGCCAATTTGCATACTGTCAATGCCGGTCACATTAGCCTCTAAGCCAATGGTAGGATTGCCGGCAACTCCGTTCCCGTTCGTAATGGCAATCTGCTGTGCGGTCCCCACTAAAGTCCGTAAAGACCAGCTATAAGTCGGAGTGCCCGCCGTTCTAACCGCGATCCCCGTGGCTGTCCCCGCATCAAATGAGGTCAAAGCCAATAAGTCAGCTTTTAAATCAAAGACAAAGGTACCGCTTACCGTAATAGGACTGCCCGAAATATCTAAGTTATTCGTAGCCACCCCGGCAGCTGGCGCAGCCGCCACCGATGTCACCGCCGCATAACCCCCGCCCCAGCCAGTGGTAATCCAGGTGCCCGCTTGTGTCGAATTGTCACTTAACACAAAATATTGCACGCTAGGAGCCGCAATAGCATCTAACACAACCCCGTCATTGGTGAGTAAATTAAAAGCATGCGTCCCATAGTTATCAATGATAAAAGATTGTCCCACGCTGGTTTTACGCGCATCTGGCAATGTTAAAGTGAGATTGTCTGCATCCGCTTTAACCCGATTCCAGGCCGCTACTACAGGGTTTAGATTTTGATATTCTGTAGGCCAACTTAAATTGGTATTCCCGGTAGAAAACTCTAAGGATAAATAACTGACATAAGCAGGATAAACAACCTGACCCCCGCCGACTAATTGAAAACTCATTTTGATTTCTCCTCGTCTTCATCTTCTGGCTCTGTATGCCGCATCGCCACATTTCTAGCCAGGGTTTTTAAAGGCACTTTGCTCAAATCAAGCGCCTTGGCATTGAAAGCCGCTTGGCTTTTGACCTTCATGGTTAAAAGTTCATGCGCAATTTCTGGGTCAATCAAAGCGCGATATAAAAGTTCTCGAGCGTTTTCTCGCCGCTTGGTTGCAAAGTAATTGTAAAATTTAGCCCAGCTGGAATCACCGGCATCAATGCCCTTGCCAATATTTTTTTCAATAATGTCGCGAGCAGCTGTTGGTGAACCAAAGCTTTTTGCTTGAGTTTCTGCAATATTTTGCCCTGCTAAAATCGCTTGATTTTCCCGCAAAAGCGCCATTTGCTCTGGCGTTAAAACTCTTTCTAAAGCGCGTTCATGCTGCTGCATAAAGCGATTGGTTTTAGCAAAAGATAAGGTATAGCCGCTGCCTTGACGAGAATTATTGGAAATAGTTCTCATAAAATGGTCAATCGTTTCTCGTCTTAGCCCTTCTTGCGCTAGCGGATTTCCTGCTGTGGCATTCATCAAATTGTTTACGGTGCGCTCCGATTGGCCTGCTCGATAAATCTTAGCGCCTAAATTTTGCGTAGAACCTGGCATATATTGACCTAATTCATTACGCATTAAGGTTTGTTGCAAGCTATCTAAATCGCGATAATAGCGATTCACGGCCACTTGCGCGTTATGTACATTGTTTAAACGATGACCAAACAGTTGAGGATGTAAGACAGCTAGTCCCGGATTGTTTTGTCTAAAGTTATTCAACAAGCGTTCGCTAACACGCCCGTGCTGGTCAACAATAGCTTCCATCGCCTGTTGATTAACCGCCTGTTCAATTGACTGGCGCATCCCCGCATCATGGCCCACTTCTCGCATCAACGCTCGCGCATCATCGACAGCGCCTCTAGAACGTCCTTCAAAACGTTGAAAGACACGGCCATGCGTCATTTGTTCTCGATTGTAGCGATCTGTTTTGATAATTTCTTTTAAGCCAGGCTGGTCACGAATCGCAGAGACGGGCTCCATAGCGCGCGTATACTCTTGCCTGAAACGCAAAACTTCTGGCACGCTTTCTCTTAAATCGTTTTGAATCGCTCTTTTATACCTTAATAATGCCGTTGTTGACGTTGTTCTTTTGCCGTCTACACGAGACTTGGCGATTAAGTCATTAAGCTTTGCTAACGCATTTTGGGTTTCTTCAGCATCTAAACGAGCCGGCATCCTATCCTGAAAAGGACGATTAGTCACCGGGTCAAGGATTGAGGAGGCAGGCGTGTTCGCAGCATTCGGCTGAAACAATTCTGAAGCTTCATTTAAAATTTTTTCCGTATCGCCCTTTGCTTTTCGTAATTCTTCTCTCATGATTCGATTAGCAGTTGGCAGCTGAACAGCGGCCTCACTATTTAACATAGCCTGCCGAAAGGGTTCGATATGCTGTCTTTTAGCTTGCTGCCTTGTTTCTACCGCATTTAACAACGCATTTTGAATGGCTTCTCCCGCATCTTGCGCAGAGCCGCCCCCGGGACCAATTTCTCGGACGCGTTGTGCAACATTGCCCTCTAATTGATTTAATCGGTCTGCGATATGCTGCTGAGTTGCCGCAACATCTCCGCTAGAAGCGTTTTCAAGAGCATGTCTTAATTTGTCGCTTTCTCTACCGACATGGGTCGCTAATTGCGATTGAGGCTGCTCATAAAAGTTGCGATGTAAAGCGGCTAATCCCGGATTATCTGCCAATTCTGCACTTGTTGGCTGATAACCTGACTGAGCATAAGGCGCTACCTTTTTTCCCCCAGGCATTAATCGTTCTGTGACCGCTTCTCGTTCTGCGGCAGGCACAAAATCTTGCAGCGTTCTAGCAGCGGCTGTTTTAGGAGAGCCAAAGTTGGAACTCAAATAATTAGAAGCAGCTGTTTTACCTTTATGAATCTTTTCTTGAATTTTGGGTAATTTCTTAGCGCCATAGTAAGTTCCCGCTAAAAGCCCCAAATCTGCAACAGGACCAGGAACGCCCATTTCTTGCAGGCCTGCGCTAGTTGCCCCAAAACCACTGCTAATAGCAGCATTTTTCATCATATTCCAGAGGCCTCCTCCGGGGAACAATAAGGTACTAACGCCTGCTTGAATTGCGCCTGCGCCCATACGCTTTAACGGCGTATCAGCCGGTTGCGTGTTAACATCAAGTCCGATATTTTTTTTCAAAATATCTTCCGTATGCTCCATCGGGGCTTCTCTTTGGGCTTCGGCTGGATTACGGCGAAGGAATTGTCCGGCTTCTCCGCCCATCATGCCGCGCCCAATCATAGCGGCAAAATCCGCCGCATTTAAACCCGCTTTAGCCGCTTGCTCTAGCCAAAAACGCACGGTACTGGGTTCATTCAGCTCATTCAGTTCTTCTTCAGGTTCTTCGGGCGCTAAAGCTGATGCATTCGAGGCCAGCGGTTGATAACCTTGCTCTAACAATAAGGCTTTGGCTTGTTCTAGGGGTTGTTGAGCCGCTGCTCCCTGATAACCGGCAGCGCGTAATAACGCTTTAGCAGCTTCTAAATCAGCAGGATTATAAGCCATTATCTAAGGCCTCCTTGGCTTGTAAGATGAGCTCGGGGGGAATGCCGCGTGCTTGACCTTCTGCGATCGCCTTTTGTAACGCTGCATCATCTTGTTGCTTGACTTGCATTTGTTGTGCGGCCACCGCTTGCGCTTTTTGTTGAGCGGCATCCTCCTCAATCGCTTTTTCTAAAATATGCGAAGGGTATTTTTGCGCCATCGCAGGTTCTCGATAAATCATGCCTTGTTGCGCATATTGACTGGTTTTAAGTCCGGTATCTTCTTTATGCATGAGTTCTTTTTGCGAGAGCTTGCGGAGTTTTTTAAACGCTGCATAAGGAATACCCAGTTTAGGGTTACCAGCTGACAATTGCTTTTCCCCATAAACTGACAAGCCCTTAGCGGGGATACTTCTAGCTTCTGAAGCCCATAATCGCGCAGAGATTTTACCCGCCGCGACGAAGTCTGCCCATTGTTTTTCGGGGACGTTGAGTTCAATGGCTTTTTGCTGCCAATAACTGGGGTCTTCGCCATCTTGCCCGTGCAGGAGAATATAATTCATACTTTTGTGAAAGCCCGGATTGCGTTGAAAGATTTTATCTAGCTCATCCCAATAGGTTAAAGCGCGATTTGCTTCGTCACCTTCTTCAATCTGTTTTTTAATGGTCTTTTCCCAAAACATACGGGTATTGCTATTCAAAGGATACTTGTCTAAATATTCCACGCCGGGCGGTAATTTCTTTTCTAATTCTTCATATTTCTTTCTTTGCGCCACATTATAGCCTTGATATTCTTCCGTGGCTAAATGATGACGGTTCATTTCTGTTTGCCGTCCTTCGGTTAGTTTTTCCATCATCTGGTGATGACGCTTGGTTTCTTCCATTTGGTCTTGGCGCTGCATTAAGGCAAAAAGCTTTTCCATTTGACCTTTTTCTTGCTGCTGTTCCATCTTCATTAATTCTAGATTCAGGAGTTCTTGCCTATCCATTTCATTTTGATAAGCATTGACTGCATGCGGCATCGCTTCTGCGATAGAGGCCAGCGCACCTCTAAAACCCGTACCGGGTTGAGGCGTAGGCCTGCTGGCTGCAAATTGCACTAATCCTCGTCCTAATGCCTTTTTTTGCTGACCCGGTGATAAAGCCATTGAAGTTCTAGCGGCTTCAATAGCAGCAGCAGCCCCTTTGCCGGTGGGATTTAGAGATAGGGTGTTTGTGGGAGGCGTTAAAGGCTGCAATTGAGGCGTTTGTTGCGCTTCATTCCCTTGACCTTGATTGGCCATCATTTGGGTATAAAACATTTTTTGCATCGCAGGGGTCATGAAGCGGGTAAAGTCAAACATTTAAATCTCTCCCTCATAATACTGTTGAGGATTAAAAAAATCTGGGCTAAAATATTTCATGATTTTTTCATAAATAGTGGGTTCTGGCTCTACCTCCACTTGTTCTGGCAAACCAAAGGCTTGTTGTTCTCGCATCACATTCATGCTATAGGGATTTAAGTAAGGCATATGCGAACCGCTCGGGCGATTCATTAAAAATTGCACAAATTGCGGAGGCGCATAAAATTTTGCTAACGCCATCAAATCGCTTTCTCGCTGTTTTCCTTTTTGAGGGGCTGCGTGTCTCTCTGGCTTTTGAACAACCGGCTCTGGCAGCGGCGCTTGATGATAACGCGCAAATTCATCAGTATATTTAGCGACTTCCGCCGGCGTTGCGCCCGGTCTTAGATAAGGTGTCCCTGCCGGCATAGGAACCGCTTTGGGGTTTGTTACTGTATACTCAGGTTCATTCGTAAAATTAGTGCCAACCGGTACCTTTAACTTAAACCCATAAGGGACGGGCTCTGGTAACGGGCCTCTTGGAGGCGGCGTATAAGGCTTTGCTTCGGGTACTTCTTTGGCTTTGCCTTTATGAGAGGCTTCTCTTTTTGCAAGCGCACGCTGTCCTTTTTGTTTGATGAAGCCTAATTGTCTTTTGGTCTCTTGGTCTTCTTCTTCCTGGTGCCTTAAAGCAACATAATAGCGTTCCATCTCTTGACCCAAAGACTCTGCTTTTTTCCAATCTGCTAGCTGTTGATTTTTTTTCATGAAGGGTTAGCGCCTCCCTCCCATCAAGCTTGCGCCTAAAATAGAAGCGGCTAAGTTACCAACACTGCCCAAGACGCTTGTTTGCGCACTTTGCGGCACCGTTGAAAACTGCGTTTGCTGGATAGGGTTAGGAATACCTTTGGCAATTGCCGCTTGATTACCTAATTGGACCCAGGGATTTTCTCGTTGACGGACATAATCTTCGTATAAGACATCTTGTACGGCTTGCTGCTGCTGTTGTGCGTAACGTCCTTGGTCCATTAAGGAGGCGATATCGGCGATATTGCTGCCTTGAGCTAATGCGCCGCTTTGCGCTAATTGTTTAGCAGCTTCTAATTGTCTCGCCATATCTGCACTAAAAAGCTGTCCTGCTTGTTGAAAGCCAGAGGATAAGGCTTGGGATTGGCGATTAGAAATTTCACCTTGAATATCACGCGCCGCTTTTGTGGCAAACTTGCGATGACGAGACGAACCTTGCTGCCCTGCGGCAACAAACTGGTCTTGTAACGCCGGCAGTACCCGTTCCGTCAAATTACGATTTCCTTCTTCTGCAATGCGGTTAACGACCGATTGCATATAAGGATTCATATATTGCTGGTAGCCTTGATAAAAAGGCTGCTGCGAGCGTCTCGCAATGTCTGCGGCCTCTTGATAAAAAGGCATTGCTTGACCCGTACGATTCGCTAATTCATTGGCACGTCTGACTTGGTCTGGCGTAGAGGCAACGCGTTGACCTTGATATTTAGGCTGCTGAGTATTAGCCAATTCTTCTGCGCGGTGATAAATCCGGTTAAAATATTCTTGTAAATCCGGTGGAACGCCTTGTTCTTGAAACACGGCTTGGGGATTAGCGGCCATAAGCACGTCCTCCTAGATAGTAATGTAATGACTTAGTTTTAGGCGGTAAGAAGGGTTTAACGCCTTTTTGTTTGCGTAAATTCTTCCTGAATTTATCAATCTCTTTTGCGCCTTTATTTGCATCGCCTTTGCCGGCAGCTGCTACCACTTGCGGGGGAATAATGTATTCGCCATCGCTCACCATAGCATCAATATAGCGCGGCTCATAAGAAGCGTTTTCTCGAATCACCATAGAATTTAAGTGGTTTTTCTTCGGTGCACGGTTTAAGAAATGCTGCTCTAATTCCGTTATTTTACGAATGCCGTTTTCAGTATTACCATCGCCCATTAAGGAAGTGGTGGTTGCATCCATGACATAAGCGCCTTCGGGAATTTTGACATGCCGATTATCGGTCTGACCGCCTGAGCCCCCTGCGATATAACCGGTTTTGACCATGCCGCCTTGGGCGTAGCCTTGTTCAGGTTCTTCCTCAAAGTAGTCATGCTCATAGGTAGATTCAGGGGTATAGACATGAGGTCTTGGCCGGTAGCGGCGACGTTTCGGTTTAGCTTCCGTTAGAATCGGACGTTTGCCGCGATGTTTTTGAAAAGCGGCAATTTGCTCATCCATGGTGGGACCGGTGTACTTTGGTCTATCGCCTAAGGCTCCCCCCACAGCGGTTGTTAATAAAAGAGTCTGCATTAAGTCGCTATTAAAAAGACCGGGCGTTTGTTGAGCTGCTTGTTCAGCCGCTTCAGCAACGGGAGTGGCTTTGCCGTTACCAATCCTTTTCGACAAGGCAGGCCCTAGTCCCAATTGTTCGCCAAGACCGGGCTTTCCCATGCTAAAAATTTTCCCTAAAGTGCTCGCTTCATTGACACCAAAGGCATTCCCTACTTGCGGCATGAGTGCGCCATAGCCAGCGCCCAGGGCAGCGCCGCCGAGGAGGTGATCTAGTGGATGTTTGCGAGAGGTCAGAGCATTGCCAATCCCGCCCCCAATCGTCGCGCCTAGAGGACCGCCGAAGTAACTGCCAACGGCGGTTCCAACGAGAGGCGCTAGCGTTTTAAAGGGTTTGCGGACTTTCTTTTCCAGCTTTTTTAAGAAACCCATGATATTCCCCTTATCGCATCATCTCCGAATAGTCACGCAAAGAAGCTCTGGGCATTTGCTGCATGTATCCGCCGGTTGCGGCCATTTGAGGTCCGGCTTGCTGCGGGAAGAATCGGCCCATCATGTTTCCTGCGGCCCCTTGCAGAGCGTTTTGACCCATTTGAGTGCCTTGTCCAATCAATCCGTGTGCCATTTGTCCGGCTTGGTCGCCAAAGCGGTTCCCGATAGCGCTGCCTACTTTATTGGCTAAGTTGCTTCCTGCGGTTTGTAGTGCGTTTTGGCCAAAGTTCATGGCAGCTTGACCAATTTGCGGGCCAAATTTTTGCACAGCGTTTCCTAACATGCCTTTAGCCATGTTGCCTAGGCCGCCTAAAAATCCGCCAAAGCCGTAATGAGGCATTCCGCCTTGGGCGTATCCGCCTTGGGCATAGCCGCTTTGCAGGGGATGCACTTGCGCATGTAATTGTTGATACATGTCTTGAGGAGTCATGCCGCCTTCAGCGTATCCGCCTTGGGCATAGCCTTGATGTCCGCCTCCTCCCCCAAACATCCCGCCAATCAATTGACCGGCCATGGGGGCTAAAAATTCGAGTAATGATGCTGCCATTTCGTGTTCCTCACGTGTTGTTCATCGTTGAAAAAATCGCCTTAGCCCAACTTTGCCAATCAGGGTAATTGGCAGGCCTTGGCGCGTTGTTTTGAGCAAAACTGTTGGTTTCAATGACAAAACCACCCCAGGTTTGCCAATCTGCTTCATGAGTCAGAATCGGAATGTTGTCGTTGGGATAATCCACAATCAGACTGT
>Ga0335069_10000574_pt1 | contig 61857 bp, 42 predicted proteins | sample Lox_Sample_11_FD_206714 | JGI IMG/M metagenome (GOLD analysis project Ga0335069, IMG submission 206714) | Soil microbial communities from Loxahatchee National Wildlife Refuge, Florida, United States - Lox_Sample_1.1 | ecosystem: Environmental > Terrestrial > Soil > Wetlands | place: USA... | reverse complement strand
CGTGCTGCACCCCTGGCCCTTTCGTCGCTTCGCCGCTATCCATCCGAGTTAAGAGCCGTATGCGCTAATCAGCGCACGTACGGATCTGTGCGGGGGGTGCTGGGTAACCAGTATCCCTACCGCGACCAGCCTTTCGGCCGGACGGCGGGTGGAAATCTTCGCGGCCCCGCTTTTGCCTCTTGATTGGAGCGGGCAGCGCAGACCGCCGCCGCTGCGGTCTGCGGTTCTTACTGTGGGGGTTGGTCAAATGCGCAGTCGCGAATGGGGCAGTACTCTCCGATGCCGAGCGGTTTTGCGCTTCGGCGGTCAATGGTGCGCATTCATCGGAAGAGACGCAAACCGCAGAATCGGCGGTCTGCCGCTCCGAATCGTAGTGCGCCCGTCTCGGCCACGGTTGCGGGGGCGTTGGGTGGCACAGCCACTCTTGGCTGCGCAGGTTGAATGCGCGAGCACAGCGAAGAGTGGCCGTGACAGCGGCGGGATCCACCGCCACTTCCGAAACCCGCGGCGTTTCCAACTCCTGTGTCGTGCACCCGGACTCGCACCAGTCTTTGCCGATAACACTTCCCTGGGCGGACGGACGCGAGGTTGAAAGCGAAACGGGCGGAGAGGAAGTCAGAACCTCCTCTCTGCCCGGATGTACTGCTGAATAAGCGGTTGCGTTTTCTAGAAGTCGATACGCGCTCCAATCTGTCCGCTGCGCGCACCCGAGAATTGGTACAGCCCTTGTGCCGCCGTGATGCAACCGAAGCCACAGAGACGTTGCGACGGGTCGTTTCTGTGGGTCATGTTCATGTCAGGAATATCCAGGTTGGTATGGTTGAGAACATTGACAAAGGAGATCTCAAAGCGCAGTTTGGCGCGTTCGGTGAGGTTGAAGCCCTTGGAAATCGCAAGGTCCCAGCTCAGTGTCCCGGGACCTTCGAGCGTGCCGACCCCGGAGGTGCCGTAGCGGCCAATCGGAAGTGGAGCACCAGGAGCGTTTGAGCCTACTGCGCAGTTTCCAGCGGGGCAGCTAAAGCCCGAAGAAAGGAACCACTCACCGGAGTTCGGGTTGCCCGGATAGGCAGGGCCGACCTTGTCAGGGTGCTGGGCACGCCCGCTGAACCCCGAGCCAGTGCCGGAGGGGTCGCCGCCGGAGAAGTACGGTGTAGTCCAGGGGCCGGACTGGACCAGGAAGATGTTGCTGGTCTGCCAGCCGCCGATGATGGCGTTCACCACCGGGTTCGCGGTTGCGGCAAACCGGTTACCTTTTCCGACCGGCAACTGGTAGATCAGCGTCGTGATCCAGTTGTGGCGGCGAGGTCCGTAGGTGTTGCCGTACTCGTAGCCGCGGTCGTAGTAGGCCGCTGAGCGGTTACACGACCACTCGCCGCAGAAGCCCCCATTGCTCACAGGGCCTTGATTGTCTGCCAGGTTCTTGGACCAGCTGTAAGTGGTGTTGAAGGCCAAGCCTCTCGTGAACCGTCGATTGGCTTCCATTTGCAGGGCATTGTAGTTGGCGGTAGCGCCGATCGACCGCGTGTTCACAATTCCCCAGTTCGGGAACGGTCTGCTGCTGAGTGGTTGCAGCGGATAGGGAGTGGTCGAGTTGGGCAACGACTGGTTGTAATCCGGCGACCAGGAAAGCTGGGTCGTTTTCATGCCGATGTAAGAGACGCGCAGCCCGGTGGACAATCCCAGGTCGCGCTCCACAGAGAGATTCCACTGAAGCGAGTAGGGATCCTTCCAGTTGACATCGTTCGCCGTGCCGAAATAGGCCGTTCCGTATTCACCAACCTGGATACCCGATCCTGCCGTACTGGTTTGCGGCCAGACGAAGAGCGGGGCGCCGTTGGCAACGCCATTGTTATAGGTGTGGGTGTAGGCATTGAGTGTTTCGGTGAGCGAGTAATAGATGTCGCCGAGGGTGGCGGCTTCGTAGGAGCCAATGCCGCCACGCAACACGGTCTTGTCGTTGTCGAAGGGTTTGAAAGCGAAGCCGAAGCGCGGCAACGCGTACGTGGAGATGGTTCGGATTCCCTTGGGGAGGCCCAACTTCGAGGCTGGGACCACCGGCGTGCACGGGGCGCCGTTTATCTCCAGGGGATCGCTGGAGGTCAGGGGGACCTCCTGCGTTGGGCAGGCGTCAAACGAGACCAGGTATCCCGGAGCCAGTGTGCTCCCGTAGCCATCGGGATAGATCACGCGGCCCGAACGCGGAACCCTGGCGTCGAAGTCGCCGATCATGCCATTAGCGTCTGTATAGGCGGGGTGATACTCCCAGCGGATGCCGTATTCCAGGGTCAAGCGCGGGCTGACGCGAAAGCTGTCCTGCGCAAACAGAGCCCATTGCTTGCTGCGCCCGTCGTTGTCATGAGTCACGTTGTCCAGCCAGGAGGTTGTCGGCAGACCAAGCAGGAAGTCGGAGAGATCATTACCTGTAAACGTATTCTCGAACGAAAAACTACCGTAGTTGTCCGCGCCGAAGAAACTCGCTGGGGTCACACCGCGAATGAGGCGCATATTCGCTCCGAACTTCAAGGTGTGACGGCCTTTGATCCAGCTCAGGTTATCGTTGAACTCGAAGCTGCGTGATTGATTGAGCGCTTGCAGCCGGTTGACGTCGAGGCTGGTCGTCGCGCCACTGAATGCGACGTTCGTGATGGCGTTGTACCAAAGGTTGCCAACGTCGGCAAGACCCAGAGTATCGGCAAAGGCCGACCCCTTGAAAGGATTCGAGTTCCCATAATGGTCGTTCGTGAATCCGAACCGGAACTCATCCAAAATCGTCGGACGGATCGTGTAGGTCGCGGAGGCCACCATCATCCGCACGTGCTCATAGTTGGAGTTGGACGGCACCAACAACTTCAGGGGGGAGAGTTGCGAGATGTTCTTGAACGAGTATCGCCCAAACACGGAGAGTTTCGAGCCGACGTATTGATCGCCTCGGACATCAAACCCTGTGGAGTCATAGTTGGCGGGCCGGTTCACGTTGTAGTTGTTGTCGGTGAAGGCGCTTCCCTGGTTCGGCAGGGGATAGAGCGAAAGGAGACTCTTCGAAACGGAGTTGATCATCCCGTTGGGAATTTGGTTGTTCGTGAAGGGCTGCCCCGTGTAGGGGTTGTAGATCTGATCCATCACGTTACCACTTCCGTCACGGTCGTTGCAGACACCCGAGGTGTCAAAACCTGACAAGCACAGATAGGACTCATCGCCGTTCCGCATGGCTTGCGTGGGAACGGTGTTCTGGACGACCCCGCTACGGGGTAGATGGAACCGTTCATAAGTGCCGAAGAAGAAGGTTCTGTTCTTTCCGTTGTATATGTTCGGAATCACCATCGGGCCGCCCACGCTCGCGCCGAAGTCGTTCGCGATTTTCGAGGGCTTCGTCGAGGCCCCGTAGGGTAGGGCGTCGAGGGCGGCATTCTGGTGGTACCAGAAGACGTTGCCATGAAGATTGTTCGTGCCGCTCTTCGAGATAGTTGTGACGTCGCCAGGCGTGCCAAATTCTGCCGGGCTCCCCACGCCTTGCGCCTTGATTTCGGCCAGTGAGTCCGCTGACGGGAAGGCGTTGCGCAGAGGTTGATTTCCGCTGACGTCTGTGGTGGAGATGCCGTCTACGGTGAACTGCGACTGATTCTGGAGGCCGCCTTGGATGGAGAGGCTGCCGCTGCTGTCGGACTGAATCCCCGGAAGAATGCTCAAGAGAAGATACGGACTATTGCCTTGACCCGAGGCCCGGAAGTTGGTCGGAAGATTGGTGATCTGGAGGGCCTCATAGGTGGAAGAGAGCGTTTCTGTTTCCGTCGTAATAACGCCCGCCGCCGCACCGGTGATTTCTACGCGCTCGTTAACCTGCCCTATGTTGAGGGTGACGTCCACGCGCAATGTCTGGCGCGCCACGAGTTCCAGGTCGCCGACTTGGGAAGTCTGGAAACCCGTGCTGCCGACCTCGACGGCGTAATGGCCGGGCTTGGAGTTGGGAGCTTCGTAGTTCCCGCTTACGTCCGTTGTCAGAGTTCGCGTTGTGTTTTCGTCGGTGTTAGTGATCTTCACCGAGGCATCCGGAACAACGCCGCCACTCGAATCGGTGACCGTCCCGAGGATGGTTCCGAGAGTCGATTGTCCGAACGAGCCCCCGGCTGATAAGAGTCCTGCGAGTAAAATCCAGCCTAACTTTCTCAACATATACTCCTCCTGTGTGCGTGTTTCTGGCTGCACAACGCTCGTGTTGCGCCGCGATGGTTGAGGACATCAGATGGACACGAACTGCCAGTCCAACTGAGCTTTAAAGGTAGAAGGGGAGTATGGTGATTGCTTGTGACTACAGCGTGAATCAGATGTTACGCAAATGTGAGAAAAGGTGGCCGCGACCTTAGGGGTTTTCCCGGCGTCGGCCCTGACGGGATATCGAGGTGTAAGGTCAGGATCTTCAGCATCTTCTCCAGTTACTACTGGCGAATCGGGCGGGTTGCCAGTCGTTTCCAGTTTCGGGAATTCGCGTTATGCTAAATCTCGGAGATCAACAATGGGCTATTCTGGCCGCACCACAAAGCTGCTCCTCGCAGCCACTTTGGCAACGGCGCTGAGCGCGGGCGCCGCCTCAAATGGCACACCTCCGGACTCTGGACCGGCCATCAATGAAGCGCTGGTTTGGCTGAAGTCTTCCCCCCGATTCGACGCACAGTATGACTTTGCCATGACGGTCCGAATCCGGTTGCTGCTTTTCTGGATAAGCCGGGACGATGTTGGGGGCGGATACATCCGTGTGGGCAAAGCGGCCGGCGATTCTAACCTGGAGGTCATCAAGCTTCTGTTTGGTTCCGATCCCGCCCGGGCGCACGGCATCAACCGCTGGGGCGCCGGCACGGAAGTGGCCCAGCACGGGAAGGATGGCGCGGTGGAGTCGAGTGCCTTCCTGGGGTTCATGAAGTCGTCCCAGGGTCAATCGGTGGGCGCCATGCGGCAGGAGCTTTCGAGCGAGAAAGCCAAAGGCCAACACCGGTTTGAGGCCATCATCAGCCGCGTCGACCCTGGCCGGGCTGTCTCCGTCACCGTCCCATTCTATTCGGATAAGGATTTTGAGTTCCGCGACTTTGGCCCGGCGGAGGGTATGGTTTTGGACCGCCTCCAGCAGTCGCAGGATCGCAAGTTCCACACGCTCGAGGGAGCTTCCCTGGGCTGCGCGCGCAGCGGCGGTTTCCTTTCGACCGTGCGGGAGCTGTCCGACCATGCGTTGGCCGGGGATCGCCTGCCGATCTCCCTTTGCTACGTCTACAACGCCAAGCGCTACACCATCTCGCTCGAGAGCACTCATCCGGTTCCTGAGAAGACCGTTCAGTTCACCTTTGGCAGTCCCAACAAGCAGACGGTTCATGAGACTTACCATAATCTCCAGGAAGCACGATTCCAGATCGTCAACCACACCTCGGGCGAAAAGAGCAATTTCACAGTTCTGCTGGGGACCGGCGACGGATTGCGCGGAACTCCCCTCCAGATCAACTACCAGCCCAACTGGTGGTTTCAAATCACCTTGAACCTGAAGCCGCAAGCAACGGCCAAGGCGAGCGGCAGGTAATTCCCCTTCTCAAGCGAGGAGGGGAATCGTGTGAGTTGGCTGCCTGCTAGGCGGTCGTCTGAAAGGTCTTGGACCCGTTACTCGGCGTGCGTCAAATCAGAACTCACCCAGGGGTTCTTCGTACACACTCTTTGCTTCCTCAGGGTTGGGCAGACGGTCGGTGGGCCGTCCCATCCAGACGTAGAAAGTGGGCAGAAGGAAAACGCTCATCACCAGATCGGCAATCAATCCCCCAACAATCACAATGGCGAAGGGCCGCTGCGAGTCCGACCCGATGTCATGGGAAAGTGCGGCCGGCAACAGGCCCAGCGTGGCCACGAGCATGGTCATGATGATGGGCCGGAGTCTTCCCACAGCGCCGTTCACCGCGGCATCTTCAATCGAGTAGCCCCGCGCGCGCAACTGGTTGATGTACTCGACCATGATCAGGCCAATCTGGACTGACACACCGAATAGAGCCAGGAATCCCACGCCTGACGACACGCTGAAGTGAGTTCCGGTAATGAACAACGCAAAAACGCCACCGACTGGGGCAATGACGATATTGATGAGGATAAGGAAAGACCACTTGAACGAATCAAACGCCGTGTACAGGAAAATCAGGATAAGCAGAATTGTCAACGGGACGATCACTGCTAACCGCTTATTGGCGCGCTGCTGGCTCGCGTACTCTCCTTCCCAGTCGATGTGATATCCGCGGGGCAGTTCGACTTGCGCGTTTACCTTTCGAATTGCTTCTTCGACGGCTCCGCCCAGGTCGCGGCCGCGCACGCTGTACTTGATGGCGATATACCGCTGGTTCCCTTCGCGGTAGATCTCGGAAGCACCGTCCCGCACGGATATCTTGCAGAGCTGCGCCAGCGAGACCCGCTCCCCCGCAGGTGACAGCAGCCGGATGTTCTCGATTGCCTCCTGCGTGTCGCGATATTGCGGAAGGTAGCGCATCACCAGGTCGTATCGCGCCTCGCCCTGGAGAACTTGCGTCAGGGCGTTTCCACCCACGGCCGTTTGGATTGCATCCTGCACGTCCGAGACGTTGATCTGATAGCGAGCGGCCTGCTGCCGGTCCACGGCCACATTCAAGTTGGGCTGGCCAAGGACCCGAAAGACGCCGACATCCTCGATCCCTTTGACGCTGTGCATGATGCTGACGATGTGATCGGCGGTATCTTCGAGAGTCTTCAAGTCGTCGCCGTAGACCTTGGTCGCCAGTTCACCTTTGACGCCGCTCACCGCCTCTTCCATGTTGTCGGCGATGGGTTGCGAGAAGTTCCAGACGACGCCGGGGATCTTCTCAAGTTCCCGGTCCATGGCGGCGATCAGCCGTTCTTTGTTCCCGTGAAACACCGGGCGCCAGTGTGCCTTGGGCTTCAAGCCCACGAAATACTCCGTATCAAAGAAACCCGTCGCGTCCGTCCCGTCGTCCGGGCGCCCCACCTGACTTGTGCATTCGGTCGCCTCGGGGAAGGAGCAGAGCAGAATCCGAACCTGATTGGCGAGGCGAATGCTTTCCGAGGGCCCCGTACTGGGAGCAAGCGTTCCCCGTACCCACAGCGAGCCTTCATCCAAGTGAGGGAGAAACTCCGACCCGATGGCGCCGCCGAACACCAGATAGGCGCAGGCTGAGACCACGATCAGCGCGCCTCCGACCATCGCCCACCGATGCCGGATGGACCAGGTCACGCCCCGCCGGTAACCCGAGGTGATCCAGACCAGGACAGGGTTCCGCCACTCGCGGGTCTCCTTGCGAAACACGAAGCTGGCCAGCACCGGAGCGACGGTCATCGAGAAGATGACCGCGCCCAGCAGCGCAAACGCCACGGTCCAAGCCATCGGCCGGAAAAGCCGGCCTTCCACGCGCTGGAGTGTGAAGATCGGCAGATAGGCAATGATAATGATGATGATGGCGTAGAAGACAGGCCGTTGCACCTCGTGGGCGGCGGCTCGAATTCTGTCGGGGACCGGCTTGGCCGCGCGCTCCCGTGGGCCAATGTGGCGAATGATGTTTTCCACCATCACCACCGCACCTTCCACAACCATCCCGAAGTCCAGCGCACCCAGCGAAAGTAAATTGGCGGGAATCTTGCTCAAGTCCAGGCAGATGGACGCAAACAGGAGCGCAAAAGGAATGGTCATCGCGACAATGAAAGCCCCTCGAACGTTTCCCAGGAACAGAAGCAGGATGAGGGTCACAAGCAGGAAACCCTCCGAGAGATTGTGCATGACGGTGTGGGTGGTGAAATGGACAAGGTCGCTCCGATCAATGAACGGCACGATCTTCACGCCCGCCGGCAAGATGCGTGAATTCATCTCTTTCACTTTTTCGTGCAGACCTGCCAGCGCGGTTTCCGCGTCGGCGCCTTTCCGCATTGGCACCCAGGCGGAGACGACGTCGTCGTTGTCGATGATCTTTCCGTCCTCCCGCCGGATTGCACGCGCGAACTGGCCGAGCCGGATCTTCGGGCCTTGCTCCATAAGTGCTATGTCCTTCACGCGCAGGGGTGTGCCGTTCTTCGTCATCACCACCGTATCGCGGATGTCGTCCACATTACGGAAGAGACCGACTTCCCGAACGTTGATCTGCTGTAAGCCCGCCTCAATGAAACTGCCGCCGGCGTTAACGTTGTTGTTGGCGAGTTGCTGTTCCACCTGGCCAATGCTGAGCCCGTGGGCGATGAGCTTGTCGGGATCGACGCGCACCTGGTACTCGCGCGTGGGACCGCCAAAGCTCGAAACGTCTACGATGTCCGGAACCGCTTTGAGGTTCTTCTCTACCACCCAATCTTCAAGTGATTTCAACTCCATTACGTCGTAGGCAGGGTTCGAGCTTTCGAGAGTGAAGAAGTAGATTTGTCCAACCGGACTCCAGTCGGTGCCCATCTGCGGCACGACGCCCGGCGGCAGGGTGGCCTGCGACAGGCGCTCCAGAACCCTTTCACGGTTCCAGGCGTCCTCGGTCTCATCACTAAAAATCAGTTTCAGGTCGGACAGCCCGAACAGCGAGAACGAACGCAGATGGACAATCCCAGGGATGCCGTTCATGGCATTTTCCAGCGGGATCGTGACCTGCTGCTCGATTTGCTCGGCCGAGATTCCCGGCCACTGCGTAATGATCTCGACGTAGTTGTCGGCGACGTCGGGGTAGGCTTCGACCGGAAGACGATGGAAGGAGATAATTCCCCAACCGAAAAGCACAATGGCCCCGGCCAATACCAGCAGGCGTTTGTTCAACGCGAAATCAACGGCAGCGCGAATCATTGTTCAATCTCCGTCTCACCCCCCCGGGGCGCTCGGGGGAAAGGCAAGAGTAGCGCCGCGCGTTAGGGCGGCACCTACCGGGCTAAGCGGCTGCGAAGAAACTCGACCAGGGCCGCAGCCTTGGTCCCCGCAGGGGACGCATGGAGTAGCCGGGGGCAACGCCCCCGGAAAAGCGTTCCCCAGCGCAGCCGACCCTGCAGGGGGCGATGCCTCTTGGTTTACAGCTACCTACGACCGTGTGACCCTTTCAGGGTCAACCTTCGAAACGTGGCACTTTCCGGGGGCGCTGCCCCCGGCTACTAACTCGTGCCCTTTCAGGGCAGCCTTGGTTTCGAGTTTTTCCGCAGCCTCCCAAGCCCGGCGCTACAGCTTTTGCCCTTTGCCTTTTGACTTGTCCTCGTTCCCTCCGCGTCTCTGCGCCTCAGCGGTGAGCCTCCTTATTGTTCGGCAGTCGTCTGAAGAACCAGACCATTGGCGACAACCTGCTGCCCGGGCCGGATACCCGAAGTGATTTCCTGCTTGTCGCCGGGGGACAGCATCTTGCCGGCGACGACCTCGATGCGCTGGAAACGTCCGCCGTCTCTCGGCACGTAGACCCAGTCGCGATCGTGCAGGTGCAGGACGGCGCTCGCAGGTACGGTCGCGTACATGTCCTTCTTCGTTCCATAAAAAGTCGCGGTAACGAACATACCCAGCCGCAGCATGCCGGGATTCTGCACTTCCAGCCGGACCTTCGCTGTGCGCAGATTCGGGTCGAGCACCGGACTGATGTTGCCGATCCTGCCTTTGAGGGCCAGATCCGGATAGGCATTCAAGTGAATGTCGGCGTATTGACCCAAGCGCACGAAGGGAAGATCGTTTTCATAGACGTCGCATAGGACCCAAACGTGCGTGAGATCAGAGATGGTGAAAGGGGTCGGACCCGCGAGACCCTGCACGCCCGCCGCATTGGTCACCTGCTGGTCCGTGATCACGCCAGAAGCGGGGGCGCGGACCTCCACGATGGCGGCCGGATGATCGACATCCGCACCCAGCACGTGCAGATGATCGAGAGTAGTCTCGACGGTGACCTTTGCTTTGACCTCAGCATCCACGGCAACTTCCAGGTCCTTCTGGGCGATTGCACCTTTGTCGTAAAGAAGCTTCGAGCGGTCGAGTTGGGCGCGCGCCAGTGTCGCGTCGGCAACCGCCTGGCGATAATCGGAAAACGCTTGGGCGATGTCCGCACTTTGAATGCGCATCAGCACCTGTCCTTTGGTGACGGCGTCGCCCAGGCGCGCGCGAATGTCCACCACCCGGCCGGAGGCTATGGAAATTACCGGGATGTTTCTTGAAATGTCGGGGCTGACGGTGCCGGTCACGTTCAGCTCGGGAGCAGCCTCGCGCCCACCTGCTGTGGCAAGGGTGAACTGTTCCGGGTGATCCACCTGGAATGCCCCGCCGTCTCGCTCGTGTTCCACTTGCGCCGGCGGTGGAGCTTCGGCCGAAGCGTCCACCGACTTCCCGCTGCAGCCCGGCATCAGGCAACACGCGAGAATAACGGCGAGAGCATAATCACTGGAGCGGAGATATTTCATGGTTTACCTTCCTGAACCTGCAGCGGGCCAAGGCAAGAGACTTCGGGCGGCGTCCCCCGAATCCGCTGGCTGTGGCAAATCGGGAACTGCTGCCTCACGGACCTATGAATGGGCTCCTTGAGCCAGCTACACCTTAGGTGCGGCCGACGGAGACAGCAGTGTTAGCGTTCAGCAGTTACCTGGGTTGTTGAGCGAGCGAGGCGGGGCTCGGGTTTGTGGCCGGTTTGCTTCAGAACGCAGAGGGGCGGAGGTGGCCGGTGAAAGCGCCAGCCGCTCGCACAGAACTTCGAGGTGAAAATGCGACCTCCAGGCGAGAGCCCGCCACGGCCGTGACGATTGCGGAACACTCGCTCGAAATATCTCGCGTTGCGCATCGGAGGAGATTCCGGTGCCTGTGGTCCAAGCTGACCATGAATATGCAGTGACGTCAGTACGAGTGAATCTGCCGCGGCCGTCGTTGAGCAAGACTTCAACCGGCACATACAGGCGTGCGCTTGTGAGGACGAGATCCAGATTTCCGTCCCCATCCACGTCGCGGGGGACGATTCGCAATCCACCTTCTTCCGCGGAAACGTTGCAGGAACTCGGGACAGGGCGCGTGCTGAGGGCAAACTCGATTCGGTAATTGAAGGCGCTCAACTCCCGGCCCACGGCCCTCACGATGGCAATATCAGGTTTCCCATCCCCATCCAGATCGGCGACAATACCACCTTGTTCCCATAAGGCAGACGTATTGAGCAGTTGTGAAGACGTGGTCTCTCTTGCCCGGCCGGTGGCCGATACTGCCCAAAGGAGACAAAGGACCGCTACGGCCTGGCGGGCACGGCCGGATCTATCGGCGGGGAGTGTCAGACGAAGACCCGAAGCACACATGGCTTCACCCAACTTTGAGCACATCCACTGAGACGTGAGAGAGACGGCGCGATTGATCCTCTCGCAAAGCCCTGGATCCTTGAAGCTTACACTAAACACTTTTGTACCATTCCGGTTGTCCACCGTCAAGCCGACGGTGCGACCCCCAACACGGCTGGAAGCACGCGGTCGCCTTGTGGCAGTGGTGCCATTCAGTGTGGGTAAAGCTTTGATACCTCTGTCGTTCCCGCGGAGGCGGGAGCCCCGTCGCCTGAAACTGGACCCACTCCTTCGCGGGGGCGACGCCTGTAGGGCCGAACGGCGTCCGGCCTGAGGGACTAGACCCCTGCCTTCGCCGGGGGGTGACAGTGAGCGTGGTTTTGACAGCGTTCGGTGGGCCGAGGCCCATGAGCGACTTAGGATGACACCTTAATCTACCTTTCTCCACAACCCGGGAAGCTTGGCGAATGCCGCCCTGAAGGGCGGCGCTACGGCCCAATCAGACACCAGCCGCCTTGTGGGTGTGCGACACAGAAGTTGGGATGTGAACCGTGGCGCGGGCCTCCTGCCCGCGCCTAGCACTGTAGCGGCGGTCTATGACCGCCGTCTCGTCGGCGCTCGTAGAGCGCCGCTACAATAATTCCGGTTACGCTGGGGCGGGACGCCTATTGGTGAGACGGCGGCGACTCCAACTTCTATGTCGCACACCCCTGCCTTGTCCGATGCTTGTACGAACTTTCCGCATAAGGTACGATGAGAATTCAAGGCGTGGAGTCTGCAGGACGCGAGCTGCTTGCGGAGCAAGGTATCGCTAAACCTCAACACGGGGTGCCTGCTTGCCGGCGCCACAGGCCCGCCGCGGTTTGGGGTGTGTAAGTTTCACAGTACACGAATAGAGGCACGTGATTTCAGCTGGAGGTGTGGTCTTGGCTGAACTTCCCAAATACGACGTCGTGGTGGTAGGCAGCGGCCCGGGTGGTTACGTGGCGGCAATTCGGTCCGGCCAGTTGGGCATGAAGACCGCGATCGTGGAAAAGGACGACAAGTTTGGCGGCACCTGCCTGCGCGTCGGTTGCATTCCGACTAAGAGCCTGTTGCTGAACGCCGAGGTTTACGACTACTTCCGCAACGCCAAGGAATTTGGCATCACCTGCAAAGAGTTTTCACTTGATTGGCAAGCCGTCCTCGCTCGTAAAGCCAAGGTGGTCACGAAACTCTCGAAGGGCGTAGAGTTTCTGCTCAAGAAGAATCACGTCGATATGGTCCGCGGTTACGGAAAGCTCGTCGGCCCTGGGAAGATCAGTGTGACGGACCCCAAGGGCGCGGTGCAGGAGATCTCGGCAAAGAACATCGTGTTGGCCACGGGCTCGGAAGCGCGCCTGCTGCCGGGGCTCCAGCCTGACGGCAAGACCATTCTGACCAACAAGGAAATCCTCAGCCTCGCGGAAATCCCTAAGTCACTCGTGATCATTGGCGCCGGGGCTGTGGGCGTGGAGTTTGCTTCCATCTTTGAGCGTTTTGGAAGCAAGGTCACGGTGCTCGAAATGCTGCCACGCGCCGTTCCCATCGAAGATGATGAGGTCTCCGCGGAGCTCGAAAAGTCGTTCCGGCGTCAGGGCATTGCCATCGAGACTCGTGCCAAGGTTGACAAGATCACCAAGACCACCAAGGGTGTCACGCTGGAATACACGGTCGCGGACGGGAAGCCACAAACACTGGAGGCCGAGGCGTGCCTCATCGCCGTGGGTCGCGCGCCCAACACAGCAAGCATTGGTTTGGAGAAGACGCGCGTCAAGCTCGAACGTGGTTTTGTGAAGGTGAACGGCTTCATGCAGACGGATGAGCCGGGCGTCTACGCGATTGGCGACATTGTTGCCGGGAGCCCGCTGCTGGCGCACGTCGGTTCCATGGAAGGCATCGTGGCGGTGACGCACGCGGCCGGCAAGACGGCGGAGCCTATGAACTATCGCCTGGTGCCCAGCTGCACTTACACCGAACCTGAAATCGGCAGCGTCGGTCTGACGGAGCGTCAGGCGCGCGAGGCTGGCCACAACGTCAAAATCGGAAAATTCCCCTATTCTGCGGTGAGCAAGGCCGCCATCCTGGGGGCGCGCGAAGGTTTTGTGAAGGTTGTCGCCGACGAGCGTTATGGTGAGATTCTGGGCGTGCACATCATTGGGCCGCGAGCTACGGAGACCATTGCCGAAGCCGTCATGGCCATCCGCCTGGAAGGCACCGTGGACGACATCGCGCACACCATCCACGCCCACCCGACGCTCGCGGAAGCGATGGGCGAGGCTGCCCACGCCGCCGTGGACTGGCCGATTCACATCTAGGGATTAGGTCCTGGGGACTAGGAACTGGGGGAGGAGGGAATCCCCAGAACCTAGCCCCTAGCCTCTGCATTTATGCTTTGCCACGTAGAACATTTGGGACTTGTCGGTTACTCGGAAGCGCTGGCGTTACAGAAAGAGAAAGTCGCGCAACGAAAGGCGCGAGCGATTCCGGATACGCTTCTGCTTCTCGAACACCTCCCCGTCTATACGCTGGGGCGGAATGCACAGAGGGAGAACATCCTGGTGCCTATCGAGGAGCTTGCGGCGCGGGGCGCGCAAGTGTTTGCCACAGATCGCGGCGGCGACGTCACCTACCACGGACCGGGCCAGCTTGTCGGCTACCCCATCCTTGACCTTACCCAGCATCAGCGGGACATCTCCTGGTACATGCGGTCGCTCGAAGAGGTCTTTATTGACACCGCGCGGGATTTCGCGATCTCGGCCGGCCGCTCCGCCGGCGCGCCCGGCGTGTGGGTCGGGAACGACAAACTGGTGGCGATGGGCGTGCATTTGTCGCGCTGGGTCACTTCCCACGGGTTCGCGTTCAACGTGAATACCGACTTGCGCTATTTTGAGTGGATTGTGCCCTGCGGCTTGCACGGCAAAGGTGTGACGTCGCTCGCGAAGTTGCTGGGCCACGCAGTCGAAATGGAAACTGCCTCCCAGCGGGTCGTTGAGCACTTTGGAGCGGTGTTTGAAATGGAAATGACCGAAAGTCAGCCGTCGACAGGCGCTGCCCTAATTCACACGTAGCGCCGCCCTTGAGGGCGGCATTTGCCGGGCTGAAGCCCGGCGCTACCCATCAAACTAGGACAGCAGCCGTCGACGGTTCATGTTGACGCGCACTGATCCTCGCCGTTTGGCGATACACTCCTGAATCGAGTGAGGTTTCCCATGCCCACGAACGTTGTCATGCCCCAAATGGGTGAAAGTATCGCGGAAGGAACGGTCATCCGTTGGATGAAGAAGGTGGGGGAGCACGTTGAGCGTGACGAGCCGCTCTTCGAAATCTCCACGGACAAGGTCGATGCGGAGATTCCTTCGCCTGCCGCGGGCGTACTCACTCAAATCCTGGTGAAAGAAAATGAGACGGTGGCGGTGAACTCTGTGGTCGCGGTCATTGACGGCGAAGGGTCTGCCGTCGCGGCTTCGCCTGCGGCGACGCCCAAACAGGAGGCCGTTTCGCCGGCCGTCCCTCCCTCTGCCGTAGTGCCGAGTGCACCACCAGTCGAGCAAGCATCGGTGGCTCAGCCGGAAGACGGTGGAGCGGCGGAAGTTCGCACCTCACCGTTGGTCCGGCGTATTGCACGCGAACACAACGTGGATTTAAATCAAGTGAAAGGAACCGGCCTCGGCGGCCGTGTCAGCAAGAAAGACATTCTGGATTTCATCGACCAGCAGAACACGGGTGGAGTGGCACAGCCGGCCGCTCCCGCGCCTTCTGCTTCTCCGGCAGCGCCGCCTGTGACCTTCTCCGGCCCCACGCAAGTTGTGCCCATGACTCCTATACGCCGGCAGATTGCGGAGCACATGGTCGCGAGTAAGCGCACCTCGGCGCATGTCTATACCGTGGTCGAGGCCGAGATGACGCGCGTCGCGGCGATGCGCGAACGTTTCAAAGAGGAGTTCGAGAAGCGGCACGGCATCAAATTGACCTTCACGCCTTTCTTTATTCGTGCCGCGGTCGAGGCCATTAAGGACTTCCCCATCGTCAATTCTTCCGTCGAGGGGATGAACATCGTCTACAAGCGTGAAGTGAACGTCGGCGTCGCGGTGGCGCTCGAGAACGGGCTGATCGTCCCGGTTATCAAGCGCGCCGACGAGAAGAACTTTCTCGGTCTGGCGCGAGCCGTTCAGGATCTTGCCGAGCGAGCGCGCTCGAAGCGCTTGAGCGTGGAGGACGTCCAGGGCGGCACGTTTACCATTACCAATCCGGGTAGCTTCGGCGGATTGTTTGGCTTGCCCATCATCAATCAACCTCAGGTGGCGATTCTGGGTGTGGGGGCAATCGAGAAGCGCCCGGTCGTGCGTGACGACGCCATCGCCATCCGCCACATGGTCTATCTCTCCATTTCGTACGATCACCGGGTGGTCGATGGGGCGGTGGCCGAGCAGTTCATGGCCAAGATTCGAAAGAATCTGGAGAACTGGGACGAGCCTGTTCTGTAAAGGATTTGAACCTGCGACTTCTATAGCCCTGCGGTGGGTACGTTCTCCAGAAGGCTCTCCAGGCTTTCCATGCAGGCATTGGGGTCTGTACCTTGATTTTGGAGATTGGGCATGAACTGGGTCAGGTTCAGTGCGAAGAAGCGCTTGCCCTCTTCCTTCTGACCGATCGCGGCATAGTTGACCGCGAGCGTCTGAAGCAGGCTTAACGTGTGGAATTTCTGCTGCCGCCACTTCGTGGAGTTCTGGCGAAGCACCTCGGAAAAGTAATCCCCAAATCGCGATGTCTGGTCGGTGAACTGGCCATCCGCCACCGCATAGACCGAGATGACATCGGGGACATCCGCGTGCGTCCCACACGCCGTAATGTACGGCCGATGCGCGACGCATTCCCACGCGGAGTCCTTGTTGAGCTTGCGGACTTCCAGGCCCTCGAAGGGCAGGCCGTCGAGGCCGTCGATGCGGCCGACGGCAGTCACCGCCTGCGCGCCCAACTCGACAACCGTCGCCACGGTGCAGCAGTGATCGCCGCCGGAATACTGGCCAATGATGATGTCGGGAGTCCCGTTGCCCGTGAGGTCCCGCGTGTATTCCGGACGCGGCCGGCCTCCCGGAGCGGAAAGGCCCCGGCGGCCCGCAAAATCATAGAGAGCCGTCCACGGGTCTTTTGAGCCCTCCAGCGTTTCCATTGAAAAGACGGGGTGATCCTGGCGGTCGTAGATGACCAGCCGCCCGGACGCAAAGAGTAACGGGGCCGGCGTGGCCCGGTAGAGGCCGGCGCGGTAGTTTCCCAGCCGGAAGGTCTTGAGCCGTTCGTAGCCGGCGATGTCGGGAGGTTGGCCCGCGATCCCGGCGGTCGTCAGGATGAAATCCTCCGCCGAAGTTGCAACCTCTTTCAAGCTGGCAGGATTCCAGCGGCGCTGAACGGCGATCACGGAGAACAGGATGACCGCTGCCAGTGCGATGGAAATGATGTTCTCACCCGTTTGCATGGTTCTCTAACACGCTTCGATGCGCTTCTGCGCGATATAGTTCTCTCGGCCCGTTGCACATTTCTTTGGAATTTTGTTGTAGACCCCGCCCGCCAGGCCGGGGTCGTGGCGGAAACGATTCCAAGGAAGGGTTTCAGGGTAGATCTTCCTCGGAGGTCCGGCGGAACGAATCCAGTAGCCAGCGATCCTCACTCTCTTGGTGGCGCAGGATGTAGGTATTGCCGTCACTCGCCCGGACTTTGAAACAGCGATACCCCACGCCGCACCACTGGTCCAAAACTTCCTCGACTTCGTAAGTCGCGGTGCCAGTTTTCTCCGGGAAGGTGAAACGCAGCGGGCGCTCGTCCGCGCGGTAGCCCGCGTAACATTCGACCTTGAGTTCCACGCGCCGAAACCCTCAGCCTTCGGCAATCAGCGTTTCGCTTGGCCCGTAGCTGAAGGTTGAGCGCTGATTGCCGGTTGCTATCACGCCCCCACGGGAACCGCCGCTTCGCGCAGGAACTTCGCAGACTCCTCGGGCGGCGTGGGATTGATGTAAAACCCTGTCCCCCACTCAAAGCCTGCCACCTTAGTGAGCTTGGGCATGATCTCCATATGCCAGTGGAAGTAGTCCTCGGCAGATTCTCCGATCGGAGATGTGTGGACGATGTAGTTGTACGCCGGGAAATCCAGCACGCGATCGAGCCGCGCCAGCATATCCTTTAGCATAGGGGCCAGCATTTCAAACTCGCGCTTCTGAGATTCCTCAAATGCGCACTGGTGCGTCTTGGGAATGATCCACATCTCGAACGGGAAACGCGGCGCAAAGGGCGCCATGGCCAGGAACCCATCATTCTCGGAAATCAGCCGGATCTTGTTTTCGGTTTCCTGGCGGATGATGTCGCAGAAGATGCAGCGTTCCTTGAAGTTGTAATGGTCGCGCGCGCCGGCCACCTCTTCCGTCACGCGTTTGGGAACGACGGGCAGGGCGATGAGCTGCGAATGCGTATGTTCCAGCGACGCGCCTGCGGCGTCACCGTGATTCTTGAAGATCAGGATATAGCGGAAGCGGCGGTCCTTCTTCAGGTCGATAATGCGGTCGCGATAGGCCCAGAGCACATCTTCAAGCTGCCGCGCGGGAAGCGTCGCCAGCGTCTGGTTGTGCTGGGGCGTTTCGATGATGACTTCGTGGGCGCCGATGCCATTCATCTTGTCGTAGAGGCCCTCGCCCTGGCGATTCAGCGACCCCTCGATTCCCAAGGCGGGGAATTTGTTGGACACCACTCGCAGCGACCAGCCGGGAGCGTTGGGGCGGCTGCCGTCGCTGCGGTAAGCGAGAATCTCCGGCGGCGTCTTGGACTCATTGCCGTAGCAGAACGGACAGAAACCTGACCCGCGAATCTGCACCTTATCGCGCACAAAATCCGTGGGTCGTTTGGCCCGGTCCGTGGCAATGATGACCCAGCGACCGGTGACGGGATCTCTTCTGAGTTCAGGCAAGGTGTGTGACTCCTTTACATTCTGAAAGCGTCCTTGATCAGCCGTACCTCCAGGCCCGCTTCCGGGTTCCAGGCGACGCTGGCGACGTCGAACCGATAGTTGGGCGGTTTGCGTCCCAGGTGTCGCAAGTATTCCTGAGCGGCGCGCGCCACGCGCCGCTGTTTCGCTTTGGAGACCGCCGCTTCGGGCGGGCCGGTCTCATCCGACGTTCGCGTTTTGATCTCCACGAACGAGAGGACCGGCCCATCCCAGCCGATCAGGTCGATCTCGCCGGCCCCTGAACGGGCCCGGCGATTCCGCGCCACGATGGTGTAGCCCGCTTGGCGCAGATACCAGAAGGCCAGCGTCTCACCGCGCACGCCGGTCTTCAGGTGTTCCAGCTTGCTCGGAGCAGCCCGCACGCCCAGTGCCACATGCCTCGCGCGCTGCCGCTCCTTCCAGACTAACGCACGATACATGAACCGCGCTAGGGTGCTCATCGTCTCTCCTATCTTTCCAGTTCGGTGAGACAATCGTCCAGCACATTGACCGCGAAGTCCGCCTGCTCGCGATCGATGACGAGCGGCGGCATCAGCCGCACGGTGCTTTCTCCGCAGCCGAGGATCAGCAAGCCTTTGGCGAAGGCCCGCTGGATGACCTCGTTGCGCGCCTCGGGATTCGGTTCGCGGGCTTCCTGGCTTTTGACCAGTTCGATTCCGATCATCAGCCCGCGCCCGCGCACCTGCCCGACCAACCGATGCTTGTGCGGCCAGTCGGCGAGTTTCCCCATGATGTACTCGCCCAGGCGAGCGGCGTTGGCGATGTATTTCTCTTCGAGCAGGCGAATCGTCTCGAGGGCCGCCGCGCAGGCTACGGGATTGCCTCCAAACGTCGAGGCATGCGCGCCCGGACCCCAATTCATCACGTCCGCGCGCGCCACCGTGACACCCAGCGGCAATCCCGACGCGATTCCTTTGGCGGTGACGAGAATGTCGGGCGCCACGCCGAAGTGCTCCGACGCCCACATCTTGCCGGTCCGGCCCATTCCGCACTGAACTTCGTCGAAGATCAGCAGCATGCCATACTTATCGGCCGTTCGCCGCAGGTTGTCGAGGAAACGAGGCGGCGGGACGACGTAACCGCCCTCTCCCTGGATAGGTTCCACGACGATCGCGGCCACTTCTTCCGGAGGCACGGCGGTCCTGAACAGTTGCCGTTCCAGCAGGTCGGAGCAGACGCAATCGCACACGCAGTCCGGCGCGCGATGTCCGGCGGGGCAGCGATACGGGTTGGCGTAAGGCACGTGGGTCACGCCCGACAGCAGCGGTCCGAACCCCCGCCGCTGCACCGCCTTGCTGGCCGTGAGCGACAGGGCGCCGAACGTCCGCCCGTGGAAGCAGCCGAGAAACGCGATGAAGCGGTGCCGCCCCGTGTGGTAGCGGGCCATCTTCATTGCGGCTTCGATGGCTTCGGCCCCGGAGTTGCCGAACGCCACTTTCTTGGGAAAGTTCCCCGGCGTAATACTTGCCAGCTTCTCGGCAAGTTGCGCCAACTGGGGATAATAGAAATCCGTCCCCGACATGTGAATCAGCGTGCCGGCTTGTTTCTGAATCGCCGCTACGACGTCCGGATGGCAGTGTCCCGTGGAGACGACGGCGATGCCGGCGGCAAAATCCAGAAAGCAGTTCCCATCCACATCTTCCACAATCGCCCCTAAGCCGCGCTTGGCGACCAGGGGATAATCGCGGGTGTAGGAAGGCGAGACAAATTGCTTATCGAGCGCCAGGATTTTCCGGGCTTCGGGCCCGGGCAGTGGGGTCTGGATACGAGGCAGTTTCGTTTCCATGAAAGTCTCTCCTCTCCGCTGCGCTGAGCAGCGTCTATGGGATTTCAATGCCCTTCAGTGAAGAGACAATGGAGAGAATTAGTCGCCCCCGAAAAGGTTGGGCCGGGCTAACAACGGAAGTTTAAGGCGAAGGACTTGCATCATCACTTCCGCTTCCAACGCGTACCAGCTTTAGTGTCTTCTAGTATAACACCGGCTTGAAGCAAATTCGCTCGAATCTCGTCCGACCGGGCGAAGTTGCCGTGGCGCCGGGCCGCGGCGCGCGCCGCAATCTGTTCCTCGATTTGTGCATCGCTCAGGGCCTCAACCAGGGCGCTGCCTGGCTGGCCGTCACCGGTTTGGCCTGCCGGGACTTCCTTGCCGGCCGGCGCTTCTTCCGTCTTGGTTTCGGACGGCTTCACGAGCCCGAATTTCGCGAGCTTCGCGTGGTCGGTATCTTCGAGCACGGCGAACACGCGATCCCAGCTTGCCAGGGTGGCAAGGAACGCTGCGCGGTCGCCGTCGTGGAACTCGCCGCGGTCCATGGCGGTGTTGCCGTCGCGGACCATGTCGAAAACGGCGCCGTGCGCTTCGGCGACGTTCAGGTTGTCATCGAGCGCCGCTTCGAACTTCTGCAACGCTTCGCGCGCGTTGGCTTGCAAGGCTGCGCTTTCACCAGCCGGGAAGCTCTCCTTCTCGAGCCGGAAGCGAAAGTTGCGCAGCCGCTCAATCGACTGTTGCGCCTGGTGCAGCCCATCGAACGTGAAGTTCAGAGGCTTGCGGTAAGGCACCGAGGCTAGCAGGTAACGGACCGCCGAGGGCCTTGTGCCCTTAGCAATCAGGTCGCGTAGCGTAAAGAAATTGCCGAGCGACTTCGACATCTTCTCGCCGTTGACGATCAGGTGTTCCGAGTGCACCCAGAACCGGACGAAGGGCTTGCCTGTGGCGGCTTCGCTTTGGGCGATCTCATTCTCGTGGTGTGGAAAGATCAGGTCGCTACCGCCCGAATGGATGTCGAACGTCTCGCCCAGGTATTTCATGGACATCGCCGAGCATTCAATGTGCCAGCCGGGGCGTCCGGGGCCGAAGGGGGTCTCCCAAAAAGGCTCGCCGGGCTTTGCGGCCTTCCAAAGGACAAAGTCGCGAGCGTCGGCCTTGTCGTACTTGTCGGTGTCCACGCGCGCGCCCGCGAGCGCTCCCGATAGGTCAATCTGAGTCAACTGCCCGTAGTGCGGGAAGGCCGAGACCTTGAAATAAACCGAGCCCTCGCTGGCATAGGCGTAGCCGCGCTCGACCAGCTTTTCGACCAGCTTCACCATGTCCGGGATGTGTTCGGTGGCGCGGGCGAAAATCTCCGGGTCTTCCAGGTTTAGCAACTGGCGATCAATCTGAAATGCCTGCGTGTACTTGTCCGTGTAAGCGCGCAGAGGGATGCCGGCGGCCTGCGACCTGCGGATGGTGTTGTCGTCAACGTCCGTCAGGTTAATGACGTGGCGTAACTGGTACCCTTTGTACTTCAGGTAGCGACGGAGAATGTCCTGAAACACGAAGGTGCGGTAATTGCCGATGTGGGCGTAGTCGTAAACCGTGGGCCCGCAAGTGTACATGCGCACGGTGTTGCCTTCGAGGGGCTGGAACTCCTCGATCCGGCGCGTCAGAGTGTTGTAAAGGTGTAAGGGCATATAGGGGGAACGCCGCAATAGGATTAAACAAACAATTCTAGGGGTTGGCTCAACGGCAAGTCAAGAAAAGAGCAGGGAACGGTGGTAGTGATGTTATTCGGCAGGGGCAATCCTTCGAAACCTCCGTCGTTCCCGCGCAGGCGGGAATCCCGTTTGCAGGTTTTTGCGGATACAAGCCGGGGGGTGGGTTCCCGCTTTCGCGGGAACGACTGTTATTGAGAGCCGACACTGACCCCCAACGGCGCTACCACGGCAGGAACGTGGCGTCTTAGTTTGCCGTAGCCGCGCTCGGTGAGCGCCACCCGGTCGGCGGGTTCGCCGGGCAGAATCGCCTTTCGGACCGACGTGTACTGGTGCCGCAGACCATGTTTCCTAAACCCGCGTCGGGGCACTAAGGCGAGCGCTGCCCGAGACGGCATCTTCCAAATACACGAGTACCTCTTGATTCTAGTCTAGCGAATAGCATAGATTTGAAGTGGTGCGACTAGGCAGCGTGTTGTTAACTCCTTTGGCAGGACTCACGATAGAACATAATAGCTAATGATCAACCAACAAACTGGTCTGCATCCCTTTCGACGAGGGAAAGGGATGGTAATCTGCAAGAATCTTTTCCTGCTGTTCACTATTCCTGTTTTCCTGGCGCCTTTGTGTGCTGAAGAGCCCTCCGCACAGATCGTTCGCGCGGGGAAATTCTCACCTTCCGAGCTGTCTGCTCTTCGTGAACAGGCTGTTAGTGGCGATGCGGGAGCGCAGCTCGTACTCGGTCTCGCTTATTACGGCGCCAATCGGGCATTTCGAAAGAACCAGGCCGAAGCCCGCTACTGGCTTGAAATGGCCGCGCGGCAGGGCAATCCGGCCGCGCGCTTGTGGCTGAACGGCATAAGCAACCAGCAAGGCAGGAACACTTCCCTGACTGGCGGAACGTCCTCGGCCGCTCCGTTGTTGTGGTGGAAGGAAGCCGCGGAGGCGGGTTCCGCAGAGGCAGCGTACAACGTCGGCATCATGTACCTGAGCGGGGAAGGTGTCCCGGCCGACGAGCTTGAGGCCGTGTACTGGCTGCGTCGTGCAGCGAACGCGGGCAATGTCGCGGCAGCTTCACGCCTGGGAAGCGTGGCCCTGGCGAGGAAGGGCCGTCTGAAACCGGGGCCGGAGTCCACCCAATGGCTCAGGACGGCGGCGGAAGCAGGAGACGGCGTTTCCATGTTGGACCTCGGCATGGTTCTCGCCCATGGCTGGGGCGCCTCAATTGATTTGCCGGAAGCCTACATGTGGTTCACGCTCGCCGTGCAGCGTGGACTTATGGACGGCCGTGCGGGTGTGTGCCCTAAGATGACAGCCGCGGAGGTCTCGATGGGTGAGAACCGAGCCGCCGTGTGGAATGCCACGCACCGGCGGTAGACTCGGTTCACCGTTTGCGAAGTCCGCTATCGGCGGGTTCACGCAGGCCACAGTCCCGTGTTGTCGATTCAGTTCGCCTGCGGCGGTAGGCTGATTTCTTCGGAGGATTTAATTTTCGAGTTTGAGCCGGGCAGACGGTAATTTGAGTGCTGGTGCTCGTTGCGAATGACCTCGCCATTCCACACGGTCGTTACGGTGACCTGGAGGGGAACCCACAAGGAAGTGGATGCTGCGTCGGAAAGGTCGACTTTGCCAAATTGAATCTCGGTCGTCTGCAGCTCAAGCTGTACGTCGAGTCGAGGTTTCAGAAGTTCCGCCCGCATTTTCACGATCTTGTTCGTGGCCGCATCGATCCACGCCACCCCTTGGTACATTAGCAAGATGCGCCGGCCCGAGGCGTTTTCGAAACCGAGGACAGCCGACCATCCCGGCCTTTGCGCACACCCGATGACGTTCACTGTGCCATCGCCGATTCGCTGGCGGCCGAGATAACGGAATCTTGACCCCGGCTGGTTGCCCGGATAGAAGAGTGCCCACATTGACGCGAAGCCTTCCGAAAAGAAGTCTCCCGCCAGGCCTTGCCCTGGTTCCCCGTCAGCGGCTGCACGGTACTCTTCAATGCGTTCAAGCCCCGCTTCATGACGGGCGAGAATCAGATAGTTGAACCTTCGGTGGACGCTCTTCGTCAAGCGGCCGGAAGGGCCACACCGGACCTGGGTGACTTGCTCGTCCGCTACCACTTCGGTGAACTTCTGATAGGACTCTTCCACGCTCGCGCCCACGGCGTTCAGCAGGCGCGGCAGTTCTTGTTGATCGCGAGCGGGCACAAGGCCAGACAACTCGGGCAGGTCGTTCGCCAGATCTTCCGCGGGCAGATCGATCAGCGTGACCGCGTTTTGGTAGTAGTCCTGCCCGCTCGTGTTCGAAACTTGCGGCGGCATGAGCCCACCGGCTTTCACCTCCACGCCCTGAAATAGGAGTCCCGCCGCCAGAGCGGCCAGCGCACTCGCTGAGAGGCCAGCGCGAATCGTGAAACACCCGAAGCCCTGACACATCATGTTTGTGGCGCTTGACGTCGAACGCATCGGAGTACTCTCGAAACCGACCGGGCTGTGGCCCCGCAATGCTGCCTGTTCCGAGGAAGCATTCAATGCCCGAGTTGGTCTACGTCCTTGACGAGTTTTGAGAAGACGGGCACGAACGCAGCCTCCCCACTCTTCCCTCTGCCTTGGGACTCTGTGCGATAGAGCAATCTCACAGACGCCCGATCGTAGACGAGCAACACAACCTGGCTTATCGGCTCATCGTAATCAACGGACGGCACACTCGCGTTGGGGTTGACCGTCCAACTTGGCTTCGATACGTGGTGCGTGCCCAGCGCGGAATACACTCTCAAAATGGCATCCGCCCCTTCGCACGGGTCCGTAAAGTGCCAGCTCATACGCGCCAGGAATCGACCCGGCTGGCGTTCCCTCGCCATAAACTCCCTGAGTTCGGATGCTGTCGCTGCCTCCAGGTAACTTGTGTCTACGCACACCGTCCGGAGACGGCCGAGGGACGTCGGGTCATACAGTTCGCCGCAGGCTCTGTCGTGTAATGCCGATCCGCGGGCGAGGGGAATGAGAAGCAGGAAAGCGAGCAAAATGCAGCGGGCTGGCAGCGCGGCCCTTGCGGACCTGCCGCGCCGTGAGGATGCATCTCGTGAGGAAGCGCCGGAAGACATCGTAGGCCCCGCTAGCGTCGCCGCAATTCCCGGTGGAATTCCCTGGCTGGCCGTACTATACACCGAACCTCTGCGGAATGGCACGTGACGCACACGGCGCGGCCCGGCGATGTGTGCGATCAAGCGTCGAGACTTCCAAGCCGCGGACGTCAAAGAACGATGTCTGCGCCACCCGCGGAATGGCAGGGCAGCCGCGCCAAGGCCGCGGCATGGAAATGTAGCGCAGGGCCCGCTCTCCGGCCCTGCGGCCCTTCCACCGCGCCGGGGTTTGGACGGCGCGGTCAGCAGTTGCGGCGCGAGAACGGCGCGGCAACCACCCTCACGGTCCGGAAAACCGCAAAGCCCAAGAGCGGGCCCTGCGCTGCTGCACTCAGGCGGCACGGAGCGACCTCAAGCAGTTGGGACAAGTGTCCTCACCAGGCTCGACCGGTCTGCCGCAAGCCGGGCAGCGCAGCGTAACTGCCGCCGGTTCGACGCCCGCGCGCTCTTCGAAAGGCAGAATCGTGCCGGGGGCTCCTTGTGCCCTTGCCGGCGCGTACCGGAGCCGCTGCGCGTACAGCGAGACGAGCGAGTTCGCCGAGATGACAGAGAGCACCGCGCCCGAAACCAGCAGTAGGAACGAGAACGCCAACGGGCCGAAGGCAATGATTCCGAAACGAATGTCGTGCGGGTTGCGCGGATTGTAACGAATGGGATGATGCGTGCCCAGCCCGTACATGCGTGTCAGGTTCCGGGCTGCCTGCTGATAAGTGTCGGCCGTGTATTCGGACGCCGCCTGCGTGGTGTACTCCTTGCCGCCCACCGCGTAGCGAAACTGAACGGATGGTTTGTAGCGGTGAACGATCATGCCGCTCTTGGCGGAGGGCATTTCCGGGACCTCCTCTACCGTGCCGCCTGCAACGACGCCGTCCACACTGGGCCAGATGTTCCAGACAATGTGAAGCTGGCGACCCGCCCAGATTCCCGCCGCCAGAAGCGATATCCCTGCGAGAAGCCCTATCGCGCCGTGGCGCGCCATGTCGCGTGTAGTCTGGTTGGTATTCATAGGAATTCTGTGCGCGGAGGAACGAATGCCTCGACGCACACCTCCTCTGCTGTCACGCGCAAGAATGATCGAACGGCGGGGGACTAGATCCTGAGGGCATTGTACCACTCGGCTTACCAAGTGCAACTGCACCGCGCGGCGTGCCGTCTGCGTCCGCCAGCACGCGTGTGAAAGCTTGGCCACTGGGGAATGCCGGGAGCCGACACACGTTCGGCGTGGTCTGGCTGAGGGGGCGCCGATGGCACTCTCCAGCAGTTGTGCCGCTCGGTCGAAGTTGCCGTTGCAGCAGTACCACCACCCGAAGTTTCTGCGTCACGGGCGCTGCGCGCGAACGTAGGCTACATCTCTTGCCCTGGAAACGGTTTTGACTCTCGCAAAAACAGGTTAAGTTCCTTATTTTTCAATAACATCGTTGGATAGCGCGAAGCTAAGTGGCTTGTTTTCATCAACATCGTTGGACTTGTCAAAATGTCGTTTTTAAGTGGTTTGTTATCATACACATCGTTGGACTATCCTGCATTTTCGGCGTGGGTGCATTTTTCAGGTGATTGATTAACTCTTTTTGTTTCAGCTAGATACGTTTTTGAGCGAGAAGCTTCGATCATCGCTAAGTGCCTGTATTTTCTATAACATCGTTGGAAGAAACGGTCCTTGTGCGAGGCTTTTGGGTGGCTTTTGAGAGGGTTCCGCACGCTCGATCTTGCCGTCATCGCCACTCAATTCCCTCCGCATCGCCTCACCCGTACGGCTAGCCAGAATCGCAAATGCTTCATATAACGCTTATCATAAAGCAGTATAAATGTCAAGGAGTTGGCTTCTTGCCACGACGAACGGCCTGGGCTGGCGCGCGGCGCAGCCGTGCGTTTTGGCCGTGGCGCTCGTTGTGTCGGGTCGGCGAATCGCAGGGCTTCGCCCGGCGCCAGCCGCCGGACGGCGGTCATAGACCGCCGCTACAATCCCATTGCCCCGCGGGCTTTGTACATCCGGCTCTGTAGCGCCGACCTTCAGGTCGGCATGTGCTGAGCTAAAGGTACCCGGCGCTAACCCGAGTGAGTAGCGCAGAGCCACGCGCCCTTTGCGTTCCTCTGCGGCCCTTCCGTGATTGCCACCCGCGAGGCGCAGCGTCGTGCCTGCTGGGAATACCTTGCGGGAATGTGCGGCCGCTCGCTATGGGGGAAAGGCGCAGCGGTTGAGGCGTTGGTTGCTGTAAAAGACACGTCGGGTGGGTCTGAGGATCCACAAACGCGGCAGCGCACACTATTGGCCAGGAGACGTGAAAGGCGCGTAAGGTGGCGGGGCCACGTGGCGCTTCTTTAGTTCCGCCTTGAGCTCCTCGATGGCCTTCGCCACTCCCGGCGTGTAGACGGCCTCGACCCAAACGGGATTGAACCATTCGGGCTGCGAAGACGCCGCATCGCGGAAAATGATCAGGGCTCTGTCGAATTGACGCGACTGCCACTGGGCCACCGCGAGCCCCATGCGCCGCTCGGCGAGAACTCGAGCACGGTGGCTTCTCTCCGCCGGTACGTTCATGTCGTAAGCCCTGGCGAACCGCTGCAGGGCCCCCTCCAGATTGTGTTGTTCCAGCAGTGCCCAGCCCAAACGGGTTTGGAAAAGCGGGTCAGCAGGCAGCGCACGGACGGCGCTCTGCAGCAGTTCTGCTGCACGGTCGAAGTTGCCACTGTGGTAGTACCACCATCCAAAGCGGCTGGCTAACTCAGGTGGGAGATTGGCGGCCGCGTCCGACCCCGAGGCCAGCGCAGCGTGGGCAGCAGCGTCCCCGTGAGCCGCCAAGGTTAGGCCAGCGAGCTCCACGGTAAGATCGAGCCGCTTGGTCAAATCCGAATGATGCGCGAGCCAGTCCTGGAAGTCCCGGAGGGCAACTGCTGGCTCGTGGCGCGCAGCCAGCGCATCACCATAATCTTCCAGGAGTTCGTCGTCAAAAGTGATGACGTCGAGCGCCTTGCGCAGCGCCGCTGCCGCTTCCGTGAAGTTCGCGCGAGAGAACTCCGCCCGGCCCAGGGTAACCAATGCCGCAAGTTCGTTCGGTTGGAGGTCCAGTGAGCGCTTTGCATACCCGGCCGCGACGTCGTAATGGCGGGCAGAATAGGCCCGCTCCGCACGCTCAGCCCAGAAGATGTGCGCGACTTCCAGATCGCGCTCGCGAGTAAGTTCTCCCCAATGTTCATCCGCGATCAGTCTGCGGATCTGGTCAATGCGCTCCGAAGGTAGCGGGTGCGAGCGGAAATAACCTTGGATAATCTGGGCGGCCAGGACGCCCAGCTCCTCCTGGGGAGATTTCACGCGGCGGACGTACTCCTGGTAAAGGCGATCGAAGGTCTCAAACAGGCGGACGGCGCCGAGGGGAGAATAGGACGCCCACACGGCCAGGCGTGTACCTTCGCGATCAGCCTCCAGTTCCTGATCCTTGCTATATCCGGCCTCGAATACAGCGGCGGGCAGCTCCAGCAGTTCACCAAGAGGAATCTTGCGCAAACGCGATTCCATTTGCACGCGTTCGACACAGTGGTAATGGTCAATATGCTCGATCTCGTGTCCAAGGACGGCTGCCAACTCGTCTTCCGTGTCCATTAGCGCCACGAGACCCGCACCGATAAACACATGGCCTCCAGGCAGCGCGAACGCATTCACAAAATCCATGTCGGGGATGTAGTGGAATTTGTAAGGCAACTTGCGGTGTGCACGTACCGCCACGGTCCCGCCGACACGCGTAACATAATTCGCCACGGTTTGCGCCTGCTGAGCCTGGTCAGGCGTGAGGCCGCGGTAATGAACACGGGAATAGGAAGTGGCCAAGCGATTCCCGATGTCAACCTCTTCCTGGTCCGAGAGACGCGTCAGCGCCACAGGAAGGCGGCTCAGTTCCCATTCCGAGTCCGCAACGAAATACAGCAATGCTGCGGGGCTCACCTCGACGTCCACCGGACGCCGCTCGGACCACACGAGTGCGACGATTCCCAGCATCACGACCAAGCCGAGCAGAAGCCAGCGTTTCATAGGTATTGCCGTATCGCCGCGCGATAACGTGTATAGAGAAATGACACACCCAGCAGGGCGACACCCAGCACGATAAACGTCAGGTAGCGATCTCGGGGTTGGAGACCCCAGACGTCGAGCACCACAATTTTCGCCACGCAAAGCAGCAATAACGCCAAACCCGATATGCGATAGCTACGCCGCCCTACTATTAGGGCGAAAAGGAAAACGGCCACGGCCTCCATTCCCCAGGCGACCGTCACCATCCCTTTGCGCATTTCCAGAGCCAGGAGGATGGTCAGCAATAGAAAGGGGATGAAGAAGTAGACTTGGTCCGGATGATCGTCAAACGCCCTTCCAATTCTTCTCAACGCGTTCGGATGGGAGGCTGCATCACTCGCCGGTGCGCGGACCAGTTGGAAGGCAAAGGGCAGAGTGGCGAAAAGTAGGGCCACAGCAACGCCTACGGTGAGGCCGCGACTTTGCCAGAAGGGAGCGGGGAAGTAGCTGCGCTCATAGAAATTGTGAAAGACGCCGCGCGCCAGAATGGCCATGCCCAGCAGCGAGGCTTGGTGCAGGAATATCCGTCTCTCGAACCTCCAGGCGATCGCTACCAAAGCAATCACCAAAGCCGCCCACGCCGCGATAACCCAGTCAGCGTCCAATTCGAAGCGGGCGAGCCCTGCAATAGTCAAGGTTCCCAGGAAGCAGAGCACTTGGCGCGCCTTCAGACGGTGATCCCAGTCCAACCTTACATCGGTGGAAGTCTCAAGCACCCAGTACGCATAGAAGAACGCCAGGGCCACCGGTACAGTGGTGTAGAAGCGTGGACTGACATCGCCGGGCACACCAGCAGCGTTGAAATTAATGTAGAAGAGCCGGAGGAAGCTGGCAGCCAGGGCCAAGTACGCTTGAATCCGGAGATAGGCCAGACCGCGGGTGCGGCCGAATTCAAAGAGCGCCAGACCCTCGAGCGTCCAGGCGACGGCCACACCGGAAGGCGCGAGTTCGTACCAGGCGAGCGCCCCCACTAGAATTGAGGCTGCCCACGTAAAGCCTGCCGGCACGCTCCGCGCCGCGGGCATTTGGCGCACGCCCACCCAGCGGGCCGCGGCGTAGAGCAGCGCCGCCGTTAGCCCCACAGTCAGCAAGCGTGTGCCGAGATGCCGGTGGATGGCTTCCTCGCCCAGGTTAACGAAGAGCACCCGGAGAAAAGCCAAGGACGCCACCGTCACTGCCTGCCAATGGAATTCGTGAATCGCCCCTCGCGAAGCAAGCACGACGAGAACCAGCGCCAAAGCGCTAAACCCCACCGCGGCCCAGGCTTCCGGCGCCAGCCACCAGATACCAATGAAAGCCGTGGCCCCGCCCGCGTAGGAGAGCACCCGTAGGCTCAGCGCCTCCCAGCGTGACTCCCTCAGCAGCGCGTGGCGACGTCCCAACCAATGTGCATCAGCGTAGAAAATCAGGACAGCTGCCACGAAGACAATCGTGCCTCGTAGCAAGTCACCGGGCTGAAATCCCTTCCATTCCGCGTCGTAAATCTGGTGGAGGGCCAGGCGATCCATTTGAAACGCCACCAAGAGGCTTGCCGCGAGGCCCAAACGGCAAAAGACAATCTCCTGAAGGAAGACGCCCGCGAGAAACAGCGTCTCTGCCTCAGCAAGCCACAGGATCGGCAGCGTGGCCCCAGAGTACTTGAAGGGCAGCGCAACAATCAGTAGGGCCGTCCCGACAACCGACAAGGTCACGAACGCTGCGCGGCGGCGACGCGCAATGGGTAGCTGTCCGAGTGTGAATTCCACTGCCCCAAGTAGCAGGAGGAAACGAAAGGCCCATTCAGGGTGGACAGATTGATATTTCATCACCCCCAGAAGCAAGAAGGTGTTCAGCAATCCGGCAAGGGTGGAAATGCTCTCGCGAGCGGCATTGGCCGGGCGGCGCCACAGGTAGGAGAGACGGAAAATCAACCAGTAGAAAACCAGGAGAGCCGCGCTGGCGAAGAACTCCGGGAAGGCGCGATGGTGGTTTCCCATCGGTTCGATAATCGGGCGCAACCAGTAGTAGTGATTCAGGTAGCTCCCGAGAATCCCGAATATCTCGAGCTCAAACCACTCGCGGCGACGGACGATGGCCACCAGCCCCAGCGCCAGGATCGCACCGGCCGAGAGGCTGTAAACATTGTCGTGGCTGATGGTGACCGTTACATAACCAAGCAGAAGCGCCAAGCCTGTCACGACCTGCGAGTTGTACCGCAAGGTGTGCGCAACCATCGCGGCGGCGACAATGAGCAACAAGGAGAGGTCAAGCGCTTGGGAATGCAGAATGCGTGCCGCCGGCACGTGATACATGGCGTAGGCGGTGAAGAAGACAAGAGCCCAGCCCCCGCCCAGTCCCGCTCGGGCCAACAGGCGGTAGCGCTCGCGGCGTTCATAGAAAATCCCTGCGCCCAGAAGAGCGCCACTCACCAAAAAGCCCACCAGGACTTTCCCAACGGGGCCCAACTCGCGCATCTCATAGGCCAGAAAGAGCGCGACGCCGATAACCAGGATCACCACTCCGAGCTTGTTGAGCCAATTGGCGCCCAGCATTTCTTCAAGGCTGAGGACACGCTTCGCGACTTCGTGCGGAGATGGTCCGAGGGATTCAAAGAGTGGCGGTGGTAATCGAGTAGAGGAAGACTCACCGGTTGGCAGCACCGGCTCCGTTGCAACGGGGGGCACCGCGGGCATCGGTCCCGGCTCCGCCCCTAGGTTGACTGCTCGACCAGGTGCCGGCGGCGCCGTGGGAACCGGCCGGGCGACATCAGGTGAGATTTGTGCCTTAGGTTCCGGCGCCCTAGCCGCATCCGCGGCAGGCGTTGTCAGCTTGACTTGCTCCGGTGCGGCAGTTCCTGTGCCCTGCCATGGCGCCGAACGGAGTTCGGTTGGGCGGGCCGCCTGTCCCAGAATCTGCACACGTGCCGGCACGCCACCCAATTCCTCAAGCCGATTTTCAAGCGCACGAACCTGCTGCTTGAGTTGCTGCAAGCTATCTTCGTTACGCTGCGCCAACCGCGCCGCTTTGCGGGCAGATACCAACGCGACAAGCGGGACACCGAACACAACTCCCACCACCGCGATGACTAAGAGTATGAAGAAACCGTCCAGCACGACTGTGTCTCCGGCCGACTGGCCGCGCATAATAGCACTGTGCCGAGAAGGAAACAACGAACGGTCGGCACGAACAGCCGGCTCGAACCGCCGCGGCGGGCAAGAATCAGGCCGGTGCCAGAACAGAACCAAACCATGAGGAATGCACCGTCGCGTGAACTCGGACAACGGCAGCCGATACGGCGAAGAGCCGGGGTGGGCTAGACGGTCGGGGCTCGCAAGGCTGATCCCAGGAGGCCCGCCCGGTTGCTGGTGGCGTAGAGAACCAACTCGACGCGGTTCGAGACGCCCAGCTTCTCATAGATGCGGAACAAGTGGTTCTTCACGGTGTGCTCACTCAGGCTGAGCTTCGCGGAGATTTCGCTGTTGGGCATGCCCTCGGCCACCATCCGCACAATCTGCTCCTGACGTTCGGTCAGCAGGGGCGTACCGATCACATTCAAAACACGTGGGGGCTCACGCTCCGCGAGAGCTTGAAGGATCCAGTCGAGTTCCTGGCTGGTGGCCCACACTTGTCCCGCCTGCACGCACTGGATGCACTTGCACAGAACCTCCAGGGGGTCCGTCTTGGTGACGACGCCCCGCGCTCCGGCGGAAAAGGCTTCCACCACCTGCTGCGGCTCTCGTTCATCCAGCAGCAGGACGGAACGCAGCGTAGAACCGTAAGCCCGCAGGGCGCGCAGCACCTCAAATCCACCTTTGGAGTTACCTCCCAACCCCGCGCTGATCACCGCCACGTCGGCCTGGCGCTCCAGCGCCATCTGCGTGAACGCTCCCGGAGAATGTCCGCAGCCAATCACCGCGAAATGACGGTTATGAGGTTTAAGCGCGCTCGCCAGCAACTGGCAATCGAGAGGTGTTTCCCCTGCGACGATAACCTTTATAGCCATGGGTGTATCGGAGAATATCCTTCCCTAAAGAATTTATCCACACCTCATTAACCAGTGGAGCATTTTACACAAGTGCTAACCGAAAAGTAGGCCTAAATGCCAAAACCGGGCCATATTCTCCTGTAAGAACGACATTTTGGCCTTGCGCCCTGCGGTTCCAAGGAGTTCTTGTCGGTTCTGGCTGGGCCTCCGCTAGGCCGTGACCATGGGGAGAAAGGCCCTAATGGGGGACTAGGGGCCTAGTGACAAGCTCGGTGCCGAGGTTCTATACACTGCCAGTATATTTGCTGATTGAGCATTGTATGTACAACTAGTACACTCCGCCCTCGATTCAGCGCCCACTCTGATTTGCCGGGGACTCACCCTCGCTGGCGCGCGAGATTCACGAGGCAATTTGAGTCCTTTGTCGGCGGGTTGGGAGATGCCAAGCCACCGCCGGGCACCAACTTCTCGGACCTTGGCTTCACAAGGTGCGCAAAGGTGCATCGCAGCGTGCAGCCGCGAAGACATTCTCGTTACCGCTTGCAGCTTCCCGTGACCTTCGCATGGAAAGACAGCGAGGATGTGTGGCAGCGCCGCTCGGGCCTAACCCGGGACCTCAGCGCACAGGACGCTTTCATTTTCACCGCCGAGCCTCCGCCGTGCGGAACCGATCTGGAGTTGCGGGCTTTTCTGCCGCGGAGGGGCGTTGTGTTGTCGGCGTGGATTTCCGGCAAGGGTCACGTGGTTCGTGCGGAATCACCTCACGACGGGCGTGGGGGCGGATTTGCCGTCGCCGGGCAACGTTTTGTAGTGAGACGACGGGAGGAAGCGTGATGAGGAAACACGCAGTTCTTCTCCTTTTGGGTGCGGCACTTCTCATCGCGCTGCTGCCCGCCGCGCCGGCGGAAGAACGGCCGGATCCGGGCGCCGCGGATTTTGCGTCTGACCGCGTGCACAACCGCACTGACCACCCAGCCCAGATTCCGCCCTCGCTAGCGCACCGCGAGCCCCAGTACCGCTTGGGCCCCGGAGATGTCTTCGACCTGGAGTTTCCTCTGACGCCGGAGTTCAACCAGCAAGCGGTCGCAGTGCAGCCGGATGGGTACGTGAGCTTGCGGTCGGTGGGCCAGTTCCAGGCCGCCGGCCAGACGGTCCCGGAACTCACCGAGGCGTTGCGGGCGAGTTACGGAAAGATCCTCCACGACCCGGTCATCACGGTCATCCTGAAAGATTTTGACAAGTCCTACTTCATCGTTTCCGGACAAGTCGCACATCCGGGGAAATTCGATCTGCGCGGCGATCTTACCGTGACCCAGGGCGTCGCCATGGCGGGCGGCCTCACTATGACCGCCAAGCACGGCCAGGTGCTCCTGTTCCGCCGTATGGCCAACGATTGGTACGAAGTGAAGAAAGTCAACGTGAAGCGCATGCTGCAAGCAGGGAATATCAATGAAGACGTGCACCTCCAGCCTGGCGACATGCTGTTTGTGCCGACCAGCCTTCTGGGCAATGTGAAGCGTTTTGTTCCCGGCTGGGCGCTGAGCACCTATGTCAACCCCCTGCCCTGACCTCACGGAGAAGACGGCGGGGCGCATGGAACGAGTCACCTTCGAAGCCGCCGCCCGCGAACGGCTCCCCCTGTGGACGCCGCGCGACCTCGCCGGTGCTGTGTTTCGGCACAAGGCGCTGGCACTGAATGCGTTTCTGGGTGTGCTGCTGGGAGCAATCCTGGCGGCCCTGCTGCTACCCGAGCAATACGAGGCGCGCATGAAGATTCTGGTGAAGCGGGAGCGCGTGGATCCGGTGGTCACGCCGCAAGCCAACGCCACGCCACAGATCAGCAACACCGAGGCCGCGAACGAGGAGGACCTAAACTCCGAAGTTGAGCTGATGACCAGCCGTGACCTTCTGGAAAAGGTTGTGAAGACGTGCGGTTTGGCGGCGCGCACGCACCACTTCTGGGACTTCCTGGACACGAGTGCTCCCGATGCAGCGGAGCTTCGTACGGCCCGGGCGGTCCGTAGCTTAGACAAAGACCTAAAGGTCTCGCCTGCGAGGAAGTCAAACCTGCTGGAAGTCACCTACGCGTCTCCAGACCCGGCGCTTTCCGCCCGCGTCCTCTCCACGCTGGCCAATGAATATCTGGTGAAGCATCTGGCCGTGCATCGCCCCCCCGGGGCGCTGACGTTCTTCGAGCAACAGGCCGGGCAATACCGGCAGAAGTTGGCCGCCGCCGAAGCGCGCTTGGCGGATTTCAGCCGCGACACAGAAGACGGTGCAGTCTCACCGCAAATGCAGCGCGACCTGACGTTACAGAGAGCGAGTGAATTCGAAGCCAACCTGCGCCGGACGGAAGCCTCGATCGCGCTGACCGAGGAACGCATCCGCGCCCTGGAGGCACTCACCGTAGGCACGCCTTCCCGCCTGACCACGACCGATCGGCATACCGACAACCCGCAACTGTTGGAGCAGCTCAAGTCCTCCTTGCTGACCATGGAACTGAAGCGTACGGAGTTGCGCGACAAGTTTGAGCCCACGTACCGGCCACTCCAGGAACTGGAGACCCAGATTCAACAAGCGCGCACCGCTATCGTCCGGGAGGAAAAAACTCCGTTGCGCGAACAGACGACCGACCGGAATCCCACCTACCAGTGGCTGGAAGGTGAATTGGCGAAGGCCCGCGCCGACCTCGCGACGTACCGGGCCGACGCCGCAGCAACTCGCGACATCGTCGAGACGTATCACCAGGACGCCCTGCAACTTGAGCAACGTGATATCGAGGAGCAGGACCTGATCCGCGAGGTCAAAGCCGAGGAAGCCAACTATCTGCTCTACTTCAACAAAAGCGAAGAGGCACGGATCTCCGACGCCTTGGACGCTCAGCGCATCAGCAACGTGGCCATCGCGGAGGCTCCCACGGCGCCCGCGCTGCCGGTCCACTCGCGATGGCTCTTTGCGTTTCTGTGCATCCCGTTTGCCACGCTGGCCAGCCTCGGTTCGGCCCTGATCGCGGACCACTGCGACGCATCGATCCGCACGCCCGCCGAACTCGAGGCTGTTTTGAATATCCCGGTCCTGGCAGCCATGCCCGACCGTACGACCTAGCCGGTGAGGACTCCGCTATGAGTGCGATTTACGGAATGCAACCGCAGTTCGAGGAAGAAAAGGAAATCGTTCCCGAACTTATCAACCCGGATGCCGTGAACAGGACCTCACGGGCCAGCTTCAATCTCGATGCCCGGGCGGGGGAAGAGCAAGTGAAATTGGTGCAGCGTCTATTCTTCCTTCCGGGGCCGCAGGCGCCACGCGTGGTTTTGTTCTGCGGCGTCGAAAGCGGCTCCGGCGCAACGTGGGTTTGTGCGCACGCGGCTGAAACCCTGGCCTCACAGGTGAAGGGCTCAGTGTGTCTCGTGGACGCCAACCTCCACACTCCTTTCTTGCACGACTATTACCGCCGGGAAAATCCTTCGGGCCTTTCGGAAATCCTGCTCCGATCGCAGCCGGTTCGCGGCCTTGCCCACCCCGTGAACGGTGGCAACCTGTGGCTGCTGACCTGCGGCGCGAAGTCTCCCGACCCCCACCTGCTGTTGACGTCAGACAGGCTGCGTGGGTGCCTCGCGGAGTTACGCCGGGAGTTCGACTACATCCTTGTGGATGGTCCGCCCGTGAATATTTATGCCGACACTCCGCTGCTGGGAAAGCTGACGGACGGAGTGGTGTTGGTCGTCCGGGCAAACTTCACCCGCCGGGAAGCCGCGAAGAACGCAGCCGAGAGTCTCGCGGACGCTAAGGTCCGCGTCCTGGGAGCTGTGCTGAATAAGCGCCGGTTCCCAATTCCTGAAGTTCTGTACCGGATGATCTAGAGGACCGGTGTCAGACGCCAAGTGTCAGTTCTTGCGCAACAGAACCGGGACTTGGCAACCACAGGGCGCTGCTTGGGCGCCACACAACACTGGCAGAATTGCGGCCCGCAGTGAATGAGCCGTGTGACTCACAGGGCGGAGCTGTCGCCATCCGCAAGGATTATCTCCCATGACCCCCCTTCGTCGTCGGCTTCTGCTCAACTTGGCCAAGTTGTTTGACCTGGAGGTCACCACCTGTTGCTTCGTACTCGCCTTGCTGTTCGCGGCGGTGGAAGCCCCCACGGTGTCAATCGCGCAATTTCTGGCCATGCGCATCAAGGTCCAGAACTTTGTACTCTTCGCCGGTTTCCTGTTCGCCTGGCACGTCGTTTTCCTGGCGTTCGGCCTCTACCAGTCCAGGCGTCTCGCGACTCGCTCGGCGGAGGCTCTGGACGTCCTCAAGGCGACCACCACGGCTTCCGTAGGGCTGTTCCTTGCGGCCACCGTTTTCCACATTTACCTGATCACGCCGCGGTTCGTAGTGGTGTTTTGGAGTTCCACCTCCATGGTTCTGACGATCAGCCGGGCCGTCGGCCGCTACATGCTACGCAAGCTCCGGCGGCGCGGGCGCAACCTCCGTCAGGTGCTGGTGGTAGGAACGAACCCGCGCGCCCTGCGCCTGGCTCGCCGGCTTGAATCGCACCTTGAACTTGGGTACCGGATTGCCGGCTTTGTAGATGACCCCTGGCAAGGCTTGCCGGAGTTCCGGGAAAGTGGCTACCCACTTGTCTCCAACCTCGAGGGTCTCCCTTCGTACATTCGCGAACACGTCGCCGACGAGGTGGTGGTGGCACTGCCCATGGAGTCTTGTTACGCGCGTGCCTCGCAAATTGCGGCGTGGTGTGAAGAACAAGGCATCACGGTTCGTCTTCTTTCCGACATCTTCGGAAGGCGCCACACTCGCTCGCGTGCGGAAGATTTTGAGGACGACACTGTAATCACCCTGTACAGCAGCGCTCCCGAAAGCTGGCAGCATTTGTGCAAGCGCGCCCTGGATATACTGGTTGCTACAGTCTGTCTCGTTGGGTTGCTGCCGCTATTTCTACTCGCGGCGGTGCTGGTTAAGCTCACTTCTGACGGGCCCACCTTCTTCGTTCAGGACCGGGTCGGCTTCAACAAGCGCCGGTTTCGCCTCTACAAGTTCCGCACGATGGTCGTGGACGCGGAAGACCAGTTCTACCGGATTCAGCACCTCAACGAAGCCGGCGGGCCCGTGTTCAAGATCTGGAATGATCCACGCATTACCCCGGTGGGAAAGTTTCTGCGCAAGCTGAGCATCGATGAACTCCCGCAGCTCCTCAACGTTCTCAAAGGTGATATGAGCCTGGTCGGCCCCCGCCCCCTTCCCTGGCGGGACTACAGCGGGTTCTACGAAGACTGGCAGCGCCGCCGCTTCAGCGTCCGGCCCGGTATCACCTGCCTGTGGCAAGTCAACGGCCGCAGTTCCATCCCCTTCGAAAAATGGATGGAGCTCGACATGCAGTACATCGATCAATGGTCTCTGTGGCTGGACTTTAAGATCCTCGCCAAAACAGTCCCGGCCGTTCTGAAAGGCACCGGGGCGGCATGAGGCGGCGAAGCCGCCCACCTTCTCCGAGCCCCCAAGCAGTGAGCGCGCCAAAGCTGGAGGAAGGGCTGACGTTCCGCCCTTCCCTCAGCTTGGCAAGTGAGCCCCAAAGTCTACGCTGATGTCAACCGAGTACCCCCAATCAGTCTCTTCTGCAGTTTCAGGGAGCATCCATGCTGATCGCCTCCGGGTGCTAGTCGAACCTGGCCGAACACTTGCCGCACTCGATGTTCCCCGTTCTTCAAAACGGGACCCCATGCCTTTTCTCTCCACGCTGTTTCGGCTGCTTGACACGTGCGCGGTTCGCTACTGCGTCCTGCACTCCTGGGGAATGCTGCCGGAGGAACTGCCCAGTGACCTTGATATTGCCGTTCATCCCGAGGATCGTCAGGGGTTCTCGGCCGTGCTGCGAGAGTTAACCGCGGCGGGGTATTGTCCTGTCCAGTGTTTCAACTACCTCGTTGACGCCTACTATTTCATCTTCGTTTGGTTTGACGGCACCCAATTGAGATCGTTGGCCCTCGACACAACCTTCGACCACTGGCGAAGCGGTCTACGCTCGCTCCGTGGCGAGGAGATGGTCGAGGGCCGCGTGCGCCTCGGCACCTTCTGGATCGCCAGTCCCGAAGTGGAGTTCACTTATCTCCTCGCCAAGAGGACGTGGAAAGGAGCCGCTTCGGCATCACAACTCTCGCGCTTGCAGTTCCTAGCAAACTCACTCGGGCGCGATGCTGCTGAAAGGCTGGCGGGCCGTGTTTTTCTGGGACAAGCACGCCGGCGTGTTGTAAGTGCGTGCCTGGCGGGGTCGTTCGACAAACTTCTGCCGAAGATCGATGTGCAGCCCTGGCTGACTGGTGCGGCGCGTCGCCCTGTTGATCTTGCCCGTTTCTTGCTCCGTGAAAGCCTGCGCATGGTCCGCCGCTGGTTCGAGCCGACAGGCTTATTTCTGGTTATCCTCGGCCCCGATGGCGCGGGCAAGACCACTCTGGTCGAGCGCCTGCGCCAGGAACTCGGCCCCTGTTTCCGACGGCAGAGAGTGTTTCACTGGCGTCCCAGGGTGATTGCGCCGCGGCGCAATAGCGGGGCGTTCACTACACCGCACCAAAAGCCCCCTCGCGGAACTCTGACCTCCTGCCTAGTTCTCCTGGGGGTCGCGTTGGACCATTGGCTCGGTTACATTTCCGCCATCAGACCGTTTCTTGCCCGGTCCGGATTCGTCATCTTCGATCGTTACTACCAGGATATCCTCGTCGATCCCCTGCGCTACCGGTACGGCGGTCCCTCATGGTTGGCCAAAGCCCTGAGCCGGCTCATTCCCTTCCCAGATTTGCCTTTCCTGGTTCTGGACGCGGAGGAGAAGACCATTCTGGCCCGCAAGCGCGAAGTCTCCCCGCAGGAGTTGCAACGGCAACGCTCGCGCTATCGCCGGCTAACGGACGAGGCCAGGCAAGCAGTCCTGATCGGCACCGAGGACGGCGTTGAGGCAACCGTGAGCCACGTCAGCCAGTGGGTAGCTGTCTACCTAGCGCTCCGCTTCCGGCGCCGCCACGCCAGATGGTTAAAAGGTTTGCCGCTGCAAGGGAAGGAAAGGTCGGCGGAATGAAGGTGTCAGGTTACTGTTCCCGCTGGACGTTCATCCTGGACCGTTGTCTGGGGAAAACGGTATTGCACTTGGGCTGCATCGGGGAAACGGAGGTGCCCCCCCACGCGAAACTGGAAGCCTTTGCCGCCGGGCAAGTCCTGCACCCGCAACTCGCGGCGATCGCACGAAGCCTCGTCGGCGTTGACATTGATGCTGCCACAGTCGAACTCATCCATTCCCGGTTGGGTCAGAACGGCATCCTGGCTGGAGATGTCGAGCACTTGGAGAGCCTGGCTCTTGAGGGAACATTCGACATCGTGCTGTGCGGTAACCTGCTGGAGCACCTGAGCTGCCCGGGCCGCGTCCTCGATGGTGTAAGGCGCTTCATGACACCCTCCAGTCAGCTCATCATCTCGGTCCCCAATTCTTTTGCGTTGCTCGCGAACCTGCGCTTCTGCCTGGGCCGTTTTCGCGAAGGAACGCAGCACGTGGCAAGCTTTTCCAAATTCAATATCGAGACCCTGGTCGAACGGCACGGCTTCCATCTTAAGGAACTATACTCAGCTTACGATCAACCCCCAACAACCTGGGAAGGCCGGATCAAACTTGCTTGGGGCGCGCCGTTCTTCAAGTTGCTTCCCGAACGCGGAGGGACACTGCTGGCCGTCGCCAGCCTGAGCCCATAGCCATCAACAGTCCCGAGCCAATCAAATCCAACCTGAGAACCTTTGCATGAACGATCTCCTCTGGAAAGCCATCCACAAGGTTGCCGGAATGGGTAGCAGCACGTCCGGCGACACGCGAAAACGGGAATTGGAAGCGTCATCCTCACGGAGGGTGAGAGTCTCACTCAACCCCACCGAGAAGCAAAGAGAGGATCTGTTTCGCCGGGGCTTTGGCCACGCGCGCACGTATCTAGCCCTGCCTTCTGTGACCTCTCCGCGCTGGCTTTTCCCTTTAGAGAACGGTCACTCGCCGTGGGCCGGACTTCGAGTCTACGGCCCCTGCACGTGCCGGGCGCGAGTGATGAAGACCCTGCTTGCGGCGCTGGTGGCCTCGCGATGCCAAGCGTTCCTCCCCCACCGATTGCTGGTCGCCTCGCCGGGCTCCCTGGCCGTGGAAGACCTGGTGCGCGAGGTCACCGGCGACGAAGATCCTGTTTTCGCCCTGTCGCTGAGCACCGAGAAGCACTTTCGCAAACTCACCATGCAGGTGATGTGTCCGAACGGAGAAGTCCGTGGATACATCAAGCTTCCGCTCACCGATGCGGCCGGGGAACGGGTCCGCCAGGAAGCGGAGACACTGACACGCCTCGCCAGTTTTCCCGCCCTGCTCCCGCACGTTCCCCGCGTCCTTTACGCCGGAGACTGGGGAGGCAGCCCCATATTGTTTCAATCCCCTGGACCTTCCCACCGAGGGCCTTCTCATCTCGACCGGCAGTGCGCGGAATTTCTGCAGTTGCTCTGGAGAACCCATCCGGTATGCAAGCCCGGCCTGACCGTGTGGGAAGAAGTCGCGACAGTCTGGCACAAGGTGGGGCGCACTCTCGATCTTCACTGGTGGACATTGGGTGAAAGGGCGCTGGCCACCGCCCGCCGGGAACTTGGGAAGGCCGAACTTCCCTGTGGCATCGTGCATGGGGACTTCGCACCGTGGAACCTGCGCAGCGGGGACGACGGTCTGTACGTCTTCGACTGGGAGTCAGCCCGCTGGGAAGCTCCGGTTTTGTGGGATATCTTCCATTTCGTTACTCAAGCGGCAGCCCACCTCAAGAGGAACCACGTCCCCATGTCCTGGGGCCGGTGGTCGGGCGACCGTGCGTCTTTTCTTCTCTACCTCCTCAGTTCGGCATGCCAGCTCGCCACCGAAGACAGCCCCATGCGAAGCGCGGGCCTGGAGTGCCGCCGGCAACTACTCCTGAGGCAACTCGAGGGACATTGAGCGCGTGGCTTCTTTAACCCTGCCAGGTGAAACTGTTCTCGCCCGTGCGCGCGAATTGGGCTCGCGGGGACTGCCATGGGTTGGCAAAGGGTCACTCGCGGTTCTCGACCAGGCGCTGATCTCAGGCTCCAATTTCCTGATCGGTGTACTGCTGGCGCGTTGGTTAATTCCCGAGCAGTACGGAGCGTACGCGCTGGCCTTTTCGATCTTCCTTTTTCTTTCGGGCCTTCACAATGCCCTGTTGCTGGAACCCCTGAGCGTTTTGGGACCGGCAACTTATGGGCGGTGCCTCCCCGCGTATGTGGGGAAGCTCCTCAAGCTGCATGGGATCGTGGCCATCCTTCTGAGTTGTCTCGTGGCGGCAGGTATTCTGATCCTGTACGGCTTCGTCGCGAACCCGGCGTTGGTGTCAGCGCTATGGGGAGTCTGCCTTGCGGTTCCCTTGGTGTTGTTCTTCTGGTTGTGCCGCCGTGCTGCTTACGTGCGACTGAAGCCGAACCTCGCGGCCGCCGGCGCATCGGTCTACTGCCTGAGCGTGGTGGGCCTTTTGCTATTGGCGGAGAAGCTGGGTTGGTTGTCGTGCCTTACGGCTTTCCTGATTCAAGCGCTCGCCGCGCTAGCGGCCGCAAGCCTGTTGCTTGCCTCGCTCCGGCCTCAGGCCAACTCTCCCACCGGCCCTTCGAGTTCGGAAGTCGTCCGTCAACACTGGCAGTATAGCCGTTGGGCACTGGGCACGCAGTTTGTGTACTGGCTCTCCGGGAATGCGTATTACGTGATCGTTGCTGCTTTTCTGCAAATACAAGATGCGGCGGCTTTGCGCGCGCTGCAGAACTTCACGGTGCCTTTTGGTCAGTTCCTAAGTGCTCTTAGCTTGCTTGTACTTCCCTGGGCCTCCGCCCGGTTCGCACAGGACGGGCCGCGCGGTTTCGGGCGTCGCATCCGCCAGGTCACACTGTGGTTTGTGGGGCTGGCGGCCGCGTATTGCACCGTGCTGGCGTTATTCGGCACGCCCATCATGGACCTCCTCTACGGAGGGCGATACAGCAAGCTTGCTCACCTGCTGCCGCTGGTTGCCGCTCCCGTTTTGGTACTTGCGGTTTCACAAGGCAGCACCATCGCCGTGCAAGCCATGCAGGCGCCCTCCGAAGTCTTCTGTGCTTACAGCGTCTCCGCGGGCCTGACGATCGTCGCGGGTGTTGCTCTGGCGCGCCACGCGGGGTTGACCGGCGCATTGATCGGCATGCTACTCTCCTCGCTTACGTATGGCATGGTGATCACCTGGCGGTTTCGAAAAAGGCTGGGAAAAGGTTCGCTTGCACCGACCTTCTAGGACCCCGGCCGTGGGGCTCCAGGCTGCCGGGCGAGTGTCGGCCGTAGCAAGAGGACTCCGTTCACAAACGGCCCACAAGGAAGTCTTGCAGTTCCTCCCCGACACTCTTGTCTCCACCACCTGCTCGTCCGAGTACGGGGTCTCGGCACTTCTGCGGTGGACCCTTCAGAAGGACCAATCGCTTTGCGAGTACTCATTTCAGCGTATGCGTGCGAGCCGGGAAAAGGCTCGGAACCTGCTGTGGGTTGGAACTGGGTCCAGCAGATTTCCCGCTGGCATGAAGTCTGGGTGCTGACCCGGAAGAACAATCGCCCTCACATAGCCGGTGCTTTGGCTGCCACACCTTTGACGACCGTCCATTGGGTCTACTACGACCTCCCGGGTTGGGCACACGTGTGGAAAAAGGGGCAGCGCGGCGTCCACGCCTACTATTATCTATGGCAACTGGGCGCGTATTTCCTGGCCAGGAAGTTGCATCGGCAAGTTCATTTTGACCTCGTGCATCACGTGACGTTTGTGAATTACTGGATGCCGAGCCTGCTGGCCCTGCTTCCCGCGCCTTTCATCTGGGGACCGGTCGGCGGAGGCGAGTCTGCACCGAGGGCCTTCCGGCACGCCCTTAGCTTGCGGGGAAAGATCCACGAGGTGGTTCGGGATCTCGCCCGCAATTTGGGCCAGCTCAATCCCTGCTTGAAGATGACAGCCCGGAGGTCTCGGGTGGGCATTGCCACTACTGAAGAGACCGCTCAACGGATGCGTAAGCTGGGTTGCCAGAACGTCCAGGTGTTCTCGCAGGTTGGGCTACAGACGGCGGACATCGCACGACTGGCCCAATTCCCCGTCCGGCAGGGACTACCCTTTCGCTTTGTGAGCGTGGGGAATCTACTGCACTGGAAGGGTTTTGAATTTGCCCTGCGAGCCTTTGCGCGTTTTCAGTCTTACTATCCGGCCTCCCAGTATTGGATTGTCGGCGCGGGCCCCGAAAGAAAAAGGCTGGAACGCCTGGCAGGCCAACTGGGGGTCTCCCATAACGTCGAATTCTGCGGAGCCGTCTCTCGCGAGCAGGTTTGGGAGAAGCTTGCGGAGTCGGATGCACTCCTCCATCCCAGTCTGCATGATTCCGGGGGTTGGGTGTGCCTCGAAGCGATGGCAGCGGGCCACCCGGTAATCTGTTTTGATCTGGGAGGCCCCGCGCTGCAGGTAACGCCGGAAACCGGCTTCAAGCTGGCAGCGATCTCACCCGAACAAGTTGTGGAAGATCTGACCGTGGCGATGCTCCACTTGGCGCAGAACTCACGGATCCGCGAACGCATGGGCGAAGCCGCGCGCTCGCGCGTGGAAGAGCAGTTTAACTGGACCCGCAAGGGCGAAGTGATGCACAGACTGTACCAGGAAGTAGCTGCCTCGCTGGGAGGCTCCGCGTGCTAGGTCTCGGGACAATCCGTGATACCTCCCGAGTCACGTTCTTTGTAGCGGCCCTTGCCCTGGGTATCACGCTCACCTTGGTTGCCGAGCGGCTTGGCATCGCGGCGGCGATTCTGGGATCATTGCTTCTCCCTCTCCTGTCATTCTTCGGCCCCGCGGCGTGCCGCCAGACGTGGGGATTCGTGGGCGACCTAAGAAAGCACCTTGCCTGGTGGCACTGGCTGTGGCTTCTTCTCTTTCTCAGCTACCTCAATTTCCGGCCTCGTTCGGCTCAGGACATCCAGGGAACGCCCGTAGATACTTGGGCGCTCTACCGGATTGTCCTCGTGGCGCTCGTGGCCTGCGTTCTCGGCGCGCGTCTGGCCGTGCGGAAAGGTGAGTGGCTGGGGCCGCTCTTCCGCGGGCTGCCAGGACTGCTGTCCGCATACGTACTGGTTTCTCTGGTTTCAACCCTCTGGTCGGTCTATCCCGCCTGGACGCTCTACCGGTCACTCGAGTATTGGGTCGATGTGGCCCTGCTGGCCGCCATCGTCGCGGCCGTCAAGTCCGCCGAAACCTATCGCACACTCTTCGATTGGACCCTCACCTTGTACGTTCTGCTTGTGTCCTCCGCCTGGTGGGGAGTGTTGGCGTGGCCCAAGCTGGCGCTTACACCTGTGCCGGGTTTAGTTGGCGTCGAACTCACGGGGGTCTTTCCGGCCGTCGCTTCAAACGGCGTGGGGGAACTGGCGGCGGTGCTCGCGATCATGGCCCTCGCGCGCCTGCTGACAGCGTCTGGCCGACCAGCTCCGCGAGCGCTCCATTTGCTGCTTCTGCTCGCCAGCCTTGCCACGCTGTTCCTTTCCCAGGCTCGTTCTGCCATTGTCGGCCTCCTGGCCGGCGTGGCCCTTCTAATGGTCTTTGGGAGACGCCTCGCTCTGGCGGCGATGGCACTGGCAGCCTCCTTGCCGCTCCTGGCTTGGGGCGCGAGCGAATGGTTGCACCAGTACTTCCTGCGCGGCCAGAGTGCGGAAATGTTCAGCTCGCTCAGTGGCCGCGTGGATTGGTGGGACGCCGGGTGGCAAGAGTTCATCAAAGCTCCCCTAACCGGTCTCGGGGCCTATACTGCCAGATTCGCGGTGCTGGCCAAGACAGGAGAGACTGACGTTTCGACCATCCATAACAGCTATCTGGAAGTTCTCCTGGGAACCAGTTTCTGGGGCCTGATTCCTGTCGTCGCCGTCCTTGCGGCCACTTGGTGGATTCTGGTCCAGGCCTTGCGGAAGTGCCCGCGTGACTCCGAGGAGCGGCTGGTGGCGCTAGAAGCGGCGGGAGTCCTCGCCGTGGTCAGCGTGCGTTCTGTCTTCACTAGCCACTTGGTGTCACACCCCTCTCTCAGCTTTCTTCTGGTTGTAGGCTATGCCGAGCTACTGCGGCGCCAAAGAAATCGCGAACGCCGTCCGGTGCATCACGGCGGCGTAGATGCAACGCAGTCTCTTCCTCTCGAACAATCTGCCGTCATCCCCTAACAACGGTCCCACTCTCGTGTCACATCAGACCTCGAACCCCCTCCGGCAGGGAGAGGGCGACAATCCAACTGCTGGCGGGAGTCACTCCTGGGCACTGGCAAAGAGCGTTTCCGTCCTGGCGGTTCTCATCTGTGGTGCTTCCCTTGGTGCCAGTCGCATGGACAGCCGCGTGGTTAGAGTTGAGCCTAACCGGCGGATTCAGGACCTGGTCGAACAGTTTCCGGAGGGAACGACAATTGAAATTGCGTCTGGCGTCCACCGCCTGGAATCGGTCGTTCCCAAAGATGGCGACGTTTTTGTGGGCGAGCCGGGGGCGATTCTAAGCGGGGCAGCACTGCTCACCACGTTCGAGCGCCAAGGGAAGTATTGGGTGGCTCGCCGTTCGGTCCCTAGCGTGGAAGCTCACGGCAAGTGTGATCCGCAGCATCCTGCCTGTACCTTTCCCGAGGATCTGTTTCTGGACGACGTGCCGCTGCGGCGTGTTTTGCATCTGGCCGACGTAACGGCCCATAGCTGGTACCTGGATTACGCAGCCGCCTGCCTCTATTTGGCCGACGATCCTACAAGTCACAAAGTGGAACTGAGCGTCGTCCGCCATGCCTTCTACGGTGCGGCGTCACACGTCACGATCCGCGGCCTGGTTATTGAGAAGTACGCGAATCCTGCGCAAACCGGAGCAATTCACGCCCTTCGCGACCCAGGTCCTCTGAGTCGCGATTGGGTGGTTGAGAGGAATGAGATACGGCTCAACCACGGAGCGGGTGTCCGGCTTGGCCATGGGACGCAGTTATTGCGAAACCGAATTCACCACAACGGGCAACTCGGCGTGGGCGGCAGCGGCGACAGCATCCGGGTTGAAGAGAACGAAATCGCGGCCAACAACTATGCCGGGTACGATATGGATTGGGAAGCGGGAGGAACGAAGTTCTCATTCACTCGCCACTTGGTCGTTCGCAACAACGATGTGCACGATAACCGCGGGCCGGGGCTTTGGACCGATGGCGACAACGAGTTTGTGCTCTATGAAGGAAACCGCTCGGCCGCAAACCTGGCTGCAGGGATCAAGCATGAGATCAGCTTTGCTGCGGTCATTCGGGACAACGTTCTGGACGGCGACGGGTTCAACCCGGGCGGGACGTCAGGCTGGTGGGGGGCCGGCATCCATATCCTCTCCTCCTCCGATGTCGAGATTTACCGGAACACGCTGAGGAACTGCCTGAACGGGATCGTGGCTGTCCAAGGAGATCGCGCGTCCAGTCGTAGCAGCGGCGGGCCCTACCTCGTCCAGCATTTGTACGTGCACGATAACACCATACTGCAAAGCTCCGGGACCGCCGCCGGCATCGTGAAGGACGCGCGCTTTGATGATTCCGTCTTCAAAAGCTGGGGTAACCGCTTCCGACACAACGCGTACCAACTCGCTGCGCCGCAAAACAAATTCTACGAGTGGATGAACGCTCCGCGAACCTGGGAGGAATGGCAAGCCTTTGCGAATGACACCGGCGAGGTGCCACGATGAGAGTTCTTCTCGTCCATAACATGTACCAGCAGCCGGGTGGAGAAGATGTAGCCTTCCGCCAGGAGCTGGGGCTGCTGGAAAAGGCAGGGCACGAAGTTCTCACCTACTGCCGCAGCAACGCCGAGATCAGCAATTGCTCCACCCTTGAGCGTCTAGCCTTGCCTCGCCAGATGATCTGGGCGCGCGACACATATCAGGAAGTCTCCGCGCTGCTCCGTTGGCACAAGCCTGAGGTGGCGCACATCCACAACACGTTCCTGATGGTCTCACCCTCCATTTATGCGGCGTGCCGGGATGCCGGCGTTTCCGTAATTCAGACGTTGCACAACTACCGGCTGTTCTGTCCGGCCGCCGGTTTCTACCGCAGTGGCCAACTCTGCGAGGATTGCGTTGCGCACAACCTGTGGCGAAGCGTGTATCACGGCTGCTACCGCCAATCGCGCGCCGAGACGGCCGGCGTCGCCTTGATGCTCGAAACCCATCGTTTGCTGCGGACCTGGGCGACCCTGGTAGATGTGTTCGTGACTCTCACGAATTTTGCGCGCGAGAAATTCATCGCATGTGGGCTGCCTTCCGCGAAAACCGTTACCAAGCCGAACTTTGTCGACCCTGACCCTGGGGCGCGCGGGGAAGCCGGCGATTATGTGCTCTTCGTTGGCCGCCTATCACCCGAAAAGGGACCGGAGACGCTACTCCAGGCCTGGAGCAGGATGCGCATTCGCGTCCCCTTACGAATCATCGGCGACGGGCCTGAGCGTATTCGACTCGAGTCCAGCTTGGACGGCTTGCGGGGCTGTGTTTCCTTCGCGGGTCAGGTCAATCGCCGAGAGGTGCTTTCCGCGCTCAAGGGGAGCCGCTTTCTGGTCTTCCCCAGCGAGTGGTACGAATCGTTTCCTATGGTGATCGCGGAAGCCTTCGCTTGCGGCGTGCCGGTGATCGCCGCTCGGTTGGGCGCAGCGCGAGAGCTGGTCACGGACAGGCGGACAGGTCTGCACTTCACACCCTCTGACCCGAACGATTTGGCGCGCAAAGTCGAATGGGCCTGGACCCACACCGCCGAGATGGAGTCCATGGGCCAAGCCGCAAGAAAAGAGTTTGAAGCCAAATACACGGCGGAACGGAACCACCAGATGCTGATGCAGGTCTATCAGTCGGCCCACGCAACTAGCCGCTTGTGACCCTCCTACCCCTCCGTAACGACCTTCCTGGCACACACACTTAGCGGTAGCGTCCTAATTTGACTGTAGCGCCGCCCTTCAGGGCGGCACGTGCCGGACTGAAGCCCGGCGCTGCACGTCGGCTTAGCCTGAATTTCCCACCACTTTTGGACGCAAGTGGAAGGGCAGGGCTTCAGCCCTGCCGCCATCGCGGCCCCTTCCCCCTTTTGTGTCCCGCGCCACACGCAGCTTGCGCTCGCAAGCTGCGCGTGGCGCGGGACAAGGGGAACATCACGCGAGCATCCTAACGGCGGGGCTGAAGCCCCGCCCTTCCCAAAACCGGTGAGAAACCCGGCTGAGGACATTACCACTTAGCCCTCCACTTTGCTCCCAGTCGTGAGCGATGCTATAATCAGCAAATGTTTTAGGCCTAAAGTGGGTCTAGCCCGTGCCGGAGTTTGGCGCCAAGCACGTTTCCGGAGTGGGGCGAGGTCCTTTGGGGGAGCGCGCAGCGTCGCGCTCAGGGCCTGGGTGAATGGGAGGGGAGAAGCGTCGAGCGGGCGCCAGGGGCGAGGTGCCAGGAGCCCTATGCGTAGGCTTATCCATTCATGCCGGGCCGTAGTCTTCAGCGGGTTACTCTTTACCGCATTTCTTCCCAGCACCGCCCAAGCCGACCAGATTGTGCTCATCGTGGACGACCAGGGGCACAAGGTTTATGTTAATACCGGTGACTCCTCTACCCACGGGGATTGGACAGCGCGTACCTTCCGGCCCGGCGTGGGTGCCGCTGCGGTTCGCACTTCCGACGAAATCGACCGCCTGTTGGAGCAGACGGCGAACCGGCATCAAATAGATCCCGACTTGGTTCGAGCCATCGTGCGGGTGGAGTCGGATTACGATCCCAAGGCGGTGTCCCGCAAGGGAGCCATGGGGCTGATGCAACTGGTGCCGTCGACTGCCCAGCGGTTGGGAGTCTCGAATCCGTTTGATCCCCAGCAGAACCTGGAGGGCGGAGTCAGCCATTTGCGGTACTTGCTCGACCTCTTCCGGGGAGATTTAGGCTTGTCGCTCGCGGCCTACAATGCGGGTGAGCACGCGGTGCAGCGTTCGGGTGGCATTCCCGCTTTTTCGGAAACGCGTGACTACGTGCGCAAAGTGCGAAACTATTACCAGGGCGGGGACACACCGGCGCCGGCGAAAGCGTCACCGAAGGAGCCTCCCAAACCCTCCATCACCCGATATGTGGATCAGTACGGTGTGGTGCATTACACGAACGTGGAATAATGGTGGAGACGCCGCGGATTTGAGGGCGCGGGTCTCGCATCGCGGGGAAGATGTGCGGAGGCACCAAGGTTGAGTGGCATCGCTCTAACGAAAGGGTTGGGACGGGCGCTACTTCTGGCCGGTTTGCTGGCGCTATCCCTCCCGGCGTTTCCCACCGTTTCCCCTGCCCAGCGCCAGCGGGCGACTGCGGCTCTTGCCAACGCGCAACGTCTGCGCACGACACTCGAATCGCAGCCGGAGAGCCGGCGCAACAAAGCCGACTACCGTAAGGTCATCAAAGCTTTTCAAGAGGTCTATCGCCTCAACCCCGCGTACAGCAAGACGCCTTCCGCCATTGCCGCCATCGGCGAACTCTACGAGGAAATGGGACGTTTGTTCGCCTCGGATTCGTACTATCTGGAATCGGTCAAGACCTACCGCCGCTTAATCAAGGAATATCCGACGAACCGCCTCTCGCGAGATGCCTTGTTTACGGTGGCGGAGATCTACCGCACGGACCTTTCCGACCCTCAGGCGGCGCGCCAGGCGTACGATGAGTTCATCAGGACGTTTCCCAAATCCGACAAGGTAGCGGAGGCGCAGGAGAAGCTGCAACAACTCGGCCGCCCTCCGAAAGAACGCCAGGAAGCGCGCGAGGAAGCTCTTCCCATTCCCGCGCCGCCCTCTGAAAAACTCCCTCCCCCGGCACCCTCTGAAAGGTCTTCCGCCGAACGGCATTCGGGCCTGCCCGAACTCACGGCGGTGCGCCGCTGGGTTGGTCCCAACTACTCGCGCATCGTGATCGGAGTTGAGGACGAGGTCAAATTCAACACCGTGCGTCTTTCCAAGCCCGACCGGATTGTTTTGGACCTCCAGAACGTGCGGTTGAGCCCGGCGCTGGTGGGCAAGAGCTTTCCGGTGGAGGACGGTTTTCTGCGGCAGATCCGCGTGGCGCAATTCTCCGCCAGCGTGGCGCGCGTGGTTTTGGACGTCGAGAGAATTGAGGACTACTCGATTTTCTCGCTCCCCAACCCGTTTCGGCTGGTTATCGATGTGCAAGGGGCGCCGCAGAAGGAGACTGCGAAACTAAACAAGCCTGCGGGACCCGCGGAAACAGAGACGCCCGCCGCCCCTGCATCCCGAAAAGCCGCCAAGCCGTCAAGCTCTTCGGCGGCCTCGGCTCCCGAAACCGGAAAGCGCTCGAAGCTGGTCCAGAAGACTCCACCGGCCGTGGCGCCCCCTGTTGAGCCGAAGCCCGAAGACGAAGAGATCGGGAATGCGGAGAAAGAGGAGAAGCAGACGGCCGCTCTAAAACCTCCGCCGGTTCCTGAGGTCCGCAAAGAGAAGAACAACGTTGAAGCAGAGGGCGAGACCCCGCCCGCCGCGGCCGCTCTTACTCCGGCCACCCCTACCGAATCCGGTTCGCGCACCTTGACGCGCGCCCTGGGACTGAAGATCGGCCGCATCGTCATCGATCCCGGGCATGGCGGACACGACACAGGCACCATCGGGCCTACCGGACTCCAAGAGAAGGATGTCGTCTTGGATGTTGCTTTGCGTCTCCGTAAGCTTTTGGAGCGTGAAGTCGGCTGCGAAGTCGTCATGACGCGCAACGACGACACCTTTATTCCTCTGGAGGAGCGCACCGCCATTGCCAATCAGAAGGGCGCCGATCTGTTCCTTTCCATTCACGCCAACGCCAGCCGGGACCAGACCGCCCGTGGCATCGAGACCTACTACCTGAACTTCACGTCCAGCCCCGAAGCGTTGGAAGTGGCCGCGCGCGAGAACTCCACGTCCCAGGAGTCTGTCCACCAGCTTCAGGACCTGATCAAGAAGATCGCGATGACAGAGAAGATCCAGGAATCGGAGGACTTTGCGCGGCAGGTGCAGCGCCAGGTCTACGCGCGCGTCATCAAGACCAGCGGAAGCCAACGCGACCGCGGCATTAAGAAAGCTCCTTTTGTAGTCCTGATCGGCGCCAACATGCCTTCCGTGTTGGCGGAGATATCCTTTCTCACCAACCCCCGCGACGAACGGCTGCTGAGGCGCTCCGAGTATCGCGAAAAGATTGCTGCGGCGCTCCTGGATGGAATCGAAAGCTATGTGAAGAACCTCGGCGGAGTTCGCACAGTCGAGAGGGCGGCCTCCAAGCAAACTCCCAACCTCACCCTGCCGGATTTCTGATATTCTGAAAGCGATGGCACAGGGGTTTTGGAAACGCGTGGGGCTTCTGGCTGCCGTCCTGGCAGCGCCCTACCTCTGCCTTGCCCAACAACCAACCCTCCAGCACGTGCCTTTGGTGCCTGCGGCGGACTGGCGTCAGGTGCAGTCTCAGCCGCTCCCGCTCTCTGAGATCAGCAAGTACGGCGGCGATCCGATCATCGAGCGTGAATACGGCGTAAAGGCGCTCGAGTTCCGCACCTACCAGCTTGGCCGTAACCGGGTTCAGGCCATCGTTGAAACGGCCCCGGACCCCACGGCGGCCTACGGTCTGCTGACCTTCTACCACGGTTCTGCGCTGCTCCCCGAAAAAGGTGTGGACCTTGCCTTTGGCGATGACCACGGTGCGCTGATGGCGCGCGGGAGGCATTTCCTTCGATTCCTCCGTGACGGCAACGCTCCGGTAGCGGAGAGTGACTTCCAAGCCCTTCTGATCTTCGTAGGCGGGACCAAACCTCCGGCCAGCGTCTTGGAGAGCCTGCCGGAGGCGCTTCCCTCCAAAGGTCTCGTAACGGGGAGCGAGAAGTATTTGCTGGGACTGGAAGCGGCCAAGCGCATCCTGCCGCGCTTTCGCACCGATCTGATCGGTTTCGCCCAAGGTGCCGAGGTTCATGTCGGGCAATACCCGGTGCCGGCGGGGCAATCGACGCTGCTGGTCGTAAGCTATCCGACGCCGCAGATGGCGCGCGTGCGGTTTGGCGCTTTGACCAATCTCCTGGGACTTAATCAGGATCGGGGAGCGGATTCTATTTATGGGCGGCGACGGGGATCGTTTCTGTTTCTGGTCCTCGATGCCGGTAACTCAAAGAACGCTTCCTCATTGCTCGAGCAGTTCCAGATTGCGCAAGGTGTGAGTTGGGACGAGCGATATCCTGGCGACAAGCCCTTCACCGTGCAACTGGTCCAGATGATCCTGGCGATCTTGTTCCTCACGGCGATTCTTATCGGCGCATGTGTCATGGCCGGTGTCATCTTCTTTTTGTCACGCCGATTAGCTGCTAAGTTCTTCCCGAATTGGCAATGGGGACATCCTGACGAGGACCAACTGATTCGGCTGAATTTGAAATTCTAGTATCTTCTTTAGATGTAACGGTTTACGAACATAATGAGGCTGTGAAAGGGGATTTGCGCGGATTTTCGCGGCGTGATGTTTCAAATAGCGGATTATGGCATTAAGATTAAGAAAACAAAGAAGTTAGTCGGCAATAAAAATCCCAAGAAATCCCTTGACATGGCCGGACGGTTTTTCTAGACTCGCTATGAGCTTAGGTGGCGGGGCGCGTCCGCCATTCTATTCTCCTCTGAAAATGCTCACCCGCTCGAATGGCGGAGACGCTGAGCCTGCCGGGTGAGCATTTTTGTATCAATACGCCGGCGTAGCTCAGTTGGTAGAGCATCGGTTTCGTAAACCGAGGGTCACCAGTTCAAGTCTGGTCGCCGGCTCCACTCATTCCCACAACACTGCCTTTGTAAATGAGCTCGAGAGTTTGATCCGTGTAGTTGTGTCGTTGAGAATCGTCGAGCGACATCGCCACCGCGGGTCTATGTTGGGGGGACGGCTCGCCGTCCCCCTACAACGCCCGTTGTAGGGGCAGGGCTTGCCCTGCCCACGTCGTTATACACCGCCACATTCCGTATATAGTCGGCTGCGGGGTGGAAGGGGAAAGGGGACGGCAAGCCGTCCCCCTACGAGCCCGCCCTGCCCTTACGGCCCGCGGTTCGCATAACTCTCATTTTCATTCTCGAGGCGCGGTGGCGTCTCAGTAATTTGTTGTAACGCGGGCGCCCCGCCCGCGCTGCTGGCGAGACGGCCGCGACTCCAACTTCCTTCTATGTTGCGCACCACCCGACGCGCCGTTGTCTTGACCGTTTCCTGACGGCTGTGTTAGCTTGGCTATTTCGGTCAATTGTCTTGCCTCACACAGGGGGATTCTTCTTGTCCACACCGGAAAAAGCGGTGCTGAAGCGCACGGCTTTGAATGCCGTGCATCGCGCCAGTGGCGCCAAAATGGTGGATTTCTGCGGTTGGGACATGCCGGTTGAATATTCCGGCATCACCCGCGAACACTTGGCCGTGCGAACCGCCGCGGGGCTTTTTGACGTCAGCCACATGGGCGAAATCACTGTCCAGGGCAGGGAAGCCCTGGCCCTGCTTCAGCACATCACCTGCAATGATGTTTCCCGCCTTAGTGACGGTCAGGCTCAATACAGCGCCTTGATGTTACCCAACGGGAGCGCGATTGACGATTGCGTGGTTCACCGCTTCGGACCGGATCATTACCTGTTGTGCGTAAACGCGTCCAATACGGAGAAGGACTTCGGCTGGGTGGTGAAGAACAACACGTTTACTGCCGACGTGCGCGACGTCTCCGCGCAGTATGCCCAGATTGCGCTCCAGGGGCCGCGCGCCGTGGAGATTCTGGCGAAGGTGGCGGAGCCGCAGCCGGGTGACTTGAAATATTACTGGTTCCGGCCCGCGCGCTGCTGCGGCGTCGAGGGAATCCTGGCGCGCACCGGGTACACGGGTGAAGACGGATTTGAGTTCTACTTTTCGCCCGACCGCTCGGAGCGGGTGTGGACGGGATTGCTGGAGGCTGGAAAAGCCGAGGGGCTGATTCCGGCAGGACTGGGAGCGCGCAATACGCTGCGCCTGGAAGCTGCTTATCCCCTCTACGGCCACGAACTCGATGAGACGACGACCGTTCTGGAAGCAAACCTCGGATGGATTTGGAAGCGCGAGAAAGGTGATTTCCTGGGTAAGGATGTTCTGGTGAGGCAACAGGAGCAGGGCGTATCGAAACGCCTGGTCGGGTTTGAAATGGTGGACCGTGGCATCGCCCGTGACGGCTATCCCGTCTGGATCGAAGGGAAGTGCGTGGGCAAGGTCACGAGCGGCTCGCCGGCTCCGTTTCTCAAGAAGAACATCGGTTTAGCCTACGTGCCTCCGGCGCTCAGTGACGTGGGGCGCGAAATTCAAATTGCCATTCGCGAGAAGCTCGCGTTGGCGCGCATCGTTGCCTTGCCATTCTACAAGCGGCCGAAGTAGGGAAACCCAGGACCGGCGGGCGTCTCCAACATGGCGGGGACACACGTTTATGCACCCCGACCGCCGAGCCTCGAGAGAGTTAAGATTCCAAGTCCCGGCGAGATACCTCGCCGGGGCGAGAAGGCATCGCGTAAAGGGAGAAACCCATGTACCCTCCAGAATTTCTATACACGAAAGATCATGAGTGGATACGCGCGGATGGCCCACTGGGGACGATCGGCATCACTGACCACGCCCAGAAGGAACTGGGCGACGTGGTTTTTGTGGAGCTGCCCAAAGTGGGTGACCACGTCACGGCGGCGGAGTCCCTCGGAACCATCGAGTCCGTCAAAGCGGTCTCGGAGGTTTACTCTCCGGTGACCGGGGAGGTCACCGCCGTCAACGGTAAGCTTCAGAATAACCCGGAGTTACTGAACTCCGATCCCCACGGTGACGCCTGGTTGATCCAGGTGAAGCTTGCCGATCGCAGCGAGATCGACAAGCTGATGACTGCGGATGGGTATGAAGCGTACATCCAACAGGAAAAGGCCCATTAATGCGCTATCTCCCCATTTCTCCTGCCGAGCGGCAGGCCATGCTGCGGGCCATGGGGTGCGCGTCCACCGATGAACTTTTCGAGCAGATCCCGGCGGACCTGAAGCTACAGGGAAAGCTGAATTTCCCCGGTCCTCTTTCGGAGCTGGAAATCCTGGAGTTCTTTCGCCAGGTAGCGAGTGAAAGCGGCCGCGGCTACGTTTCCCTCTTAGGCGCCGGAGCCTACTCGCACTATCGCCCCGTGGCGATCGACGCCTTGCTCTCCCGGAGCGAGTTCTTCACCGCCTATACACCCTATCAGGCAGAAGTCTCGCAAGGCACCCTGCAAGCCATGTTCGAGTTTCAGACGCTGATGGCGCAGCTCACGGGCCAGGAAGTGAGCAACGCCTCGCTTTACGACGGGGCGACCGCGACGACCGAAAGCGTCTTGATGGCCTTGCGCGTTACCCGCCGCCACCGCGTGGTGCTGGCGCAAACCTTGCATCCGGAATACCGCGAGGTCCTGCGCACGTTTGTGCGCCACCAGGATCTGGATATCGAGGAAGTCCCTTACGAAGGCTCCGGCCGGCTCGACCTGGCGCGGCTGGAATCCGCCGTGAACTCCCAGACCGCTGCGGTGGTGGTTCAGTCCCCGAATTTCTTCGGAGTGCTGGAACGCATTCCGGAAATTGCCGTCCTGGCGCGGCGCCAGGGAGCCTTGCTGATCGTCAGTGTTACCGAGCCACTCTCTTTGGCGGCCGTCCAGCCGCCTCGTGAGGCCGATGTCGTGTGCGGCGAAGCCCAGTCGTTCGGCGTGCCGATTTCCTTTGGCGGGCCCCACGTGGGCTTTCTAACAACCCAGGAAAAGTTCGTCCGGCAGATGCCGGGCCGACTGGTGGGCCAAACCGTGGACACCGAAGGGCGGCGTGGATTCGTGCTGACGCTGGCGACACGCGAGCAGCACATCCGCCGGGAGAAGGCTACTTCCAACATCTGCACGAACCAGTCGCTGTGCGCGCTGGCGGCGACCATCTACCTGTGCTTGCTGGGCAAGCGGGGCCTTAGGCTGCTGGCCGAGCAGAACCTGGCGAAGGCTCATTACGCGGCTGCGGCGCTGCTGGGCATTCCCGGATTCAGCACGCCGTTCCGTGGTGCGTCGTTCAATGAATTTGTGGTTCGCGTGCCGGGCGACGCTGAAAAATTGCTCGGCGATCTGAAGCGCGAGAAGATCATCGGCGGCTTGCACCTCGGCAGGTTCTACCCCGAGCTCGAAAATCACCTCCTTTTGTGTTTTACCGAGTTGGCGCCCCGGACAACGATGGATCGCATGGTGGGTGTGTGCCGCCAGTTTGCCGCCGGGACCGCAGGTGCAGTCAGCTGGCCGAAGGGATAAGTGCCTCGCCGTCTGGGTGTGCCGGCGGCGGGATGAGAGGACCATGAAGAATCGAATTCGTGAAGCTGGATCCCACGTCACCAGAAACGAACTGCTGGTTTTCGAGCGGAGTTCGGCAGGAAAGGTCGGCGCGGAACTGGCTCCGTTGGACGTCCCGGCCGTGTCCCCTACGGAATTACTCGGTGAAGAGAACGTGCGCGCGGAGATCGACGGCTTCCCCGAAATATCCGAACTGGAAGTCATCCGCCATTTCACGCGCCTTTCCACTTGGAACTATGGCTTGGATACAGGGCTCTATCCGCTGGGCTCCTGCACGATGAAGTATAATCCGCGCATTAATGAAGTGGTGGCCGCGCTGGAAGGCCTCGCGACGCAACATCCTTACGCTCCCGAGGACCTCGCGCAAGGGTGCCTAAGGGTCCTCTACGAAACCGCCCGCTGCCTCCGGGAAATCACCGGCATGGATGCGGTTTCGCTGCAACCCGCCGCCGGCGCTCAGGGCGAACTGACGGGCATCCTGATGATTCGAGCCTGCCTGGAGGCGCGCGGCAATGCGCGGAAGTACGTCCTCATTCCGGATTCAGCGCACGGAACGAACCCCGCCAGCGTCACAATATCCGGCTACACCGTGCGGCACATCAAGTCCAACGAACGCGGCTGTGTTGATCTCGCGGACCTCGACCGGGCCATGGACCAGGACGTCGCGGGGCTGATGCTGACCAATCCCAATACGCTGGGAATATTCGAGTCCGACGTACAGCGGATCGCGGAGATCGTGCATGCGCGGGGCGGCCTTTTCTACATGGATGGGGCGAACATGAACGCCCTGGCGGGCGTCGCGCGCCCGGCGGATTTTGGCGTGGATGTGATGCACCTGAACCTGCACAAGACTTTCTCCACGCCGCACGGTGGGGGCGGCCCGGGCTCGGGTCCCGTCGCCGTCAAGAAGATCCTGGAACCCTTCCTTCCCTCTCCGGTGGTCGAGAAATCGGCCGAGGGGAAATTCCACCTGAATTATGACCGTCCCCAAAGCATCGGGCGCGTCCGGGCATTCTGTGGGAATTTCGGGATGGCCGTGCGTGCGCTCGCTTACATCCTGGCCAAGGGACCGGAAGGGCTGCGCCAGACGACGGAAGACGCCGTGCTCAACGCCAATTACGTCCGCAGCGGGTTGCGCGGGGCTTACGATCTTCCTTACGATCAGCCGTGTATGCACGAATGTGTGTTCTCCGACCGGCTCCAGGCGGCCCACGGGGTCCACACCGGCGACATCGCCAAGCGCCTCATCGATTACGGATTCCACCCGTACACGACTTCGTTCCCGCTGATTGTGCCGGGGGCGCTGATGATCGAGCCCACGGAGAGCGCCAGCAAAGAAGAACTGGATGCTTTCATCGATGCGCTGCTGGCGATCGCTGAAGAAGTCAAGGAAGATCCTGAATTCGTCCTGAAGGCTCCCCACACAACGCGCGTCAGCCGTCTGGACGAAGTCGCCGCCGCACGCAAGCCCGTGCTTCGCTGGAAACCCCAATCGTGAACCGGGAAAGCTGGAAGCAGGGAACACCTATGTCGCGCCGCCGAGATTTCTTGAAGCAGTCCGCTGCCATGTTGGCACTGGGGGGCACCGTGTCCATGCGAGCCACATCGCAACCTGATGAATCCGCCGCCGAGTTTGCCGCTCACCAAGCCCAACGCCGGAAGGAACTGTGGAGCCTGTTGGGCGATCTCCCTTGGGATCACCAGCCGGGTCCAGCCAAAGTCCTGAAGACGGAAAAGCACGACGGATACACACTTGAACGACTGGCGCTGGACCTTAACGGTGTGGAACCCGTTCCCGCACTGCTGCTCATCCCCGACAAGCGCGCGGCGCGTGCTCCCGGGCTGCTGTACATCCATTGGCACGGAGGAATGTACGACCTCGGGAAGGAACAGCTTCTGATTGGCGCCGACGCTCAGCCGGCCTATGCGCCCGTCTGCGCGGAAAAGGGTCTGGTGGCGCTGGCCATCGACAGTTGGTGTTTTGGTGAGCGCAAGCACGACGAGAACGGCGGCCGCGGCGAGCAGGACACCTTCAAGTCCATGCTCTGGAACGGGCAAGTGCTGTGGGGCATGATGATGTTCGATGAGTTCCGCGCCCTCGATTATCTGGCGAGCCGTCCGGAGGTGGATCCCAATCGCCTGGGTGTTCTGGGCATGTCCATGGGATCGACCAAGGCGTGGTGGCTGGCGGCGGTGGAGCCACGCGTACGGGCCTGCATGGACGTCTGCTGCCTCACCGATTACCAGGAACTCATGCGGATCCACAACCTGAGCGGCCACGGCGTGTACTATTTTGTGCCGTCGTTGCTCAAGCATTTCCAGTCGGCCGAGATCAATGAGTTGATTGTGCCTCGGGCTCGCCTGAGCGTGAACGGCAGGCAGGATGACCTGACGCCACCGGCGGGCGTCGAGCGCGTCCGCCAGCACCTGCTGCCGCTCTACGAGAAGTACGGGAAGCAGGAGGATTGCCGGATTGAGCTTTTTGACTGTCCGCACTGGGAGCTCCCCGAGATGCGGAAGCTCATTCTGGAATGGATGGACCGGTACTTGCTAGCGTAGCGAGTGCCGTGTTCTTGTCCCGCGCGCAGATGGTTGATCTGGGAAGACCGCTATTCACCACGGCCCCCAACTCCTACCAGATGTGGGGGTTATCATACTTCTGACCCCCGGCATCTTGTGGTTTCCTCTTTACAAGGCCACCCGAGTGTGCTAATTATGCATCGGACTGCCGGGGATTCTCGCGCCAGCCTCATCGCCAACGCCAATGCGGAGGAAGATCGAGCCGAGGTTATCGAAGTCTGCGTGGATTAATCTGCCGCGCCAGGCGGCCAGCCTGCTAAAGTACTTCTGCACGTTGCGGCCGGCATGGCGCTAGAGTTTAAGCCGGCCTCGGTTCATGCCTTGACGCATTTCGCGAACCGGTGGCCGGAGGGAGCCTGCGCCGGAGGGGTGCCATTTGTATAAGTTGAAAAAACTCGAGCTGCTCGGCTTCAAGTCCTTCGCGAACCGAAGCCGTCTGGGGTTTGCAGACGGAATCGCGGCGGTCGTGGGGCCGAACGGCTGTGGGAAGTCCAATCTGTCGGATGCCATCGCCTGGGTGCTCGGTGAACAGAGCGCGCGGCTGCTGCGCGGCGAGCATATGGCCGACGTCATTTTCAACGGCAGCGGCTCCCGCCCCCCCACGGGTATGGCGGAAGTCAGCATGACCCTTATCGACCCGGAATACAGCGCGGCGGGATTGCCGGAGGCGGAAGAGGCTGCCGAGGAAGATCCTGCCGCGGCGGCCGAACCAAAGTCGTTCGAGCCCGACGCTTCCGCTCCTGAGAACGGGAATGGCGATGGGAACGAGAACGGCAATGGTGCAGCCGCGCCGGTACGGAAATTCGACAGCCGCGCCGGCGAAATCACCGTTACCCGGCGGCTCTTTCGGTCCGGTGAAAGCGAATACCTGATTAATGGTGAGCCTTCCCGCCTGCGCGACATTCAAGATCTATTTATGGGCACTGGGCTCGGGCCTGAATCCTACGCCATCATTGAGCAGGGACGAATCGGACAGATTTTGAGCTCGAAGCCTTCCGACCGCCGTTTGATGTTGGAAGAGGCCGCGGGCGTATCCAAGTTCAAGACCCGCAAGCGGCTGGCCGAGGCCAAGCTTGAGTCGGCGAAGCAGAACCTCTCCCGCATTACCGACATCCTGGAGGAAGTCACCAAGCAGGTGAATTCGCTGAAGCGCCAGGCGTCCAAGGCGCGGCGATATCGCGAACTGCACGAGGAGCTGCGCGGGCGGCTGAAGGCCGTGATGACTTCGCGGCTGAAGGCTTTGTCGGACGAAGTGGTGCGGCTGCGCGCGGAACTCGGCCAGGTGCAGGAATCCTGCCGGGCTGCCGCTCACGAACTGGAAACGCTGGAACAGGAACAGAAGGCCGTTACCCAGCGTCATGAGGAGATGGAGTCGCAGCTCACGGGCTGCCGCGAGAAGTTGTCGCAGGGTGACCTGGAACGGGAGCGGTTGCTCTCTCGCGTGGAGCAGGTAAAGCAGCAGGTTGCGACGCTCGAAGCGCGCGGGCAAGAGTCTGCTGGCGAGGGTGCAGAGCTTCAGGCGCAAATTGCCTCCGTGGCGCAGCAATCCGCCGAGCGGACGCAGCAGTTGGAGCAGTTGCAGCAGGAGTGGGCGGCGGCCAAAGACACTTTGGCCCAGGTGTTGATGAATCAGGAGGAATTGAGCCGCAAGCTGGGCGTCGCGGAGCAGGAAGTTGACTCTTGCCGCCAGGCGCTGCTGAACGCTGTCAGCCGCGGCGCCGAATTGCGCAACCAGCTGGTGCAGGCGGAGGAGGCTGGCCTCGCGATGGACCGGCAACTGGCTCGGGCTGACGCGGAAAAAGCACGGATCGAGGGGGAGAGCAACAGACTCACGGCGGAGCTCGAAGCTTACGTTTCCGAGCGCCAGCGCGACGCGACGGCACTCGCTGACCTTTCACAATCCGTCGCCCAGACGGCCCACGATCTGGAGCAGGCACGGCATAATGAGACGACGCTCCGCGCGCAGGTGGAGTCCC
>Ga0335069_10000573_pt1 | contig 61875 bp, 61 predicted proteins | sample Lox_Sample_11_FD_206714 | JGI IMG/M metagenome (GOLD analysis project Ga0335069, IMG submission 206714) | Soil microbial communities from Loxahatchee National Wildlife Refuge, Florida, United States - Lox_Sample_1.1 | ecosystem: Environmental > Terrestrial > Soil > Wetlands | place: USA... | reverse complement strand
CAGACCTTCAACGCCGGCTATCAGAACATGAGCATCATGGACATCGCCAAAACCGTGCGCGACGTGGTCAAGCAGGAGTTTCCGGAAAAGGGCGAACTCGAGATCGCGACGACGCCGACCGACGATATCCGCTCCTATCACATCAATTCCGACAAGATCGCGCGCGTGATCGGTTTCCGGCCGAAGCACACGATCGAAGACGCGGTGCGCGACCTGTGCCGTGCGTTCAAGGCCGGCAAGCTGCCGAACAGCTTCGACGATGACATCTATTTCAACGTCAAGCGCATGAAGCGGCTCGGCATCAAATGACCGCCAAACCCGTGGCCGTGGTCACCGGTGGCGCCGGCTTCATCGGCAGCCACATGGTGGATAATCTGCTTGCCAACGGTTACCGGGTGAGGGCCATCGACAATCTCGCCGGCGGCCACGAAAAGAACATCGCGCATCTGAAGCACAACAGCGATTTCACTTTCGAGCGCGAGGATATCCGCAACCTCAATCCCGGCTGCGCGCTGTTCGGGCAGGCCCGCTTCGTGTTCCACTTTGCGGGCATCGGCGACATCGTGCCGTCGATTGAGCGCCCGATGGATTACATGTCGGTCAATGTGCAGGGCACCGTGCACGTGCTGGAGTGCGCGCGCGCCGCGAAGGTCGGAAAATTCGTATACGCGGCTTCGTCGTCGTGCTACGGTCTCGCGGCGACGCCCACGCGCGAGGATCATCCGATTTCCCCGCAATATCCCTATGCGCTGAGCAAGTACATGGGCGAACAGGCGGGTTTCCACTGGCACCAGGTGTACGGGCTGCCGGTGAATTCGATCAGGATTTTCAACGCTTACGGCACGCGGGTGCGCACGACCGGCGCCTACGGTGCGGTGTTCGGCGTGTTTTTCCGGCAGAAGCTGGCAGGCAAGCCGTTTACCGTGGTCGGGGACGGCACCCAGACCCGCGATTTTCTCTACGTGACCGATGTCGCCGAGGCGTTCCGGCTGGCGGCGGAAACGCCGAAGACCGGGGAAATCTGGAATCTCGGCGCCGGCAATCCGCAGCCGGTCAACCGGCTGGTCGATCTGCTGGGCGGCGAGAAAACGTACATTCCGAAGCGTCCCGGCGAGCCGGACTGCACCTGGGCCGACATTTCGAAAATCACGCGCGATCTGGGATGGAAGCCGAAGATTTCCTTCGAGGAGGGGGTGGCGCGCATGACGGCCGAGATCGACGTCTGGCGCGATGCGCCGTTGTGGGATCCGGAATCGATCGCCAAGGCCACCAAGACCTGGTTCGACTATCTGGGGAGGAGCGCGTAAAAAATGCTGTCGTCACTCACCGAAAAATACAGCCACAAGATCAAGACCGCTGACGAGCTGAAAAAGATCATCGGCCCGCGGCCGCGCGCGAAAAAGGTCATCATGTGCCACGGCGTTTTCGACGTCGTCCACCCCGGCCATGTGCGCCACCTGATTTACGCAAAAAGCAAGGCGGACATTCTGGTCGCCAGCATCACCGCCGACACCCATATCAGCAAGGGCCAGTTTCGTCCCCATGTGCCGCAGGATCTGCGCGCGCTGAATCTTGCCGCATTCGAGATCATCGATTACGTGATCATCGACAGCGAGGCGACGCCGCTGAAAAATCTGGCGGACATCCAGCCGGATTATTTCGCCAAGGGCTATGAGTACAACGCGACCGCCATATCGCAGAAAACCCAGGAAGAGGAAGACGTGCTGCGCACCTACGGCGGCGAGATCATATTCACGCCGGGCGACATCGTCTATTCGTCAAGCAAGCTGATCGAGCTCGCGCCGCCGCGGATACAGCTGGAGAAGCTGCTGACCTTCATGGACGTGGAAGGCCTGACCTTCGATTCGCTGCGCGACGCGCTGGACAATCTCAAGGGCAAGCGCGTCCATGTGATCGGGGACACCATCGTCGACAGCTATACCCAGACCGCGATGATCGGCGGCCAGACCAAAACACCGACGATGAGCGTGCTCTACGAGGGACGCAAGGACTACATCGGCGGCGCCGCGATCGTGGCCGAGCACATGCGCGCAGCCGGCGCGGACGTGGTGTTCTCGACGGTACTCGGCAACGACAGCTTCAAGGATTTCGTGCTGGAAGGGCTCGCCAAATCCGGTGTGGACTGCAGATCCGTCATCGATGCCACGCGGCCCACCACCAACAAGAATGCGATTGTCGCCGGCGGCTACCGCCTGCTCAAGGTGGACACGCTCGACAACCGTTCCATCTCCGACGAAATCGTGTCCAGGCTGTGCGAAATGATCCGGGAAACGCCGGCCGATGCGGTGGTGTTCAGCGATTTCCGGCACGGCATGTTCAACCGGCGCACGATTCCCGCGCTGATCGCGGCGATTCCCGACGGCGTGTTCAAGGTCGCGGACAGCCAGGTGGCGAGCCGCTGGGGCAATATCACGGAATTCAAGGGTTTCGATCTGATCACGCCGAACGAGCGCGAGGCGCGCTTTGCGCTGGGCGATCAGGATTCCGGGGTGAGGCCGCTCGCCTCGGCGCTGTACGACGCCGCGCAGTGCAAGACGCTGATCCTGAAACTCGGCGAGCGCGGAGTGCTGACCTGCCGCAGCAGCGATCATCAGTCGCTCGACTCATTCATCGTGGTGGACAGTTTCGTCGACCGCGTCGTCGATGCCGTTGGAGCCGGAGACGCGCTGCTCGCCTACGCGACGCTGTCCAAGGTGGCGACTGGCTCGGATGCCATCGCGACCATCCTGGGTTCGATGGCCGCGGCCAGCGAGTGCGAATACGATGGCAATATACCGATCACGATAAACGACGTGCGCCAGAAAATCGACGCGGTAGAGCGCCACGCAAATTATAAATAAGCCGGGTTGGAACTACATTGCGCATCATCGTCGCAGGTCTTGGCGTTCAGGGCTACAAGCGCCGCAAGTTCGCGGGCGATGATTTTGTCGCTGCGGTCGACCCGGTAAACCCCGAGGCGCCGTTCCGCCGCGTCGAGGACGTGCCGCTCGACAGCTATGATGCCGCACTCGCGTGCATCCCGGACGAACCGAAGATCGAAGTCCTGACTTGGCTGCTCGGCAACGGCAAGCACGTGCTGGTCGAAAAGCCGTTGTGGGCGGCGGACGACGCGCAGATCAAGACGCTCGAAAAACTCGCGCGCGACAACCGCGTGCAGTGCTACACCGCCTACAACCACCGCTTCGAGCCCCACTACGTGCGGATGCGCGACCTGATCCGCTCCGGCGAGCTCGGAAAAATCTACCGCTGCCGGATGTTCTACGGCAACGGCACGGCACGGCTGGTGCGCGAATCCGAGTGGCGCGATCAGGGCGCGGGCGTGCTGCCCGATCTCGGCTCGCACCTGTTCGATACACTCAAATTCTGGTTCGGCGACATCGGCGAGGATTTCCGGGTGGTGTCGTCGAACTGTTTCGAGAACCGCGCGCCCGATCACGTCGTGCTGGCCTCCGCGGGCCGCGCGCGACCCGCGATCGAACTCGAGATGACATTGCTGTCGTGGCGCAATCATTTCACCTGCGATGTGCTTGCCGAAAACGGCACCGCGCATATCCGCTCGCTGTGCAAATGGGGGCCGACCACGTTTACGCATCGCCGGCGCGTGCTGCCGAGCGGGCGCCCGCCCGAGGAACAGCAGACGCTGGTGCAGGATGACCCGACCTGGGCGCTTGAGTACGCGCATTTCAGGCATCTGTGCCAATCCGGAGCGCCGACCGATCTCGCCAACGATCTGTGGCTGAACCGCCTGCTGCGCAGCCTGGGCGAAATCGCAGTGAAGGAGGCGCGGCGATGAGCGCTCCGCAGATCGGTTTCGCCGGCATGACGCACCTCGGCATCAATTCGGCGGCCGCCGCCGCCGCGCGCGGTTTCCAGACGCTGTGGTTCGATACCGACACCGCGCGCATCGCGGCGCTCGCAAAGGGCGAGCTGCCGGTGGTCGAACCCGATCTGCCGGAGACGATTGCCGCGCACGGCGCGCGTATCCGCCATACGTCGCAGGCTTCCGATCTGCGCGGGTGCGCGGTCGTGTACATCGCGTGCGATGTGCCAACCGACGATCGGGGCGGCAGCGATCTGTTGACGGTTGATGCGCTGATCGAGACGGTGTCCGCAAACATCGCCGACGACGCGGTGCTGGTCATTCTGTGCCAGGTGCCGCCGGGATTCACGCGCCGGCTCGCGCGCGCGCCGGCGCGGCTCTACTATCAGGTGGAGACGCTGATCTTCGGCCGCGCGATGGAGCGCGCGCTGCATCCGGAACGGTTCATCATCGGCTGCGCCGATCCCGCGCAGGCGCTGCCGGCGGCCTATCACGAGTTTCTGACGGCGTTCGGCTGCCCGCTGCTGCCGATGCGCTACGAGAGCGCGGAGCTCGCGAAAATCGCGATCAATTGCTGCCTGGTGTCGTCGGTGACGGTGGCCAACACGCTGGCGGAACTGAGTGAGCGCATCGGCGCCGACTGGCACGAGATCGTGCCGGCGCTGAAACTCGACCGGCGCATCGGGCCATATTCCTATCTGGCGCCGGGGCTGGGACTGGCCGGCGGTAATCTCGAGCGCGATCTGGCAACGGTGCTGCAATTGGCCGGCGAAACCGGCAGCGAAGCCGGACTGATCACGTCGTTCGTCGCCAGCAGCCGCCACCGCAAGGACTGGGTGCTGCGCACTTTGCACCGCGAAGTGTTCGCGCGCCAGCCACAGGCGGTGCTCGGCATCCTCGGCCTCGCTTACAAGGAAAACACCCATTCGACCAAGAACTCCCCGGCGCTGGCGCTGATCCGGCACCTTGCGCCGTGGCAGTTGCGGATTCACGATCCGGTGGTGCCGGTGGCGGCGGCGCAGCATGCGCGCGCCGTCGGCTGTGATTCGCCGCTGGCGGCCGCGACCGGAGCCGACGCACTGGTGATCATGACGCCGTGGCCGGCGTTCCGCGAGTTGAAGCCCGCCGATCTGGCGCGCGCGATGCGCGGATGCATCGTCATCGATCCGCTGCGCGTGCTCGATGGCCGCGCGCTGGTCGCGGCCGGCTTCGAATATCTGACGCTCGGCGCGCCGCCGCAGCGGCCGCATTGATGGACTGACGGAACGCCATGCTCGAACATCTGAATGCCGCCCCGACCAGACCCGAACGCGTCGTGATCATCGGCGCCGGCGGATTCGTTGGCGGCGCCATCCTGAAAAAATTGCGCGATGCCGGCACGCAGGTACTGGCGCTGACGCGCAGGGAGCTCGATCTGCTGGACGCCGGCGCAACAGCGAAGCTCGCGCAGATGCTGAAACCGCAGGACAGCGTGGTCATGGTGTCGGCGGTTGCGCCCGCGAAAAACGTGACGATGCTGATGCAGAACCTGAAGATGGCGGAGGCGGTTTGCGCGGCGCTCGCGGAAAAATCCATCGCGCACCTGCTGTACATCAGTTCCGACGCGGTGTATGCCGACGACGCGAACCCGGTGACCGAGGACTCCTACTGCGCGCCGACGACGCTGCACGGCATGATGCACGCGGCGCGCGAGCTGATGCTGAAAAGCGCGACCACCGCGCCGTTCGCGGCGTTGCGCCCGACCTTGATCTACGGCGCCGACGATCCGCACAACGGCTACGGGCCGAACCGCTTTCGGCGCCAGGCCGGGAAAGGCGAGCCGATCTCGATTTTCGGCGAAGGCGAAGAGCGGCGCGATCACATCTGGGTCGAGGACGTCGCGGCGCTGGCGGTGCGGATGCTGGAGCGCCGCAGTCGCGGCGCGCTGAACGCAGTGACCGGCGTCTCGACGTCATTCCATGACATCGCGCAGATGGTTGCCGCGCAGTTTCCCGGCGCCGTCGTCAAAAGCGCGCCGCGGCCCGGCCCGCGTCCGCACCTGCTGCATCGCTTTTTTGACATCACGCAATGCCTGAAGGCATTTCCGGATTTCCGCTTCACGCCGCTGCGCGAGGGGCTCGGGCATTCCCAAACCGACCAGGACTGACCATGGCTGAAATCGATCTGCTGGCGCGCTTGCCGAAAACCAAGCGCAACATCGAAAAGCGCAAGGAGGCGCAGACGCCGCAGAACATCGCGATTGCGCGCCAGTACGGCGAACAGTATTTCGACGGGCCGCGCGAAGTCGGCTACGGCGGCTATCGCTACGACGGGCGCTGGATTCCGATCGCCGAAGACATCATCCGGCATTTCAACCTGAAGCCCGGCGACCGCGTGCTCGATGTCGGCTGCGCGAAGGGGTTTCTGGTCAAGGATTTGATGAAGGTCTGCCCGGGACTGGAGGCGTTCGGGCTCGACATCTCCGAATACGCGCTGATGCATTGCGAGCCGGAAGTGGTCGGCCGGCTGCACCTGGGCAGCGCGGACCGGCTGCCGTTTCCGGACAACAGCTTCGACGCGGTGATCTCGATCAATACCATCCACAATTTCGAGCGCCCCGACGCGATACGGGCGGTGCGCGAGGTCGAACGACTGGCGCCCGGCAACGGTTTCATCCAGGTCGACTCCTACCGGACGCCGGAACAGCGCGAACTGTTCATGAGCTGGGTGCTGACCGCCAAATTCCACGATTATCCGGACCAATGGGTCAAGCTGTTCCGGGAGGCCGGCTACACCGGCGACTGGTACTGGACGATCCTCGAATGACAATTTACGATACGAACCCTTCACAGAGAAAATGAATAAATGAAAACCTACGCAATCATCGGCGCCGGCGGCTCGTTCGGCATCCACACCGCCCTCTATCTGCTCGACCACGCTGATCCGAAGAAAGTGATCGGCGTCGGCCGCAATCCGTTGCGCCCGGAGCCGTTCTCGCTCAACGTCGAGAAACGCAAAAACTTCCAGTATCACGCCTACCATCTGACTTACGAGATGGACTCGGTGATGGAACTGCTCGACAGGGAAAAGCCGCAGGTCATCATCAATTACGCGGCGCAGGGCGAAGGCGCGGTGTCGTGGAAGAAGTCATGGCGTTTCTTCGAAACCAACTCGATGGCGCTCGCCAAGTTCAGCGAAGAGCTGATGTCGCGCGATTATATGGAGCGCTTCATCCAGATCGGCACCTCCGAGCTCTACGGTTCGGTGGATTTCGCGGCCAAGGAAACCACGCCGATCCAGCCGACCAGCCCGTACGCAGCCTCCAAGGCGGCGTTCGACATGTACCTGATCTCGGTGAATCGCTTCCTGAAGTTCCCGATGAACATCATCCGCCCGTCGAACGCGTATTGCCCGGGACAGCTGCTGCACCGCGTGATTCCGAAGACGGTGGTTTGCGGGTTGACCGGACGCAAGCTGCCGCTGCAGGGCGGCGGCCGCGCGGAAAAATCGTATATTCATGCGCGCGACCTGGCGCGCGCCATTCTTCTGGTATCGGAAAAAGCGCCGCTCGGCGCGGTGTATAACGCCGGGCCGAAGGAGCCGACCTCGATCCGCCGCGTCGTTGAGCTTACCGCCGAGGCGCTCGGCATGCCGTTCGAACAGGTGTGCGAGATGACCGGCGACCGGCTCGGTCAGGATTCGCGCTACTGGCTCGATTCCAGCGCGATCAAGCAAGATGTCGGCTGGGAGCCGCAGATCGGCTGGCAGGAAGGCCTGGCCGAAATGGCCGCATGGGGCCGCAAGTACATAGATCAATTGCGCGACTGGCCGATGGATTACGTGCTGCGGGCATGAGCCAGGCGCATTCCAGGGCGATTAAACCCGTGGGGCTCGATGCCGCCGCCGCGCGGCAGCGCTGCCTCGGCTATCGGCGCCGCATACTCGAAATTTCGCAGCAGGTGACGGCGCTGCATATCGCTCCGGCTTTTTCCTGTCTGGAAATGGTGGACGTGGTCTATCACGATCTGATGCGGCGCGACGCCGGCAGCAGCCCGCCGGTGTTCCTGGACAGCTTCGTAATTTCGAAAGGACACGGCTGCCTGTCCCAGTATGTGATTCTTGAGGATTTTGGAGTCCTGACGCGGGCTGACCTCGATTGTTACTGCACGCCGGCGGGCCGGCTGGGCGCGCACCCCGACTACGGCGTTCCCGGAATGGAGGCATCAACCGGTTCTCTCGGACACGGCATGGGCATCTGCACCGGCATGGCGTACGCAGAAAAAATCCAGCGGCGCGATCGCAACATTTACGTGGTGCTGTCCGACGGCGAAATGCAGGAAGGTTCGACCTGGGAATCGATGATGATGGCGGCCAACCTGGGACTCGGTAACCTGATCGCGTTGCTCGACCTCAACGATTTCCAGGGGATGGGGCGCACTTCGGTCACCCATCCCAAGTTCTACCCGATCCTCGACAAAGTGCAGGCTTTCGGTTGGGACGCCGCCGAAGTCAATGGACACGATGCTGCGGCCATTTACGATGCGGTCAACTCACGCCAGGCCGGCAGGCCCTTTTTCCTGGTCGGCCGCACCGTCAAGGGCAGGGGCGTCTCCTATATGGAAAACGCCCCGATCTGGCATTATCGCTCTCCCAGCCGGGAGGAATATCAACAGGCGCTTGACGAACTGAAAGAGATCTCGTCGTGAGAAACATGTTTGCCGAGACTTTCTACGAGGCGGGGCAGACGAATCCGCGCCTGTGCGCAGTCGTCGCCGACATTTCTCCGGCGGGCGCGATGACCAAATTCAGCCAGGCTTTTCCCGAGCGTTTCATCAACACCGGCGTCGCCGAGCAGATCATGATCGGCATGTGCGCCGGCATGGCGTTGCGCGGGCTGCGGCCGTTTGCCTACACGATCGCGACGTTCACCCTGTTCCGTCCGTTCGAGTTCGTGCGCGACGACCTGTGTTATCACAATCTGCCGGTGACCATCGTCGGCATCGGCGGCGGCGTCACGTATTCGACGCTGGGCAGCACCCATCACGCGCAGGAAGACATTGCGGTCGCTTCGGCGCTGCCGAACATGGCGGTGATCGCTCCATGCGATCCTGCCGAGACGCGCGCGGCGACGTTGTGGTGCGTGGATCAGGAGCGCGGGCCGGTTTACATGCGCCTGGGCAAGGCCGGAGAGCCGGATCTGACTTCGCAGGCCGAGGCGCCGTTCGAGTTCGGGAAGATCCGTTATCTGCAGCGCGGGCGCGATGTCTGCATCATCGGTTACGGGCCGATCCTGAAGCTCGGCAAGGAGCTTGCGGCGAAATTCGAAGCGCACGGCCGGAGCGTGTCGCTGATTTCCGCGCACACGCTGAAGCCGCTCGACGTGGACGGCATCACCGAAGCGCTGAACGCGCACCGGCAGGTGGTCGTGATCGAGGAAATGTCTCCTCACGGCGGCCTCGGCGCCCAGGTCAAGCAGATCGCGTGGGACATCCGCGCATCCTGCCGGCTGGATGCTTTCTCGCTGCGCGATGCGTTTATCCACAATTACGGTTCCCACAAGGATCTGCTCGCGGCGCACGGGCTCGATCTGGAAACGCTCTCGGCCCAACTGGGTCTGGCCGCTTGAACGGCCCGATCACGCCAGATGGAGACCCAGGCTGTGCACGAAAATTTCGAACGCCCCGAGGATACAAAAGCCAGCAGCGACCGCACGTTCGGGCTCGTTTTCTTCGTTTTCTTCACGCTGATCGGGATCGCGCCGCTGCGGCACGGCGCACCGCTGCGGGTCTGGGCATTGGCGCTGGCCGCGGCGTTTCTCGTTTCGGCCTTGTGCTGGACGGCGCCGCTGAAACCGCTCAATCGCGCGTGGACGAAATTGGGGCTTTTGCTGCACGCCGTCGTCAACCCTCTGGTGATGGCGTTGCTGTTCTATGCGGTGATGACGCCGTTCGGGATCGGCATGCGGGTTCTGGGTAAACGACTGCTCGGGGTGCGGCGCGATCCGCAGGCCGCGACGTACTGGATCCCGCACCAGCCGCCCGGCCCGCCGCCGGAAACCATGAAAAACCAGTTCTGATCTCCGCATGTTCTCCTTTCTCAAAGAGTTGTGGGCCTTCATGAAGGTGCGCAAGAAATTCTGGCTGCTGCCGCTGCTGCTGATGTTCGCGGTCTTCGGCGGCCTTGTCGTGCTGACCAAGGGTTCCGCCGTCGCGCCGTTCATCTATACGCTCTTCTAGATTTTTTGGCGTGCGCGTTCTCGGCATTTCCGCTTTTTACCATGACAGCGCGGCTGCGCTGATCGAGGACGGCGCCATTGTCGCCGCCGCCCAGGAAGAACGTTTCACCCGCAAGAAGCACGATGCGCGTTTTCCCGCCAGCGCGATCGCCTATTGTCTGCAAGCGGCCGGCGTCGGTCTCGACGCCGTCGACTGGGTCGCGTTTTACGACAAGCCGTTCATCAAATTCGAGCGCCTGCTGGAAACCTATCTGACCTTCGCGCCGCGCGGCTTCCGCTCCTTCCAAATGGCGCTGCCGCTGTGGCTGCGGGAAAAGCTGTTTCAGAAACAGCTGCTGCGGGACGAGCTGAGGAAAATTTTTCCGGATTTCGACTGGCAGAACAGACTGCTGTTCTGCGAGCATCATCAAAGCCACGCAGCGTCGGCGTTTTTCGCATCGCCGTTCAACGAGGCGGCGGTGCTGACGATGGACGGCGTCGGCGAATGGGCGACGACTTCGGTGGCTGCCGGCAGCGGCAGCACGCTGACGATGCTGAAGGAGATTCATTTCCCGAATTCCCTGGGGCTGCTTTATTCGGCGTTTACCTACTACACGGGATTCAAGGTCAATTCCGGCGAGTACAAGGTGATGGGGCTCGCCCCTTACGGCGAGCCGCGTTACGCGCAGACGATCTTCGATCACCTGATCGACGTCAAACCCGACGGCTCATTCCGGCTCGACCAATCCTGGTTCAATTACTGCACCGGCCTGACGATGACCAACCGGCGGTTCAACGATCTGTTCGGCGGCCCGCCGCGCCGGCCTGACGAACTGCTGACCCAGCGCCATATGGACCTCGCGGCCTCGATCCAGCAGGTGACCGAGGAAGTCGTGCTGCGCCTGACCCGCGCGCTGGCCGCGGAAACGGGCGCCGAAAACCTGTGTCTGGCCGGCGGCGTTGCGCTGAATTGCGTCGCCAACGGCAAGGTGCTGCGCGACGGCAGGTTCAAGAATGTCTGGGTGCAGCCGGCGGCGGGCGACGCCGGCGGTGCGGTCGGCGCAGCGCTCGCCGCCTTTCATCTGTACGCGGGGAAGCCGCGGCTCCTGAACGGCGCGCAGGATTCCATGCACGGTTCCTACCTGGGGCCCCAGTATCAGAACGCGGATATCGCGCAGCGGCTTGCCGCGGCCAGCGCCAGATTTGACCAGATTTCCGACGATGAACTGACGCAGCGCGCGGCCGGCGATCTGGCCGCGGGGAAAGCGCTGGGCTGGTTCCAGGGGCGCATGGAATTCGGTCCGCGCGCGCTCGGCAACCGCTCGATTCTCGGCGACGCGCGCTCGCCCGCCATGCAATCGACATTGAACCTCAGGATCAAGTATCGCGAGTCGTTCCGGCCGTTTGCGCCGGCCGTGCTGCGCGAGGATGCCGCCGACTGGTTCGAGCTCGATGCGGACAGCCCTTATATGCTGTTCGTCGCCGATGTCGTGAAGCGCCGCCGCCGGGAAATGACGGCCGGGGAGCAGGCGTTGTTCGGCATCGCTAGGCTCAACGTGCCGCGCTCCGAAATTCCCGCCGTCACGCACGTCGATTACTCGGCGCGCATCCAGACCGTCCATCAGGAAACCAACCCGCGTTTCCACAACCTCCTTTCCGCTTTCAAGGCGATCACCGGCTGCCCGGTGCTGGTGAATACCAGCTTCAACGTGCGCGGCGAGCCGATCGTCAATACGCCGGAAGACGCTTTTCGCTGCTTCATGGGCAGCGACATCGAAGCGCTCGCGGTCGGCAATTGCTACCTGGTCAAAAACGAACAGGACCCGGCGTTGCGGCAGGATTACAAAAACCGTTTCGAGCTGGACTGAGCAATGGGAAAACCGTTGCCACTGTCCGCCGGAAAAAACCGGGCGCTGGAAATATTTCTGGTGCTGGTCTCGCTGGCGGTCGGATATCTGCTGGTCGAAGCATCGTACCGCTGGGTTCTGTATTTGCGCTACGTTCACCACGCGGTTTATCCGGTCACGATAATCGACGTGCCGCAGGATCCGTCGGGATTCGGGCGGCCGGGAAGCGTCCGCGGCTGGTACGTTCCGTCGAAGTCGTTCACGTTCACCCAATATGCGCCGGACGGCGCGATGTTCGATCAGCATCGCGTGCAGATCAATAATCTGGGCTGGGTTTCCGCCTACGATTACGACAGGCATAAAGCACCCGGCGAATATCGGATCGCGGTCGTCGGCGATTCCCTGACGGCCAGCATCAACAACACCAAACCGTGGCCGGATATTCTGCAAAGCAGGTTGAATGAAGACCGACCGCTGCTTTCCAGGTTGGGAGCCAGAAAGATATCCGTGCTGAATCTGGGAGTCGCCGGGGCAAGCATGGAAATGATGGCAAACCCCCTTGCCGTGATCGCGCGCCGCTTCTCGCCGGACATGGTGATCGTCAATTTCATTGCCGAGGATCTGTCGCGCCGGCACAGCGACGATTTTGAACGCATACCCGCGGAGCCCGCGATCCCGCCGAGTGATATCTCCGAAGCTGCCGTCGCACAGGTTCCGCCGCACCTGGAAATCAGCGGCATCGAAATTCCCCTGGATTGCAGATCGGGTCCGCCGCTGCCAGCCAACCCCGACTGCAAGGTGTCGACGATGTGGTATTCCCCTTCCAGCGAAGTGCTGGACAGGGAAGCTCTGAACAAGATCAAGCGCCGCGCCGCCTGGAGGCTGCTTCGGGACCGCGTGATCCTGTCGCCGAGGCCGCTCGCCATTCTGGAGCTTCTCGGCAGGCCTGTAATCCCGCGCGCGGGCGCGTCCGAACCGGCGCCACTGGCTGCATTCGATCGCGAGCGGCAGGACAGGGACATCGGAATCAGGGCGCTCAAGGTCATCCGTTCCATCAGCAGGAACATGCTGGTGCTGCACAATCCGCTCTACTGGCATTTGAAGGGGCACGCCTACAGCACGGACCAGAAATTGTCGCCCATCCTCGATCCTTTCGTTGCCGATGCCAAGCGCGCCGGCATCGAAATCGTCCGCATGGAACAATACATGCCGGTGAACAAAGGGGAGGGCGAATGGAGGCGCTGGTACAATCATTTGCCGTACGACGGACACTGGAGCGATTACGGCGCCGAAATCTACGCCGGCGCCGTAGAACAAGTCATTCGCAGCCGTCTTCCGGAACGCCGGTAGCCGGATATCGGGGCGTAAAAATATTTTGAAACCTTCATCATTGTTCGAGAGGCACGCCAGGCTGGCGCAGGCGGTCCTTGTCGTGGTGTCGCTGCTGGTCGGGTACATCCTGATCGAAGCGGGATACCGTCTGTATCTGTACCGGCATTACACCGTTCAGCCCGGGTACCTGGTAATGACGACCGACGTGCCGCCGGTCGCGACGACATTCGGAAGGCCGGGGAGCGTGTTCGGCCTGTTTGCCGCCGGCAAGCCGTTCACGCTGACGATCTATGCGCCCGATGGCACGATGTTTGACCGGCATCGTGTGCCGGTCAACAACCTGGGGTGGGTGTCCGAATTCGACTACGCGCGGCGCAAGGAAGTGTCCGAATACCGGATTGCGGTGGTCGGTGACTCCCTGACGGCGAGCATCAACAATTCGCAGCCGTGGCCGGATGTCCTGCAGCGCAGGCTCAACGAGGACAAGCCGCTGCTCGCGAAGCTGGGGGTGCGCAGGATTTCGGTGTTGAATCTCGGCGTGGCCGGCGCCAGTATGGGAATGATGGCCAATCCGCTGTCGGTAATCGCGCGCCGCTTCTCGCCGGACCTGCTGGTCGTGAATTTCATTGTCGAGGATCTGCCGAGGCCCTATGCGGATGATTATGCGAAAGTGCCTGACGATCCGACGCCGACCCCGCCCGATATCGCGTCTGAATCGGAAATCAAGCCGCCTTACGTGAAGGTGGACGGACTGCAAATCCCCCTGTCCTGTTCCTCCCAGCCTGAAGTCCTGTCCAATCCGGATTGCAAGGTTTCGGTGATGTGGTACGTGCCCAAAGAGACCGTGTTCGACAGGGACGCGATCAACCACATCAAGTTTCACGCCGCGAAGCAGATCGTCTGGCACCGCGTGATGCTTTCAAAGGAACCGCTGGTATTGCGCCAGTTAATGGGCAGGGCGATCATCCAGCAGGCGACGACGGATCTTCCCGCGCCGCATCTGCTGTCGGTAAAGCGGGACGAGGAAGAAAGAGCGCGCGCGATCGCCGTCCTGAAATTCATTCAGTCCATACATCCGAACACGCTGGTTCTGCACAATCCCCTGTACCCGCACCTGAAAGGGGAGACCTACATCCATGGCGTGACGCTGGCCTCCGATCTGGATCCATTGATGGAAGAGGCCCGCAAGTCGGGCGTTTCGATTACGCGGATGGAGCGCTACATGCCGGTGGAAAAAGGAGAGCGGGAGTGGACGCGCTGGTACAACCTTCCCAACGACGGACATTGGAGCAATTACGGCGCGGAAGTCTATGCGGCGGCGGTGCAGCAGGTCATCGAGCAACGCCTGTTGAGCGGACGCAAATGATGAAACCGGGTATTTTCATCGGAATGAAATCAGGCCCATCATGAAAACCCCGTTGTTTATCACCGCGGAAGACAAAATCCATGGCGACGATGCGGTCGCGGCGATTCTGGTGATGGAGGACGGAAGATATGTGATGCAATTACGAGACGCGCTTCCGCAGATCTTTTACCCGGATCATTGGGGCTGCTTTGGCGGAGCGGTGAATCCCGGCGAGGAGCCGCTCGCCGCGCTGTATCGCGAACTCAGGGAGGAAGTGGAAATCGAGGTCGAGGGCGCAACACAGTTTGCGCGATTCGAATTCGATATCCAGGTGTGGCCCAGAAAGGTCTATCGGAATTATTATGAAGTCCGCGTTCCGAACGATTTTCTGTCCCGCGCGGTGCTGCGCGAAGGCGCCGCGATCAGGGCCTTCTCCGGTGTAGAGATACTGCAGCAGCCGAGGGTGACGCCTTATGACGCGTTCGCGCTCTGGCTGCACTACAGGTCTCTTCGGTTCCGCTGAGTACGGGGCATGGAGGGCGGCCGCTTGTCGTTCCAGGAGTCCCGGGCGTGCTGACCCAGGCCCGGATCAGATTCGAATTGTTGCGCGCCCGTCTCCGGCGGCAGGGTGTCCTGTGGCTGGCGGGGCGCCTTCTCGTCGGATCGGCGCGCGCCATCGGCTGGGTCGTGCTGCTTCCGGCCACCCTGATTCTTCATCTGGCCGGCTGGCGGCGGGTGCTGGTATTCACCGACCGCATCGGTCACCTTGCCGCAGAAGTGGACTGTTTCCTGAAGGCAAAAGCGCTTGGAGAACTTCCTGCCCGCCGCTGGTTCATCCTTGCCCCGCCGCACCGGGTTTCCAACCGGACGCTGCTCGAATACTGGAAGCCGCACATCCGGGTCGTGACTTCTCCCTGGCTATGCACTGTGCTGGGGGCCATGTCCCGGTGGCCGGGCCTGATGTCGCTGGATGCCAGCCACTACGTGCTGCGCCTGAATGCGACCGCGGAATATTTCAGAATATGCGCCGAATGGGGCGACCGTCCCCCTCTGTTGCGGTTATCGGAGGCGGATCGGAAAAGAGGGCGCGATGCGCTGGCGTCCATGGGCGTGCCGCACGGCGCATGGTTTGTCTGCGTCCAGGCCAGGGAAGGCGGTTTCTCGCCGGTTGACGAAGCGCTCCACAGTCACCGCAACAGCGATGTCGGGAGACTGTTGCCGGCGATGGCATTCATCGTCTCGCAGGGCGGATGGTGCGTGCGCATGGGCGATCCGACCACGACGCCGCTGCCGCCGCTGGCCAACGTCATCGATTACGCCCATCACTCCGCGAAATCAGACTGGATGGATGTTTTTCTGTGCGCGAGCTGCAGGTTCTTCCTCGGCAATTCTTCCGGGCTCGCCATCGTCAGCAACGTCTTCGGTGTTCCCTGCGCTCTCGCCAACATGGTTCCGCTCAGCAATCTGAGCTATGCGCCGCGGGACATTTCGATCCCGAAGCTGCTGCGAGCGAAGGACGGCGGCCGTTACATTTCGTTCGAGGAGGCTTTCCGGTCGCCGCTGGCGAATTACCGGCTGGCCCGGCTTTATGAAGAAGCGGGCGTCGAGGTCGAGGAAAATTCCGGCCAGGAAATGCTGGGGCTGGCCAGCGAGATGCTGGAGCGGGTGAACGGAACAAGGGTCTACAGCGACGCTGACGAGGAGTTGCAGCGGCGCTTTCATTCCCTGTTGCGGCCCGGACACTATGGTTATGGATCGGCGTCGCGCATCGGCGCGGATTTTCTGGCCACCCACCGGGACCTCTTTTCTTCTGCCGCGGCCTGCTGACATGAAGACGCAACCCGCGCCACGGTGCCTGCTTTGCGGGAATGACGGCGTCAGGCGCTACTCCGGTCTGAAGGACCGGATGTTCGAGACACCGGGCGAGTGGACCCTGGTGGAATGCCGTGACCACAACTGCGGACTGCTGTGGCTGGATCCGATGCCGGCACCCGAGGATATTCATCAGGCCTACCGACAATACTATACGCACGGCGAAATTACCCGCGATTCATGGGCGAGACGGATTTACCATGCGGTGCGGGCCGCCTACCTTTCGAACCATTTCGGCTACCCGAGCAACGCCGGCATCCCGCTGCTGCCGAGACTTCTGGCTTCACTGGCCGCATGGGTGCCGCATCTTGCGGTTCGGTTCGACGCGAGCGTCATGTGGCTGCGCGCGAAACCGCAAGGGCGCCTGCTCGAAATCGGCTGCGGACGGGGAGACCTGCTCCATCATCTCAGTCGTCTCGGCTGGGAGGTTCAGGGCATCGATCCGGATCCGAAAGCGGCGGCGACCGCGCGCGAACGCGGGCTGAACGTCAGTTGCGGTTCGCTGGAAAGTGTTTCATTCGCGGACGAGTCCTTCGACGCCATCATCATGAGCCATGTCATCGAGCATCTTTACGACCCGATCGCGACCGTCAGGGAATGTCATCGGATATTGAAGAGCGGCGGGCGACTGGTGCTGCTGACGCCGAATACCGGCAGTCTCGGACACAGCAAGTACGGACGGAACTGGCTGCACCTCGATCCTCCCCGGCACCTGCATCTGTTCAATATGGCCAACCTGCCGAAAATCGCCCGGAATCTGAGGTTCAGCCGGATGGAATGTTTCAGCGTCATCCGTGATGCGGACTGGACGCTGGGCGCAAGCCGGCAGATTGAGCGCGAAGGCAAGTACAAAATGGGGCGACTGCCGTTCCTTACCCGGGTATGGGGTTATTGGCTGATGTATGTCGAGCGTCTGGTTCTTGCATTCAATCCCGGCCGGGGGGAAGAGATCGTATTTCTGGCCGAGAAATAACGCCATTGCAATGCGGGCTAGCGGCGATTCACGATGTCACGCAGGCGGGTCGCCATCAATGATTTTATCCGGGCAAACTGTATTCGTTTCCCGCGCTGGATGAACCGGCGCTTGCTCCATATCCCGGACAACCCCTTCAGCGCATCCAGTTTGGCGCGCCATATCGGTTTGGCATGCCCAGCCAGGGAAAACCACAGCAGCGCTGCAAAGTTCATTGCCAGATGCAGCGGCAGATATATCCAGAACCAGCCGCCGGGGAAATTCTTGACGAAGGTCCAGACCAGGTTGCGGTGGCCGTAATAGATCGAGAAGTCGCTGCGCTTTCCGGTCAGCGCCGATCCCTTATGCAATACGACGGATTGCGGCACATACAGGCAGCGGTGGCCGAGCAGCCGCAGCCGGAAACCGAGATCGACATCCTCGACATAGCAGAAATAATCTTCGTCAAAACCGCCGGCTTCGACAAAGGCCGCTCTCTTGTACATCGCCGCCGCGCCGCACGGCGAGAATATTTCCTTTTCTTCTCGATAGGCGCCGGTCGCCGGCGTGCCGTGCCCTTCACGCCACACCAGTCCGCTGATGTGGTAAACATCGCCGACGCCGTCCAGCAGTTCCGGCGCGTCGGCCATCAGCATGCGGCTGCCGAAGAACGAACATTCGGGATGTTCGTGCGCCGCAGTCAGCAGCGCCTCCAGCCAGCCGGGCTCGGCGAACGCGTCGGGATTGATCAGCGCGATCCAGTCGCAATCGCCGGCCGCGCGGACGGCGACATTATTGCCGGCGGCGAATCCCAGATTTTTTTCTTGCCTCAGCAAAATCACTTGCGGGAAATTTTCCGCGACGCGCTCGCACGAACCGTCGCTGCTGGCGTTGTCAACGACCAGGATTTTCTTTGGCTGCACGGTCTGCGCCGCCAGCGCGCGCAGGCAGCGCGCCAGCAGTTCGCCGCCGTTCCAGTTGACGACGACCACCGCAACGCTCGCCGCGGGCTTAGCGGGCTGCGACGACATCATCGAGGCAGGCGGCAAGCTGATCTTCCCACGGCGCCATTTCGATGCCGAGGGCGCGTTTGATTTTGCCGCTGTCGAGCACGGAATTCAGCGGGCGTGCGGCCGGCAGCGGATAGTCCGCCGTCGTCACCGGATGTATTGCGGCCCATTTTCCATCGCCGCCCGAAATCCGCCGCGCGATGTCGACGATTTTTTGCGCGAAATGGTAGCGCGATACGGAACCGCGCGCGGCAAGATGGTACAGGCCGCAAGTCTCCAGCGGCGGATCCCGGCCGATCAATCCGGCGGTGGCGTCGGCGAGCGCGCGCGCCCAGGTCGGAGAGCCGATCTGGTCGTCGACCACTTTCAGTTCATCGCGCTCGCGCGCAAGGCGGAGGATGGTCAGCACGAAATTGCTGCCGCGCGCGCTATAGACCCAGCTGGTGCGCAGTATGAAATGCGCGCAGCCCGATTGCGTGACCGCGCGCTCGCCCTCCAGTTTGGACGTTCCATAGACGCCGAGCGGATGCGGTTCGTCTTCTTCGATGTAGCCGCCGGACTTCGCGCCGTCGAAAACGTAATCGGTCGAATAGTGGATCAGCAGCGCGCCGAGCCGTTTCGCCTCCTCGGCGAGGATGCCCGGCGCCTGCGCGTTGATCCGCATCGCGAGCCCGGGCTCCGCCTCCGCCTTGTCGACGGCGGTGTGGGCGGCCGCGTTGACGATGATGTCAGGCGACGCTTGCCGCAGCGCTGCACGAATCGAGTCGGGGCTGGCGAGGTCGAGCTCCGAGCGGTCGAAGGCCGCGACGGAACCAAGGGGCGTGAGCGCGCGCTGCAGCTCCCAGCCGACCTGGCCGTTGCTGCCGGCGATCAGTATGCGCTTCACTCAAACGTTTCCGCTTTGCTCAGCGGCAAACCCTGCAGGTCTTTCGCCGAAAGCAGCGGCCCGGCTTGCAGCGGCCACGGAATTTTCAGCTCCGGATCGTTCCACAGGATGCAGCGCTCGAACTGCGGCGCCCAGTAATCGGTGGTCTTGTACTGAAACTCGGCATAGTCGCTGGTGACCAGGAAGCCGTGCGCGAAGCCGGCAGGAATCCACAGCATGCGCTTGTTGTCCGCGGAAAGAACGACGGACGTCCATTTTCCGAAATCCGGCGAGCTGCGGCGGATGTCGACCACCACGTCATAGACCTCGCCGGCGGTTGCGCGCACCAGCTTGCCCTGAGGCTGCTGGATCTGGTAATGCAGCCCGCGCAGCACATTTTTGACCGAGCGCGAATGATTGTCCTGCACGAATCGGGGGGCGACGCCGGTTGCCGCGGCGAACGCTTTTTCGTTATAGCTCTCGTAGAAAAAGCCGCGGTCGTCGCCGAATACCCGCGGCTCGATGATCAGCACCCCGGCCAGTTCCGTGCGGACCACGTTCACGACTGAACCTGTTCCCGCAGCAGATCCTTCAAATAACGGCCGTAGGCGTTGTCGCCGATCGCATCCGCCAGTCGGCCGAGCGTCGCGGCGTCGATGTACCCCATCCGGCAGGCGATTTCCTCGGGGCAGGCGATCTTGAGACCCTGGCGCTTTTCGATCGTTTCGATGAACATCGAGGCGGCAAGCAGCGACTCGTGGGTGCCGGTGTCGAGCCAGGCGATGCCGCGCCCGATCAGCGACACTTCGAGCTGCCCGCGGCGCAGGTATTCCCGGTTGACGTCGGTGATCTCGAGCTCACCGCGCGCCGAAGGCCGCAGCGATTTCGCGATATCGACGACCTGGTTGTCGTAAAGATAAAAACCGGTGACCGCGTATCTGGATTTCGGGTTCTTGGGTTTTTCTTCGATCGAAATCGCCTTGTGGTTGCGGTCGAACTCGACGACGCCGTAGCGCGCCGGGTCATTGACCTGGTAGGCGAAGATAGTGGCGCCGCGAGTTTTTGCGGCCGCCGCGCGCAGGTCCTGCGGGAAATCGTGCCCGTAGAAGACGTTGTCGCCGAGAACGAGCGCGCACGGTGCGCCGCTGATGAAGCGGGCGCCGATCAGGAACGCCTGCGCGATGCCTGCGGGCGCGGGCTGCACCGCATAGGACAGATGGATCCCCCACTTTTCGCCGTCGCCCAGCAGCTGCTCGAAGCGCGGCGTGTCCTGCGGCGTCGAAATCACCAGGATGTCGCGGATGCCGGCCAGCATCAGCGTCGACAGCGGATAATAGATCATCGGCTTGTCGTAGAGCGGCAGCAATTGCTTCGAGACGACCTGCGTCGCCGGGTACAGCCGTGTTCCCGATCCGCCGGCCAGAACGATGCCTTTCATGCCGTGGTCCTGTGCGCGTAGTTGATGTCGATCCAGTCGCGGTAGGCGCCGCTCGTCACGTTGTTCACCCATTCCGGGTGCTCGGCGTACCAGCGCACGGTGCGGCGCAATCCGTCCTCGAATTTTACCGCGGGCTTCCAGCCGAGCTCGGTCTGTATCTTCGTCGCATCGATCGCGTAGCGCCGGTCGTGTCCCGGCCGGTCCTTGACGAACGAGATCAGCCGCGAGTGCGGCGCGCCGCGCGGATCGAGTTCGTCGGCAATGCCGCACACCGCGCCGACGATCTCAAGGTTGGTTTTCTCGGCGCCGCCGCCGATGTTATAGGTGCTGCCGGGGCGCCCTTTTTTCAGCGCCAGCCGTACCGCCGCGCAATGGTCGCTGACGTGCAGCCAGTCGCGCACGTTGCCGCCGTCGCCGTAAACCGGCAGCGGCTTGCCCTGCAGCGCGTTGAGCGTCATCAGCGGAATCAGCTTCTCGGGAAACTGGTACGGCCCGTAATTGTTCGAGCAGTTGGTGATGATGGCAGGCAGGCCATAGGTGTGATGACAGGCGCGCACCAGATGATCGGAGGCGGCTTTCGATGCCGCATAGGGACTGTTCGGCGCGTACGGCGAACTTTCGGTGAACGGCGCATCGGCGGCGCCGAGCGAACCGTAGACTTCGTCGGTCGAGACGTGCAGGAAACGGAAGCGCGATTTTTCGGGTTCGCCGAGCGCCGACCACCAGGCGCGCGCCGCTTCGAGCAGGTTGAAGGTGCCGACGACGTTGGTTTGCACGAATTCGGCCGGGCCGTGGATCGAACGATCGACATGGCTTTCCGCTGCGAAATGCACGATCGCCTGCGGCCGATGGCGTTCGAGCAGCGCATCGACCAGCGCGCGGTCGCCGATGTCACCGTGGATGAAAACATGGCGCGCGTCGTCCTTCAGGCTCGCCAGGTTGGCGAGATTGCCCGCGTAAGTGAGTTTGTCGAGGTTGACGAGTGGAGCGCCTTCGCCGGCGATCCAGTCCAGCACGAAGTTGGAACCGATGAAGCCGGCGCCGCCGGTGACGAATATTTTCACGAGTCTCTGTTATCGGTGACGCCGGCGCGCTGTCCGCGCCACGGGTTATTCTATGCGCAACCGCATTTTCAGTGTAGGCTTGCGCGGTTTTCCTTCATGTCCTGCATCCCGGATGCCCAAAGTTCTGCTGGTCAAGACCTCGTCTCTTGGCGATGTCGTCCACATGCTGCCGGCGGTGACCGATATCCAGCGCTGTGTTCCGGCCGCGGCCGTCGACTGGACGGTTGAGGCCGCGTTTGCACCGGTGGCGCGGATGCATCGGGGTGTCGCGCGCGTGATCGAGGTTGCATTGCGCGAATGGCGCCGCGGATTCTGGCAGCAATCCCAGCGCAGCGCAATGCGCGCAGCGGCGCACGAATTGCGACACGAAAGTTACGATGCGGTGATCGATGCGCAGGGGCTGATCAAGAGCGCGCTGGTGGCGCGGCTTGCACATGGGCCGCGCTACGGTCTCGACTGGCACAGCGCGCGCGAACCGCTCGGATTGCTCTATGACAAAACGTTCCGCGTGCCGTGGACGCTGCACGCGGTCGAGCGCAACCGGCTGCTGGTCGCGCGCGTGCTCGGCTACGCAGTGCCGGCGCAGTTCGATTACGGCATCTCCGCCGCACCGCGCCGCTTCGGCTGGCTCGATGCCGGTGACTATGCGGTGCTGCTGCACGCGACCAGTGACGAACGCAAGCTGTGGCCGGAGGCAGACTGGATCGCGCTCGGCGCCCACTTCGGGCGGCGCGGCCTCAGCTGCGTGCTGCCGTCGGGCAGTGCGCGCGAGCGCGAACGCAGCGCACGGCTCGCGCGCGCGCTTGGCCGCGCAACGGTCGCGCCGGCGCTTGCGCTCGACGAACTCGCCGCGCTGTGCGCTGGCGCGAAAATCGTCGTCGGCGTCGACACCGGACTGACCCATCTCGCCGCCGCGCTCGGCGCGCCGACGGTCGGCATCTACGGCGCGACCGATCCGGCGGCGACCGGCATCTACGGCGCGCGGCGCGCGGTCAATCTCGGCGGCATCGGTGCGCCGCCCACGGCGGACGCGGTGATCGCGGCGGCGGAAAGTTTTTTGCCGTGATCCGCTCGCGCTGCGTCTATACGCTGCTGCTGTACCTGCTGCTGCCGCTGCTGCTGTTGCGTCTGCTGTGGCGCGCGCGCCGTCAGCCCGAATATCTTTCGCATATCGCGGAACGGTTCGGGCATTACCGATCCGCGCCGCCATCGCCGCTGGTCTGGATTCATGCGGTGTCGGTCGGCGAAACGCGCGCCGCCGAGCCGCTGGTGCGTGAATTGCGGCAGCGCCATCCCGGCCATCGCATCCTGCTCACGCACATGACGCCGACCGGCCGCGCTGCGGGCATCGCGCTGTTCGGCGCCGATGTCGCGAGCTGCTATCTGCCATATGACTTTCCGTTTGCAATCGCGCGCTTCCTCGATCATTTCAGGCCGGCCGCCGGCATCCTGATTGAAACCGAGATCTGGCCGAACCTGGTGCACGCGTGCCGCGCGCGCGGCGTGCCGCTGTATCTGGTCAACGCACGGCTGTCGGAAAAATCGTCCGCCGGCTATCGCCGCTTCGCGCCGCTGGTCGCGGAAAGTCTGCGCGAATTCGCCGCGATCGCCGCGCAGAGCGACGCCGACGCAGCGCGGCTGACCGCGCTCGGCGCTGTCGGCGTCAAGGTGACCGGCAGCATCAAGTTCGACATCGTGCCGCCGCCGGAGCTGGTCGCGCGCGGCACGCGCTGGCGCGAGCAGTGGGGGATGAATCATGGCCAGACGCGGCCGGTGCTGCTCGCCGCGAGCACGCGCGAGGGCGAGGAAGCGTTGCTGCTCGACGCGCTGCGCGGCGTCGATATTCCCGATCTGCTGCTGATCGTGGTGCCGCGTCACCCGCAGCGCTTCGACGAAATCGCGGCATTGCTCGAACGCGCCGGCCTCAAGTATCAGCGCCGCAGCGCCGACGTCGCGCTGGCGCCTGACACGCGTGTGGTGCTCGGCGACAGCATGGGCGAGATGTTCGCCTATTACGCGGCGTGCGATGCCGCTTTCGTCGGTGGCAGCCTGCTGCCGTTCGGTGGCCAGAACCTGATCGAGGCGTGCGCGGTCGGCTGTCCGGTGATCGTTGGGCCGCACACCCATAATTTTGCCGAAGCCACGCGGCTCGCGGTCGCCGCCGGTGCTGCGCTGCAGGCCGGCGACGCGGCGCAGGTTGCGAAGTTCGTGCGTGAACTGCTCGCCGACCGCGCGCGGCTGCGGCAGATGGCGCACGCCGCGCTCGACTTCGCGCGCAATCACCGCGGCGCGACCGCGCGCGTGCTCGAGCTGATCAGGTGGTGAGCGGCGCGCGCTGCGCGGTCTGTTCGGTGACCACCCAGTCGACGCGGCGGTCGTGGGGTTCGACCGGTATCTGCTCGCGGACCTGCAGCGCGAACGCGGCGGCGACCGAGGTTGCCCGATCCAGCGATTCGAGCAGGCGGTCGTAATAGCCGCCGCCATAGCCGAGCCGTTCGCCACGCGGCGTGAACGCAAGGCCGGGCGTCAGCACGAAATCGATCTCGCCCAGCCCGGCGCGTGCGCAGGCGGGAAGCGGCTCGCGGACGCCGAACGCGCCCGGCGCAGTGTCGTGCTCGACATCGTGCACGTAATGGATTTCCAGCGCATTGCGGTCGCGGTTGAGGCGCGGCAGGCACAGCCGCTTGCCGTGCGCCAGCGCGGCGGCGACCAGCGGCGCGGTGTCGAATTCGCTGCCGAATGACAGGTAGAGCAGCACGCCGCCGGCGGCATGCCAGGCGTCGAGCTCCAGCACACGCGCGCTGATGCGCGCGCCGAGCGCGCGGCGCGCCGCGGCCGGCAGCGCGTCGCGCGCCGCGCGGATTTCCGCGCGCAGCATCGCTTTCGGATCAGTCGGTGGTGCAGCCATCGGTCGACGCTGACGGCCGGCGCAGGATCAGTAACGCGGCATCGCCGGTTCGACCTGTTCGGCCCAAGCCGCGACGCCACCGCTCAGGTTGTAGGTCTGCGCGAAGCCGGCGCTGTCCAGAAAATGCGCGGCCTGCTGGCTGCGCACGCCGTGGTGGCAGATGACGACGATCGCGCGGTCGCGCGGCAGTTCATCGCAGCGCTGCGCCAGTTTTCCGAGCGGCAGCAGCTGCGAGTCACCGATGCGGCAACGTTCGTATTCCCATGGTTCGCGCACGTCGAGCAGCAGCGGCGGCGGGCGGGACGTGTCGTGCAGCCAGTCGCGCAGCGCGAGCGGCGACAGTTGGCCGATCAAAATACGAATCTTTCGGGTTGCGGCGCGTTCCTGAGCGGCGGGATGCAGGTCTCGAACAGCGTGAGCGCGCTGCAGGCGCCGGGCGCCGCGCAGGTCACGAGGCGCGCTTCCATCGCCGGCGCTTCGCCAACCACCGCCAGCAGGCGCCCGCCCGCCGCGAGGCTTTGCTGAAATGCGTCGGGCAGCAGCGGCACCGAACCGGTCAGCACGATCACGTCGTACGGGGCGTGCGCCGGCCAGCCGCGCGCGGCGTCGCCGGTTTCCAGCGTCACATTGCTGATGCCGTGCGCGGCAAGCCGCTGCGCCACGGTGGCGCTGAATGCGGGCACGATTTCCACGCTGCAGACGTGGGCGCCGAGTTTGGCCAGCAGCGCCGTCATGTAGCCGCTGCCGGTGCCGACCTCGAGGATGCGGTCGGTCGGCTTGATCGCAAGCGCCTGCAGCATCCGCGCTTCGATCTTGGGCGCGAGCATCCGCGCGTCGGCTTCTGCGTGCTCAGCGAGCGGGATTTCCATGTCGGCAAACGCGAGGTCACAATACTGCGGCGGGACGAAGTCCTCGCGCTTGACCTCGAACAGCAGATCAAGCACTCGCGGGTCGAGCACGTCCCACGGACGAATCTGCTGCTCGATCATGTTGAAGCGCGCGCGTTCGACGTCGGTCTGGGCGTTCATATCTGTCGGGAATGAAAAACCGCGGCGGTGCGGAATCGAGGGCTGCAATTATGGCATAATAAAAAAATACACGTAGGGGTCCTGGCGGCGGTTGCCGGCGGGTGAGAGAGTCCCTTGGAACCTGACGCGGGTAATGCCGCCGCAGGGAAGCGTGGCCGCCGTCGTTCGCCATTCTTCCCGCGCGATTCACGACGGAGGCGATGATGAATGCCAATCCCAAGTTTCTGGCCGCAACTGCGCAGGTCGATGCCGCGGCGGTTCAACCTTTACCGAATTCGCGCAAAATCCATGTTACGGGCAGCCGGTCCGATATCCGCGTGCCGATGCGCGAGATCGTGCAGTCGCCGACCCCGGCGTCGTTCGGCGCCGAAGCCAACCTGCCGCTGTTGGTCTATGACACCTCGGGGCCGTACACCGACCCGCAGGCGCGCATCGACATCCGCGCCGGCCTGCCGGCGCTGCGCGCGCGCTGGATCGAGGAGCGCGGCGACACCGAAATTCTGGACAGCCCCAGCTCGCATTACGGCGTCGAGCGCCTCAGTGACCCCGGGCTCGCGGAACTGCGCTTCGATCTGAAACGCGCGCCGCGTCGCGCGAAGGCTGGCGCCAATGTCACGCAAATGCACTACGCACGGCAAGGCATCATCACGCCGGAAATGGAATTCATCGCGATCCGCGAAAACCAGCGCCGCGAGGGGCTGGGCGAAATGCTGACGCGCCAGCATTCGGGGCAGGCGTTCGGCGCCGCGCTGCCGGCGGCCATCACGCCCGAGTTCGTGCGCGCCGAGGTCGCGCGCGGCCGCGCGATCATTCCCGCCAACATCAACCACCCGGAAAGCGAGCCGATGATCATCGGCCGCAATTTCCTGGTCAAGATCAACGCCAACATCGGCAATTCCGCGCTCGGCTCGTCGATTGCCGAAGAGGTCGAGAAAATGACGTGGGCGATCCGTTGGGGCGGCGACACCGTGATGGACCTTTCCACCGGCAGGAACATCCACGAAACGCGCGAATGGATCATCCGCAACTCGCCGGTGCCGATCGGCACCGTGCCGATCTATCAGGCGCTGGAAAAAGTCGAAGGCCGCGCCGAGGAACTGACGTGGGAAATGTTCCGCGACACGCTGATCGAACAAGCCGAGCAGGGCGTCGATTACTTCACGATTCACGCCGGCGTGCGCCTGCCGTTCGTGCCGCTGACCGCAAAGCGCATGACCGGCATCGTGTCGCGCGGTGGCTCGATCATGGCCAAGTGGTGCCTCGCTCATCACAAGGAGAGTTTCCTCTACACGCATTTCGAGGAAATCTGCGAGATCATGAAAGCGTACGATGTCGCGTTCTCGCTCGGCGACGGCCTGCGTCCCGGTTCGATTCACGACGCCAACGACGAAGCGCAGCTCGCGGAACTGAAGACGCTGGGCGAACTGACGCAGGTCGCGTGGAAACACGACGTGCAGGTGATGATCGAAGGTCCCGGCCATGTGCCGATGCACATGATCAAGGAGAACATGGACCTGCAACTGAAGTGGTGCCACGAAGCGCCTTTCTATACTTTGGGCCCGCTGACCACCGACATCGCGCCGGGCTATGACCACATCACCAGCGCCATCGGCGCCGCGATGATCGGCTGGTACGGTACTGCGATGCTGTGCTACGTGACGCCGAAAGAGCACCTCGGCCTGCCCGACAAGAACGACGTCAAGGACGGCATCATCGCCTACAAGATCGCCGCGCACGCCGCCGACCTCGCCAAGGGCCATCCCGGCGCGCAGATCCGCGACAACGCGCTGTCGAAGGCGCGTTTCGAATTCCGCTGGGAGGACCAGTTCAACCTCGGCCTCGATCCCGACAAGGCGCGCGAATTCCACGACGAGACACTGCCGCAGCAAGGCGCCAAGCTCGCGCATTTCTGCTCGATGTGCGGTCCACATTTCTGCTCGATGAAAATCACGCAGGATGTGCGCGACTATGCCGCGAGGGAAGGTGTTTCCGAGCAGGAAGCGCTGCAGAAAGGGATGGAGGGTAAGGCGGTGGAATTCGTCCAGCAGGGGGCGGAGGTTTATCGCAAGGCGTAGGTCAACGCGGGGCGGATTATTTCAGGCTGTACCAAGCGCCCCGTCTGCGGCCATGCGGTGCCAGATGACTGCGTTCGACCAGGTCGCGAAAATGCTGTTTCAATGTATTGCGGTTACTGCCCGTCAGCTTGATGGCATCCGCCATCGTGATGCGTCCATGGTCACGGGCGAACTCAATGATCTGCAACGACAGCGCCGGCAGTGCCGCCAGCACGATTTTCTCACGCTCCATCTTTTTCGTCAGGCGTGCCGCCTGCTCCGCCAATGAACGCAGGAAGAACAGCAGCCAGGGCTGCCAATCCGGCGCGTCGCCGTAAATCGTGCCTTGCGTTTGCCGCAGCGCCAGATAATAGGCTTCCTTGTTTACTTCGATGATGCTTTCGAGTGAGCTATACGGGACATAAGCATAGCCTGCCTGCAACAACAGCAAGGTCGTCAATGCGCGGCTCAATCGTCCGTTGCCATCCTGAAACGGATGAATGGCGAGGAACACCACGATGAAAATGGCGATGACGAGTAACGGGTGCAGATGCGCCTTGTCGCGCGCTTCGTTCGTCCAGCTGATCAACCCGGTCATCAGGCGCGGTGTGTCGAAAGGCGTTGCCGTCTCGAACACCACGCCGATCTGTGCGCCGTTTTCATCGAAAGCCGCGACATGGTTGGGGTGGGTCTTGTAGCCGCCGCGATGTCGTTCGTCCTTGCTGCTGTGCTTCAGCAATATCTGATGCAATTGCCTGAGATGGTTTTCGTCGAGCGGGATGTCCTGCCAGGATTCGAATACCGACTCCATCAATTCGGCATAACCCGCCACCTCCTGCTCATCGCGCGTCTCGAACTTCCTGATCGCAAGGTTGGACAGCAGGCGCTCGACCTCGCGGTCGGAAAGCTTGCTCCCCTCAATACGTGTGGAAGACCCAATGCTCTCGATGGTGGCAACGCGCCGCAGCGCGGACAGGCGATCCGGCGCAAGTGTGCCCAGCGCCCGCCAGGCACCCTTGAACTCATCAATTTTAGAAACAAAACCAAGGACTTCTGGCGTTATCTGCAGGGTGTCGATTCGTAACATGAACCAATAATACACCCATTTACACCCAATTCAAGTAATGGGTGTAAATGGGTGAAGTAATGCTTCTGGCGCGTAACGCATTGGTTCGTGGGACTCACTCAGTCAGAAGACTGTTGTGCCTGCGCCGTCCCGTCCCGCGTGGTGGATGGAGTTACCGGCCAGCCTTGCCGCCACTCAATTAAATGCTGGCGCAGACCAAGTGCGCGACTTCGCCCCGGGCCAAGGCGTCTCCGAACAGGAAGCGCTGCAGAAGGGGATGGAAGTTAAAGCGGTGGAGTTCGTGCAGCAGGGGGCGGAGGTTTATCGTAAGGCGTAGTTATGGCAACCTTATGAGCCATTGCACGCTCAAGTTTCCGCATTTGCCGTTTTAGCCCCAATGGCGTGAGGGAACGAAGGTTATGCGGGACGCGGAATTCGACCATTAGCCAGTTATGCGGCTTTTGGGTTACTAAATAGCATATCCGATTCACATAGTGAACCCCCGTTGTGATCCACTGGTTTGCATCGTCTCCAGAATCGATAACCGTCCAGACATGATTGATGTCGAGACTACGCACAAGCTCAAAATCCTTTCCGAACGTTTCCAGTCCAAGCCCACCCCAAATATTGTGATGTGACTGCGGATGGCTATACGGTAGAAAGAAGGCGTCGAACGCGTCTTCATGGAGAATTAGTGGCATGAGTCGGGCGCTCATTTCTTTTGATTGTCAACAAAAAGATCAGCTCTATGGCGTGACAGAAATTCGGCGCTTGGTGCGAAACGGTCTGGCAACTCAATGGGTTTCCCGTCCAGCGCCACTAAAATCTTTTTCACGAAAGGATCGGCGAGCCGTTTTAACTCTCGCGACACAATGATTTTGAAATCTTCCGTGATTGTAATAAGCCCCTTATCGAAGGCTTTGTCATGAATTGCCGAAAGGCAAAGCCCGTTGCTTGGGTTCAAGCGATTCGCTTTATCTTTGCTCCATGGCACGATATGGCTAGCAACCAGCAAGCGTGGTTCCGACAGACCAGACATGCAGCAGCGCCCACGATAGCTGCTTAACACAGCACGACGGAAGAAGGTTTGCTTGATGCGTTGTTCGGCAATCACCTTCTTCGTTTCGCCTGTGTAGTCTTCCGGCACAAGCTGTTCGTCGGCTTCGTCAATCGCCGGAGCGTTGGCGTCAAGCTTGCGTCTCAATGATTCGCACTCCACGGCAAGTTTTTCCCAGTTCGCATGAAACTCAGCCCACACTTCCTTGTCGAGCGCCCCCGCGTTGCCTAAGCCTGAGCGACCTGTGCTGGTGATCGCGGGATCGAGGCTGGCAAAATTGACCAACTTCATCGCTACCGCATCGGGGGTGCGGCCGATGAGGTGTGCGAGCCGTTTAATTTCTGGATTACGGCTGTGCAGTTTGCCGAAAGGCAGTTGACAATAAAGGTGAAACGCCAGCTTGAGTTGATCCTTCGTCCAGCGATTTATGGCCATGATGTCCTCCGCGATTCGATCCGTTACGCGGTCGAATCTCTCCCTATCCGAAGTGCTGGCATCAGTTTATCCTGGTATTCCTGCGGTTTTGCAACTATCGTTTCGCTCGGCGAAATCGCCAGGAATTTTCACGGGCAACCCGCCTTTTTTCCCAGCCGCCGCTTTGCCCGTCGTTGTAAACTGCTGCTTTCAATTCGCCGCCTGCCGTATCGTTCTTGCTTGGGACAACGAAAGACAAATCCGTAAGGCAGCAGGGCATTCCGGCCAAAAGATATAATCCGGCCACTTTTCCGGATCCCACATGGATATTCTGCTGATCATCAAGGCTGTAATCCTTGGCATCGTCGAGGGGCTGACTGAATTCCTGCCGATTTCGAGCACCGGCCATTTGATTCTGGCCGGCGACCTGCTCGACTTCAACGACGAGAAGGGCAAGGTGTTCGAGATCGTGATCCAGTTCGCGGCGATTCTCGCGGTGTGCTGGGAGTACCGCGCGAAGATCATCGCGGTGGCCAGTGGTGTCACGCGCGACCGGTCGGCGCGGCGTTTCGTTATGAATTTGTTGATCGCTTTTCTGCCGGCCGCGGTGCTGGGACTGCTGTTCGCTTCCGCGATCAAGGAGCATCTGTTTGCGCCGGTGCCGGTGGCGATGGCTTTCATCGCGGGCGCGTTCGTCATCCTGTGGGCGGAGAAGCGGGAGCACAAAATCACGGTGCAGTCGGTGGACGACATGGACTGGAAGGACGCACTGAAGGTCGGCTGCGCGCAGGTGCTGGCCTTGATTCCGGGAACTTCACGTTCCGGGGCCACCATCATCGGCGGCCTGCTGTTCGGACTGTCGCGCAAGGCGGCGATGGAGTTTTCCTTTTTCCTCGCCATTCCCACGCTGTTCGGCGCGACCGTGTACGAGGTGGTCAAGTACCGCGCACTGTTCCGCGCCGAAGACTGGAGTCTGTTCGCGGCCGGCGGCGTCGCTTCCTTCGTCAGCGCTTTTCTGTGCGTGCGCTGGCTGCTGCGCTACATCAGCCACCACGATTTCACGGTGTTCGCGTGGTACCGGATCGCGTTCGGCGTCGTGGTGCTGGTCACCGCGTATACCGGCATCGTCAACTGGACGCATTGATGCCGCGCCGCGCGCGATGATCGCGTTCGGCCGTTATCTGCGGCTGCTGCGTGAGCCGGGCGTCGGGTCGAGCTTGCTCGCTTCCGTGATCGGCCGCCTGCCGATCGGCATCGCCGCGTTTTCGATCGTGCTGTTCGTGCAGGCGCGCAGCGGTTCGTTTGCGTCCGCCGGCATCGCCAGCGCGTGCTATGTGCTGGGACTGGGCCTGCTGGCGCCGGTCGCCGGCCGGCTGATCGACCGCTTCGGCCCGCGCCCGGTATTGATCGCGACTGCGGTCGGCTATCCGCTGGCGCTCGCGGCGCTGATCCTGCTGGTGTCGTCCGCCGCGTCCGCATTGTGGACCGGCGCCAGCGCGCTGCTCGCCGGCGCGTTGCTGCCGCCAGTCACCATCTGCACGCGCGCGCTGCTGCCGCGGCTGCTGCGCGACGCCGGACAATTGCACACCGCTTATTCCGTCGATTCGGTATTGATCGAGTTCATGTTCGTCGTCGGTCCGCTGCTGGTCGCATTGTTCATCGCGCATGGATCGCCGGCCGGCGCGGTGGCGCTAGCCGCATTCACCGGCGGAGCGGGCGCGTGGATCTTTCTCGGCGCGCCGGCGATCCGCGCCTGGAAAGTCGCGGCGGCGCCGGCGCGGCGCAATCTGTTCGGACCGCTGCACGACGCGAAGTTGCGCCGGCTGTTCACAATCACGTTTTTGTATTCGACCGCGTTCGGGCTGTTCGAGATCGCGGCGACCGCGTTCGCGATCGGCATCCGGATGCCGGCGGCGGCGGGGGCGTTGCTGGCGGCGGCGAGCATCGGCAGCGCGTTCGGCGCGCTGATCTACGGCAGCCACGACTGGCACTGGCCGCCGCAACGGCAGTTCGTGCTCGCGTTGGCGTTGATGGCGCTCGGCATGCTGCCGCTGACGGCGGTGACGAACCTTTATTTGTTCGGCGCGCTGTGCCTGATCGGCTGCATGCCGATGGCGCCGGTGCTGGCGATCCAGTCGGTGTTGACCTCGCATCTCGCGCCGCCGGCAATGGCGGCGGAAAGTTTTACCTGGGGCGCGACCTGTCTGCTGGCCGGCATCGGCGCCGGTACCACGGTTGGAGGGCTGCTGGTCGAGGCTTGGTCACCGGCCGCGGCCTTCGTTGCAGCGGCGGCGATGACGATGACGGGAGCTGCACTGGCGTGGCGGTTGCTGGGCGACGGAAGCCGGAACGCGTAAAGTCGTGCCCTAGCTTTGAGTCCACGGCAGCCCCGCCGCGCGCCAGCCGCCGACGGTGTTGCGGTGGCCGTTGCCGTCGCGATCGCCTTCGAAACCCTCGAGCACGTTGTAGGCCTGATAGCCGGCCTGTTTCGCCGCAGCGGCAGCCTCGTGCGAACGGGCGCCGCTGCGGCAGATGAACAGCAGTGCAGCGTCCTGCGGCGCCTGCTGCGCGAGTTGATCGAGGAAAGTGGGGTTGGGCTGCATGCCGGGCCAGGTTTTCCATTCGACCTCGATGCTGCCCGGTATGCGGCCGACGAAATCGAGTTCGGCGCGCGAACGCACATCGACGATGCGTGCCTGCGGCAGATGGCCGATCAGCGCGTATGCCTCGGCCGGCAGCAGCGCGCCGTCGTAGGGCAGGGCGCGTTCTTTGCCGCGCTGCTGTGCGGATTGCAGAATCTGATCGATATTTTTCATTGCCACCGCCGTTGGAGTTCGAATTTTATGGCAAAATCCCGCCACAATCCCTGAAAGCTGGCCATGCACCGGGAACATGCGGCGCTATTTTTTTCGCACTGGAATGGTGCGCCAGGATCGTGGCCGATATTAAAATTAACTTATAAGACAGCAACCTTTTTGTATTCAGGCTTGGCATATTTCGTGCTGAACTAAGCGTTCCGAATTCATTCGGTTCAACGACAAATCCACCTCATCAAGTAGGAGATAACAATGGCACTGGCAGTCGCCGACGTAATGAAATTGATCAAGGACAACGAGGTCAAGTTTATCGACTTGCGGTTTACCGACACGCGCGGCAAGGAGCAGCACGTGCAGGTTCCGGTCAAGGCATTTGACGAATCCAAATTTTCGGAAGGCCACGCTTTCGATGGCTCGTCGATTGCCGGCTGGAAAGGGATCGAGGCTTCCGACATGCTGCTGATGCCCGACCCCGATTCGGCGCGGATGGATCCGTTTACCGACGAGCCGGTGCTCAACATCACCTGCGACGTGGTCGAGCCGTCCGACGGCAAGGGCTATGACCGCGACCCGCGCTCGATCGCCAAACGCGCCGAAGCCTATCTGAAATCGACCGGCATCGGCGATGTCGCCTATTTCGGACCCGAGCCCGAGTTTTTCATCTTTGATTCGGTGCGATGGGGCGTCGACATGTCGGGCTCCTTCGTCAAGATCGCATCGGAAGAGGCGCCGTGGTCATCGGGCGAGGAATTCGAAGGCGGCAACATGGGGCACCGCGCGCCGGTCAAGGGCGGCTATTTTCCGGTGCCGCCGCAGGACACGCTGCAGGATGTGCGCAACGCGATGTCGCTGGCGCTCGAACAGCAGGGCGTCGAAGTCGAAGTGTTCCACCACGAGGTGGCGGCCGCCGGCCAGTGCGAGATCGGCACCAAGTTCAACAGCCTGGTCAAGCGCGCCGACTGGCTGCAGATCCTCAAGTACACGGTATGGATGACCGCCGCGTCGTACGGGAAAACCGCGACTTTCATGCCGAAGCCGGTGGTCGGCGACAACGGTTCGGGCATGCACGTGCACCAGTCGATATGGAAAGGCGGACAGAACCTGTTTGCCGGCAACGGCTACGCCGGACTGTCCGATTTCGCGCTGTATTACATCGGCGGCATCATCAAGCACGCGAAGGCGCTCAACGCGATCACCAACCCGGGCACCAATTCCTACAAGCGGCTGGTGCCGGGCTTCGAAGCGCCGATCAACCTCGCCTATTCGGCGCGCAACCGTTCGGCGTCGTGCCGCATCCCGTATGTCAGCAATCCCAAGGCGCGTCGCGTCGAAGTGCGTTTCCCGGACCCGACCGCCAACCCGTATCTGGCGTTTGCGGCGATGCTGATGGCAGGACTCGACGGCGTGCAGAACAAGATGCATCCCGGCGATCCGATCGACAAGAACCTTTATGACCTGCCGCCGTCGCAGGCGAAGAAAGTGCCGAATGTCTGTTCGTCGCTCGACCAGGCGCTGGAGCACCTCGACAAGGACCGCGCGTTCCTGACCGCGGGCGGCGTATTTTCGGACGACATGCTCGACGCCTATATCGCGCTCAAGATGGAGGAAGTCACGCGCTTCCGGATGACGACGCATCCGGTCGAGTTCGACATGTATTACAGCCTGTAAGCTTTACCGACGTTCAGGGAGCCAGCGACAGGGCGGACGTGTTCCGCCCTGTTTTTTTGTGCCGCATTGAAAAACATGTTGTTCTGACATAGACTTAAAGACCTTTTGAAACGGTCGAATTGCGATGGCGGACTGCGGATACCGGATAACAGCACCTGCGGCAGCGTTATTGGCGCTGATGATGTCGGCGCTGACGTCGGTCGCTTACGCCGAAATCTGGGAGTGCGTGGACAAGGAAAGCGGCGCCAAGCGCTATACCAACATCAAGTCCGAGGCGCGCGGCTGTCGCGCGATGAATTTCGAGCCGGTCGTTGCAGCACCGCGTCGTTCGTTCCAGCGCACTGCGAATTTCCCCAGTGTCGATGACGATACCCAACGCCAGCGCGACGCCGACCGGCGCCGCATCCTGGATCTGGAACTGGCGCAGGAAGAACAGTTGCTCAGTGAAGCCAGAAAGCAGCTGGCGGAACAGGAGGCGGCGCGGACGGCGGGGCACCTCGATTCCTATCAGGACGCGGTCAAGTTGCACGAGGACAATATCGCCAGTCTCAAGAAAGAGATTGGAAACACCCGATAACGCGCCGAGTCCGGTGCGACCAGAAGTTTTCTTTTGATGGCCATGGTTTTCCGCAACGCCGGTCCTCCGGCCGCCCGCCTTCGGCTGGCGTGCTTTTTGCTCGATATCGGAGCGTAAGTGACGGATGCAGCATTCACCGGCCTCGATCTTCTGACGACGGCGGTTGTACTGGTCGGCGAAGGAGGAATCGTGCGTTATGCCAATCCGGCGGCGGAAAATCTGTTTGAACTGAGCAGCAGGGCGTTCGTGGGACATCCTGTCGACAAAATATTCGAGGACGACGGCGTGTTGCGCGCCACCATCGACTATGCGCGCGCCAACCATTGCAACCATACCGAGCATGATTTCAGGCTCGGCGTTGCGGGACGCGAGCGCCTGCGGTTGAGCTGCACCGTATCGCCGATCGAATACGACGGCCAGCCCGACGGCGGGCAGCGCATGTTGCTGGAGTTCCGCCACATCGAGCAGCAGCTGCAGGTCGCGCATGAAGAGCGGCTGCTCGACCAGAGCCAAGCCAACCGCGAACTGATCCGCAATCTCGCTCACGAGATCAAAAACCCGCTCGGCGGGATTCGTGGCGCCGCGCAGCTGCTCGACCGCGAACTGGAGCGGCCCAATCTGCACGAATACACGCAGGTCATCATGAAGGAGGCCGACCGGCTGCAGTCGCTGATGGACCGGTTGCTGACGCCGCACCGTCTGTCGCAGATCGCTCCGCTCAACGTTCACGAGGTGCTCGAACGCGTGCGCAGCCTGATCCTGGCCGAATATCCGAGCGGCATAGAAATCCACCGCGATTACGACACCAGTCTGCCGCTGCTCGACGGCGACAAGGAACAGCTGATCCAGGCCGTCCTCAACATTGCGCGCAATGCGGCGCAGGTGATGGCCGGTCAGGGCAGGATCACGCTGCGGACGCGGATCGCCCGCCAGATCACGTTCGCGCGGCGACGCTACCGGCAGGCTCTGCGCGTGCAGATCAGCGACAACGGGCCGGGCATTCCCGAGGAAATCTGTGGCCGGATTTTCTATCCGCTGGTATCGGGGCGGGAGGGCGGCAGCGGTCTCGGACTGACGCTGGCGCAGACTTTCATCACGCAGCACCACGGCACGGTCACTTTCGACAGCCGGCCGGGCGACACCACGTTCAGCCTGCTGCTGCCGATCGGTTACAGCGAAGGCGGGAAACCATGAAGCCGGTCTGGATCATCGACGACGACCGCTCGATCCGCTGGGTGTTCGAGAAGGCGCTGACGCGCGAGAACATCGCGTTCAAGACTTTCGCCACCGCTGACGAGGCGCTGGCGATGCTCGACAGGGAAACGCCGCAGGTGATGGTCAGCGACATCCGGATGCCGGGCGAATCCGGACTCGAGCTGCTGCAGCAGGCGAGACAGCGCCATCCCCAGCTGCCGGTCATCATCATGACCGCGTATTCCGATCTTGAAAGCGCGGTCGCCGCGTTCCAGGGCGGCGCCTATGAATATCTGCCGAAGCCGTTCGACGTCGACCACGCGGTCGAACTGATCCGGCGCGCGATGGAGGAAAGCCTGCGGCGAACCGAAGTGCCGGAAAGTCCGGACAGCGAGCCGGAGATTCTCGGCCAGGCGCCGGCGATGCAGGAAGTGTTTCGCGCGATCGGCCGGCTGTCGCAGTCGCAGGCAACGGTGATGATCACCGGCGAATCGGGCACCGGCAAGGAACTGGTGGCGCGCGCGCTGCACCGGCACAGCCCGCGCTCGGCCAAGCCGTTCGTCGCGATCAACACCGCCGCGATTCCGAAGGATCTGCTCGAGTCCGAACTGTTCGGCCACGAACGCGGCGCATTCACCGGCGCGCAGAGCATGCGGCGCGGACGGTTCGAGCAGGCCGATGGCGGCACGCTGTTTCTCGATGAAATCGGCGACATGCCTTCCGATCTGCAGACACGCCTGTTGCGAGTATTGTCCGACGGACAGTTCTACCGCGTCGGCGGCCATCAGCCGATCAAGGCCAATGTGCGCGTGATCGCAGCGACCCATCAGGATCTCGAAGCGCGCGTCAAGCAGGGGCTGTTCCGCGAGGATCTGTTCCACCGCCTGAACGTGATCCGGCTGCGGTTGCCGGCGCTGCGCGAGCGGCGTGACGACATTCCGCTGCTGGCCAGGCATTTTCTGGCCAAGAGTGCGCGCGAACTCGGCGTCGAGACTAAACGCCTGTCGGAAACAGCGATGAAATTTCTGGCGACTCAGGATTTCCCCGGCAACGTGCGCCAGCTCGAAAACCTGTGCCATTGGCTGACGGTAATGGCGCCGGGCGTCAATGTCGAAGTCAAGGACCTGCCGCAGGAGCTGCGCATCGAGAGCGCCGCCGTGGCGACGGAGCAGGACTGGGTCAGCGCGCTGGAAAGGGAAGTCGCCGGCGCGCTCAACCGCGGCGAATCGGGATTGATGGACGCGCTGGGGCCGCAGTTCGAGAAGGCGCTGATCATGCGCGCGCTTGCCCATACCGGCGGCCGGCGCATCGAGGCCGCGCAATTGCTGGGGCTTGGCCGCAACACGCTGACGCGCAAAATCCAGGAGCTCGGGATCGATGCCAGCCGGGAGCGCGGCGACTGACGCCGGTTACAGATTACAGATCGAGATCGACGACGACCGGCGCGTGATCGGACGGCCGCTCGGATCGGCGCGGCTCGACATCGATCGTGCACGTTCGGCAGCGCGTGGCAAGGGTGCCGCTCAACAGCACGTGATCGATGCGCAGACCCATCCTGCGCTTGAAGGCGTTCATCCGGTAATCCCACCAGGTGAATGAACGCTCGGGCTGGTCGAACAGCCGGAAACTGTCCTTGAGGCCGAGCGCCAGCAGTTCCCGGAACGCCGCGCGTTCCGGCGCGCTGAACAACACCTGGTTTCCCCACGCCTGCGGATCATAGACATCGCGTTCGTCGGGCGCGATATTGAAATCGCCGGCGACCGCGAGATAAGGATGGCGCGTCATTTCCTGTTTCAGCCAGGCGGTCGCGGCGGCGAGCCAGTTGAGCTTGTAGCGGTATTTGTCCGAGCCGACGCTCTGACCGTTCGGCACGTAAAGACAGACCACGCGCAGTTGTCCGATGCTGGTCGCCAGCACGCGTTTCTGTTCATCGGCGAAAGCGGGAATCGCGGTCAGCGGCTCCACCGCTTCGGAGCGGCTCAGGATCGCGACGCCGTTATAGGTCTTCTGTCCGTTGTAGAGCGGGTGATAACCCGCCTCCCTGACCGCGGCGGCCGGAAACGAGCCGTCTTCCAGCTTGGTTTCCTGCAGGCAGACGATGTCGGGTCGTGTGCCGTCGAGCCAGGTCAGCAGCTGCGGCAGCCGGACTTTCAGCGAGTTGACATTCCACGTTGCGAGCCGCACGCGGGATTTTGAAATAGGTTCTATTGTCCGGCACCTGTTGCCGGCGCGTTCGGATAGCCGGCGGCGCTGAGTGCGTCGTCCCATTCCGAAGCGAGGTATCCCCTCAGCGTCTTCAGGCTGCCGACCACCAGCAACGGCACCTGCAGGCTGCCGCCGCTCAGTTTCTTGAAGTTCTCGGCCTCATCCGGAGTCTGCGGATTTTTTTCGGTGTAGGGAATGCCGCGTTTCTTCAGGTGCGAGCGCGCGTCGTTGCAGGGTTCCCCGCAGTCGGCGGTTGCATACAGCGTCAGCGGGAAATTTTTCACCGCCTGTTGCATGCCATAGGAAAGGCCGCCGGTCTGGATGGTATTGCCGCCGAGACTTTTCTGCTCGACGTTCTTGATGCTGGACGGGGGCGGATAAGGCGTGTAGTTGACGACGCCGTTTTCGTCGACCCAGCGGTACATGTCGGCTGCACCGGCCACGCCCGCCATCAGCGACAACAGCAAAAACGCCGGTATTTTTTTCATTGCGGTTCCCCGATTGGCCCTGACGAATTCAACACGGTATCACGATTCCCGGCAGATCATCGATCATGCGCCTGCCGCCATGCCGTGATGGCGCAGCAGGGCGTCGATGCGGGGCTCGCGCCCGCGGAAAGCGACGAACGATTCGAGCCCGGAACGACTGCCGCCGACGGCCAGGATTTCATCGCGGAAGCGCGCGCCGGTCGCGGCGTTGAGCACGCCGTTTTCCTCGAACAGGCTGTAAGCGTCGGCCGACAGCACCTCCGCCCATTTGTAGCTGTAGTAGCCCGCTGCGTAACCGCCGGCGAAGATGTGGCTGAAGCTTTGCGGGAAACGGTTGAACGCGGGCGGGACGATGACGGCAACCTGCTTCCGGATTTCGGCAAGCAGCGCGGCGACGGACTGCCCGCCGCCGGGGACGAAATCGCGGTGCAGCTGCATGTCGAACAGCGCGAATTCGATCTGGCGCAGCGTGTGCAGCCCGCTCTGGAAATTCTTTGCCGCGAGCATTTTGTCGAACAGGGCTTTCGGCAGCGGCGCGCCGCTGTCGACATGCCGCGTCAGCGGCGCGAGCACCTCCCATTCCCAGCAGAAATTTTCCATGAACTGGCTCGGCAGTTCGACCGCGTCCCATTCGACGCCGTTGATGCCGGACACGCCGAGTTCGTTGATCTGCGTCAGCAGATGGTGCAAGCCATGACCGAATTCGTGGAACAGCGTGATCACTTCATCGTGCGTGAACAGCGCCGGTCTGCCGCCGGCCGGCGGCGAGAAATTGCAGTTCAGATAGGCGATCGGCGCTTGGACGCCGCACGCGGTGCGCCGCCGCGCGATCGCATCGTCCATCCACGCGCCGCCGCGCTTGGACGGCCGCGCGTAGAGGTCGACATAAAAGCCGCCGACGGGATTCCCCGCGCGGTCGCGGATCGCGAAGAAGCGCACGTCGGGATGCCATTGCGGCGCGTCCGCCGCTTCGATCCTGATCCCGTACAGCGTTTCGACCAGCCGGAACATGCCGGGCAGCACCGTCGTTTCCGGCAGATACTGGCGGATTTCCTGCTCGGAAAAATCGTAGCGCGCGATGCGCAGCTTTTCCGAAGCGTAGGCGAGGTCCCACGCCTGCGGGTCGTCGAGTCCGAGCCGGTCGCGCGCGAACTGCCTGAGTTCGGCGAGATCGCGTTCGGCGAACGGCCGCGCGCGCGCCGCGAGTTCATCGAGGAAGTCCACCACCTGCTGCGGCGACGCCGCCATTTTGGTCGCCAGCGAATATTCGGCGTAATTCGCGAAGCCGAGCAGCCGCGCGAGCTCGCGCCGTAGCGCGACGATTTCGTCGATCAGCGCGGTGTTGTCCCATTCCGGTTTGCCGAATTCGGAGGCGCGCGTCGCATAGGCGCGGTACATCAGTTCGCGCAGCGCCCGATCATCCGCATACTGCATCACCGGCAGGTAGGACGGCGCGTGCAGCGTGAATTTCCAGCCGGTTTTGCCGTCGGCCTGCGCGGCCGCGGCCGCAGCGGCAAGATCGTCCGGCGGAATGCCGGCGACGGTCGTCGCGTCCTCCGTGTAATGGGCGAACGCATTGGTCGCGTCGAGCAGGTTGTCGGAAAAGCGCGCCGACAGTTCGGCCAGCCGCTCGCGGATTGCGGTGAAGCGCGTCTTTTCCGGAGGCGGCAGTTCGGCGCCGCCGAGCCGGAAATCGCGCAGTTCATTGTCGATGATCTTGCGCCGGGCGGGATTGAGTCCGGCGAATTCCGGCGCCGCCTTCAGCGCCCTGAATCTTTCGAACAGCCCCGCGTGCTGCCCGAGTTCGGTGTAGTACTGGGTGATCTTCGGCAGGTTTGCGTTATAGGCGCCGCGCAGTTCGGGGCTGTTCATCACCGAATTCAGATGGCTGACCTGTCCCCACGCGCGGTGCAGCCGGTCATTGGCGTCCTCGAGCGGCTCCACGAAATCGTGCCACGTCGGCGGCGTCTCGGGGCGCGCGAGGCGCGCGATCAGCGCACGGTTGGCGGCGAGCAGTTCATCGACCGCCGGGGCCACGTACTCGGGCCTGAAATCGGCAAAGCGCGGCAGTCCCGAAAAATCGAGCAGCGGGTTCGGATGCATGGCGTGGAATTCGGATGGCGTATGGCGGTTCATTTCCATGGATGTCGGCGTCCGCGGAAGGTTCCGCGGCCTAGCGGCTTTCGTATACGAACTGTCCCTCGATCAGGGTATGGCGCACCTTGCCTTTGATTTCAAGTCCGGTGAAAGGCGTATTTTTGCCCTGGCTGCGCAGCGTGGCCGGCCCCACTTTCCAGTACTGCTGCGGGTCGAACACGCAGAGATCGGCGGCTGCGCCGGTTTTGATGCGGCCGGCATCGATGCCGAGAACGCGCGCGGGGTCGCAGGTGACGCGCGCCAGCCCCTGCGCCAGCGGCAGCCGGCTTTCCTCGATCCATTTCAGCGCCAGCGGCAGCAGCAGTTCGACGCCGGTCGCGCCGGCCTCGGCCTCGTCGAACGGCAGCTGTTTGGCGTCGTCGTCGACCGGCGCGTGGTCGGAGCACAGCGCGGCGGCGGTGCCGTCGGTGAGCGCGGCGCGCAGCGCGTCGCGGTCGCGCAGGCTGCGCAGCGGCGGCGTCAGCCGGCAGTTGGGATCGAAATAACCGATGTCCATTTCGCTCAGATGGGCGTGATGGATCGCCACGTCGCAACTGATATTGAAACCCTGTTGCTGCGCCGCGCGCACCATCTCCACGCCCTGCGCGCTCGACAGCCGGCACAGGTGCACGCGCGCACCGATCTCGCGCACCAGCAGCAGGATCGTTTCCAGCGCCGCGGTTTCGGCGCACACCGGAATCGCCGGCAGGCCGAGGCGTGTCGCGACCTGGCCGTCATGCGCGACGCCGCCGCGCGCGAGCCATGCTTCCTGCGGACGCAGCCATACCGGAAAATCGAACGTCGCCGCGTACTGCAACGCGCGCAACAGCAGCTGGGTGTCGGTCAGCGGCGCATCGGCGTGCGAAAACGCGACGCAGCCGGCGTCGGTCAGTTCACCCATTTCCGTCAATTGTTCGCCCTTGAGGCCGACCGTCAGCGCGCCGACCGGATAGACGCGCGCCTGGTTCAGGTTCTTGGCGCGAAACTTGAGCATCTCGACCAGCCCCGGCTCGTCGAGCGGCGGATCGGTGTCGGGCGGGCAGGCGAGGCTGGTGACGCCGCCGGCGACCGCGGCGCCCATTTCCGATTCCAGCGTCGCCATGTACTCGAACCCCGGCTCGCGCAGCCGCACTGCAAGATCGACCAGCCCCGGACAGACCACCAGTCCGGCGGCGTCGAGTGTGCGGTTGGCGGTGAAGCCGGCCGGCGCTGCGCCGAGCGCGACGATCTTGCCGGCGCCGATAAAGACGTCCTGCTTCGCGTCCGTTCCGCTCGCGGGGTCGATCACGCGGCCGTTCTTGATGTGTATCTTCATCGCGTCAGTTGCCCATCAGTATGCTCATCACCGCCATCCGGATCGCGATGCCGAACGTGACCTGCGGCAGGATCACCGACTGGCGGCCGTCGGCGACGTCGGAATCGATCTCGACGCCGCGGTTCATCGGCCCCGGGTGCAGCACGATCGCGTCCGTCTGCGCCAGCGCCAGCTTGTCGGCGGTCAGGCCGTAGAACTTGAAGTATTCCTGCGGCGACGGCAGGAACGCGCCCTGCATGCGCTCGTTCTGCAGCCGCAGCATCATCACGACATCGACGTCTTTCAGCCCCTTCGCCATATCGTGATGGACGTGGACGCCGAGAGTCTCGACGTGCGTCGGCAGCAGCGTGCGCGGTGCGACGACGCGGATTTCAGGCACGCCGAGCGTTGCCAGCGCGTGGATCTGCGAGCGCGCGACGCGCGAGTGCAGGATGTCGCCGACGATCGCCACGCGCAGGTTCGTGAAATCCTGTTTGTAGTGGCGGATCGTGAACATGTCGAGCAGCGCCTGCGTCGGATGCGCATGGCGTCCGTCGCCGGCGTTGATGACGTGGATGTCGGGGCCGACATGGCGCGCAATCAGGTGCGGCGCGCCGCTTGAGCCGTGACGCACGACGAACATGTCGGCCTGCATCGCGGCGAGGTTGGCGACGGTGTCGAGGATGCTCTCGCCCTTGGCGTGCGACGACAGGTTGACTGCGAGGTTGATGACGTCGGCCGACAGCCGCTTGGCGGCGATCTCGAACGTGGTGCGGGTGCGGGTCGACGGCTCGAAGAACAGGTTGAAGATCGTCTTGCCGCGCAGCAGCGGTACTTTTTTGATTTCGCGCCCGGTGACGCCGACGAACGACTGCGCGGTATCGAGGATCTGCAGCAGGATCGCGGCCGGCAGGCCGTCGATCGACAGCAGGTGATGCAGTTCGCCGTTTTTGTTGAGCTGCGGGTTGCGGTCGAGGAACATGCTATTTTTTCTCCCGCAGCGCGAAGCGCAGCCGGCCGTTTTCCTGTTCCAGATCGACGCTGTAGCGCGCCGGCACCTCGAGTGTTGCGCCGAGAAACTGGGCGGCGATCGGCAGTTCGCGGCCGCCGCGGTCGATCAGCGCCGCGAGCCGGATCGAGCGCGGCCGGCCGTAGTCGAACAGTTCGTTCATCGCGGCACGGATCGTGCGTCCGGTGTAGAGCACGTCGTCGACCAGGATCAGATCGCGACCTTCGACTTCGAAAGGAATGTGCGACGACTGTACCGCGTGCTTCAGTCCCTCGGCGTCGAAATCGTCGCGGTAGAACGAAACATCGAGCGCGGCGGGCGGCACCGTGCAGCGCAGCGCGGTGTGCAGCCGCTCGGCGATCCAAACGCCGCCGGTGCGGATGCCGACCAGCCCGGCGGCGGACGATACCTGCGGCCGCATCTGGTCGATCAGCGCGGTCACCAGCCGCTCGGCGTCGGGCAGCTGGATCATGAGGCGGAAGGGCGCGCTGTTTCGAAATACCCGAGCAGAATCTGCTGGGCGGCGACCGCGTCGAGGGCGGTGCGGCGCTTGCGTGCGGCGACACCGCTTGCGCCGAGCAGCGAGTCGGCGACGGCTGAAGTCAGCCGTTCGTCGATCAGTTCGACCGGCAGTCCGAAGCGTCCCTTGAGCTGGTTGGCGAAGCGCCGGCAGCGCCGTGTCATCTCGTGCTCGGTGCCGTCGGCACGCAGCGGCAGGCCGACCACCAGCAGCGCCGGCTGCCACTCGTCGAGCAGCGCGGCGATCGCGGCGAAACGCCGTTTATTGTCGGCGGCGTCGATGGTGGCGAGCGGATGCGGGATGCGCAGCTGCCGGTCGCCGACCGCGACGCCGATGCGCTTCTCGCCGAAGTCGAAAGCGAGTACGGTCGCCGGCGTGCAGGACGAGGGGCGTCGGCTTGGCATCGGGAAAAACATCAGGCGGTCGGCTGGGAGTCCGAGAGTTCCGACTCGCAGCCGGTTACGCATGCCCGGCGCTCTCCGACAGGTTCGCGAAATCGATGCCGAGCAGGCCCATCGCCGCCGGCAGGCGCTGCTCCGGCGGCAGTTCGAACATCACATCGGATTGCGCGGCGACGGTCAGCCACGCATTCTGCGCAAGCTCTTGCTCGAGTTGCCCCGGCGCCCAGCCGGCGTAACCGAGCGTGATCAGGATCTGGCGCGGACCGTCACCGCGCGCAATCGCTTCCAGAATGTCGCGCGAAGTGGTGAGACCGAGGTCCTGGTTGATCTTCAGTGTCGACTGCCACGGCCCGGCCGGCTCGTGCAGCACGAAGCCGCGGTCGACCTGCACCGGTCCGCCGTAATGCACCGGCGTCGACGCGTGCTGCTGGTTGTCGGCCGGGATGCTGACCTGTTCGAGCAGCCGCGCCAGCGTCATTTCGATCGGCCGGTTGACGACCAGGCCGAGCGCGCCCTGGTCGTTGTGTTCGCAGATATAGGTCAGCGTTCTGGAAAAGTGCGGATCGACCATGTTGGGCATGGCGATCAGGAAGTGGTGGCTGAGATTCACTGAAGGCATCTCAAGTGCTCATTGTAAACGCAACGGCTGACCTTCACAAACAGCCCGCTTACTGCGCAGCCTGGCGCACCCAGTTTTTCCATTGTCCGAACAGCTCCGCGTCGAGCGCGCCGATCACCGGCCGTTTCCACAGCGGCGCCTGCCAGAAATCGTCGTGCTCGAACGAGCACATGTGGCCGCCGGCCTCGGCCAGGATCAGCGATCCCGCCGCATAATCCCACAATTTCTGGCCGCCATGCAGATAGACGTCGTAGCGTCCGGCCGCCGCGTAGCACCACTCGAGCACGCTGGCGCCGAAATTACGCTGCGATGCAAACGGCATTTCGACCGCCAGCCGCCGGCGCAGCGGTTCCGGCAGACGCTTGAAATCGATACCCGCGATCGCGTTTTTCAGTGCCGGCACCTGCGTTTTCAGCGGCAGCCGCGCGCCGTTGACGAACGCACCCTTGCCTTTCTCGGCGTGGAACAGTTCGCCCGAACACGGATCGAGGATCACGCCGAGCACCGGCCGCCCGCCGCGCATCAGGGCGATCGCGACCGCGAAATACGGCAGTCCGCTGACGAAATTCGAAGTGCCGTCGATCGGATCGACGCACCACACGTCGCCGTCGGCGGCGAGCCATTTTTCAACCTGCTCGTTCTCGGTCATTTCCTCGGCGATGATCGGGTGATCCGCGATCGCCGACAGTTTTTTGACCAGTGCGTCCTGCGCCGCGAGATCGGCTTCGGTATAGACGCTGCGGTCAGCCTTGCGCGCGTGCTCGACGCGCATGAAGCGCGGCATGATTTCGGTTGCGGCGACCGCCCTGACGGCGGCGATGACGGCTTCCAGCATCGGTTGGAGTAAGATGAATGGGATCAAATCGTCATTTTACCGCGCATCATGCCGCGCCTCTATTTTCCCGACGACATCCCCGCGCACGGCGAATGCACGCTGCCGCGAGCGCAGGCGCATCACGTCGCGCACGTGCTGCGGCTGACGGCCGGCGACGCGGTCACGCTGTTCGACGGTCATGGCATCGAATATCCGGCGACCATTGTGCGCATCGGCAAGCGCGGCATCGTGGTGCGCATCGGCGGCGCGCGCGCGGTGGACCGCGAATCGCCGCTGCACGTGACGCTGGTGCAGGCGGTGTCGGGCGGCGAACGCATGGATTACACGATCCAGAAAGCGGTCGAGCTCGGCGTCGCGCACGTGCAGCCGGTGATCAGCCAGCGCAGCGTGGTGCGCCTGAAGAGCGAGCGCGCCGAGAAGCGCGTCGCGCACTGGCAGTACGTGGTGATCGCCGCGTGCGAACAGTGCGGGCGCAATCTGGTGCCCGAGGTTGCGCCGGTGCTGCCGTTGATGGACTGGCTGGCGACGCTGCCCGCCGGCGGCGCGGGACGCCTGCTGCTGTCGCCGCACGCCGAGCGGCGGTTCGCGGAGCTGCCACGGCCGGACGGAGGCATCATCCTGCTGGCCGGCCCGGAAGGCGGGTTCGACGGCGCCGAGATTGAAATGGCGCTGACGCGCGGCTTCGTCACGCTGAGTCTCGGGCCGCGCGTGCTGCGCACCGAGACCGCGGCGCTGGTGGCGCTAGCGCTGTTGCAGTCGAAGTGGGGGGATTTTTAGGCGCGCGCTGCTGAGCCGGCTCCACCCTGACGGCGGTTTCTTGCATAATGTGCGGCATCCAATAACAACTCCGCGATTCCCCGGCTCATGCTACTGAACAAGCCCGCCGATTTTGTCAGATGGTTCCGCGCCGCGGCGCCGTACATCCACGCGTTTCGCGGGCGCACCTTCGTCATCGCGTTCGGCGGCGAGGTGGTCGCCGACGGCAAGTTCGTCGCCCTCACGCACGACCTGAACCTGCTCGCCAGCCTCGGCGTGCGGCTGGTGCTGGTGCACGGCATGCGGCCGCAGATCGAGGCCCAGTTGAAGCGGCTCAAGCAGCGCGCCCGCTATGTGCGCGGGCTGCGCGTGACCGACGATGTCGCGCTTTCGTGCGCGAAGGAGGCGAGCGGCCGGCTGCGCGTCGAAATCGAGGCGCTGCTGTCGATGGGTCTCGCCAGTTCGCCGATGGCGGGCGCCCAGATTTCGGTTGCCAGCGGCAATTTCGTGACCGCGCGGCCGAGCGGAATCATCGACGGCGTCGATCTGCAGCACACCGGCGAAGTGCGCAGGATCAATGCCGCCGCGATTCACGACCGGCTCGATCACGGCGAACTCGTGCTGCTGTCGCCGCTCGGCTATTCGCCGACCGGCGAAATTTTCAACCTCGCACTCGAAGATGTCGCGGCGTCGGTTGCGGTCGCGCTGAAGGCCGACAAGCTGATTTTCCTGATGGACGCGGGAGGGGTGCTCGACGCGCGCGGCGCGCTGCTGCGCGAACTGACGCCGGCCGCGGCCGAGGCGGCGCTGGCGAAGCGCCGCCGCGCGCAGGTCGAAGACGTGACGCTCTATCTGCCGCGCGCGATCGCCGCATGCCGCGCCGGCGTTGCGCGCGCGCATCTGGTTTCGCGTCATGTCGACGGCGCGCTGCTGCTCGAACTGTTCACGCGCGAAGGCATCGGCACCATGGTCGCGCGCGAGCCGCTCGAGAACCTGCGTCCGGCGCGGCTCGACGACATCGGCGGCATTCTGCAGCTGATCGAGCCGCTCGAGGCCGAAGGCGTGCTGGTCAGGCGCGGGCGCGACCTGCTGGAAAGGGAAATCGACCGTTTCGTCGTGATCGAGCACGACCGCGCGATCATCGGCTGCGCCGCGCTCTATCCGTACGACGGGCGGATGGCGGAACTGGCATGCCTGACCGTGCATCCCGATTACCGGCGCTCCGGCGCCGGCGAGCGTCTGCTGCACGCGATCGAGGCGCTCGCCCGCAAAACCGGGATCCGGCGGCTGTTCGTGCTGACGACGCGCGCCGCGCACTGGTTCGTCGAACGCGGATTCGCGACGGCGCCGGTCACGGCGCTGCCGCGGCAGAAACGGGTGCTCTACAATTATCAGCGGGGATCGCAGATTTTCCTGAAACGTCTGTAACGCGCGCGCGCGCCGCCGCGGCCCCCGCCCTGCTAGAATACGCAGTTCGAATGCAACAATTCCGCGATACGGCTCCGTAACAATCAAAATGCCCCGAATGGTCAACTGCATCAAGCTGGGACGCGAAGCGGAAGGGCTGGATTTTCCTCCGTACCCGGGCGAGCTCGGCAAGCGCATATTCGACAACGTGTCGAAGGAAGCCTGGAAACAGTGGCTCGAACTGCAGAAAATGCTGGTCAATGAGAACCGTCTCAATCTTGCCGACAGGAAAGCGCGCGACTATCTCGCCCGGCAGATGGAAAACCATTTCTTCGGCGCCGGCGCCGAATCCGCGCAGGGCTATGTTCCGCCGCGCAACGACTGATCCCATAATCCGCCCCGATCGTTTTTTTCACGCCAGCCGCGCAATCAACGAAGGCGCGCGGCGATGACGGTTATCCCATGGCCAAACGAAATGTCGCCCCCGAGCTGTATCTGAACCGCGAGCTCGGTCAGCTCGAATTCAACCGACGCGTGCTGGCGCTGGCCGAGGATCCGCGCGTGCCGGCGCTGGAACGGCTGCGCTTCCTGTGCATCGTCGACAGCAATCTCGACGAGTTTTTCGAAATCCGCGTCGCCGGACTCAAGGAGGAGATCAAGGCCAACGGCGCGTCAGGCCCCGACGGTCTGCCGCTGCGCGAGGTGTTCGAGCAGGTGTCGCACCGGACGCGCGAGATCGTCGCGCGCCAGTACCAGCTGCTGAACGACGAAGTGCTGCCGCAGCTCGCGAAGGAGGGCATCCGTTTCCTGCGCCGCAGCAAGTGGAACGACACGCAGAAGGCGTGGATCAGGGATTATTTTTTCCGCGAGGTGATGCCGGTGCTGACGCCGATCGGACTCGATCCCGCGCACCCGTTCCCGCGACTGCTGAACAAGAGTCTCAATTTCGTGGTCGAGCTCGAAGGCAAGGACGCGTTCGGCCGCAAGTCCGGCATGGCGATCGTGCAGGCGCCGCGCATCCTGCCGCGCCTGATCGCATTGCCGCGGCGGCTCGCCGGCTGCGAGTACGGTTTCGTGTTCCTGTCGTCGATCCTGCATGCGCACGTCGCCGAACTGTTCCCCGGTATGACGGTGCGCGGCTGCTACCAGTTCCAGCTCACGCGCAACAGCGATCTCTACATCGACGAGGAAGAACTGCTCGAACTGAAAAGCCTGCGCAAGGTGCTGCAGGGCGAATTGTCGCAGCGCCAGTTCGGCGACAGCGTGCGGCTCGAGGTCGCCGACCTGTGCCCGCCGCGCGTGGCGGAAGCGCTGCTCCAGCAGTTCGGCCTGACCCAGGATGATTTCTACCAGGTCAACGGCCCGGTCAATCTGTCGCGCCTGATGCAGATCCCGGAACTGGTGGACCGCCCTGATCTCAAGTTTCCGCTGTTCGAGCCGGGGTTGCCCCGCGAATTTGCGAAGCCGCACGATATTTTCGAGGCGATCCGAAAACGCGACATCCTGCTGCATCACCCGTATCAATCGTTCACGCCGGTCGTCAATTTCATTGCCGAAGCGGCGCGCGATCCGCAGGTGGTCGCGATCAAGCAGACCGTCTACCGCACCGGCGCGCAGTCCGAAATGATGGATCTGCTGATCCAGGCGGCGCGCAGCGGCAAGGCGGTGACCGTGGTGGTCGAACTGATGGCGCGCTTCGACGAGGAAGCCAACATCAACTGGGCGCAGAAACTGGAAGAGGTCGGCGCGCACGTGATCTATGGCGTGGTCGGCCACAAGACGCACGCCAAGATGGCGCTGGTGGTGCGGCGCGAGGAGGGCAAGCTGCGGCGCTACGCGCATCTTTCCACCGGCAACTATCACGCGCGCACCGCCGCGCTCTATACCGACTTCGGGCTGTTCACCGGCGATGAGGAAATCTGCTCCGATGTCAACGAGGTGTTCATGCAGTTGACGGGTCTCGGCAAGGCGATGAAGCTGAAGCACCTGTGGCAGTCGCCGTTCACGCTGCACCAGCGCATCATCAGGGCGATCGAGAGCGAGGCGAAACACGCGCGCGAAGGCCGCAAGGCACACATCATCGCCAAGATGAACGCGCTGCTCGAACCCGAGATCATCGCCGCGCTCTACGACGCGTCGCAGGCCGGCGTCAAAATCGACCTGATCGTGCGCGGCGTATGCGCGCTGCGTCCGGGCGTTCCCGGCGTGTCCGACAACATTCGTGTGCGCTCGGTGCTCGGGCGCTTTCTCGAACATTCGCGCGTGTTCTATTTCCGCAACGGCGGCGCTGAGGATGTCTATCTCGCCAGCGCCGACTGGATGGACCGCAATTTCTTCCGCCGCATCGAAGTGTGTTTTCCGGTGATCGACACGCGCCTGAAGCGGCGCGTGATCCGCGAGGGATTGAAGCCGTATCTCGCGCGCGATGTCGATGTCTGGGAAATGAAGGCGAGCGGCGAATACGAACGCCGCAAGGGACGGCACGGCAGCGTCCAGAGCGCGCTGCTCGCCGTCTTTGCCGGCGGCCCCGGTTAGGCTTTTCAGTCCGCACGATCACGGTTGCGCCCGCGGCTATGCCGCCGCCACGGCACGCGCTAAACTGCGAAGTTGCGCGCGCTGAAACCGCGCGCGTCAATCCTGTGCGCCGCCATGCCTGTCGAGACTGAACTCAAATTACTGATCGATCCGCAGCACATCGCCCGCCTGCGCCGGCATCCGCTGTTCAAGCGCGGGCGCCGGCTGGCGCCGCAGAAACTGTACAGCGTCTACTACGACACGCCCGATCTTGCATTGTGGCGTCACGGCGTTGCGCTGCGCCTGCGCCGCGCCGGACGGCGCTGGGTGCAGACCGTGAAGGGCGGCGGCAGCGTCGTCGCCGGGCTGCATCAGCGGCCGGAAACCGAGGCCGCGATCGACGACGCCGTTCCGGATTTTGCCGCGATCGAAGACCCGATGCTGGCCCGCTATTTTTCCACGCGCAAACTGCGCGCGCGTCTGAAGCCGGCGGTGGTCACGCGATTCACGCGCGCCAGCTATCTGCTGCAACCGCAGCCGGGCGTCGTCATCGAGGCCAGCCTCGACCGCGGAACACTGGAAGGCGGCGGGCGCAGCGAGCCGATCTGCGAACTCGAGCTCGAAATGAAATCGGGGCCGGCGTGGCATGCGCATCAGGTCGCGCTGCAACTGCTGGCGACGGCACCGTTGCTGGCCGCAGACCGCTCCAAGGCCGAGCGCGGATTCGACCTGCACCGGAACGCCGCGCCCAAGCCGCGCAAAGCCCGGGCGTCACCGCTGACGCCGGACATGACCTGCCGCGATGCGTTCGAGGCGCTGGTCGAAGCAGGGCTGGCGCACTTCCTTGCCAACCAGCACGGCCTGCTGAACGACGACGATCCCGAGTATCTGCACCAGATGCGCGTCGCGCTGCGGCGCCTGCGTTCGGTGCTGGCGACGTTTGCCCCGCTGTTTACGGAAGACGTTCTCGCCGCGCGCGTGACGGAAATCCGGCGGCTGTCGGCAGTGCTCGGCCGCGCGCGTGACTGGGATGTGTTTGTCACTGAAACCCTGCCGCCGCTGACGCAGCGCTACGCGAAGCATGCCGGCATCGCCGCGTTCTGTCATCGCGCCGCGTGGCTGCGCATGTACGCCGACCGCGCGGCGCGGCGCGCGGTCGGCAGCCGGCGTGGCCAGCATTTCATATTGGCGAGCGGCGCGTGGCTGCTGGCCGGCGACTGGTTCGCGCGTCTCGACGCGGCGCAGCGCGCGGCGCTGCTGCGGCCGGTCACGGTGTTCGCGCGCGAAGTGCTGGATGGCGCCCATGCGCGCGTGTTGAAACGCGGCCGGCATTTCGGCCGGCTGACGCCGCCGAAGCTGCACCGGCTGCGCATCGCGGCAAAGAAACTGCGCTATGCAGCCGATTTTTTTGCGCCGCTCTACGATCGGCGCCGGGTGTCGCGTTTCCGCGATACGCTCGCGCAGCTGCAGGACGCGCTGGGCAGTTTCAACGACGCGGTGACCACGGCGCGGCTGGTCGAAGAGGCGCGGCGCGGACTCACCAGCGCGAGCGCGCGCGAGGCGCGCGGCATCCTGCTCGGCTGGAGCGGCGGCGTCCAGCACTCCGGCGGCCGCCATCTCAAATTGTTGTGGGACAAATGGCGCGCGATGTCGCCGTTCTGGAAGGACGCGTAATGGATCTGATTCTGTGGCGTCACGCGGAAGCGGAGGACGGGCCCGCGAGCAGTGAGCAGGGTTCCCTCGGGGATGCGAACGTCCGCGAGTCGGGGCCGGTGCCGTCCGGGGCGAGCGCGGCGCCAGTTGAATCGGAGAACGAATGATGGATCTGATCCTGTGGCGTCACGCGGAAGCGGAGGACGGCGTCCCCGATATCGAGCGCGCGTTGACCGCGAAAGGCATCAAGCAGGCGGCGCGCATGGCCAAATGGCTGCGGCGGCGTCTGCCGGACGACGCGCTGATACTGGCCAGCCCTGCCAGGCGCACGCGCCAGACCGCGCAGGCGTTGACGCCGGATTTCAAGGTCGTCGATGAAATCGGCACCCGGGCGTCGCCGGAAGACATATTGCACGCCGCCGGCTGGCCCCACGACGATCGCACCGTGGTCGTCGTCGGTCATCAGCCGACGCTCGGCGCGACCGCGGCGCTGCTGCTGGCCGGCCGCAGCGAGGAATGGGGGATCAGGAAGGGCGCGATCATCTGGCTCGCGCACCGCGATCACGACGGCGGGAACCGCGCCCAGCTGCGCGCCGCACTGTCGCCGGACCTGCTTTAGGGTTTCGCTTACGCCGCCTGCGCGGCGGTGTCATCAGCATCGCGCAGCGACGGGATGTCGAGCTTGATGCCGAGCGCGCTCCACTCCGCGATTTCCTCCTGAAGCGCGGTCGCGGTCAACGGATTTTTTTCGAGCCAGCTGCGGTCGATCGCCAGCTCCAGCGAACGGTTCCCGCTTCTGGCCTCGATGCGCGGCAGATCGAGGTCGGTGCGGCTGCGGTGGATCAGCACCGCGAGCCGCAGCGCGAACACCTGCCGCCAGTCGGTGTTTTCGACGCCGGCGGTGAACACTTTCTTCAGCGAGCGGCGATGCGCCAGAACCAGCGATGCGAGGCGCGCCTGCTCCATCGTCGAGAACCCCGGCATGTCGGCGTTCTGGATGATGTAGGCCGAGTGTTTGTGGTAGCCGCTGTAGGCGACCGAGATGCCGATTTCATGCAGCCTGGCGGCCCACGCGAGGTAATGCGGCGCCGCTTCGTCGTTGGCGGCGCCGTTCGCCAGCCCGCGGTAGATTTCAAGCGCGAGCGCGCCGACGCGCCGCGCCTGCCTGGAATCCACATGATAGCGGCGCATGAACTGGGCGACCGTGACGTCGCGCATGTCGTGCTGTTGGACGCGGCCGAGCAGGTCGTAGAGGATGCCCTGACGCATCGCGCCGGCGGCGACCTCCAGCGTCTCGATGTCGAGTTCGGCGAGCACCGCGCTCATGATCGCAAGGCCACCGGGCAGTACCGGCGCACGGTCGTTCCTGATGCCCTCGAAATCGAGTTTGTCGGTAGTGCCGGCCTTCAACATCGCGGCGCGCAGTTTCTCCAGACCGTCGCGCGTGATGCTGTTTTCGACATAACCGTTGAGGCGCAGGATTTCGGTCAGCGCGCGCGCAGTGCCGCTCGAGGCGAGCGCCTGCTGCCAGTTGCCGCGCGTGAATTTCAGCGCCACCGGCTGCAATTCGCCGCGCGCCGCCAGTTCGGCCTGTTTCATGCCGCCCTTGGTGATTTTACCGTCCGGGAAATATTTGAGGCTGTAGCTGACGCAGCCCATGTAGAGGCTGGCGAGTCGCAGCGGCTTGTGGCCGCGGCCGATGATCAGTTCGGTCGAGCCGCCGCCGATGTCGATCACCAGCCGCTTGTCCTGCGACGCCGGCAGGCCGTGCGAGACGCCGAGATAGATCAGGCGCGCCTCCTCGCGGCCGGCGACGACTTCGATCGGGAAGCCGAGCGCGCCGCGCGCCTGCTTCAGGAACGCCGCCGCGTTCTTGGCCACGCGCAGCGTGTTGGTGCCGACTGCGCGCACCGCGTGCGGATCGAAGCCGCGCAGCCGCTCGCCGAAGCGCTTCAGGCAGTCGAGCGCGCGTTGTTGCGAGCTTTCATCGAGGCGCTTGTCGCGCGTCAGGCCGCCGCCCAGGCGCACCGGCTCGCGCAGCGCGTCGAGCGGGTAGATCTGGTCGCCGACGACGCGCGCAACCTGCAGGTGGAACGAGTTCGATCCGAGGTCAACTGCGGCGAGCGTCGAATAGGCCGCCATGGGGCGCGTGTCCGGAAAGACCGGTGCAGGGGATGCGGGTTGCGGGCTTGAAGTGTGGGCAGATCAACGCGTCGCCGCCGGTTGCGCGTCAGGTGCCGAACGCCTCGCGCTCGAGGTTCTCAACGCTGGTGTGGCGCACGTCCTTGCCCTTGACCATGTAGACCACGTACTCGGACATGTTTTTCGCGTGGTCGCCGATGCGTTCGATCGCTTTTGCGATGAACAGGATTTCGATCGCGTGCGAGATCATGCGCGGATCTTCCATCATGAACGTGACCAGCTCGCGGATGATCAGCCGGAATTCGTTGTCGACGCTCTCATCCTGGCGCACCACCTTGGCGGCGACCGTCAGGTCGAGCCGCGCGAACGCGTCGAGCGCGTTGCGCAGCATGCCGAGCGCAATGTCGGCGACATGGCGCACCTCGACGCCGCGCGGGATGTAGCGGCGGTCGGATTCGTAGATCAGCTGCGTCATGCGCGCGATCTTGGCCGCCTCGTCGCCGATGCGTTCGAGGTCGGTGATGGTCTTGACGATCATCATCAGCATGCGCAGGTCGCCGGCCACCGCCTGGCGGCGCGCGATGATGGTGCTGCAGCTTTCGTCGATTTCGACTTCGAGCGCGTTGACGCGGTGGTCGTCTTCGACCACCTGCGCCGCGAGTTTGGTGTCGGCCTTGGTCAGCGCGTCGAGCGCACGCACGATCTGGTCTTCGACCAGTCCGCCCATCTGCAGCACGCGCGCGCGCACCGCTTCGAGCTCGGCGTCGAACTGCTTGGAGGTGTGTTCGGATGAACTGACCATGATGCCCCTGTTTGTAATAATTATCCTGTCTGCATTGGACTAGGCAGACTAGCAATGGATTGTGACAATTATATTGCGCGTTGTCACGCGGTCAGCGCTTCCAGCCCGGTCGATGTCTGCACGCCGTCAGCGGTTGCCAGCAGCAGCAGGTCGGCGCCGCGCCGCACGAACAGACCGTTGCAGACCACGCCCGGCAGCTGGTCGATCGCGGCCTCCAGCGCCGCGGGGTCGGTCATATCGAGGTTGCGCACGTCCAGGATCACGTTGCCGTTGTCGGTGGTGAACCCTTCGCGCAGCGCCGGCTGGCCGCCGAGCCTGACCATCTCGCGCGCGACGTAGGCGCGCGCCATCGGAATCACTTCGACCGGCAGCGGAAAGCGGCCGAGCCGGTCGACCAGCTTGGTATGGTCGGCGACGCAGATGAATTTGCGCGCGACCGCGGCGACGATCTTCTCGCGCGTCAACGCGCCGCCGCCGCCCTTGATCATGTGCAGGCGGCGCGTGACCTCGTCGGCGCCGTCGACGTAGACCGGCAGTTCGTCGACGCTGTTCAGGTCGAGCACCGGGATGCCGGCCTGCTTGAGCCGCCGCGCGGTCGCCTCCGAACTGGCGACTGCGCCGTTGATGCGGCCCCTGATTGCGGCGAGTTCATCGATGAAATAATTGGCGGTCGAACCGGTGCCGACGCCGACCACGGAATCAACCGGTACGTGTTTGATCGCGGCGCGCGCGGCCGCCTGTTTGAGTTCGTTTTGTGTCATCCTGCAATCGTAATCGGTTTGCGCGCCGCGGTAAACGGGCGCGTTGGCGCGACTGGCCAATCCTGCTACGCTTCAATTTTTCGCAATCGGCATTTTCCGATACCGCATCGTGGCGACTGACTACTTCGAACGCATCCTGCAGGCGCGCCGCGTCTACGACGTCGCGTCCGAAACCCCGCTCGACCACGCGCCGGGACTGTCGGCGCGATTGCACAACGCGCTGCTGCTGAAGCGCGAGGACACGCAGCCGGTGTTCTCGTTCAAACTGCGCGGCGCCTACAACAAGATGGCGCAGCTGCCGCGCGCCGTGCTCGCGCACGGCGTGATCGCGGCGTCGGCCGGCAACCACGCGCAGGGCGTCGCGCTCGCCGCGCAGCGCCTCAAGTGTACGGCCACCATCGTGATGCCGGTCACCTCACCGCAGATCAAGGTCGCCGCAGTCGCCGCGCGCGGCGCGCGCATCGTGCTGCACGGCGACTCCTATGACGACGCATGCGAACACGCACTGCAGCTCGCGCGCCGGCATGGCTATACTTTCGTCCATCCGTACGACGATCCCGACGTGATCGCCGGGCAGGGCACGATCGCAGTCGAAATCCTGCGTCAGGCGCGCGCGCCGGTCGATGCGATCTTCGCGCCGATCGGCGGCGGCGGGCTGATCGCCGGCATCGCCGCGTACGCGAAGCGCCGCCGGCCCGGCGTCCGGATCATCGGCGTCGAGCCGGTCGACGCCGATTCGATGTACCGCTCGCTGAAGGCCGGACGCCGCGTCAGGCTGGCGCAGGTCGGTCTGTTCGCCGACGGCGTCGCGGTCAAGCAGGTCGGGCGCGAAACGTTCCGGCTGTGCCGGCAACTGGTCGACGAAATCGTGCGCGTCGACACCGATGCGATGTGCGCGGCGATCAAGGACGTGTTCGAAGACACGCGCGCGGTGCTCGAACCGGCCGGCGCGCTTGCGGTGGCCGGCGCCAAGGCGTGGGTCAAGCGCCGGCGCGTGCGCGGCAGGACGCTGGTCGCGATCGCGAGCGGCGCCAACATCAATTTCGACCGGCTGCGTTTCGTCGCCGAGGAAGCCGAACTCGGCGAACAGCGCGAAGCGGTGCTCGCGGTCACCATTCCCGAAAAGCCCGGCAGTTTCCGCCGCTTCTGCGCGCTGCTCGGCCGCCGCAGCGTCACCGAATTCAATTACCGCTACGCCGACACCGCCGCGGCGCACGTGTTCGTCGGCGTGCAGGTGCGCGACCGCGCCGAAACCGCGCAACTGGTGCGCGCGCTGCGGCGCCACGGCCTCCAGACGCTCGACCTCAGCGACAATGAACTGGCCAAGCTGCACGTGCGCCATCTGGTCGGCGGCCACGCACCCGGAATCGATCATGAAATCCTCTATCGCTTCGAGTTTCCCGAGCGGCCCGGCGCGCTGGTCAATTTTCTGAACAGCATGCGCCACGGCTGGAACATCAGCCTGTTCCACTACCGCAATCACGGCGCCGATTACGGCCGCGTGCTGGTCGGCATGCAGGTGCCGCCGCGCGACAAGGCCGCATTTCGGGCGTTCCTCGCGAAACTCGGCTATCCGTACGCGGAAGAAACCCGCAACCCCGCGTACCGGATGTTCCTCGGCAACTGATCATGAGCGCGGCGGGTCTCCGGCGCGGACTGCTGATTCTTCCCGTCGTTGCGCTGGCCGCCGCCGGCGTGCGCGCGGCGCCGGACGACAGTTTTCTCGACGCGCGTGAAGCGTTCCGCAGCGGCGACGCGGCGCGGCTCGAGCGCGACGCGCAGAACCTGAATGGCTACGTGCTCGAACCGTATGTCGCCTACTGGCGGCTGCGCTTGCGGCTCGACGCCGCCGCGCCCGACGACGTGCGCGCGTTGCTGGCGCGGCTGAAAGACAGCCCGCTGGCCGACCGCCTGCGCGCCGACTGGCTGAAGCGGCTCGGCGCGCAGCAGCAATGGGATCTGTTCGACGCCGAATATCCGCGCTACAACGGCGCCGATCCCGAAATCGTCTGCGACGCGCTGCAGAGCAGGTTGCGCGGCGACGTGGACGATGCGCTGCACGGCGCGCGCGCGCTGTGGTTCACCGGACGCGAACTGCCGGATGCCTGCGACACGCTGTTCGAAGCGCTCGACGCGGTCGGCGCGCTGAGCGCAGACGATATCCGGGCGCGCATCCGGCTCGCGCTCGCCGCCGGCAATACCGGCGTCGCGCGCCGCGCGTCGGAGTTTCTGCCGCCCGGCGAGCGGCTCGATGCCGGCACGCTGTCGTACGTCGCGGTCAGCGCGCAGCGCTATCTCGACCGCGGAAAATTCAACCTCGATACGCGCGCCGGACGCGAGACCGCGATGTTCGCGGTCTACCGGCTGGCGCGCATCGCGCCGCCGCTGGCGGCGCAGCGCTGGGAACGGATCGGCGCACGGTTTTCCGACGAAGAGCGCGGCTACGTGTGGGGGCTGATCGCGCTCTATGGCGCGCAGCGGCTCGACCCCGGCGCGCTCGAATGGTACCGGCGCGCCGGGACGCTGAGCGACGAGCAGTTGGTGTGGAAGGCGCGCAGCGCGCTGCATGCGCAGCGCTGGCCGGAAGTGCTGGCCGCAATCAACGCGATGTCCGAACCGCAGGCGCGCGATCCGGCGTGGCGCTACTGGAAGGCGCGCGCGCTGACGGCCGCCGGCCGCGCCGGCGAGGCGAAGGTGCTGCTGCTGTCGCTCGCCGCCGACCCTGACTTTTACGGCCAGCTTGCGGCCGAGGATCTGGGCGCCCGCAGCGCGTTCGCGCCGCCCGCCTACCGGCCGGACGACAATCAGGTGCGCGCGGTCGGCGACATGCCCGGCATCCAGCGCGCGCTTGCGTTCTATCGCCTGAACCTGCGCTACGAAGGCAATCTGGAATGGAACTGGGCGATGCGCGACCTCGATGACCGGCAGTTGCTGGCGGCGGCGGAATTCGCGCGCCGCAGGGACCTCTATGACCGCGCGATCTACGCCGCCGAGCGCACCAGACAATTGCACGACTTCAACATGCGCTATCCGGCGCCGTACCGCGATCTGCTGCGCGATTACGCGAGTCAGCAGCAATTGGACGAGGCGTGGCTGTACGCGCTGATCCGGCAGGAAAGCCGTTTCGTGCCGGAAGCGCACTCGAGCGCCGGCGCCGGCGGCCTGATGCAGCTGATGCCGGCGACCGCGCGCTGGATCGCGAAGCGGCTCGGCGTCAGGAGTTATCATCGCACCCAGATGACCGACGTCGAGATCAACCTCAACTTCGGCACCTGGTATCTGCGCCACGTGCTCGATGAGCTCGACAACCAGCCGCTGCTGGCGTCGGCCGCCTACAACGCCGGGCCGCGCCACGCGCGCGAATGGCGCAGCGACGTGCCGATGGAAGGCGCGATCTATGCTGAAAGCATTCCGATCACGGAGACCCGCGATTACGTGAAGAAGGTGATGAGCGGTGCGGTCTATTACGGCCAGCAGATCGGTTTCACGCTGCGCTCGCTGAAGGACCGGCTCGGCGTGATCGTGCCGCCGCAGTCGAACGCCGAACCGCAGCTCGACGAACCGTTATAACATTCCTGTCTCATGGAAATACGGAGTATTTGTGTACTGGGCGGGAGTGGTTTTGTCGGCCGCCACCTCGCACAACTGCTGAGCGCGCGCGGCATCGAAGTCACGGTGCCGACGCGCCGTCGCGAGCGCGCCAAGGAATTGATCCTGCTGCCAACCGTCGATGTCGTCGAGGCCGACGTCCACGACGAGGCGACCCTTGAGCATCTGATGCGCGACGCCGACGCGGTGATCAACCTGGTCGGCGTGCTGCACGACGGACGCCGCAATCAAGGCTTCGCCGGCGCGCACGCCGCGCTCGCGCGCAAGGTCGTGGCCGCGTGCCGCAAGAACAACATCAAACGCCTGCTGCAGATGAGCGCGCTCAACGCCGACCTTGCCGCGCCCAGCGCCTATCTGCGCAGCAAAGGCGGGGCTGAGACCATCGTCAGGGAATCGGGGCTGAAGTGGACGATCTTCCGGCCGTCGGTGATCTTCGGCCGCGGCGACCGGTTTCTCAACCTGTTCGCGCGCATGCTCAGGTTCATGCCGGTCGTCGCGCTCGGCTCCCCTAATGCGCGCTTCCAGCCGGTGTGGGTCGAAGACGTCGCGCAGGCGTTCGTGCACGCGCTGTTCGAGCCGCACAGCTACGGGCGGTCGTACGATCTGTGCGGACCCAAAGTTTATACGCTGCGCGAGCTGGTCGCGCTCGCCGGCGCATGGAGCGGCCACCGGCGCCCCATCATCGGTCTGAACGACACGCTGTCGTATTTGCAGGCATCGCTGCTCGAACTGCTGCCGGTCAAGCTGCTGACGCGCGACAACATCCGTTCGATGCAGGTACCGAGCATCTGTAACTGCGAATTCCCGTTCGGCATCGCGCCCGCCGCGCTCGAAGCGGTCGCGCCGCTTTATCTCGGCCGCGGCATCGATCCCCGCACGCGTTATCAAACTTACCGCAGCCATCACGACGCGCCATGAAAATCTACAGCGTCGGCGGCGCGGTGCGCGACGAACTGCTCGGCCTGCCGGTCGCCGACCGCGATTACGTGGTGGTTGGCGCGACGCCCGAAGAAATGGTCAGGCAGGGCTACAAGCCGATCGGCAAGGACTTTCCGGTGTTCCTGCATCCGCAGACCAAGCAGGAATACGCGCTCGCGCGCACCGAGCGCAAGACCGCGCCCGGCTACAAGGGCTTCGTGTTCCACACCGCGCCCGACGTCACGCTCGAACAGGACCTCGCGCGGCGCGATTTCACGATCAACGCGATCGCGAAGGACGAAAACGGAAAACTCATCGACCCGTTTCACGGCGCCGCCGATCTCAAGGCCGGCGTGCTCAGGCACGTCGGCGAGGCGTTCGCCGAAGACCCGGTGCGCATCCTGCGCGCCGCGCGCTTCGCCGCGCGCTTCGGCTTCACGATCGCGCCGGAGACATTGCTGCTGATGCGCAAGATGGTCGAGAGCGGCGAGGCCGACGCGCTGGTGCCGGAGCGCGTGTGGCAGGAATTCGCGCGCGGCCTCATGGAAAAAACGCCGCTGCGCATGTTCGGCGTGCTGCTCGAATGCGGCGCGCTGGCGCGCATCGCGCCCGAACTCGACGCGCATCTCGAAGACGAAGACCCGCCGCCTCCGTCATTGTCCGCGTTGGATGCCGCGGCGCGGGCCGGCGCGCCGCTGACGGTGCGCTTCGCAGTGCTGCTGCGCGCGCTCGACCCGCTCGCGGTCGAATCGCTGTGCAACCGGCTCAAGGTGCCCGGCGATTGCCGCGACCTCGCACTGCTCGCCGCGCGCCATGGCAACCGGATCGCCGATGCCGCGAGCCTCGACGCCCACGCGCTGCTCGAACTGTTCGATGCGACCGACCTCTGGCGTCGGCCGGAACGCTTCGGCTTGTTGCTGGACGCCGCATTGGTCGGGGAGGAAGATTCGGAGGAAGCCCGCGCGCGCTTGGAGCGTGCGCTGCAAGCGGCACTAAGCGTGGACGCCGGCGCGATTGCGAAACTGGCGAGCGACCTGGAGCAGATCAGGATTAATATAGATGCGGCACGGTTGGATGCGATGAAACACATATTGAATATATATTGATTTTTCGTCTAATCTATTCGTGGTCCATCGTGTTATTCCAACGAGAATCTGGATAAGATCAATAAAATTAGTTTGTGTATCATGACAACGAACGTTTCTGACTACTTGAGTGTCAGCGAAAAGATCGCTGATCTCGGATGCCGATATCCCATTGGCCTC